>VFQN01000391.1_pt1 | contig 86780 bp, 96 predicted proteins | sample 3512371 | NCBI WGS metagenome assembly VFQN01 (sample SAMN10412370, study PRJNA504923) | tailings metagenome | isolation source: Replicate 2 from Balatoc abandoned mine | place: Philippines: Itogon, Benguet | collected 2017-08-28
GCGTGGCGCATCGCGCGGCGCATGATCCGCCGCAGCACGTAGCCGCGGCCTTCGTTGGACGGCAGCACGCCGTCGGCGATCAGGAAGCAGGCGGAGCGCAGATGGTCGGCGATCACGCGATGCGACACCGCATGCGCGCCGTCGGCCGCGACATTCGACGCGGCGGCCGAAGCTTCGATGATCCGGCGCATCAGGTCGATGTCGTAATTGTCGTGCTTACCTTGCAGCACGGCGGTGATGCGCTCGAGCCCCATGCCCGTGTCGATCGAGGGCTTGGGCAGCGACACCCGATCGCCGGGGGCGCGCTGCTCGAACTGCATAAACACGAGATTCCAGATCTCGATGAAGCGGTCGCCGTCAGCATCCGCCGAGCCCGGCGGGCCGCCCGCGATCTTGGAGCCGTGATCGTAGAAGATTTCCGAGCAGGGGCCGCAGGGGCCGGTGTCGCCCATCGCCCAGAAATTGTCCGAAGTCGGGATGCGGATGATCTTCTCGTCCGGCAGCCCGGCGATCTTGCGCCAATGGCCGGCGGCTTCGTCGTCGGTGTGATAGACGGTGACGAGCAGCTTTTCCTTGGGCAGTCCGTATTCCTTGGTGATCAGGTTCCACGCGAGTTCGATCGCGCGTTCCTTGAAATAATCGCCGAAGGAGAAGTTCCCCAGCATCTCGAAGAACGTGTGATGGCGCGCCGTGTAGCCCACGTTTTCGAGATCGTTGTGCTTGCCGCCGGCGCGCACGCATTTCTGCGAGGTCGCGGCCGTGGAATAGGCGCGCTTCTCCGCCCCCGTGAACACGTTCTTGAACTGCACCATGCCCGCGTTGGTGAACATCAACGTGGGATCGTTGCGCGGCACCAGCGGCGACGACGCGACCACCTGGTGGCCGTTCTTCGCGTAGTAATCGAGGAAGGTTTTACGGACGTCGCTGGCGGAGGTCATGGGGCGGCGGCACTCGGAATTGCTGCGGGACCGCCACATTTAACGGTCGCACCCGCCCCCGTCAAACCCCCGGCGCATAAACGAAAACCGGGCCGGCGGGGCGCACCACATGGGATTTACCGCCCGGCCGACCCGGTATGGGGCCCGGACCATCCCCCGGGATCGGAAAGATCAGGGGATGTGCGGGGCCAAAATCATCGGAAACGAGGAACCGGACCGGAAGCCGGCGAGGCTTAGTTATCCCCGCCGGAGTTGTCCGCCATCATCGCGTTGGCGACGAGACCCGAATTGGCGCGAATGGCCTTTTCGATCGCGTCGGCGATTTCCGGGTGTTCCTTGAGGTAGTTGCGCGCATTTTCGCGCCCCTGCCCGATCCGGTCGCCGTCGTAGGAGAACCAGGCGCCCGATTTCTCGACCACGCCGGCTTTGACGCCGAGGTCGATGATCTCGCCCATCTTCGACACGCCTTCGCCGTACATGATGTCGAATTCGACGACCTTGAACGGCGGGGCCATCTTGTTCTTCACCACCTTGACGCGCGTCTGGTTGCCCACGACGTCGTCCTTGTCCTTGATGGCGCCGATGCGGCGGATGTCGAGGCGCACCGAGGCGTAGAACTTCAGCGCGTTGCCGCCCGTCGTCGTCTCGGGGTTGCCGAACATCACGCCGATCTTCATGCGGATCTGGTTGATGAAGATGACCAGCGTGTTGGAACGCGAGATCGAGCCCGTGAGCTTGCGCAGCGCCTGGCTCATCAAGCGCGCATGCACGCCCATATGGCTGTCGCCCATTTCGCCTTCGAGTTCGGCGCGCGGCACGAGGGCGGCGACGGAGTCGACGACCAGCACGTCGACGGCGCCCGAGCGGACCAGCGTATCGGCGATTTCGAGGGCCTGTTCGCCCGCGTCGGGCTGCGAGATCAGCAGATTGTCGACGTCGCAGCCGAGCTTGCGGGCATAAGCCGGGTCGAGCGCATGTTCGGCGTCCACGAAGGCGCAAGTGCCGCCGGCCTTCTGGGCCTCGGCGATGGCGTGGAGGGCGAGCGTCGTCTTGCCCGAGCTTTCCGGCCCGTAGATCTCGACGATACGGCCCTTGGGCAAGCCGCCGATGCCGAGCGCGATGTCGAGCGACAGCGAACCCGTCGACACGACTTCCGCATGCACCGCTTGCTCGCGGCTGCCCAGCTTCATGATCGAGCCCTTGCCGAAGGCGCGCTCGATCTGCCCCAGGGCGGCTTCCAACGCCTTGTTCTTGTCCATGTTGTCCTTAGTGTCCTTGCTGTCCTTCTCGGCGCCGTCCCGGGAGGCGGCGCGCAACGCGGTGACCGAAGACATGTGCTCTCTCTCCTTATGGCAGGCCGGGTGCGCGGGCGAAATCCCCACGGGACCGGCTTGGTTGACCATTGTCGAAGTAACGTCGCCTGAAATACGCCCCAGGACGGGGGCCTTGTTTTGTTCCCTTACTGGTTCCGGCGCAAAACCCATCGGTTCGGCGCCGTGAATCGAACTGTACCAGACTTGTTCTCATCCGCAAGCGAAAAGTGAACATCCGGGAACGGGCCGTCTGTGGATAGGTCGAAATGCCCCCTGCCCGGCCGCCCAAATCCGGCACCGGCTATCCGCTCTCAAATGCGACTCGAGATGACGCTCAGCTCGACGCCGGGCGTTGCGGTGCCGGGCCCGAAAGTCGCTGGCGATAGCCCTGCATGAAGGATTCGAACGGCGCCAGCGAGGAAACCCGCGCGGCGATCGACGCGATATCGGGCGTGGCGCCCGCGCGATCGGCGGTCAGCACGCGGAAGACTTCGGCATAGGGCGAACGGCCCATCGCCGCGCCGAAACGGTCGCGCAGCCGCGCCGTGCCCGCGTCGTCGCCGGCCAGCGCCAGCGCCACGGCGAGATGCAGCGTCTGACGCGCGCGGTTGTCGGCCAGCTGCGCGTTGCCCGACGGCGGATTGCCGACGAGGCGCTCGAACGCTTGCGCGGCGGCGGGCCAAGCGCGCGTGCGCATCGCGATTTCGGCGCGCAGCAGATCGGCATCCGCGCCGGTGTCGCCATTCATGCGCGCGAGCGCTTCGTCCGGCCGGCCGAGATCGGCCAGCGCGCGTGCCGCGAGACGCGCGCGTTCGCGCTGCAACTCGGGCGCTTGCGCGGGCTCGGACGCGTCCAACGCGTCGAGCGCCAGTTGCGGCTTGCGGTCGAGCAAGCGGATCGCGGCGAGGCGCGTGCCCACTTGCGCGCGCATTTCGCCGCTCACGCGATTGCGGATTTGGTAGTCGAGCAGCGTGCCCGCACGGTCGAGAAGATCGACGGAGACGAGACGCTCCGCGAGCTTGCGCACCATCTCGTCGCCCTCGGGGCCCTGCGGCACGAGATCGCGATAATCCTCGAACAAGCCGATCGCGGCGACGGGCGTCAGCTTGTCCGCCCCGCCCTCCAGAAACAGCTTTTTGAACTCGGCCGAGATGTCGCCGGCCAGTTGATCGCGCCCGCGCGCCTCGGGGAAACGTTGCGCGGCGTCGCGCAACGTGGCCGTGCCGCCGCGGAAATCGCCGGCGGCGAGTTGCGCGCGGCCCAAGCGGCGCTGGATGTCGAATTCCAATTCGTCGCCGCGCCAGGCGAAGCGCAAACGCTCCAGCGACGCGACCGTTTCCTCGGGCGACATCTCGCCCTTGCGCGACTGCACCTCGATGCGCGCGAGCTCGGCCTGCACACGCGCCTTGGTGACCGTGCCGAAATCGAGTTCCTTCCACGCGGCCAGCGCCGCGCGCTCGTCGCCGCGTTCCAGCGCGATCCGGCCTTTGAGGTAGTCGGCGCGCGCCTTGTCGCCCACGGTCGGCTGGTTGGCGAGCACGCGGTCGAGCCGGCGCTCGGCGGAATCGAGTTCGCCCGCGACGATCCGCGCTTCGGTCATCGCGAGGCCCAGCTTGTTGGCGAAGAAACGCGGGAACCGCTCCGACACGTCGGCCGCGCGATCGAATTGCATGATCGCGGCTTGCGGATCGTTCTGCGCGATGGCGAGCGCGCCGCGCCACAAAGCGCCCTCGGCCTCGGTATCCAGGCTCGAATGGTTGAGCCAGCGCGCCGCTTCGTCGAGATTGCCGGAGAAGAGCTCGCTCACGCCGCGCATCAGGCGGATCTGCGGCCCGTCGAGCAATTGCGGACGCTCCTCGCCGATCAACCGCATTTCCGCGTTGGCTTCCTGGAACAGCGCGTTGGCGAACAGGAAACGCGCGAATTCCAGGCGCGCGGCATTGCGCGGATCGCCCTCACGCGAATTGGCGATGGCGCGCCGCAACTGCGCGCGATCCTCGTTGAACTTGCCGGGCGTGCGCGCCCAAGCCGCATAGTCGATCAAGGCGGCATTGCGCAGCTGTGCTGCCCCCGGCATGCCGGGCGCGGTGGGCGCCGTCACGAACAGGCCGCGCGTCGAGGCGACTTCCACGCCCGTGCCCAAGGGGCGCACCGACACGCCGTCGTCGTCGGGGCGCACGACCGCGCCCTGCGCGCTCGCCAAAATCTGGAACTGCGCGAAGCGGCGCATCTCGGCCAGCCCCACGCCCGCCACCGCCGTCGGCACGATCGCCAATTCGTCGCCGATTTCCGGATCGCGCAGACGCAACACGTTCGACGCGCCCGGCAATTCGATCGCCACGCGCGCGTCGGCGGGCTGGTCGGGATTGCGGATGACGATCGACAGCGGGGTTTCCGGTTTGCGCGGCAAGCGGCCAAGTTCGACGACCCACGCCGTGCCGTCGCGGCGGACCAGCGCATTGGCCCCGCCGCGCGGCGCCAGACGCAGTACCGTGCCGTCGCTTTGAATCTGCTCGGCCTCGCCGACCAGATCGCGCGTCTCCGCGTCCGCGCGCAAGGGCGCCAGATCGATCGCCGTGCGTTTGTCGAACGCGATCCACAAATGCGCGCCGCGCCCGAATACAGCGGCCCCCACGGGTTCGCCGAAATTGAACCGCAGGACGGAGAAATTCTCCTCCCGCTGCACTTCCACGCCCACGCGGCCCGACAGGCTGCCCGCCGGCACCGACGGCTGGTTGAGCCCCAACGCTTGCGCCTGCTGCGCGAGTGCGGGGAAATCCGGCACGGTGTTCCGCGGACCGCCGGTCAACGGCGCGCCCGGCGTGATCGCAGCTTGGGTCGATTGCGCAGCCGCACCCTGCCCCGCTTGCGGTGCGGGCGCTTGCCCGCCCGGTTGCGCGGCTTGCTGCGGTACCTGCATTTGCTGGCCGGTCGGCCGATCGGCGGCGACCGACCCGTCGCGCACCAGATCGAGCACCAGTCGCGGGCCCGCGCGCAAATGGCGCAGGCCGACATTCTCGTTCATCGTCAGCGTCAGCGTCGTGCGGTCGCCGTCGCGTGCGGCGCGCGCGGCCGAGACCGAATTACGCATCGATTGCTGCAAGCGGTTGGTGTCGATCCCCACCGGCGCGCCGAAGGTGATCGTCGCGTTGCGCCCTTGCTGCTCGACGCGGAAATCGACGTCTTCCGGCCAATCGACGATGGCGCGATCGAAACCGTCCTGCTGGCTGTAGCGAATATTCAGCGCGCGCGCCGGCGTGCCGGTCGCAGCACCATTGGACGCGGGCGGCGGGGCGACTTGGGCCGCCGGCGCTGCCGCGGCGGGCGCTGCGGCCGGTGCGGCAGCTTGCGGCGTGGGGGCCGGCGCCAAGGGTACGACGGGGGTTGCGGGCGCCGTCGCCCAAGGCACGCTGGGTGCGGCTTGCGGCGCGGCGTTTTGCGGGACCGCCTGGGCGGGGGTGACTTCGGGGGCGGGCGACGGCGGCGGCGAGGCCGGGAAGCTGCGCCATGGCGGTGTCTGGGCTTGGGTCTGCGAAACCGGGAAGTCGAACGCCAACACCCCGGTCAGCGCGATCGCCGCCAGGGTCGCCGTCGAAACCTGAATCCGCTTGCCAAAGCCCATCTAAATCGTCAGCCCGGCCCGTTGCGACTCGAGGCCGTCAGTGTACCCTAAAACCGAGTCGGGGTCGCCTAACTAATTGAGATTCAACCGAACCGAAAAGATATCCACAAGGTAAAATCACTTGTCGCCGAACAGCGCGTCGATCGCGGCCTGATCATGCGCCGCCCCGGCCAATTGCGGCCCGTTGAGCAGCGCCGCCTCGCCCGTTTTGACGGGTGCCACGGACGGCGTGGCCTTGGCGTCCAACGCGATGCCGAATGCTTCCATCAGGCCAAGGACGGTTCTGTCGACGTCCTTCAACACGCCGACAACCTTGGAAATTCGCTGGCCCGTGATGTCCTGGAAATTGCAGGCTTCGTAGATACGGGTGACGTTGTCGCGGATCGCATCGCCCTGCGCGGCCGCCAATTCGCCCGCGATCTTCTCGATCCCTTCGACCGCATCCAAAATCGAATGGGTCGCATCCTCCGTCGCGGCGACGACGGCGCTCAGCTCGTCGGTGGCGCCCGGCAAGTCGCGCAGCCGCATGTCGTTGGCTTGCAAAGCCGCCAGGTCGCGGCGCGCGTCTTCCATGATGCGCGCCAGCGTGGCGATGCCGTCGCGCAGCCCCTGATCGATCGCGCGCTTGGGCGCGGCGGCCTTCTTCATCGGCGCCTTTTTGACGGGCGCCTTTTTGGCCGCTGCGGCGGAAATTTTACGGCGAGCCTTCGGGGACGGCTTCGGCTTGGGTTTGCTCTTCGCTTTCGCGCGCGACTTTGCCTTCGCCATGATCCGTCCCCTCGACGATCGGGTTTAGAAGTCGCCCAGCACCGTGGCGATCTTGCCCTTGAGAACGGCCGCGTTGAACGGCTTGACGATATAGTTGTTCACGCCGGCCTGCTTGGCGGCGACAACGTTCTCGGTCTTGGATTCCGCCGTGACCATGATGAACGGCACATGCTTCAGCCGCGCATCGGCGCGCACGGCCTGGAGCAGCTGCAATCCGGTCATCGGCTGCATATTCCAGTCCGAAATAATCAGGCCGTAGTCCTTTTGCTGCGCCTTGGCGAGCGCTTCGGACCCGTCGCTGGCTTCGTCGACGTTGCTGAACCCGATCTGGTTGAGCAGGTTCTTCACGATCCGCAGCATCGTCTTGTAGTCGTCGACGATGAGCACATTCATTTTAAGATCGACAGCCATATTCCCCATCTCCTGCGGCATTCCGCCACGGCCGGCACGGTTCCAACACGCGCGCGACGCTACCCTTTTTACTGCTGAAGCACCCCGGCGCGCGACAACAAGTAACCGGAAGCTGCTTACGGGAAGATTAAGACGGACATATTTTTCGGATCAGCCTTGGCGCGGCGCCGGTATCCGGCTGGGGGCGGCATCCGGCTGGCGGCGGCGGGCGAGTTCCGTCGTGACCTGCTGGGCACGGATCGGGTTCATCTGGGCCAAAATCGGGGCGGCCCGGCGCTCGTTCATCGCCTCGACGATTTCGAGGAGGACGGGCAATTCCATCTGCTCGAAAATCCGCGCGGCTTCGGCCGGCTTCATGTTCTGGAACATGCGGACCAGCGAGTTGCGGCGCGCCTGCTCGGTCTCGTCGTAGCTCTTGATTGCGGTATCGATCTTGGCCTGAAGCCCCTTCAGCTCCTCGATCTGCTGCTGGACCCGCTTTTCGGCGGCCTGGAGCAGCGCTTCGCGCGTATCGATTTCGGCTTGGCGCTTGTCCAGTTCCTCGCGCCGGCGCACGAGATCGCCCAGCGCTTCGAGCTCGCCCGGGCTGAACGCGCGGTCGGGATCGGCGGCCGGCGTCGCCGCGGGTTCGGGCGCGGGCGCTTGCGGCGCGGGCGCCGGGGCCTGGGCAAGCTGCTGCACGGGGCGTGGTGCCGGCGCCGGGGTGGCGGCGGGTGCGGCGGCGCGGGGCTGGGCGGCGGCGGGCGGGTTGTTCTGGGCGACGGCGGTGCCGAGCGTGCCCACCCGGATCGCGAGCATCAGGAACGCGACCGCGACCAGTACGGGCAGAAGACGGATTTTGTTGAGCGCGTTCATCAGCGCGCCCCCGCGCGCGTGGCGGGCGGGGCACCCCGGCGGCGATCGGCGATCGCCTTCAGCAATTCCTGTTCGGCCGTGCTGCGCGGCGCGGCCGGACGGTCGGCCGACGGACGTTCATTCCCTTCCCGTTCGGCGAAACGGATCGCATCGCGCAGCAAGCGATCCTCCTCGTCCGAGACCGGGCCGGCCGCGCGTTCCGCACGCTCGTCGCGCGCGTAACGATCGTCGCGGGCGCCGCGTTCTTCGCGCTCGTAACGCTCGTTCCGCTCGGCGCGGCGCGCGACCTGCGGCCGCTCGCGCTCGCGCACATTCTCGGCCGCGCGATCGGCGATCGGCTCGGCGCGCGACACGATGTATTCGAGATCGTCCTTGAGCGAGATCGCCTTGCGCGTCTGATCTTCCAGCAGCTTGCCCGCCGCCTCGCCCGCGTTCTTGAGATCCGCGACCGCGGCTTCCGCGCGCTTGGCCGCTTCGTTGAATTCCTTGATCGTGCGGTCGAGTTCCGCCTTGCCGTCGCGCCACGTGCCCAGGCGCTTGTGCAGGCGCCACGCATAGACGATCACCGCCGCGAGCAGGACCGCCAGGACGAGATTGAGGGCGAGATCGAGACCCATCACGACTCCTCGTACTTGTTGATCTTGCGGTCGATCATGACCGCGACGTTCTGGCCGCGCCGTCCCATGCGCCCTTTGAACAGGCGTTCGGGACCGCACAGCACTTCGATTTCGCTTTCCGGCGTGGCGTTGAGCATCAGCCGCGTGCCGACCTTGAAGTCGAGCACGTCCTGCAACGTCATCACCTGTTCGTCCAGCACGGCGTTGATGTCCACTTCGGTCGACCACAATTCGGTGGCCAAGTGGCCTTCCCAAATCGAGTCACGGCCGAATTTTTCGCCCATGAACTGCTGCAGCAGCATTTCGCGGACGGGTTCGAGCGTCGCGTAGGGCAGCAGCAATTCCAGGCGCCCGCCGCGATCTTCCATGTCGATACGCAGCTTGGCGATGATCGCGGCGTTGGCCGGGCGCGCGATGGTCGCGAAGCGCGGATTGGTTTCCAAACGCTCGAAGCGGAAATTGACCTTGCTGATCGGATCGAACGACGCCGACAAATCGCCGAGCACGACGGCGACGAGACGCTCGACCAGGTTGCGTTCGATCGTGGTGTAGGGACGGCCTTCGATACGCATCGCGGCCGTGCCGCGCCGGCCACCGAGCAGCACGTCGACGATCGAGTAGATGAGCGCGGAATCGACCGTCAGCAGGCCGAAATTGTCCCACTGCTCCGCCTTGAACACCGCGAGCATCGCGGGCAGCGGGATCGAGTTCACGTAGTCGCCGAAACGCGTCGAAGTGATGACGTCGAGCGAGACTTCGACGTTATCCGACGTGAAGTTACGCAAGCTGGTCGTCAGCATTCGAACCAAGCGGTCGAACACGATTTCGAGCATCGGCAGGCGTTCGTACGAGACGAGCGCGCTGTTGATGATCGCCTGCATGCCCGAGGTGCCGTCGCCCCCGGCCCCGCCCGCATCGAAGCCGAGCAGGGAGTCGATTTCGTCCTGGTTCAGAACGCGCGCGGTCGCGTCGCCGCCACCGCCGCCCGCGTCGCCGCCGCCGGAGTCCATGGCCGCCCATTCGGCGGCCATCTTCTCTTCTTCGGACATGTTGTTCGGATCGGACATGGCGGGGCCTCTATTGGACCAGCATTTCGCGGAACAGGATGTCGTTGACGCGGGCGGGTGCGGCGGCGAGCTGAACGCGGGTCAACAGCTCTTCGCGCAATTTTAGGAATCCGGACGAGCCGCGTAGATCTTCGGGGCGCAGCTCGCGCAGATAGACTTGGAAATTGTCGACGATGCGCGGCAGGTTCGCTTCGAACTGGGCCGCGTCGTCGATCGAACGCAGCTCGACCGACATCGTCAGCTTCAGGAACGATGTGCGCCGCCCCGCCCCGGCGTTCAAATTCACCAGCAGGTCGGGCATGTTGAAATAGACCGATTTGACGGGCCCGGCGGGTTCGGCGGGCTTGGGCGGGCCTTCCTCGGCATGGGCCTGCTGTTCCTCGTGCTTCGAGCCCGAGAAGAACAGGAAGAACACCCCGGCGCCGATCCCCAGCAAAAGAACAAGCGCGCCCGCGGCAACGATGATCAACATCTTGCCCGACAGGAACTTCTTCTTGGGCGCTTCCCCGCCTTCTGGCGAGGCGCCGTCAGCGCCCTCGGTGGGTGGATCGTCCGCCATCGAACCTTACGTTCCGAACCGTTAATCGCCCGACGAATCTCGGGCAGATTTATCTAAACTCCCACATAAATGTGCCAAACCCTGGTTAACAACCCGTTATCGCCGCCCAGATTCCGGCTTAATTTCAAACGCCAAGCCGTTACGACTCAAAAATGAATCCGGATCAAGGGCTTACTGGACCAGGATTTCCCGGAACAGCACGTCTTGAACCCGCGCAGGCCGCGCCGCCGCCTGGACCCGGCGCAACATTTCCTCGCGCAGGCGGGTCAATCCCGCCGAACCGCGCAAATCTTCGGGTCGCAACTCGCGCAGATAAGTCACGAAGGTGTCGACGATACGCGGCATCGCGTCTTCGAACTCGGGCACGTCGGCCTCGACCACTTCCAGCGACGCCGTCAGTTTGATGAAATTGCCGCGCCCGCGCTGGGCAAGGCTCAGATTCACCAGCAAATCCGGCAAGTCGTAGATGATCGTCGGCGGCGGGGGCGGCGGCGGCGCCTCGGCCTGTTCGGCCGCGTGTTCGTCTTTTCCGCCGAAGAAACCAAGGAACCACGCGGCGCCGCCACCGATCGTCAGCAGCAGCACCGGCACGAGAATGATGAGCAGTTTCTTGCCCGAGAATTTCTTCTTGCCGCCTTCGCCTTCGGCGGGGGCGGCTTCGGGTGCTGCGGCGTCGGCCATGGGGCAAGTCTACCCAATTTATCTAAACTTGGCACGATTATGCCGCACGAGGCGTTAACGTCCCATGAAGACAGGCGCTAAACTCCAACCGCCCTTTGCCCCAAGGAGTCCGAACATGGATCGCCGCAGCGTATTGTCCGCCGGCCTCGCCGGCGCCCTCGCCGCCCCCGCTCTGGCAACCGCGCAGACCGCGCCGATCCGGCTGCGCATGACCACGATCGTGCCCGAGGGCACGTATCTGTTCACCGCCTTCACCAAACGCTTCGTCGATTATGTGCGCTTGTTGACCGACGGCCGCGTGGAGATCCAGGCGTTTCCGGCAGGCGTGCTCGCCCCGCCCTTCGACGTCTATCGCGCGGTCGAAGACGGGCGCGCCGATATGGGCCACGCCCCCCCGGCCCTCATCTATCAGCGCGATCCGACGATGGCGCTGGTCACGTCCTTCCCCGGCGGGCTCGGCATCGAAGCGACGATGCATTGGCTTTACGAGGAAGGCGGCTTGAAGCTGCTGACCGATCACCACCGCGATCGCTTGAAGCTGCAGCCGATCGTCGCGGGCATGGCGACGACGGAAGTCTTCGCGCATTCGTGGAAGCCGATCCGCACCGCCGCCGATATGCGCGGCCTTAAGTTCCGCACGCTGGGCGTTTGGGCCGACGTGATGCGCGAATTCGGCGCCGAGCCGGTGGCGACACCGACCGCCGATGTGGCGACGGCGCTGGAACGGCGCGTGATCGACGCCGCGAAAATGGCGGGCCCCGCCGACAACCTGCAAATGGGCCTCAACCGTATCGCGCCCTACATCGTCGTGCCCGGCGCGCATTTGCCCGGCGGCTATTTCACCGCCTTCATGCGCGGCGAGCGCTGGGACCAAATTCCGGCCCCGTTGCAGGAACGCATTCTGCTGGCGGGGCGTCTGACGAGTTTCGATTCCTATCTCGAGAAGGGCCGCCTCGACATCGATGCGATGGCCGAGTTCCGCAAAGGCCGCGCCGAGATCGTGACGCTCGACCCCCAATTCGTCGCGCAGATTAAAACCGCCGCGCGCGAATGGGCGCGCAAGGCCGTGGCGGCCGCCGGCGCGCAAGGCAATCCTTGGCCCGAGCGCGTCATGAATTCGACCTTCGCCTTCCAGGACAAGTGGGAGGCGAATGCGGTCTATCGGCTCTAGGCTTTCCGACGCCGGTCTCATCGTCGCGATGGCGGCGGGCGCGTTGGCGCTCGGCTTGATGCTGCTCGAAGTGGTCTTGCGCTACGTCTTCGCGTCGCCGACCGTGTGGACGCCGGAGATGGTGGGCATCGCCAACGGGGCCGCCTTCGTGTTCGGCGCCGGCCCGGCGTTACGCGGCGGCGCGCATGTCTCGGTCGACGCGGTCGCGCGATTCATGCCCGCGCGGTTGCGCGACGCGATCCTGGCGCTGTTCTTCGTCGCCCTCGCATTGCCCGTTCTGCTGTGGATCGCACAAGCCGGGTTCGACCGTGCGCTCAACGCCTATCTGCATGCCGAGGTGAACGACGTCAGCCCGTGGCGGCGCCAAGTCTGGCCGCATTACGCGCTGCTGACCTTGGGCGTGATCGGCTTGGCGCTCGACGTGCTGCTCAGCGGATTGCGTCACGCCAAGGCCTTGCGCGCATGATCGGCGATCTCGCGGTCTGGATGTTCCCGGCGCTGTTCGGGCTGATGTTCTTGGGCGTGCCCGTGGGGCTCGGCCTGATCGTAATTTCGGCCGCGTTCGGTTACGCGTTTTTCGGCGACGCGCTGGGCCGACAGATGTTCGGCCGCTTGATCGAGGTCTCGTCGAACTTCGCCTTCACCGCGATCCCGGCTTTCGTGTTCATGGGCAATATTCTGGAGAAATCCGGGATCGCCGAAAGCCTGTTCGGCGCCATGCGCCTGTGGCTCGGCCGCTTGCCCGGCGGTATGGCGCTGGCGACCATCGCGATGGCCGCGATCTTCTCCGCCGCCACGGGTATCATCGGCGCCGTCGAAGTCACGATCGGCCTGATGGCGATCCCCGCGATGATGGCCGCGCGCTACGACAAAAGATTAATCGCTGGGACAATCTGCGCGGGCGGTTCGCTCGGCACGATCATTCCACCCTCGCTGACGGCCGTGATCTATGGCCTGGTCGCGCAAGTGCCGATTTCGGATCTGCTCGCCGGCATTTTGATCCCCGGCGCGTTGATGACGGCACTGTTCATGGGCTGGATCGTGCTGCGCTGCCTGATCGACCCGAGTGCGGGCCCGCCGGTCGCGGACACCGGCGTGACGCTATCGGAAAAGCTGCGCGTGACGGCGACGGCGCTGGTGCCCACCCTCGCCCTCGTCGCCTGCGTGCTGGGCGCGATCTTCCTGGGTATCGCCTCGCCGACCGAAGCGGCCGCGACGGGGGCCGCCGGCGCGCTGGCGCTTGCCGCGTTCCACGGTCGCTTCTCGATCGCCATGGTGATCGACGCCGGCCGGCGCACGGTCATCATCACCGCGATGCTGATGACCATCGTCTATGGCGGCACGCTGTTCTCCAGCATGTTCTACGTGCAAGGCGGCGGCGCCATGGTGCGCGAGATGGCGGGCTTCGCGACCGCCAGCCCCGCTTTGCTCGTGCCCCTTCTGCTGACCATCGTGTTCCTGATGGGCTTCGTGCTGGAATGGGTGACGATCGTGCTGCTCGCCGTGCCCGTGTTCGCGCCCTTGCTGAAGGCGGCGGGCGTCGATCCGGTCTGGTTCGGCGTTGCCATGCTCGTCTGCATCCAGACGAGCTATCTCACGCCGCCGATGGCGCCCGCGATCTTCTTCCTGCAAAGCGTGGCGCCGCCCGAGATGACCTACGGCGATATCTGCCGGGGCGTCATCCCGTTCGTCGTGTGCCAAGTGCTGACGCTGATCGCGGTCGTCGCGATGCCCTGGACCGCGACCTGGCTGCCCAAACTTATGGGCGGGTTCTAGCGGGCGCTTTCGCCGCCAGCCACGCGATCGCGGCGAAGGCGAGCACGATGAAGGGCAGCACGAATTGGTTGATCGCGTCCCAGCCCAAAGCGTGCTGCATGGCGCCCGCCCCGGCCGCAGCCGCGGCGACCGAGCCGAACACGATGAAATCGTAGGCCGCCTGCATCTTCGCCTTTTCCGACGGGCGATAGGTTTCGGTCAGCAGCGTCGTGCCGCCGATATAGAGGAAGTTCCACCCCACGCCGAGCAGGATCAAGCCGACATAGAAATGCGCGAAGCTGATCCCGGCGAGGTTGACGGCCGCCGATGCGGCGAGCAGCCCCGCCCCCGCCATCATCGTGCGCGATAAGCCGAAGCGCGCGACGATCGAACCCGTGAAGAACGACGGCACGAACATCGCCAGCACATGCGCCTGGATCGTCGTCGCCGCGTCGGCGAAGGCGTGGCCGCAAGCGATCATGGCGAGCGGTGTCGCGTTCATCACCAGCGACATGCCGCCATAGGCGACCAGCCCCGCGATCAGCGCCACGATCACCTTGGGCTGTGCGAGAAGTTCGAGCATGGGCCGCGTAGCGCCGTGGCGCTCGTCGCCCTTGGGGGCAGGAATATCGATGAACTGCACGACGATCTGCGCCACGATGGCGACCAGGATCAGCGCTGCGAACGAGCCCGCGAAGGGTACTGGATCGAGCAGATGATGCGTCGCCTTGGCGAGTTCGGGCCCGAAAATACCGGCGAGCACGCCGCCCGCGAGGACGTAGGAAATCGCCTTCCCCTTCCAAGCGCCCGTGGCGCCGTCGGCCGCCGCGAAACGGTAGAACAGGCCGAAGCCGTTATAGACGCCGTTGAACGCGGCGCCGACGCAGAACAGCGGGAACGAGCCGATCAGCACGGCGGCGACGCAGATCGCTTGCGCGACGATGCCGCAGGCGGCGCCGATGGCGAAGCCGAAGCGCCGGCCTTTGATCTTCATGAGATACGACGCGGGAAACGTGGTGAGCATCGCCGCGAGCTGCATGAAGCCCATCGGCAGCGTCGCCAGCGCCTTATTCTCGGCCAGCATATGGCCCACCAGGGCGGCTTCCGCGATCATCGTCGAGGTGCCGATCATCATCAGCGCCTGCGCGAAGGCCAGCAGCGTCACGTTCCGGCGCGAGCGCGCCGCTTCGTCGATCGTCGTTTCGGGGGTCATTGAAAAACTCAGTTCGCGGGAACTTTGCGTTCGAGGACGCGTTCGAACACGACGTCCTTCACGATATGCGCGTCGCCCAGGATACGCGTGGACGACGCCATCATCCGCCGTTTCGCGCGTTCTTGATCGAACGTGTCGCCGCTGGACGCGACTTCGTTGAGGTCGAGGATGAACGCGTCTTGCAAACGCGGCAGATTGTCTTTGATTTTCGCTTCGTCGGCGGGTGTCGCGAGTTCCAAGCGCATCAGCAGCGCGTAGTGGCGCAGCACGCGGTCGCCCTGGATCGCCGCGACGATCACGCGCGGCAAAACGAACTTGCCCGTTTCGGCGCCGGCGGTCCCCTCGCCCTTCGGATCTTCGGCATGGGCCGCCCCGCCGGCGATCAGCGCGGCGCACAAGAACAGGAGTCGGGCGAACCGGATCATGGGCGCGATAATGGCCCGCGGTTAGAAGTGCGTAAAGCCCGCGCGTTTAAGTGTGAATTCGGCGCCGGCAACGCGCACCGCGCCGCTTTTGCCTTTGGCGATCGTACCGATACAAGTCACGGCGATTTTGGCGCGTGCGGCGGCGCGGATGATTTTCGCCGCCGCCGCTTTGGGGGCCGCGAACAGAATCTCGTAATCGTCGCCGCCGGTCAGCGCGCGGGCGAGATCGCCGTGCTTGCGCGCCGATGCCGAGCGCGGCACCGCATTCGCGTCGATCGACGCCGACACGGCCGAAGCAGCGCAAAGATGACCGAGATCGGCAAGCAGCCCGTCGGAAACGTCGATCGCGGCATGCGCGATCCCGCGCAGCATCGGCCCGAATTCGACACGCGGATCGGGCACGCGATAGCGGCGCTTCAAATAAGCGTCGGCGTTGCCCTTGCGGATCGCGTCGAGGCCGATCGCCGCATCGCCGATCGTGCCGGTCACCCATATGTCGTCGCCTTGCTTGGCGCCGCTGCGCGGGATCATCTTGCCCGTGGGCGTTTCGCCGATCGCGGTGATCGACACGGAAAACGGCCCGGTCGTCGCCGTCGTATCGCCGCCCAGCAGCGGCAAGCGATAGAATTCGCCGTCCGCCGCGAGGCCCTTGGCGAAGCCTTCGAGCCAGCGATCGGCGATCGATTTCGGCCGCGCGATGGTCAGGAAATAGCCGAGCGGTTTGGCGCCCTTGGCGGCAAGATCGGACAGGTTCCGGCGCAGCGCCTTTTGCGCGACCGTCGCGGGCGGCTCATCGCCCAGCGAATGGATGCCGACGACGAGTTGATCGGCCGTGACGATCAGATCCCGGCCCGGCTTGGGCGAAAGCACCGCGACGTCGTCGACGAGGTTCAGCGCGGCGCGGCTTCCGCGCGTCAACGGCCGGAACAACGCGGCGATGGTTTCGAACTCGCCGCGCCGTGCCATGACGCGTTACGCCATTTCGGAGGGGCGGCGCTCGCGCGCGATCCGATCGAGCACGCCGTTGAGGAAGCCCGCTTCCGCACCCGCATCGAAGGCGTAGGCAAGCTCGACGTATTCGCCGATCGTGGTGCGCGCCGGGATATCCGCGCGCGCCAAAATCTCGAATACGCCCGCGCGCAGCGCGGCGCGCAAGACCGGGTCGATGCGCTGCAACGTCCAGTTCTTGGCGAGGGCCGGCGAAATCAATCCGTCGATTTCGGGCTTCCGCGCCCAAGCGCCCTCGACGATCGACTTGAAGAATTCGGGATCGGCCGCCGCCCAATCGGGCCCGCCGAGACCGGGCTTCAAACGATAGCGTCGGAACTCGTCGATCGTCTGGGCGGGATCTTCGCCGCGGAATTCGATCTGATAGAGCGCTTGCACCGCCGCAAGGCGCGACGTGGTGCGCGCACCCTTGCGCCCGCCACCATGGCTTTCGTTCGACGCGTCGGTCATGGCGCGAGGCGCAGACGGCGCTTGAACGCGGCCATCGCCAAAGCGGCGTTGGCGGCGTCGCGGCCCTTATTGCCCTTGTCGCGCTTGGCGCGCGCCCAGGCTTGTTCCTCGTTCTCGACCGTCAGAATGCCGTAGCCGATGGCAAGCCCCCGGCGCACGGCGAGGTCTTGCAAGCCCCGCGCGCTCTCGCCGCAAACATAGTCGTAATGCGTCGTCTCGCCGCGAATGACGGCGCCCAACGCCACGAAGCCTTCATAGGGTTTCGGACCACCGGCTTGATGCGCGGCCAAATCGGCCATCGCGATGGCGCCGGGAATCTCGAAAGCGCCGGGTACGGCGACGCGCTCGGCAGCACCCCCGACCGCTTCGATCGCTTCGATGGCGCCCAGCGCCATTTCGTCCGCGAGGTCGGCGTAGAAGCGCGCCTCGACGATCAGGATGACGGGCTTCTCGCCCGTGAAATCGGCCTTCGACGGCGCCGTGAAATCCGCGCGACCAAACATCAGATCGCCCGATGGCCGACGATGTTGAGCCCGTAGCCTTCGAGCCCGACGACCGACCGACGCGCGTTGGTCAGCAGAACCATGTCCTTCACTCCGAGATCGAGCAGGATTTGCGCGCCGATCCCGTAGTCGCGCAATTGCGGTCCCGCCTCGGGCGGCACCTGTTTGGAAATCGGGGCTGGATTGGCCTTGTCGCCGTAGCGTGCGCGCACGCGGTCGCTGAGGCTGGTGGCGCGCGGCTCGCGCAGCAGCACCACGACGCCCCGCCCGCCTTGCGCGATCGAACGCATCGCGGCGTGGAGTTGTTCCGAACGCCCCGCCCCGCGATCGCCGAGCACGTCGTCGAGCACCGAGAGCGCGTGCATGCGCACGGGCACGGGCTCGCCGCCCGTCACGTCGCCCTTTACCAACGCGATATGCTCGGCATAGGACGCGGTGTTGACATAGACGTGCATTTTCCAAGCACCGCCGTATTCGCTTTCGAATTCGGTTTCGATCACGCGTTCGACGATACGGTCGTTCTTGCGGCGATAGGCGATCAGATCGGCGATCGTGCCGACGCGAAGCCCATGGAACTGCGCGAACTTCACCAAATCGGGCAGACGGGCCATCGTCCCGTCGTCGTTCATCACTTCGCAGATCACGCCTGCCGGGATCAACCCCGCCATGCGCGCGATATCGACGGCCGCTTCCGTATGACCCGCGCGCACCAGCGTGCCACCGTCGCGCGCCATCAACGGGAAGACGTGGCCGGGCGAGCCGATATCGTCCTTGCCCTTCGACGGATCGATCGCGACTTGCACGGTGCGCGCGCGGTCGGCCGCCGAGATACCGGTGGTGATCCCTTCGCGCGCTTCGATCGACACGGTGAACGCGGTTTGATGGCGCGAAGCGTTGTCGGGGCTCATCGGCTTCAAACCGAGCTTCGCGCAGCGCTCCGGCGTCATGGCGAGGCAAATAAGACCGCGCCCGTACTTGGCCATGAAGTTGATCGCTTCCGGCGTGGCGAATTGCGCGGGGATCACGAGGTCGCCCTCGTTCTCGCGGCTTTCGTCGTCCACCAGGATGAACATGCGCCCGTTGCGCGCGTCCTCCACGATGTCCTCGATCGAGGAGAGGAAGGCGAGATCGACCTGGCCGGTGGCCAGAATTTCGCGCTGCTTGCCGGAGATCGGATTGGCCAAGATCGAACCTATTTGCCGAGGATGCGCGCAACATAGCGCGCGAGGGCGTCGACTTCCATGTTGACGAGGTCGCCGGGCACGAGATCGCCCAAAGTCGTGGCCGACCAGGTATGCGGGATGACGTTGATCGCGAAACGGCACCCGCCGCCCGCGATATCGGTCACGTCGTTGACGGTCAGCGACACGCCGTCCAGCGCCACCGAACCCTTGGCCGCGATATAGCGCGCGAAAGCCGGCGGCACTTCGAAGACGAGCTTGTGCGAACCGCCGACGGGCTCGGCCGAAACGAGCTTCGCCGTCGCGTCGACATGGCCCGAGACGATATGCCCGCCAAGCTCTTGCCCGACCTTCAGCGACGGCTCGAGATTGACCCGCGTGCCGGGCTTCCAGGCGCCCAACGTCGTCTTGGACAAGGTCTCGGCCGAGGCTTCGGCGGCGAACCAATCCTTCCCCTTTTCGATCGCCGTCAGGCAGCAGCCCGAACAGGCGATCGAGGCGCCGATTTCGGTCGCGGCGAGATCGAGGCCGGTGGAAATGACGAGACGCGTGTCGCTCGCCTTCGCGGCGGGCTCCAGCGCCTTGACGGTGCCTTTGTCGACGATGATTCCGGTGAACATGGCGGGGAACCTAGTGATCCTTCGTCCAAGTTTCCAGCGTGTCGTCGCCAATCTTTTCAAGGGTTTCCAGGCGGAAACCGGGGGCTTTGGCCAGTTCGGCCACGCCGAACGCGGCGATTGCGGGCAAACCGTCGCCGCCGATCACCCGCCCGGCCCTGAAAATCGCCAGCCGGTCGACTTCGCCCGCGCGCAAAAACGCGCCCGCCAAATGCGCCCCGCCTTCGATCATCAGTCGCGTAATGCCCTTGGCGGCAAGCGCTTTGAGGATCGCGTCGGGTGTGGCGTGGCCATCCGGCCCCGGTGCGAGCGGCAGCATTTCGACGCCGCTTTCGACAAAAGCTGCGGCGCGATTTTTTTCGGCATCCGGGCGATGAACGATCCAGCTCGGCTGGCTTTTCGCCGTGCGCACGAGCTTGGCGGTCAACGGCGTGCGCAAGCGTCCATCGACGACGACGCGGACCTTTCTCGAATTATCGAACCCCGGCAGACGTACATCGAGCGACGGATCATCGGCCAGCACCGTGCCCGACCCGACCATGATCGCGTCGTGTTGCGCACGGATCAAATGCGCCCGCGCGCGCGAAGCGTCGCCGGTGATCCATTTACTCTCGCCCGTCTTCGTCGCGATGCGCATGTCGAGCGAGCCCGCGAGCTTCAGCGTGACGAGCGGTTTGCCCGCGCGCACGCGTTTGAAGAACCCGGCGTTGAGCGCGTCGGCTTCCGCTTTGCAAAGCCCTTGCTCGACCGCGATGCCGGCGGCGCGCAGCATCGCGATCCCGCGCCCATCGACGCGCGCGTCAGGATCGCCGGTCGCGACGACGACGTGCGCGACTTGCGCCGCGATCAACGCGTCGGCGCATGGCGGCGTTTTGCCGTGATGGGAACAAGGTTCGAGCGTGACATAGACCGTGGCGCCCTTCGCGGCGGAACCGGCACGCGCGAGCGCTTCGGTTTCGGCATGCGGGCGACCGCCGGGTTGAGTCCAGCCGCGCCCGACGACGATGCCTTCCTTGACGATCACACAGCCGACCGCCGGGTTCGGCCAAGTGTTGCCGAGACCCCGCTGCGCCAACGCCAGCGCCGCGTCCATATGGACGCAGGCTTCGGCGTCAGACGTCGTTGTCGTCGTCGCCACCGAGCTTGCCGACGAAATCCTCGAAATCCTTGGCCTCGCGGAAATTCTTATAGACCGAGGCGAAGCGGATATAGGCGACATGGTCGAGGGTGCGCAGCGCGTCCATCACCATTTCGCCGACGACCGTCGAGGGGATTTCGTTCTCGCCCAGGCTTTCCAGGCGCCGCTGGATGCCCGACACGATGCGCTCCACGCGATCGGGTTCCACGGGGCGCTTGCGCACCGCATGCATCAGCGAGCGCGAAAGCTTGTCGCGCTCGAACGGCTCCTTCACGCCGTTTTTCTTCACGATCACGAGTTCGCGCAATTGCACGCGCTCGAAGGTCGTGAAGCGCGACCCGCAAGACGGGCAAAAACGCCGGCGCCGGATGGCGCCGCCGTCTTCGGTCGGGCGCGAATCCTTCACCTGGGTATCGTCGTGGCCGCAGAACGGACAGCGCATTGGACCCTGTTCCTTGTTTCTTCGTTATCAGGCGTTCGTGTAGACCGGGAAACGTTCGACCAGCTTGGCGACCTTTTCGCGCACGCGCGCTTCGACCGCGGCGTTGTCGCCGGAATTGGAATTCGACAGACCGTCGAGCGTTTCGGCGATCAGATCGCCGACCTGCTCGAACTCCGCCACGCCGAAACCGCGCGTGGTGCCCGCCGGCGTGCCCAGACGCACGCCCGACGTGACCATCGGCTTTTCCGGATCGAACGGGATGCCGTTCTTGTTGCAGGTCAGGCCCGCGCGCTCGAGGCTTTTCTCGGCGTTCGTGCCGGTCAGCTTCTTCGGGCGCAGATCGACCAGCATCAGATGGGAATCCGTCCCGCCCGACACGATCGCGAAACCGTGCTTCACCAAACGCGCCGCCAGTGCGCGCGCATTGTCGATCACGCGCTGGGCGTAGATCTTGAATTCGGGGCGCAGCGCCTCGCCGAAGGCCACCGCCTTCGCCGCGATCACATGCATCAGCGGGCCGCCTTGCAGGCCGGGGAAGACGGCGGAGTTGATCTTCTTGCCGAGGTCTTCGTCCATCGACAGGATCATGCCGCCGCGGGGCCCGCGCAAAGTCTTGTGCGTCGTCGTCGTCACGACATGGGCGTGCGGCAGCGGATTGGGATAGGCCCCGCCCGCGATCAAGCCGGCATAATGCGCCATGTCGACCATCAGGATCGCGCCGATCTTGTCGGCGACCGCGCGGAAACGCGCGAAATCGATCTGGCGCGAATAGGCCGAGCCGCCCGCGACGATCAGCTTGGGCTTATGCTCCAGCGCGTTCTTTTCCATCTGATCGTAGTCGATCAGCTGCGTGTCGCGCGTCACGCCATAGGACACGGGCTTGAACCATTTGCCCGACTGGTTGGCGGGCGAGCCATGCGTCAAGTGGCCGCCCTCGGCCAGCGACATACCCATGAACGTGTCGCCCGGCTGCAGCAGCGCGAAGAACACGGCCTGGTTCGCCTGCGCGCCCGAATGCGGCTGCACGTTCGCGAAATTGCAGCCGAACAGCTTCTTGGCGCGGGCGATCGCCAGCGTTTCGGCTTCGTCGACGAACTCGCAACCGCCGTAGTAACGGCGGCCCGGATAGCCTTCGGCGTATTTATTGGTCAGCACCGAGCCTTGCGCTTCCAGCACGGCGCGGCTGACGATGTTTTCCGACGCGATCAGCTCGATCTGGCCCTGTTGGCGGCCCAGCTCGCGATCGACGGCGCCTTTAAGTTCGGGGTCCGCCTTGGCGAGCGGCGTTCCGAAGAAATCCTTGGCGAATTCGGCGTAGGAAGCGGAAGACATCGTGCTTAGACCCTTTCAACCCAGCTTGGCGACGCGCTTTTCGTGGCGGCCGCCCTCGAACGACGTGGCGAGAAATACCTTGAGCGCCGCGCGCGCGACTTCGATCCCGATCAGCCTGGCGCCGAAAACGACGACATTGGCGTCGTTGTGCTGGCGGCACAGACGCGCACCCGTCTCGTCGTGGACCAACGCGGCGCGGATATGGCGATGGCGATTGGCCGCGATCGAAATGCCGATGCCGGAGCCGCAAAGCAGCACACCGCGCTTGGCGCGCCCGTCCTTCAGGGCGACGGCCAACGCATGTGCGAAATCGGGGTAATCGACGCTGTCGGCGGAATTGGTGCCGAGGTCCAGGACCTTATAGCCGGCCGCTTCCAAATCCTTGACCAACAAGGATTTCATTTCGAATCCGCCATGGTCGGCGGCGATCGCGATCGTCTCTGTCATGGCAGGTCCCGGAACCACAAAATCGGGGGGAACCTACCATATGTCGTTTGGGCGCCACAATCGGCCCCCAAGCCATTGCGGATACGCTATTTTTAGCGTTCCAGGCCCTGTTTGCGCAATTGCGCCTCCAGCTTGCGCAAGGCGTTGGCCCGCAGCGTGACCGGGGCCGCGTTGGCCGGCCCCATGATCGAGACCTCCAGCCCGCTCTCCGCATCGATCGCCGAGACCTTCACGAAGTTCCCGACTTGATGGAACTCGAAGAAGACCTCGCGATTCATCCGCGTAATTCCGAATAGACCAGCGAAGTCTCGACCTTGCCGCCGTCGGGGGTCGCGAATTCGCGGCGCTGATTCATGCCGACCAGATGCACGACATGGACGGGATCGTGCGGATATTTGGGATCGAGCACGAGCTTGGCCTCGCGGTCGATCATCGGCAGCGCCAAGCCGCAGCAGTAATTAAACTCGGGCGGCAGGAATTGGACGCTGTCGGCGTCCGACCGGCCGAGCACCGAATAGCAGGCGAGGTTGAGGGCAATCTGCTCGGTGTATTTATTCGCGGCGTTGGAAATGCCAGCGGTCGCGAATTCCTGCCATTTCGCCCAGACCGGACTGTCGCGCCGCCCCGCGAACAGACCCGAATTCAAGATCGGATTGGCGGCGAGCACATTGGCAATACCTTCGCCGAACGATGCCGCCGCCGCGTTGCGATGCATGGCTTGCGTCGCCTGCCCGCCCGAATAGAGATGCGCGTAGGCGCGGTGCAATTCCGGCACGACCGCGAAGCCGTAGCGGCGCGCGGCCTCCATCGGCACCGTGACACCTTCGGCCGATTGCACCCACGCGTCCGCGTCGATCCACTGGATGACGGTCGCTTGCGGAAAATAGCGCGGCAGGAAGGGCCGCGACGTCATCGCGCGATAGCCGTCGCCCATCTTCGCAACGTCCGCGTCCTTGTTGCGCGGCTCGATATCCCAGCCGACGGGCACGCGGACGATTTTCTCCGCCGCCAGCCATTCGCATTGTTCGCCGTCCAATCCGAAATCCAGAATGGCGAGCCCTACGCCGCCCAAGCGCAGGGCTTGGAGCGAGCGCAAAGTGTCGCGCGCATAGCGGAAATACTTCGCGTCGGACCCGGTGACGATAACGGAATCGGCCATGACGGACAGAATATCACCGAACCGGCACGGCGTTGACCCTGGCCGAAAGATCAACCGAGAATGAGCGACGAAAAACTTCGAGTCGCGGCATGCCCGTTATTTCCGATTTGATCGCCCTTTACGAAGCCGAAGGCATCGAGATTTCGACGGGCCTCAATTCCTGGCATTTGAAGAACAGCGCCGAGGCGCCGTTCACTTGGTTCATGCGCGGCGGCAAATCGCTAACGCCGGGCCTGGGCATCGCGATGCAGGAAGTCTATCTGCTCGAATGCATGTTCGCGACGTGGCGGCCAAAGCGCTCGCTTGTGATCGGCAATTCCTATGGCTGGAGCACGATCGCGCTCGCCCTCGCCAATCGCGAGGGGCGCACGTTGGGCCTTGATACCGGTGCGGATGTGCAATCGGTCTCGGGCATTCACCTCACCAACAAGATCGCCAAGCGCAACGCGCTGGACTGCTACGCGGTCGCGGCTCCCTCGCCCGGCGGCGTGGCGCCCACCGTCACGCGCGAATTGAAGGGCCCAGTCGAATTTGCGCTGATCGACGGCGAACACACCCGCGAAGCCTTGGCCCGCGATCTCGAAGCCGTGCGCGCGGTCGCCACGCCCGATTGCGTCTACCTTTGCCACGACGTGCTCAATTTCGACATGCGCCCGACGGCCGCCGAGTTCGCCGAGCGCCACGGCATGAAACTCGACATTTTGACGCGCACGCCGTCGGGCATGGCGGTGATCCGCCCGGCGGAAGTGGAGCCGGGCCTTGCCCGCGCGATCCACGCTTTCGCGGGATCGGAAGAGCTGTTCCGCCGCTGGGTCGCCCAGCCGCCGGGCTAGCCCAGGGCGCCTTGCCGGGAAGATGCTTTAAGTCTAAAGTATTTCCCGATGGATGCGCCCTTCACCCTGAAACTGCCGATCCGCTTCAGCCATACCGACCCGGCGGGGATCGTCTATTTCCCGAACTATTTCGACTTCTGCAACGCGGCGGTCGAGGATCTCTATACGCGCGCGCTCGGTGTGGACTACGCCAAGCTGATTTTCGAGGCGCGGCGCGGCACGCCCATCGTGCACGCCAGCTGCGATTTTTTCGTGCCGTCGAAAATGGGCGACACGCTCGACGCCACGGTGCTGCTGGGCGAAATCGGCCGCTCGTCGATCCCGATCGACATCTATTTCCATGCCGCCGGCGTGCTGCGCTTGAAAGCCAAGCTCGTGACGGTGCATATGGACCTCGACACGCGCAAATCGGCGCCGATTCCGGATGGCTTGCGCGCCCGCTTCGACGCCTACAAGGCCGCGTCCGCGCATTGGTCGCCGCCCGCCAAACCCGGAGAGAAACAGGAATGAACCGCGCGCTGCTGCCCGAAGGCTGGGACAAGCCCAAAGGCTACGCCAACGCCGTGGCCGCGAAGGGCACGCAGATCTATGTCGCCGGGCAGATCGGCTGGAACCCCGCGACCTCGGCCTTCGACACCGACGATTTCGTGGCGCAGGTCCGCCAAGCCCTGTCGAATATCGCCGCCTTGCTGAAGGAAGGCGGTGCGGGCCCCGAACATCTCGTGCGCCTGACCTGGTTCGTCGTCGACAAGGCCGAATACGCGAGTAAGCTTCGCGAAATCGGCGGCGTCTATCGCGACGTTCTGGGCCGCAATTTCCCGGCGATGACCCTGGTCGAGGTCAAATCGCTGCTCGAGCCGCGCGCCAAGGTCGAGATCGAAGCCACGGCGGTTGTCCCGGACCGCGCCTGACCTATAATCACGCCCGCCTAGTCTATCGAACGGAGTTGCAGATGAACGCGTCCCCCTCGCCCAAGACATCGAAGCTCGATTTCCAGTGGGAGGACCCGTTCCTGATCGACGCGGATCTGTCGGAAGAAGAACGCATGATCCGCGACGCGGCGCGCGACTATTGCCAAGGCAAACTCGCCCCGCGCGTCAAGGAAGCCTTTCGCAACGAAACGACCGATCCCGCGATCTTCCGCGAGATGGGCGAGATGGGCTTCCTCGGCTCGACGATCGAGGGTTACGGCTGCGCCGGCACTTCCTATGTCGCCTATGGCCTGATCGCGCGCGAAGTGGAGCGCGTGGATAGCGGCTATCGCTCGATGATGAGCGTGCAGTCCTCGCTGGTCATGCACCCAATCAACGCCTACGGCACCGAGGCGCAGAAGCAGAAATATCTGCCCAAGCTCGCGACCGGCGAATGGATCGGCTGCTTCGGCCTGACCGAGCCCGACGCCGGCTCCGATCCCGGCGGCATGAAGACCCGCGCGCGCAAGGACGGCAACGGCTACGTCATCTCGGGCACCAAGATGTGGATCTCGAACGCGCCGATCGCCGACGTGTTCGTCGTCTGGGCGAAGGACGATGCGGGCGACATTCGCGGCTTCGTGCTCGAAAAGGGCATGAAGGGCCTGTCGGCGCCGAAGATCGAAGGCAAGTTCTCGCTTCGCGCCTCGATCACCGGCGAAATCGTCATGGACGAAGTGCGCGTCGGCGAAGACGCGTTGCTGCCCAACGTGAAGGGCCTGAAGGGTCCGTTCGGCTGCCTCAACCGCGCGCGTTACGGCATCGCTTGGGGCGTGATCGGTGCGGGCGAAGCCTGCTGGCACGGGGCGCGCACCTATACGCTGGAGCGCAAAATGTTCGGCCGCCCGCTGGCCGCCAACCAGCTGATCCAGAAGAAGCTCGCCGACATGCAGACCGAATTGTCGATCGGCTTGCTCGCGGCGCTGCGCGCCGGGCGCCTGATGGACGAAGGCAAGCTGTCGCCGGAAACGATCAGCCTGATCAAGCGCAACAATTGCGGCAAGGCGCTGGACGTCGCCCGCATGGCGCGCGACATGCACGGCGGCAACGGCATCATGGACGAATATCCGATCATCCGTCATATGGTGAACCTCGAAACGGTGAACACCTACGAGGGCACGCACGACGTGCACGCGCTGATCCTGGGCCGCGCCCAGACCGGCATCCAGGCCTTCGGGCCGTAAGCGGAGAAACGGAAAATGCTGTTCGCGAAACTCGTCGATATCTATCAGCAGGCGGGTTTCGCGATCCGCTCCTCGATCAGCCCGTTCATGCTGAAGTCGATCAGCAATGTCTCGCACGAGGACGGAACCTTCACCTATATCGTCAAGGACGGCGCCAATTACGGCGCCCATGGCGGCGGCATTTCGATGTCGGAGGTCTATCTGATCGATAGCCTCGCGTCGGTCTTCAAGCCCACGACGGTGTTCGGGATCGGCTGTTCCTTCGGCTGGAGTAGCGTGGCGCTCACCTTGGCCAATCCCGCCGCGAAGGTCGTGGCGATCGACATCGCCGAGGGGACCAGCGCGCCGGGTCTCGATCTCACCAACGAGGTCGCCAAGCGCCACGGTCTGAATCTCAAAGCGCTGATCGGCCGCTCGCCCGAGGACGTACCCGCGATCGTCGAGCGCGAACTCGGCGGACGCATCGACCTCGTCTTCATCGACGCCGACCACACCGACACGGCGCAATACGCCGATTTCCGCGCCGTGGCGCCCTATTGCCACCCGAGCACCGTCTATCTGTTCCACGACGTCTATATCTGCCAGACGACAGCGAGCTTCAAACGCATCGCGGCGGAAATGGTCACGCATGACGGCTTGGTGCTGACGCGCACGGCGTCGGGCATCGGCGCGCTGATCCCGAAATCGGCGCCGGCCGAGTTGCGCGCGTCGATCGCCGCCTTCGCCGATCCGTTCTGCGTGGTTCCGCTCTAGCGATGCTCGAAACCCTCACCCTTCTGCTGGTCTGCCAGCTGATCGGCGAGGCGATCGTCCGCTACCTGGCCTTGCCGGTCCCCGGCCCCGTGCTGGGCATGGTGCTGCTGTTCGCGTTCCTGATGGCGCGCGGCAATGTTTCCGACGATCTCGCCAAGACGACCGGCACGCTGCTCGACAATCTGTCGCTGCTGTTCGTGCCCGCGGGCGTGGGCGTGATCCTCTACGCCGATCTCATCGCCGCCGAATGGCAGGCAATCGTTGCGGCGCTTATCGTTTCGACGATCGCCACCATCGCGGTCACGGCGCTGCTGATGAAGAAACTCGCAAAGCCCTTGCCGAGGGACGGCGAATGAAAAGCGGCGGCGGCGATCTGTTCGAGCTGTGGGTCTATCTCTCGACCACGCCGCTGCTGGGACTCACGGTGACGCTCGTCGCCTATCTGATCGGGCGGCGCGTCTACGAGCATTTCAACCGCACGCCGATCGCCAATCCGGTACTGATCGCGGTGATCTTGCTGGTCGCGCTGCTGTGGATTTCGGACGTGCCCTATCGACGCTATTTCGAAGGCGCGCAATTCGTCCATTTCCTGCTCGGCCCCGCGACAGTCGCGTTGGCCGTGCCGCTCTATCGCCACTTCGCCGAGATCAAGCGCAACGCCCTTGCGATCTTCGTGTCGATCGTCGCAGGCTCGACGACCGCCATCGTCTCGGCCGTCGGCACGGCGTGGCTGTTCGGCGCGTCCGAACGCACGCTGCTGAGCCTTGCGCCCAAATCGGTGACGACGCCGGTCGCGATGGGCATTTCGGAAAGTATTGGCGGCTTCCCCGCCCTCACCGCCGTGCTGGTGATCCTCACCGGCATTCTCGGCGCCATGTTCGGCACCTGGACGATGAACGCGCTGCGCCTGAAAGACTGGCGCGCGCGGGGCCTGGGCATGGGCACTGCCGCGCACGGCATCGGTACGGCGCGCGCGTTTCAGGTGAACGAATTGGCGGGCGCGTTCTCGAGCTTGGCCCTCGGCCTCAACGCGCTGGCGACGGCGATTTTGGTGCCGCTGATTATTCGGCTGCTGTCGTCGTGACCTGCGGCGCGTAGCCGCCCTGCCCGATCGCGCCGATCCAGAACTGCTCCATGCGGCGCAGCGTCTGTTCGAGCTGGGTCAGATCGCCGGGCTTGACCAGCGTGCGCGTCAACTCGTCGGCGTGGCGCGCGAAGACCTGATCGAGACGTTCGTGCAGCTTCAGGCCCTGCGCCGTCAGCTTGACGCGCACCGAACGGCGGTCATGCGGGCTGCGCGCCTGCGAGATGTACTCGTTGTCGATCAGTTTCTTGAGATTGTACGAGACGTTCGAGCCCAGGTAATAGCCACGCTGGGTGAGTTCGCCGACCGTTAGCTCGTCCTTGCCGATATTGTAGAGGATCAGCGCCTGGACGTTGTTGATGTCGCGCACGCTCATCCGATCGAGTTCCAGTTTCACGACTTCGAGGAACTGGCGATGCAGCCGCTCGACGAGCGAAACGGAATCGAGATAGTCGCGCTTGAGGTCCGACATCTGGTGAGGTCCCGGAAAAAATACGAAAAACTTTTAACATAAATACAGGACGAATGGTTAAGGACCTCTTACTTTCCCTGCAACATCTTGATAATGCCCGAAAAGTCCAGCGTCCCGTCGCCCTTCGCGGCCATCAACGCATACAAAGATTCGGCTGCGGCCCCCAACGGCGTGGCCTGCCCCGTCGCTTGAGCGGCGGCTTGGGCAAGCTTCAAATCCTTCAACATCATGTCGGCGGTGAAGCCAGGTTTGTAGTCGCGGTTGGCGGGCGACGCGGGCACCGGGCCCGGCACGGGGCAATAGCTGGTCATCGACCAGCATTGGCCCGAGCTCTTCGAGGAAATGTCGAAAAGCTTCTGCGCGTCGAGCCCCAGCTTGGCGGCAAGGCTGAATCCCTCCGCCACCGCGATCATCGAAATGCCGAGGATCATGTTGTTGCAGATCTTCGCGGCCTGTCCGTTGCCGGGCCCGCCGGCATGCACGATCGTCTTGCCCATTCTGGTTAGAATCGGCTGCGCGCGCGCGAACGCCGCGTCGCTGCCGCCGACCATGAAGGTGAGCGTGGCGTTCGCCGCCCCGACCGTGCCGCCGGACACAGGGGCGTCGACCATCTCGAACCCCGCGGCCCTCGCCTTCGTCGCGATGGCGCGCGCGCTGTCGACGTCGATGGTCGAGCAATCGATCAGCAAAGCGCCCGTCCCGGCCGCCGGGATCACGGCATCGTAGACGGCGCGCGACTGCGGCCCGGCGGGCAGCATCGTCACGACGATTTCCGCCCCTTTGACGGCTTCGGCGATAGATGCGGCTGCCGTGACGCCGTTGGCCACCGCCGCATCGAGATTGGCTTTCGCCAAATCGAAGCCGCGAACCGTCTCGCCCGCCTTGGCGAGATTGCCGGCCATCGGCCCGCCCATATTGCCGAGGCCGATGAATGCGATCGTCGCCATGTTTTCCTCCCGGTTTTGTTTTTCAGTCGACGAAGACGAGTTCGTCCCCGTCCGGCATCGGCGCGAAATAGCGTTGCACGGCGGCGTCGGAGACTTCCGCCAACGTCGCCGGCTTCCATTTCGGCGCGTGATCCTTGTCGATCAGCACCGCGCGAATGCCTTCGTAGAAATCGTCGCCTTCCATCGCGCGGCGCACCATACGGAATTCCATCCGCAGCGCGTCCTCGATCGACAAGGCCGCCCCCTTCTCGATCTGCAGCAGCGAGACCTTCAAACTCGTCGGGCTCATCTTGCGCAAGCGATCGGCGAGCTTCACCGTCCATTCCTGCCCTTCCTTGTCGAGGGCGGCGAGAATGCCCTCCACACTCGACGGCGCGAAGCAACGATCGATAATCGCCTCGCGCGCGACGATGGGCGCCGCACCGGGATCGCTGTGGAAACGCGCCAGAACGATATCGGCCGCTTCCGTCTCCAGCGCCTTGATAAGGTCGGGCACGCGCACGCTGTCGACGTAATGCGTCGCGATCCCCAGATGCACCAGATCGGCCGCCTTCAAACGCTCGCCGGTCAAACCGAGGAACGCGCCCAAGCGACCCTTAAGGCGCGGCAGGAAATAGCCGCCGCCGACATCCGGGAACAAGCCGATGGCGCTTTCGGGCATGGCAAACAACGTGCGTTCTGTCGCCACGCGATAGCGGCCATGGATCGACAAACCCACGCCGCCGCCCATCGTGATGCCGTCGATGATCGAGACGATGGGTTTCGGGAAACGCGCGATCTGCCGGTTGAGCCGGTACTCCTCGAAGAAGAAGTCGCGGATCAACGGATCGGCCTTGCCGCCTTTCTTCGCGGCGAGGCCCGCCTCGCACACCGCGCGCACGTCGCCGCCCGCACAGAACGCCTTGCCGCCATCGCCCCATTGAACGATCTGACGCACCGCGCTGTCCTTCGCCCAATCGGCGAGCGTGGGGGCGAGCGCTTGGATCATGCCCAGCGTCAGCGCGTTCAGCGCCTTCGGGCGCGTGAATACCACTTGGCCGGCGATCCCGGCGCGTTTGAACGCGATTTCGTCGAAGCTGCGATCGGTCATGATGTTCCCGGCGATTGGAATTCGGCGTCTTGTCGGCTAGTTTTGTTCTCTGGAGCCGAGGGAGCAAGATGCAAGTCCACGGAAGTTATCCGCGAACCCGTTTGCGCCGCAACCGGCGCGATTCCTGGTCGCGCGCGTTGGTGGCCGAAAACAAGCTGACCGTCGCCGATCTGATCTGGCCGTTGTTCGTGCAGGAAGGCGTGCGCCAACGCACGCCGGTTCCCTCGATGCCCGGCGTGGCGCGCCTCAGCGTCGACGAGATCGTGAAGGACGCCGCGAAGGCGGCAAAGCTCGGCATTCCCGCAATCGCGCTGTTTCCCAACACGCCGGGCAACCTCAAATCCGAAGACGGCGACGAAAGCTTCAACCCGGACAATCTGGTCTGCCGCGCCGTGCGCGCGATCAAGAAGGACGTGCCGGAGATCGGCGTCGTTTGCGACGTGGCGCTCGATCCCTATACGACGCATGGCCAGGACGGCTTGGTGCGCGACAATTACGTCGTCAACGACGCGACGATCGACGTGCTGATCAAGCAAACGCTCGTCCAGGCGAAGGCCGGTTGCGACGTGATCGCCCCTTCCGAAATGATGGACGGGCGCATCGGCGCCTTGCGCGACGCCCTCGACAAGGCCGGGTTCGAACATGTGCGGCTGATGAGCTACGCCGCCAAATACGCCTCGGCATTTTACGGGCCTTTCCGCGACGCGGTCGGTTCGTCGTCGAGCCTCGGCAAGGGCGACAAGCGCACCTATCAGATGGACCCGGCCAACGCCGACGAAGCCTTGCGCGAGGTCGCGTTCGATCTCGACGAAGGTGCCGACATGGTGATGGTCAAGCCGGGCATGCCCTATCTCGACATCGTCGCGCGCGTGAAGGACGCGTTCAAGGTCCCGACCTATGTCTATCAAGTGTCGGGCGAGTATTCGATGCTGATGGGTGCGGTCGAGCGCGGCTGGCTCGACAAGAAAGTGGCCCTCGAAACGCTGCTGGGCTTCAAGCGCGCCGGGGCGGACGGCATCCTCACTTACTTCGCGCTCGAAGCGGCGGAAGCGCTTAAGGGCTGAAAAATTTCAGCGCCGCGCGGTCGTGCAGCGGCAAGGCATGGCCGGCTTCGTGGAAGCCGACATGGCCGCCGCCGGCCGCGAGCAGTGGCGTGACGCGCGGATTGCGCGCCCAGTCGCGCGCCGTATAGGCGGCTGGCGGAATCCACGGATCGTCGAGCGCGTGGACGATCAGCGTGGGCACGGCGATCGCGTCGAGAAATCCGGCGGCCGAGCAGCGCGCGTAGTAATCCGCCGCATCCTTGAAGCCGTTGCGGGGTGCAACGATCCGGTCGTCGAATTCCCAGATGCTGCGAATACCCGGCGGCGGTTCATGCGCATCCGCCAGCATCTGACGCAGCAGATGATCGTGATAGAAGCGATTGCGCCGTGCGCGCATGCGGATACTCGTGCCCGCGAGATCGATGGGGGCCGACACGGCGACGGCTTTGGCAATTTTTCCCGCCCCTTCGCCCAAATGCTTCAGCAACATATTGGCGCCGAGCGAATAGCCGACGGCATGGATGCCGTGCGGCGCGTCGATCGCGCGCAGGGCTTGCGCCAAATCTTCGCTGCGTCCGGCGTGATACATGAGTTTGGCGGGCCGCGTTCCCGCCCCGCGCAAATTCAAACGCAGTACATTCGATCCGACCGCGAGATGCGCCGCCGCACTCACGCGCATATAGGTCGAGTTCGCGTTGCCGGTGAGGCCATGGATCAGCAGGACCAGCGGCTTCGCGTCGCCGCCCGAAACGCGATTGAGCTCGCCGGTCAGCGCATCGCCATCATCGAGCGGCAACGCGACGGGTTCGGCGCGCGGCAGATCGACGCGCGGGGGCGACATGAAGTTCCGCAGCGTTTGAAGGTCCGCACCATACCAAGGAAAGCGCGGCCGGAATTTCTCGACATTCATCCCCACGGCCCCGAACGCGTCCGCCCCTCGAACAGCGCCACGCCCCGGCGCTTGAAGATCGGGATCAATGCCATCCCGGCGAGGAAGCCGCCGATATGCGCCCACCACGCGACACCGCCTTGGTCCGGATCGGCGAGAAACGCATTGGCAAATTGCACGACGATCCAGAACCCGAGCACGGCCCAGGCCGGCAGCCAGGCGAAGCGGAAGAAGGCGAAGCTCCACACATGCGCGTGCGGGTGCAGCAGCAGATAAGCGCCGAGCACGCCCGATACGGCGCCCGACGCGCCGATCATCGGCGTGGTCGACGACGGATCGACCGCACCTTGCGCGAAAGCGGCGGCGAGACCGCACAGCGCATAGAAGACGACGAAGCGAAACCGCCCCATCGAATCCTCGATGTTGTTTCCGAAGGTCCATAGGTAAAGCATGTTGCCCGCGACATGCATCAGCGAGCCGTGCAGGAACATCGCGCTGAAGACGGTCGTCCAGGCGGGCGGCGGGGCCAACGCTTCGTCGATATAGGCCTCGCCCGTCAATACCGCCGGGATCATCCCGAAGCGCAGGATGAATTCCTCCGACGCCGCCGGGGCGAGTGTCGCCTGATGGACGAAGACGGCGGCGTTGATCGCCACGAAAATCGCCGTCAGCGCGGCGAAGCGCCGCGTCGGGTTGTCGTCCTTGATCGGGACGAGGATCAAGGCGGCGCCTTAATTGTCGCCGGAGAGGAACTCGACGATCGTGCCGATCTGATCCTGCGTCATCAACGCGGGCGCATGGCCGCAACCGGCGACTTCGACCGCGCGGCAATTCGGGCGCTTGACCATGCGCAGCAGCGTTTCGCGCAGCAGCAGGTCGGAGGTTTCGCCGCGCATCGCCAGCACCGGCACGCGCAACTGGTCCCAGAACGGCCACAGCACCACGTCGTCCGCCGCGCGGCCCGCGAAGGGCTTGCCGATCGCCGGATCGTAGCGCAGGCGCAGATCGCCCTCGCCCGATTCCTCGGCCGCATGGAAGGCGAGATGCATCCATTCCGCGTCGGTCAATTCGCCGAAGGGCTTGTGGACTTCGCGCAGATAGGCTTCGACTTCCTCGAAATCCTGGAACCGCGGATCGCGCCCGCAATACTCGCCGATGCGCTGCAAGGCGGCGGCCGGCACAAACGGCCCGATATCGTTGAGCACCAGCTTGCGGATGAAATGGCCGCGCTGGGCGGCAAGCAGCATGCCGATCAGCCCGCCCATCGACGTGCCGATCCAATCAAGCTTGGCGACGTCGAGCCGCGCGTAGAGGGCGGCGACGGTCTGCGTATAGACCGGATAGGAATAGTCGTCGGCGCGGTGAAGCCAATCCGACGCGCCACGCCCCGGCATATCGGGGCACACGACGCGCCAGCCGTCATGCGCCAACGCGCGGGCGAGCGCGTCGAAATCGCGGCCGTTGCGCGTCAAGCCGTGGACGCAGATCACGGTGCGGTCGGGGGCGCGTTCGGGGCCCCATTCCGTCCAAGCGAGACGGAAAAAGCCGCCGGGGCCGAGCACGGGCATTTTGTGGTCGCGCGGAGTCATGTGCGATTTGTACCGCGACGCCCCGCCTATGGACAACTCATGCCGCGCCGCCTACAACGCGGCGGCCCTCTCGAACGCCCCAAAAAATCTTGTTTTCCGCGCTTTCGCAACGCACCCAGGGATACCTGTTCGCCATCGCCGCACCTTTGTGCTGGAGCGTGGGCGGCGTGGTGATGCGCTTGGTCGAAGCCGGCCCCTGGGACATCGTGTTCTGGCGTGCGCTCGCCCATGCGCTGATTTTCCCGCTGATGCTGCGCGCGATGACGGGAAATTGGGGATTGTCGGTCTTCCGGGACCATACGCGCCTCGTGTTGATTTCCGCTTCTTGCGTCTGCGTGACGCTGACCATGCATGTCATCGGCATGACGTCGACGACCGTGGCCAACGCGCTGCTCCTGCAATCGACCTCGCCGATCATGGTCGCGTTTCTGGCGCTGTTCTTCCTGAAGGAGAAGGTGCCGGCGGCGAGCTGGGCGGCCATCGCCGTCGCGATGGGCGGTTTGGGTCTCGTCATGGGCGCTTCGATCGCGGAGGGCGCGTTGCTCGGCAAGCTCGCCGCGCTGTCTGTGGCGCTCGGTTCGGCGATCAACGTGACGCTGATCCGCGGCCAGCGCGCGGTCGATCTGCGCCCCGGCACCACCCTCGCCGCGATTGCCGCCGTCGCGATGGCCTGGGCGATCGGCAATCCCTTCGCGGTGCCCGCGCAATCGGCGATCGCGCTGTTCGTCCTCGGCTTCGTGCAGATGTCGGTGGGCCTCACCTTCTTCTATGCCGCCATCCGCCGCTTGCCGGTCGTGCAGGTCGTGCTGATCGCCCTGCTCGAACCCGTCCTCGGGCCGATCTGGACATGGATCGGTGTGGGCGAAACGCCGTCGCTGGGCACGATCATCGGCGGCGCGATCCTGCTGGCGGCGCTGGCCGGCAACGCGATCGTGACCGCGCGCAGCGGCGCCAAATGAGCACCGCGAACACCACCGCGCGCGGCATCGCGCTGATGCTTTGCGCCACGCTGTTCTGGAGCACGTCGGGCCTGTTCGTGCGTATGCTCGACGGCACCGGCGCGCCGTCGATGGTGTTCTGGCGGTCGATGGGCATGCTCGCCTTGGTCGGCGTCTATCTCGTGTGGCGCTACGGGCGCGACGCGGCCGCCTCGATCAAAGCTTTGGGGATCGGCGGGGCCGCCGCCGCCTTCATGCTGTCGCTGCAGTTTCTGTTCTTCTTGATCGCGGTCGCCAATACCACGGTCGCGACGGCATTGTTCCTGATGAGCACGTCGCCCTTCTGGGCGGCCATCGTCGCGCGGCTGTTCCTGGGCGAAACCATCGCCACGCGCACCTGGATCGCGATGGCGTTCTGCTCGGGCGGTGTGGCGATCATGGTCTGGGACGCGCTGGAATTCGGCTCGATCATCGGGCCGTTGTCGGCGCTGGGCGTGTCGGTCGCCTTCGCCTTTCAGATCCTTCTGCTGCGCAAGTTGAAAGCCGGCGTCGATCCCGCCCCCAGCGTGTTCCTGGCAGGCATCATGTCGATCGCGACGATGCTGCCCTTCATCTTCGCCGACGCGACTTCGGCGCGCGACGTCGCGATCCTGATGGCGATGGGGGCCGTGCAGCTCGGCTGCGGCTGCCTGTTGATGACCATCGCGTCGCGCGACGTGCGCGCAGCCGATATCGGCTTGATCGCGATTCTGGAAATCGTGCTGGCGCCGCTTTGGGTGTGGCTCGCTTTCGGCGAGACGCCCAGTGCCCGCGCGATGTTCGGGGCGACGATCGTGCTGTCGTGCCTGATCGCGAACGAGGCGCTGCCCCGCCTGATCGGCCGCAAAAATCCCTGACGCGGCTCGGGTTGCGCGAACGGCGCAATCCGATACAACAAGCCTATGCGAGCTTTGAAATGGATCGGCGCGGGCGTTCTCGCACTCGCGCTTTTGACCGGTATCGTCGGCGGCGGGGCGCTGCTCTATTTGCGCACGGGCCTTCCCGATACGCGCGGCGAAATCCGCATCGCCGGATTGGAAGGCGAGATCGAGATCGTCCGCGACGCGTTCGGCGTGCCGCATGTCTGGGCTTCGTCGGAACGCGATTTGTGGCTGGCGCTGGGATTTCTGCACGCCCAGGACCGGGCCGTGCAGCTCGAACTCGTGCGCCTGCTCGGCCAAGGCCGCGTGGCGGAGATCGTCGGCCCGCGCGCTTTGCCCATCGACCGTTTCTATCGCGCGCTCGATCTGTCGCGCGCCGCGCGCAACGCCTATGTCGCGGCGAGCCCAGAGCTTCGCCAACGCGCCGATGCGTATGCCGCCGGCGTCAATGCCGCGCTCGCCTCGCGCGACGGCGCGCCGCCGCCGGAATTCCTCGCCACCGGCCACAAGCCGGAACGCTGGGAATCCTGGCAGACGCTGCTGTGGGGCCAGTTGATGGCGATGCAGTTGACCGGCGACTGGCGCGACGAATTGTTCCGCCTGCGTCTGGGCGAACGCTACAACGCGGAACTCGAAACCGCGTTGTGGCCGCAATGGGGAACGGGCGATGCCGCGATCGTCGCGCAAGCCGATTCCGAACTCGCCAAATGGGCGACCGCGATCGCCAACGCCTTGCCCCGCCCCGCCGGTCCCGATCAAGCGTCGAATACCTGGATCGCGGGCGGCGCGAAGACCGCCACGGGCAAGCCGATCCTGGCAAGCGATCCGCATTTGGGTTTGGGCGCGCCGGGGCAATGGTATTTGGCGCGGCTGGCGGTGACGGGCACGGATATCGTCTATGCCGGCGCCACCGCGCCGGGGGCGCCCGCTTTGGTGCTGGGCCATAACGGGCGCATCGCCTGGGGCTTCACCACGACCAACGCCGACACGGCCGACCTCACCATCGAGCGCGTCGACCCCGCGAATCCCGCGTTGTATCTAACGCCCGAAGGTCCGCGCGCCTTCGAATTGCGCGAGGAAGTTTTCCAAGCGCGCGGGGCCGCCCCCGTCACGCTGACGATGCGCCGCACGCGCAACGGCATCGTGATTTCGGATTTCGACGCGGGTGCCGCGTCCGCCGCGCCCAACGGCGAATTGCTGGCGCTGATGCTGCCGGTGATCGCCGCCCCCGACACGACCGCCGATGCGATCGTGCGCCTCAATCGCGCGAACAACGTCGCCGAGGCTTTCGACGCGACGCGCCAGTGGCTCGCACCCGTCCAGAACATGTCGGTCGCCGATCGCAACGGGACGATCGGCCTGCGCGTGGTCGGCGCCATCCCGCTACGCAACGGCGGCGACTCTCCCTTGCCCAAGCGCGGCTGGACGGGAGCTTCGGGCTGGCAAGGTTTCGTGCCGTTCGATCGAATGCCCGCGCGCGTCGATCCGGCGAATGCGCGTTTGTCGAACGGCAACGACCGCGTCGTCGGCAGCGAATGGCCGTTCTATCTGGGGCGCAGCTTCGATGCGCCGTTCCGTCAGAAGCGCATCGTCGAAATGCTCGATCTTCGCGGCGGGCAAACGCCCGCCTATCACGAAGCGATGCTGGCCGATGCCGTGTCGGTGTTCGCACGCGACGCGATCGCGGCGGCTTCGTGGCTGTCGCCGGTCGAACCACGCGCGCGCGCCGCCCTGGAACGCCTGCGCGCCTGGGACAATGCGGTGCGCGCCGACAAGCCCGAAGGTTTGATCTTCAATGTCTGGGTCCGCGAGATGACGCGCCGTTTGACGCAGAACGCGCTGGGCGATCTGGCCGCCGATTTCGGGCGCGAGCGGCCGCGCATGGTGCTCGACGCGCTGAACCGGAACTCCCCCTATTGCGCCGGCGATTGCCCGAAGCTCGTGTCGGACTCCCTTGTCGCCACGATCGAATGGATCGAAACGCGCCACGGCCGTTCGCTCGATCGCTGGCGCTGGGGGGACGAGCACAACGCGCCGTTCGACAATCCCGTCCTGTCGCGCTTGCCGCTGATCGGCTGGTTTCTGTCGGTCGATATCCCGACCGACGGCGATTACTTCACCGTCAATCGCGGGGCGAATTCCGCGCGCGATCCCGACCGGCCTTTCGCCCATATTCATGGGGCGGGGTATCGCGCGGTCTACGACCTTGCCGATCTGGACGCATCCTTGTTCGTCGTCGCCCCCGGCCAGTCGGGCCATCCGTTGTCGGCGCATTGGGCCGACCTCGCGCCGATTTGGGCCAGCGGCCGGCATTTGCGTTTGGCGCGGAATCGGACCGAACTCGGGTCCGATGCCGATATCCTGCGCTTGGCACCTCCTCGATAAATCAAAGGCTTGGCCGGTTTTTCACCCCGCGTTAACAATCCTGATTTAGTATTTAAGACGAATTTTACCGAGCCGGGCGCGGATTGAAGCGTGCGGTGCGGCGACGCATATTTGCCGTGCGTCATACCCAGGAACGACGATGGCGGACGATTCAAACCACCCAGTCATCATCATCAAGCGCGGCAAGAAGGGCCATGACGGCGCCCATGGCGGCGGCTGGAAGGTTGCCTATGCCGACTTCGTGACCGCGATGATGGCGTTCTTCCTGTTGATGTGGCTGCTCAACTCCACCGACCAGGAAAAGCGCCAAGGCATCGCGCAGTATTTCACCGCCTTCGACGCCGTGTCGCGCTCGACCTCGGGCGCCGGCGGCGTGCTGGGCGGCGTGACGCTGGGCCCCGGCGATCTGCCGAAAATGACCGGCGGCATCGTGGTCGGCGTGCCGCTCGCCCCCACCGGCGAGGAAGCCGACACCGAGGGCCCCGAATTCGAGCAGACGCGCAACGCCGCCGCCGAAGACACGCCCAACCCGCAACCCAACGCGCGCGGCGCTTCGGGCATCGGGCCCGGCCCGTCGGGCCAGGCGACCGCGGGCAATCAAAGCCCCGGCATGGCCGCGGCGGGGCAGTTGTTCACCGGGTCGCGCCCGCAAGGCCAGCAGAACGAAGGCATGGGTGCCCTCAACGAGCAGATGCAGCGCGAAATGGCGCGGCGCGAGGAACAATCCTTCGCGCGCGCCGAAGCGGATATCCGCCAGGCGATTCAGGAAGTGCCGGAACTGAAGCCGTTGCAGCAGAACCTGATCGTCGATCGCACGCCCGAAGGCTTGCGCATCCAGCTGATCGACCAGGAACGCAACGCGATGTTCGCCTCGGGCTCGGCCACGCCGGCCGACGGCACGCGGCGTTTGCTGCAAACCGTCGCGCGCATCGTGCAGAACCTGCCCAACCCGATCGCCATCACCGGCCACACCGACAGCACGCCCTTCCCGCGTGGCGCCCAATACACCAACTGGGAATTGTCGGCCGACCGCGCCAACGCCGCGCGCCGCACGCTCCTCGAAAACGGCATGCAGCAAGCGCGGATCGCGCGCGTGATCGGCAGGGCGGATACCGAGCCGTTCATCGCCGACAATCCGTCCGACCCGCGCAACCGGCGCATCTCCATCGTTCTGCTGCGCGACGTGCCGCTGACGAATTAGCGCCGCACGCGTCTTGCCCCCAAGCGGCGTGTCGCCTACGCTTGTCGGCAGGAAACGCGAAATTGAACGACAACAGCACCACCTTGATGGCCGCGACCATCCTGCCGCCCGACCCCGCCGAGATCGCGGGGCTGCGGCGGCGGCGTATCCTCGCGCATCTCGTCGATGCGGCGATCGTGATTCTGATCGGCGCCGTATTGGCGATTCCCGCGACGCTGCTGGGCGTGTTGAGCTTCGGCTTGCTGGCGGGGCCGATGGCGCTGCTGCTCGCCCTCGTGCCGCTGCTCTATCACGCGTTTCTCGTGTCGGGCGACAAGCGCGGCACGTTCGGCCATCGCTTCGCCGGTATCAAAGTCGAAACGCTCGACGGACGCGCGGCGAATTTCATCCAGGCCGGCGCGCATTGGATTTTGTTCTACGTCACCGTCGCCTTCACTTGGGGCCTCGTGCTGGTGTGGAGCTTCTTCAACCCGCGCAAGCGCCTGCTGCACGACGTGCTGACGGGCCTGACGGTGCGCCGCCGCAACGGGGGCGGCGCATGACCGTCTCGGGCAGTTCGTCCGCGCGCTTCTATTATTCGATGCCCTCGCCCTGCCCTTATCTCGAAGGGAAGATGGAACGGCGCATCTTCGTCGATCTCACCGGCCCGCAGGCCGTGTTGTCTTACGATCTTCTTTCCGAAGCCGGATTCCGCCGGTCGTTGGGCTTCGCCTATCGGCCCGCCTGCCCCGGCTGCAACGCGTGCGTTGCCGTGCGCATTCCGGTCGAACGCTTCGACCTTACCCGCCAATGGCGGCGCGTGCTGGCGGCGAACGCAGACCTCACCGCGCAAATCCGCCCGGCGATCGCGACGGCCGAGCAATACGCGCTGTTCTCGCGCTACCAAGTCGGCCGCCATCGCGACGGCGAGATGGCGCGGATGGATTTCGAGGATTACCGGACGATGATCGAGGTCGGCGCCGCCGCCTCGCATGTCGTCGAGTTCCGCGACCGGCACGGCAATCTGATGGCCGGGTGTCTGGTCGACCGGATGGCGAGCGGCTTCTCGGCCGTCTATTCGTTCTACGAGCCCGAGACCCCGAAGCGTTCACTGGGTTCGTTCGTCGTTTTGTCGCTGGTCGACACGGCGCGCGCCGAGGGCCTTGCGCATGTCTATCTGGGCTATTGGATCGGCGAGAGCGATAAAATGGCCTACAAGGTGCGGTTCCAGCCGCTCGAGGCGCTGACCCGCGAAGGCTGGCGTGCGCTCGATACGCAAGGCCGGATCGTCCAAAAGCCGGTCGAACCCGCCTGAAAACGGGCGTTCCGACGTCCGGAATTACCCATCTTCGCTTGATATTCGGCGTATCCGAGGCCATAACGGGGTATCGGTCGGCGGCCGAAATGCTGCGACCAACGCGATCGGAAAAACAACGCCGGCGCGGATAACGAAACAGGGAACCCCAAGGAGACTCCTGCAATGCAGCGTCGTAAATTTTTGACCGGGGCCGGTGTCGGCCTCGCCGCAGCGCCGTTGGCCGCCCCCGCGATCGCGCAAGGCGTGATCCGCTGGCGCATGGCGTCGAGCTTCCCGAAGTCGCTCGACACGATCTACGGTGCGGCGGAAATTCTCGCCAACCGCGTCAAGGAAAGCTCCGGCGGCCGGTTTGAAATCCGCGTCTTCGCGGCGGGCGAAATCGTCCCGGGTCTGCAGGTGCTCGACGCCGTGCAGGCCGGCACGGTCGAGTGCGGCCACACCGCGAACTACTACTATATCGGCAAGGATCCGACCTTCGCGTTCGATACCGCCATTCCGTTCGGCCTCAACTCGCGCCAGCAGACCGCGTGGATGTACGCGGGCGGCGGCGCTGCCGCGGTGGCCGAGCTGTTCAAGAACTACAGCTGCGTCGCCTTCCCGACCGGCAACACGGGCGCCCAGATGGGCGGCTGGTTCCGCAAGGAAATCAAGACGCCGGACGACCTCAAGGGCGTCAAGATGCGCATCGGCGGCTTCGCCGGTCAGGTGATGACCAAGCTCGGCCTCGTGCCCCAGCAGCTCGCCGCGGGCGATATCTACCCGGCGCTCGAAAAGGGCACGATCGACGCGGCCGAATGGGTCGGCCCGTACGACGATGAAAAGCTCGGCTTCAACAAGGTCGCCCGCTACTACTACTATCCGGGCTGGTGGGAAGGCGGGCCGCAGCTCTCCTCGCTCGTCAACGACAAGGCGTGGGAAGGCCTGTCGTCCGAGAACAAGTCGATCTTCCAAGCGGCGGCGTGGGAAGCGCATGTGGCCATGCAGGCCAAATACGACGCCCAGAACCCGGCGGCGTTGCGCCGTTTGATCGCGGGCGGCACGCAGCTGCGCGCCTTCAGCCGCGACACGATGCTCGCCTGCTTGAAGGCAGCCAACGAGCTGTACGACGAAACGTCGGAAAAGAACCCGCTGTTCAAGAAGATCTACGAAGGCTGGCGCCGTTTCCGCACGGACCAGTTCCAGTGGTTCCGCGTGAACGAAGCGGCCTACGACCAGTTCGTCTATCAGAACCTGTCGTCGAACCAGCAGCGCCGCGGCTAAGCCCGCGTCAAACGCTGAAGGCTACGGAAACCCGCCGGTCGCGAACCGGCGGGTTTTTCGTTTAGAAAACCAATCGCGCGAACCACAGCCCGGCGAACAGCGCGAGCACCGAGCCCGCGACCGACACGCCGGCGTAGAGCGCCGCGCTCGCGATATCGCCGCGCTCGATAAGCGTCACGACATCGAGCGAGAACGCCGAAAACGTGGTGAACCCGCCGAGGATTCCCGTCGCGAAGAATAGGCGCAAGCCTTGCGCGGCGTCGCCTTTAAACGCGAGATAGCCCGCGATCAAACCCATCGCCAGCGAGCCCGCGAGATTCACCGCCATGGTGCCGTAGGGAAAATCCGCTCCGAGTTGGCGCGCCGCAGCGATATTGACGCCGTGGCGCAGAGCGCCCCCGATCCCGGCCCCCACGAATACGATCAGATACCCCACGGCGCGCTCCTTTCATTTGCCCGAAGCTAACACGCGCGTAGAGGCCGGTATTTCATCGGCTTGCATGGCAGGCATAAACGTTCCGCACACCATTATACCCCATTTTTCTTGAGGATCTGTCCTGTCCGGCTCATAAGGGGCCGATTGGCCTTCATTTCAGTCTCTCTATTGGCCAACGCGTCCGGGCAGCAATTCCGGCGCGATCAATCGCTACGCTGGGAAACCCCAAGGAGAATGACGGTTCATGCAACGTCGTAAGTTTTTGACAGGGGCCGGTGTCGGCCTCGCCGCCGCGCCGCTCGCGGCCCCTGCGATCGCGCAAGGCGTGGTGCGCTGGCGCTTGGCGTCGAGCTTTCCGAAGTCGCTCGACACGATCTACGGCTCGGCCGAGATCATCGCCAACCGCGTGAAGGACATCACCGGCGGTAAGTTCGAAATCCGCGTCTTCGCGGCGGGCGAAATCGTTCCGGGTCTGCAAGTGCTCGACGCCGTTCAGGCCGGCACGATCGAGGCGGGGCACACGGTCAATTACTACTATGTCGGCAAGGACCCGACATTCGCGTTCGACGCGGCCGTGCCTTTCGGCCTCAACTCGCGCCAGCAAACCGCGTGGATGTATTCGGGCGGCGGTGCGGAAGCGATGGCGGAGCTATTCCGCCAATACAACATGCTCGCCTTCCCGGCCGGCAATACCGGCACTCAGATGGGCGGCTGGTTCCGCAAGGAAATCAAGACGGCCGAAGACCTCAAAGGTTTGAAGTTCCGCATCGGCGGCTTCGCGGGTCAGGTGCTGACCAAGCTCGGCACCGTGCCCCAGCAGCTCGCCGGCGGCGACATCTATCCGGCGCTCGAGAAGGGTACGATCGACGCGGCCGAATGGGTCGGCCCCTACGACGACGAGAAGCTCGGCTTCAACAAGGTCGCCCGCTACTACTATTACCCGGGCTGGTGGGAAGGCGGGCCGCAGGTCTCAGCGATCGTCAACGACAAGGCTTGGGAGAGCCTGTCGTCGGACAACAAGGCGGCGTTCCAGGCGGCTTCGTGGGAAGCGCATGTGGCCATGCAGGCCAAATACGACGCCCAAAACCCGGCGGCGTTGCGCCGTTTGATCGCGGGCGGCACGCAGTTGCGCCGCTTCACGAACGAAACGATGCTCGCCTGCCTGAAGGCGGCCAACGAGCTTTACGACGAAACGGCCGAGAAGAACCCGCTGTTCAAGAAGATCTACGAAGGCTGGCGCCGATTCCGCACGGACCAGTTCCAGTGGTTCCGCATCAACGAGGCCGCGTACGACACGTTCGTCAACGCGAACCTCGCCTCGCCGCAGCAGCGTCGCGGCTAACGTTTCGCGCTTCGCCGAAAAGCGAAACCCGCCGGCGCTTGCGCACCGGCGGGTTTTTCTTTGGCGCCGAAATCAATCTCAATTCGATTCTTCTTCCGGCTCCATATCGATTTCCGGCGTCTCATCCTGCGCGGGATTGTTCGCCGCCGGATCCGAATTGGGTGCGCCCTCCTCGACCGTCGGCGGCGGAATCTCGATCGCGTCGATATCGCCTTCGAAAGGCGCGTCGAGCGACCAGGTCACCATCTCCGGAATCGCGATGACGAGACCGACCATGATGATCTGGATGCAGACGAACGGGACCGCACCCCAATAGATCTGCATCGTCGTGATCGGCTGCATCAGCTTCTTGGTGACGACGTCGATATACTCCTTTGCCGGCGCCACGCTGCGTAAGTAGAACAGCGCGAAGCCGAACGGCGGATGCATGAAGCTGGTCTGCATGTTCACGCCCAGCAGCACGCCGAACCAGATCAGATTGATGCCCAGCTTTTCCGCGACCGGCCCGAGCAGCGGCACGACGATGAACGCCAGCTCGAAGAAGTCGAGGAAGAAGGCGAGCAAGAAGACCATGATGTTGACGACGATCAGGAAGCCGAGCTGGCCGCCGGGCAGCGACAGCAGCAGATGCTCGACCCACAAATCGCCGTTGACCGCGCGGAAGACGAGGCCGAACACGGTCGATCCGATCAGGATGAAGACGACGAAGCACGACAGCTTGGCGGTCGTGTCCATCGCCTGACGCATCAGGCTCCAGGACAGCTGGCGCTTCATAAGCGCCAGGACCAGCGCGCCGACAGCGCCCATGGCGCCGCCTTCGGTCGGCGTGGCGATGCCCAGGAAGATCGTACCGAGCACCAGGAAGATCAACACCAGCGGCGGCACCAAGCTGACGATGCAGCGCACAACCAGCTTCCAGCCGTGCAGCGTTCGCGCTTCCAGCGGCAGGGCGGGTGCCGCTTCCGGACGGAAAATCGTCAGCAGCGCCACATAGCCCGCATACATCGCGGCGAGCACGATGCCCGGGATGAACGCGCCCGCATACATGTCGCCGACCGAGCGGCCGAGCTGGTCGGCCATGATGATCAGCACGAGCGAGGGCGGAATGATCTGGGCGAGCGTACCGGATGCGGCGATGACGCCCGACGCCAGCCTCCGGTCATAGCCGTAGCGCAGCATGATCGGCAGCGAGATCAGGCCCATCGCGATCACCGAGGCGGCGACGACGCCGGTCGTGGCCGCGAGCAGCGCCCCCACGAAAATCACGGCGTAAGCGAGACCGCCGCGCATCGGCCCGAACAGCTGCCCGATCGTGTCGAGCAGATCTTCGGCCATGCCCGATCGTTCCAGGATCAATCCCATGAAGGTGAAGAACGGAATCGCGAGCAGCGTGTCGTTGCGCATGATGCCGAACACGCGTTCGGGCAGCGCTTGCATCAGGATCGGCTGAAGCAGCCCCAGTTCGATGCCCACGAGGCCGAAAACGAGACCGTTGGCGGCGAGCGCGAAGGCGACCGGGTAGCCGAGCAGCAGGAAGAACACCAGCGCCGCGAACATCAACGGCGCCATGTTTTCGATCAGAAACGCGACCATCAGGCTTGTCCCTCTTGACCGTGCGCGGATTTACGGTCGGCCGGATCGGGGCCATGCCCGGTCAGGAAAGCGACGCGTTTGATGAGTTCGGAAATGCCCTGGATGGTCAGCAAGAAGAACCCGATCGGCACCAGAAAGCGCGCGGGCCAGCGGATCAAACCGCCGGCGTCGGACGATTGCTCGCCCGACATGAGGCTCATCGTCGCCGGATGCCAGGACAGGACCATGATGATCAACGAGAACGGCAGCAGGAAGACCAGCGTGCCGAAGATATCGATCCACACCTGGGTGCGGCGCGACAGGTTCGAGGCGAGGACGTCGATGCGGATATGCTCGTTATTGAGCAGCGTGTAGCCGGACGCGAGCAGGAACACCGCCGCGAACAGATACCACTGCAATTCGAGCCATGCGTTCGAGCTGGTGTGGAGCGCATAGCGCACCGTGGCGTTGATCGAACTAACGAGAACCGCCAGAAGCACAAGCCAGTACACTGCTCGCCCGACCTTGAGATTTACCCAATCGATCGCGCGGCTCAACGCCAACAATCCCGCCATAGCGGTTAACCTCCTAAACGCGCCCCCCTCGTCCCAGGCGCTCTGCGGCACCTAAAAGACAACGGTAATGCGGTCTATAGATAGACCGCCCTATTAATTCAAGCGCGCAATGCCCCGGTTTCACGGGGATTGCGCGGAATTTGCGTTACGCTTTATGGCTTCTTCGCGAGCTGGCGGTTCGCCGCCAGAAGGACCGCCGCGCCCAGCGCGCCCTTCACGACAATGCCGGCGGCGAAGGGCATCAAGCCCAGCGCGACCGCCTTGTCGAAGCCCACGAAGGTTGCGAGCCACAGAACGCCCGGCACGAACAGGATCAAGCTGCCGAGCGCCATGGCGCCGGCGAGCCAAACGAGGCTCGAACCCCAACCGCGCTCGGCCAGCCAGCCGCACAGGCCGGCCGACAGAACGAAGCCGACGAGATAGCCGCCGGTCGTGCCCAACATATAGGCAAGACCGATCCCCTTCTCCGGCGTGCCGGCGAAGACCGGGAAACCGACGGCACCCTGCGCCAGATAGAACAGCACCGTCGCCATACCCAAGCGCGCGCCATAGGCGAAACCGATCACCAGCACCACGAGGGACTGCATCGTCATCGGCACCGGCCACATCGGCACCTGCGCCTTCGCCGACGCCCAGAGCAGCGCCGATCCAAGCGCGACGAGGGCCGCCTTGCGCAGGAAATCGCGCTCGCGCGCGGGCCAAAGAAGATCGACGAGCGGAGCGTGGGTCGCGGCAAGACGCATGGAAGATTTCTCCGGAGATGAAGTCTTAAAACGGCTTAACCCGGCATCGCGCCGGATGCAACTGGGTCAGCCCCAGACGCGCACCGGGCCGGTATCGATATGGATGAAGTCGGAGCGCGGATACTGCCCCACCCCGCCCGCCTGAAGCTGGACCGCAACCTGGCGCAAGGCGCGGGTCGAACGGCTGGCAAGGTCGATATCGACCGCGCGGGCATGCAGATGGAAGGAATTGCGCGCGACACCGCCCTGCTTGCGCGCGGCCGCGTTCGTCTTCGGCGAACGATAGGCCGAAATGACGCGCCACGGCTCCGACACATCCAGGCGCTGCTGCATCTCCCACATGATGTCGTAAAGCTTGGGGTCCATATGCGCCACGACGCCCGCGCGATGGTCGCGCAACACGCGATCCAGGCGCTGCAACGCCTCGGGCAGGTAATTGCCGTCGCGCCAATAGACCGCGTCGAAACGCTCGCCCGTGTTGACGACTTGCAAGCTCAGCGACCGCTGACCGGCCGGGCGCAGCGGCACGGGGCCCGAGGGCGGCCCCAAATTGCGCGCGGGCTTCGGATTGGCGGCGGCAATGCGTTTGGCCGCCGCCTTCTTCTTGTCGGTGGCGGCTTCGGCGAGATTGGGCCCAAAGCCGACCAAACCGGCCGCCAAACCGCCGATCAATAGGCGGCGGCGATACGAATTGTCGGGCTGATCGAAATTCACTGGCCTCGCGTCCCCGTACGACAAGATATGCGCAGAATGCACATCTGCCTTTACCGAGGCAAGCGCGAAGAAATATCTTGAAACAGCGCCATAAGGCACTGCTTTAAAAAGATTTTAGGATCTTCTGGAACACGCCGTAACGATTACGGCGCCAAGGTCGGCGGGGGAATCGCGCCCTCGCGCGGCAGGGCGAGCGACGCGACGGGACGTTTCTCCACGCCCGCGATGAACAGCGCATCCAGTCCGTAAACGTCGTCGCGCCAGTTCAGCACGCCGTCTTTCACGAAAGCGGTCTTGTAGACCAGATGGACGGGGATCGCCCCGCCCCGCACCGGCACGCTTCGGGTGACTTCTTCGGCGTCGGCGGCGTCGATCGCGGCGCGGTCCCAGCCCGGCGTGCGGCTCAGCACCCATTCGACCAGATCGATCGGCCGTTCCAAACGCACGCAGCCCGACGACAGCGCGCGGTCGGCGCGGGCGAAATAATGCCGGTCGGGCGTGTCGTGCAGATAGACGTCGTAGGTATTGGGCATGGTGAAGCGCACTTGGCCCAGCGCGTTCTTGGGTCCCGGATCCTGGCGCATCCAATAGCCCATCGAGCGCGGCGTCACTTTGCGCCAATCGACCTTGCGCGGATCGACCTCCTCGCGGTTGTCGCCCCAGCCGCGATAAACGCGGAAGCCCTGATCGATCAGCGCCTGGGGATTGGCGCGCAAGCGCGGCAGCATATCCTCGCGCACCAGCTTCAGCGGCACGGTCCAGGTCGGGTTGAAGATGATGTCGGTGATGCGGGTCGAGAAGATCGGCGTCGCGCGTTTTTCGCGGCCCACGATCACGCCCATTTCGAGCTTGATCTCGCCGTTCTCGACCGCGCGCAATTCGAAGCCGGGCACGTTGACTTCGACATAAGCGCCCTTCGCGGGGCGCGGCGCGGTCGCGCGCAAGCGATCGAGATTGGCGGCAATCTGCGCGATGCGCTGATCGACCGTCTTGTTGAGCGCGGCGAAAGTGCGCGGCCCCACACGCCCGTCCGCAGCCAGGCCGTGGCGGCGCTGGAAATTCACGACCGCGTCGACGAGTTCGAAGCCGTAATACTCGAGTTCGAACTGATCTTCGGGCTCCGGCGCGATGCCGTCGGTCACCGCCAAGCGTTTGCGCAAAGCGGGAACGCGCGTGTCGACCGCACCCGGTTCCAGCGTGCCGCCGCGCGGGTCGACGCTGCGCCACCCGCCCTTCGCCTTCAACGCGCGCAGCTCGGCGAGCGCGGTCAGCAATGCCGCATATTCTTCGTCCTGCGGCGACAAGGCGGCGAATACGCTTTCCGGCGCGTCGTTGCGCGCAAGGTCGCGCAGCACCGCGGCCGCGTCGATCGCGCGCGGGGCGATGCGCACATCGGCGGGCAACGCGACCGAAGCGACGCGCCCGCCCGCCAGATCGCCCGCAAAACGCGCGGCCGAACGGCTGAGCGTGAGTTCGAATTCGGCGAGGCCTTGCGGATCGCCGGCACGGCGCAAGCGCTCCAGATCGGCGACTTTGTAGTCGGCGGCGATCAGCCCGTAATCGCCCGCCCGCCCCAGCGTTTCGGTCAAGCGCAGCGCGCGCGCCGTCGGGCCGTCGGGACCGAACCACAGCGGCTCGAAATTGCGGGTTTCATACAGGCTTTGCAGCGCGTCGCCGGCCGGTTCGGCGGACAAGGAAACGCGCGTCAGGCCGTCGCGCAAATAGGGCCGCAGATCGGCGGTCGCCGATTGCGCGGCGATGGGCGCCACGGCGAGTGACGCAGCCAAAAATACGAGGGGTGCGAACATTTCGCCGTGCAGATTAGCACGCTGCGAACACGCCGATATCGGATCGCGCCAAACTGTGGCGCGCGCGACACGATTTATTGCCGATTATTGCACCGGGCGGCCCCGGTGCCGCCGTTTTACATGCCCGCGAGCAGATCGCCCGTCGCCACCGCTTCCGTGCCGCGCAGATAGCGGTCGAAGAACGCGACCGAGCGCGCGATCGACTCGCGGCTGGCATCTCCCCGGAAGAAATGGCCTTGGTTCTGGAACAGCGCAACTTCGTGCGGCACTGACAGGCGCTTGAGCACGTCGCGGGTCATGTGCGCGCGCGCGACCGGTACGGTGCGATCTTGGCGGCCATGGACGATCAGCGTCGGCGCCAGGCGCGTGGTGTGCGGCGTGACGTTGCCGGGCATGCCGCCGCCCATATTGACCACGGCGGCGATGCGCGGATCGCGGCTGGACAAGCCCATCGCCTGGAAGCCGCCCAGCGAGAAGCCGAACACGCCCATGCGCTTGGGATCGATGGCGCGATCGCGCGACATTTGATCGAGCGCGGCGCGCACGATGTCGTGCTGCTGCTCGAATTCGGAAATCAGCGCCTTGCCGCGCGGCCGGTTGCGGTTCCGCTCGCCCAGATAATGCGGCAGATAGACCACATAGCCCTGGCTCGCGAACATTTCGGCGGCCCCGCGATAGAACGAGCCGTCGCCGATGCCCGAGGCGCCGTGCAACAGCAGCACGGCCGGACGCGGCCCATCCATTTCCGGGCGGTAGATTTCCAAGCGCACTTGGCGGTTCGCGGCGCGATAGCGCGTGTCGCTGCGCTTCACCACCGCTTGCAGCGTGCGCAGATCGGCACCTTCGCCGAAGCTTTGGCTGGCGCGCGGGCCCGCCATCCACTCCGGTGCCGCTTGACGGCCTTCATCGCGGAAATCGCCCAGCGTCGCCTTGTTGAAGGCTTCGTCGGATTCAGGGCCGGTGGCGCCGGCGATGGCGCGGCCAAGCGTGACCGCCCCGGCCGGACGGCGCGGTTCTTCCTTCGCCGCTTCGGGCGCCAGGAACGTGACGGGCAAGCTGGGGTCGAGGAGATAGGCCGGATCGAGAGCGGCGTTCGGCGCGGCGGCTTCCGGATCGCGTTCGGCGCCGGCGGGCGAAGCCTCGCGCGCGGCGGCGATCTGCGTCGGGGCCGGGATCGCCGGAGCCGCGTTATCTGTCGCGACCTGCGATGCCACCGCCAAAGCGACGATCAGTTCGATCATTACGAAGCCGCCCCTGTTTGTTGCGGTTTATTGCAAGTGCGGTGGGGATAACACAGGGTTTGGCCAGATGGGAGTCAGAAATTCGGTAAAATCGTTAAATTAACCAATGGGTTGGTTTTTCCCTTTAGAATCAAAGAGGGCGGAAGTTATGCCCCCCGCCCTCTGTGCTTGGTTTTGCGCCAGAAAAATCCGCTGGCGGTTTTTTTGGCGAAGTGAGGACTCGGGGTATCAGTGCGATTCCTGGGCGTCGAAATGGCGCTTGATCAGCCAGAATTCGAACAAGACGATCAGCGCGAACACCACCAGCGCCACCGGATACATCTCGCTGCCATGGCTGGCCGAGGCGAAGAACAGCGACACGATCCCCACCAACGCGGCGACGATACCAATAATCCACGACTGCAAACCGGACATCGACAACTCCCCTTTTCGAATGGTCGGCGCGGCGAAAAATAGCCGCGTTGCCGTCAGCACGCCAGCAGGTCCTCGGCCTTGCCGGCCAGCAGCGACGGAATGGCGCGGGTGATCCGCTCGATCGGCCAATCCCACCAGGCGAGCGCCAGCAGCTTTTCGACCGTCGCGTCGTCGAAGCGGCGCTTGGCCACGCGCGCGGGATTGCCGACGACCACCGAATAGGGCGGCACGTCCTTGGCGACGACGGCGCGGGCACCCACGATCGCCCCCGTCCCCACATTGACGCCGGGCAGGATCATCGCCTCGTACCCGACCCACACATCGTGCCCCAGCACGATGTCGCCCTTGGCGGGGACCGGCATTTTCTCGATGGCCATCTCGTCGGCCCAGCCATGGCCGAACACGGGGAACGGAAAGGTCGACGGGCCGACGCTGGGATGGTTGGCGTCGGCCATTACGAAGGTGGCGCCATGCGCGATCGCGCAGAATTTGCCGATGACGAGCTCGTCGCCGGCGATGCCGAAATTATAGCGGATATTGCGGTCGAAGAAGCGCGTGGGATCTTCGAAATCGGAATAGTAGGAATACTCGCCCACCCGCACATTCGGCGTCGGCTTCGCTTCCAAAAGCGGTTTCAGAAACGCCGTATGCTTGGCGTTCTTGCCGAAGGGAAAGATCTGGGACGGGTCCGGACCGTTCATGCGCGCTTTCCTCCCGATATGTTTTTTTAGATTTCGACTTGGGTGCCCAACTCCACGACGCGGTTCGACGGAATGCGGAAGAAATGCGTCGCCGCATAGGCGTTGCGCGACAGCGCGATGAACAGCTTCTCGCGCCAGCGCGGCATCAGCGGCTTGTTCTTGGGCACGAGATTCTCGCGCCCCAGGAAGAACGACGTATCCATCAAATCGAATTTAAGGCCGTAGGGCATCGCCAAGCGCAGGGCGCGCGGGATGTTCGGCCCTTCCATGAACCCGTAATGCAGCACGACGCGCCAGAAATTCTTGTCCAGCGCCTCCACCTCGATCCGGTCCTTGTCGGCGACGGCGGGGATCTGTTCGGTCACGATCGTCAGCAGCACCACGCGCTCGTGCAGCACTTTGTTGTGCTTCATGTTGTGCAGCAGCGCGTAAGGCACGCCGTCGGTCGTGCCGGTCAGGAACACGGCCGTGCCCGAGACGCGCGGCGGGTTGCCGTCCTTGATGCGTGCGATGAACGGATCGAGCGGCACCGTACCTTCGTGCAGCCGCTCGTGCAGGATCCGGCGCCCGAGTTTCCAGGTCGTGAAGACCATGTAGAGGCCGGTGCCGATGACGAGCGGCACCCAGCCGCCATCGACGATCTTGGCGAGGTTGGCGAAGAAGAAGGTCAGATCGATCGTCAGCAGCGCGATCGTGATGCCGCCCGCGAGCCAGCGCGGCCAGTTCCACACATGGCGCGCGACGACATAGGCGATCAGCGTGGCGACGCACATCTCGCCCGATACCGACACGCCATAGGCGGCGGCGAGCGAGCTCGAATCCTGGAAACCGATCACGAGCGCCAGCACGCACGCGCACAGGATCCAGTTCACGCGCGGCACGTAGATCTGGCCGATTTCGGTTTCCGACGTATGGCGCACTTCCAGACGCGGCAGGAAGCCGAGTTGAACCGCCTGGCGCGCGAGGCTGAAAGCCCCGGTGATGACGGCTTGCGAGGCGATCACCGTCGCCGCGACGGCGAGCGCGATGGTGGGATAGAGCAGGAAGTCGGGCACCATCAGATAGAACGGATTGGACGCCGCCTCGGGCTCGCGGATCAGTAACGCGCCTTGGCCGAAATAGTTCAGCACGAGACAAGGCTGCACGAAGCAGATCCAGGCGAGACGGATCGGCCTTTTCCCGAAATGGCCGATATCGGCGTAGAGCGCTTCGGCACCCGTCAGGGCCAGGAACACGGCCCCCATCACCAGGAAGCCGCGCAAACCGTCGGCATAGAGGAAATGGATTCCCCAATAGGGATTGAGCGCGTGCAGAACCTCGGGCGTCTTGATCAGCGAGATCACGCCCAATACGCCGAGAACCGCGAACCAGAGCGTCGTGATCGGGCTGAAGAACGCGCCGACCTTCGCGGTTCCCTTGCGCTGGAACACGAACAGCGCGACCAGCACCACGCACGCGATCGGCACCACGAAATTCGCGAATTCGGGCGCGGCGACCTTGATGCCTTCCGCCGCCGACAGCACCGAGATTGCCGGCGTGATGACCGCGTCGCCGAAGAACAGCGCCGCGCCGAACAATCCCGCCGCCAGAATCGGCACGCCGCGATGCGTGCCCTCGGGCGCCTTGCGCATGGCCAGCGCCATCAGCGCGAACATGCCGCCTTCGCCGCGATTGTCCGCGCGCAGGATGTAGGTCACGTATTTGAGCGTGACGACGATCACCTGCGTCCACACGATCAGCGACAGCACGCCCAGCACGTGTTCCACCGTGGGGTCCATCGGGTGCGGACCGGTGAAGGCTTCGCGCATCGTGTAAAGCGGCGAAGTGCCGATATCGCCGAACACGACGCCGATCGCGCCGAGTGCCAGCGCGAATAGGCGTTTATCGCCTTCCGGCGTGTCTGAACTGGTCGAGGTCATGAATCCGATCGCGGGACGCGCGTGTGTCGTTAGACGGACTTGCGGGACGCGGGCGTCGTATCGCCCTATTTCGAGCGGACTCTGCCCCAAGCGCCGACTCAAAACCAGCGGCAGATTGTCCCCGCGTGCCGACTCCTTATATAAGGTCGCGCACATGGCACGCCGCTCCGAACCCGCAATCAATCTGCCGCCCGCGACGCTCGCCTTGATCGTCCTGGTTTTCGCCGCCCATATCGTGTTGTCGCTGATGGGCGACGACGCGCGCTGGATCGCCTACGACGAGTTCGGCTTCGTGCCGCTGCGTTACTCGGGCCGCGTGCCGCTGGAATGGCCCGCCTTCGCGGCCCCCTTCACCTATCTGTTCATCCACGGCGACTGGATGCATCTGGGAATCAATCTCGTCACGCTCGCCGCGTTCGGTGCGGGCGTGGAGCGGCGCATCGGCGCCTTCAATACGGTGTCGCTGTTCTTCATGAGCGGCGTGATCGCGGCCGGCGCGCATTTCGCCGTTTACGCGAATTCCGCCGAACCGGTGATCGGCGCATCGGGCGCGATCTCGGGCCTTATGTCGGCGGCGTTGCTCGTCTTGCGCGAAAGCGGGCGCATGGGGCGCAGCCCGATTTTCGTCATGGCGGCGTTGTGGATCGCCGCTTTCACCCTGCCCGATCTTTTCTCCGGCCAGATCGTGCAGGGCGCTTCGGTCGCTTGGGTCGCGCATATCGGCGGCTTCGTCGCGGGCCTCGTGCTCTATCGTTTCTTCGCAGGCAGATCCGCATGACGATCCCCTACGACATTCTGCGCAAGGCGATGCTGCCGCTCGACGGCACGATCGCCGATTACGTGCCGTCGATCCTCAAGGCCTATGCCGGCATCGTGCCGACGGAGCGCTGGTCCAAAATCGAGATGATCGATTTCACTTCGGGCTCGTGTCTGATGCCGATGGCGTTCGCCGCCGCCGGCGCGCGCAAGCTGACGGTCAACGACGCCGCCCCGCGCTCGCATCTCGCGGCGCGTTTCCTGTTCGGCGCGCGTAAGATCGATCCCGAACGCGTCGGCGCGCTGCTGTCGGTCAAGCGGCCGAAGCTGCGCGCGCACGTGCCGACCTTCCATTTCGCCTGCGACTATCTGACCGCACCGGTCTGCGACGTGTTCGACCGGCTCTATCATGCCGACGTGCCCGCCGCCGAACGCGACGGGCTGCGCTATCTCGCCGTGCGATGGGCGTTGGGCTTCGCGCCGTCGATGGTCGATGGGTTCGAAATTCTCTACACCCACGACCCCAAGCAATTGCGCGCGATCAAGGACGTCGATTGGAAGCCTTATCTCGCGCGCGAAGCGAAACCCGCCAGCGTGCTTGCCGCGCATGTGCGCGAACTCAACGCCGCGATCGACGTGATGGGGCCCAAGCGCGCCGCCTTGCATATCGGCGATATGAAGGACCTCGCCAAGCGCTTGAAGCCGCGCGTTCCCTGCTTCGCCGCCGTCAATCCGCCGACGCGCGGCCTCGACGAATACACGATCGACGATCAGCTCGTGCATTCGTTGATGGAAAACCGCTGGCTGCCGCTGTCGCGCACGTCGGAATCGCATCGCGAATTCTGGGTGAAGCGCGTCGACGCGGCGTTGCGCGAACTGCCCGCCGGCACGCACTACATGGTGTGGGGCGGCGACGGCTCGATGGCGTTCGAGGAATGCCTGAAGGTCTGGGAAATCTATGGCCGGCCGCTGCATTTGAAGCGGCTGGGACCGCGCCCCAATTCGGCCGGCTGGGGCATTTTTGAAATACACTAAAACACCGTGAAAATGCTGATATTCCAGCAATTTTCCTATTCACCCCCTTGCCCTGAGGGAAAAGCGTTCTATATGCCTGCTCATGCTCGCGCAGTCCCCCGGCACGAGCGCATGTAATCCGATCATCCCCCCCCTCGATCGGATTGCTACCGACCCCGGCGCCCCCGCGCCGGGGTCTTTCATTTTATGGACTTGGGCCCCGGCGCCCCCGCGCCGGGGGCATTCATTTTAAAGCGCGGATTCGGGAACCGTCCGGCCGTCCAAGCGGCGCAGCAAGCGCACGCGGAAGCCTTTGCCGCCGGGACCTTTGCGGTCTTCCTCCAGCGCCATGATCGCGCTGCCCATCGCCACGCTGCCGAAGGTGATCGCGAAACCGATCAGCAGCATCGCCATCGCGATACCCGTATGGGCGGACCCGCCGATTAGGCGCCACAAACCGCCAATATCGAACCATAACAGCGCGCCCAGGATCGACCAGCCGACCGCGATGCCGATCAGCATGTGGCCGGCGAGGAATAGCAGGATCGGACCGATGCGATTGGGCGGCATGCGTCTATCTTACACCCGCCGCCCCGGTCCAGCCGCGTGCGACAAACCGGCGCGGGCCGGGCTGGTCTAAATCGCCGCGAGGGCCTATATGTCCCGCCCCATGACCGCCGCACCCCGCACCAAATCCGCCAAAGCCGCACCCGCGCGCCCCGCGCCGAAAATCGGCATCGTCAGCCTCGGCTGCCCGAAGGCGCTGGTGGATTCCGAACGAATCCTCACCAAGCTGCGCAGCCAAGGCTACGAAATTGCGCCCGATTACGCCGGGGCGGACGCCGTCATCGTGAACACGTGCGGCTTCCTCGACTCCGCCCGCCAGGAATCGCTCGACGCGATCGGCGAGGCGTTGCGCGAAAACGGCAAGGTCATTGTCACCGGCTGCCTGGGTGCGGATAGCGGCCTGATCAAGGAAACGCATCCCAAAGTGCTATCGGTTTCGGGTCCGCATCAATACGAGCGCGTCGTCGAAGCCGTGCACGCCGCCGTGCCGCCGGTCCACGATCCGTATATCGATCTGGTGCCGCCGCAGGGTTTGCGCCTGACGCCGCGCCATTACGCCTATTTGAAAATCTCCGAAGGCTGCAATCACTCTTGCAGCTTCTGCATCATCCCGTCGATGCGCGGCAAACTCGTCTCGCGCCCGGCCGGCGAAGTGATGATCGAAGCCGAACGCCTGGCACTCGCCGGCGTGCGCGAACTCCTCGTCATCAGCCAGGACACGTCGGCCTATGGCGTGGATATCCGCCATGCCGAAAGCCCGTGGCGCCGGCGCCAGGTGCGCGCACACATGACCGATCTCGCCGCGGCACTGGGCGAACTCGGCGTGTGGGTGCGGCTCCACTACGTCTATCCCTATCCGCATGTCGACGACGTGATCCCGCTGATGGCGGAAGGCAAAATCCTTCCCTATCTCGACATCCCGTTCCAGCACGCGAGCCCGTCGGTGTTGAAGGCGATGAAGCGCCCGGCGCATGGCGAGAAGACCTTAGGCCGCATCGCCCAATGGCGCCGCGACGTGCCCGACATGACCGTGCGCTCGACCTTCATCGTCGGCTTCCCCGGCGAGACCGAGCAGGATTTCCAGATCATGCTCGATTGGCTCGATGAAGCGCAGCTCGACCGCGTGGGCTGCTTCAAATTCGAGCCGGTCGAGGGTGCGAAAGCGAATGATCTTCCCGGTGCCGTGCCCGAGGAAGCGAAGGAAGAACGCTGGCACCGGCTGATGGCCGCCCAGCAGAAGATTTCGGCCGCGCGCTTGAAGCGCTTCGTCGGCCGCGAGATCGACGTGCTGGTCGATCATGTCGACACCAAAAAGGGTGTGGCGGTCGCGCGCTCGAAGGCCGATGCGCCCGAGATCGACGGCGTGGTGAAAGTGAAGAACGCCAAGGCGGCGCGCGCGGGCGAGTTCCTGAAGGTCCGCGTCGACAAGGCCGACGCCTACGACCTGCACGCCACCGCGATCTAACGCTTCGCCATCAATTCCGCGAGTAAACGCTGGAACGCGGCGGCGTCGATCGTCGCCTCGCCCGCTTCGCTGCGCAGTTCCAAATAGCGCGACGCCCCCGTCGCGGCGAACAGCGCCGCCTGCTCGGGCTCCAGCGTCGTCCAATGGAAGGCTTCGTCGACCGACGGGCGGAAGGGCTCGCGCCCGCCCTTATTGGCTTGATGGAAAACTTCCAGGCCGTAGACGCCCTTGTCGGTCAGCGTCACCTCGACTTCCAGCCGCCCCCACGGCGTATCGGCGCCATAGGTGACGATCGCCGCGTCGGGCGCGCGGAAGATATAGGACATCTCGCTGAGAATCGGCACGAAAGGCATCGCGCCCTTTTATGCCATCGGCGCCCGAGTCCCGCCGAGGCGCACGCGAACACGCGCTCAATTTCGGATTCGTCATGGTGCCCGCTGCCGGACTCGAACCGGCACGCCCGGAAGGGCTCAAGATTTTAAGTCTTGTATGTCTACCAATTCCATCAAGCGGGCACGATTTGGCAGCGGGACTATAGCGGCGGTTCGTCCGTGGGCGTACCGCCATGTTTGCGGATCAGCGCGGCGGCGGCGGCGGCGACTTCTTTGAGCCGCGCGCGATCGGGCCCGCGCATGACGATGGCATTGCGGAACGTGCCGTCCGGGCGCTGGCCGGGATAGGAGCCGATATCGACATCGGCGTTCGCCTTCTGCAAGGCGGCGAGATCGTCGCCGATCTTGCCCTCGGCCACGTCCGACACGACCGAATGCGACAGCAGGATCGGCCCGCCCTTCAGCGACGACGCGATCCCTTCGAACATCGCCTGCAGAATGCGCGGCACACCCGCCATCACATAGACGTTGCCGATCTTGAAGCCCGGCGCCTTGCTGATCGGGTTGGGGATCAGCTCCGAACCGCGCGGCAACGTCGCCATGCGCAGCCGCGCGGGCGTCAAGTCGGCGTCGGATTGGTAGTTGCTGCGCAGGATGGCACGCGCGCGTTCGTCCACTTCCCACGGCACGCCGAACGCCTTGGAAACGCATTCGGCGGTGATGTCGTCATGCGTCGGACCGATGCCGCCCGAGGTGAAGATGTAGGTGTATTTGGCGCGCACCTCGTTGAGCACCGAAACGATGACCGCTTCGTCGTCGGGGATCACCCGCGTCTCGCGCAGGCGAATGCCCATCGCCGTCAGGCGCTCGGCGATCCAGCCGGAATTGGTGTCCTTGGTGCGGCCCGAGAGGATCTCGTTGCCGATCACCAGAATGCAGGCGGTGGGAGCTTGGTCTGTCATTGTCGAATCCATCTAATATACATAGCGCATGGCCGATACAGTTCTAGCCGCCCGTTACGCCGCCGCCGACCAAATGTCGGGGGGCCACGGCATTTTGGCGGTCGCGGAGGCCGCCCTCGCCGCCCATCGGGTGTTCGACCGGGTCTGGGCGCGTGCCTTTCCGCAGGTCGACGCGGTCGGTGCCATCGCCTGCAAGGCCGGTTGCGGCTGGTGCTGCCACCAGCATGTCGCGATCCTGCCGGCCGAGGCGGTGGCCATCGCCCGCGCGATCGACGGCACCAAACTCGCCGAGCGCTTCGACGGGCTCGCCCCCACAATTTTGGGCAAGTCGAACGCGCAACGCAAAGCCGAGAAGCGCGCCTGCCCTTTCCTGATCGACGGCGCCTGCGCGGTCTACGAGGTGCGGCCCAATCGCTGCCGCGCCACGCATTCGCGCGATCTCGATTTCTGCATCGCGCGCTACGAACTCGGTCACTCGCCGGCGACCAAGCCCGCGAAATCCATCCCGCTGGAACCGGCTTTGATCGGCGACCAAGTGCTGAAGGGCCTGGGCCAGGCGCTGGTCGCGGCCGGGCTCGACGCCACCCCGGTCGAACTCACCCACGCGATCGCCGCTTTGCGCCGCGACCCCGATTTGGCCGACGACTACGCCAAGGGCCGAATTTTTCCGGCCGGGGCGCAGGCGCCGGAAGACCCGCAAGCGGATACCGCGCCTCTGGCGTAAATTGTCCGAAACGCCTATACATCCCGCAGAATGACAGACGTTATCGCCCCCTCGCCGCTCCTCGATTCCGACGGGCGGCCCGTCAAAATCCACGGCCCCGAAGGTTTCGCGGGCATGCGCGCGGCGGGCAAGCTCGCCGCGGAAACGCTCGACTATATCGGTCCGCTGGTGAAGGTCGGCGTGACGACCGGCGAGATCGACCGCCTGTGCCACGATTTCATCGTGAAGCACGGTGCCCGCGCCGCCCCGCTCGGCTACAAGGGCTATCCCAAATCGGTCTGCACGTCGGTCAATCATGTCGTGTGCCACGGCATTCCCGGCGACAAGCAACTCGAAGATGGCGACATCATCAATATCGACGTGACCGTCATCCTCGACGGCTGGTACGGCGACACGAGCCGCATGTTCCTGCTGGGCGACGTAGGCGTGCGCGCCAAGAAATTGGTCGACACGACCTACGAAGCGATGATGGCGGGGATCGAGGCCGTGCGGCCGGGTGCCACGCTGGGCGATATCGGGGCCGCCATCCAGCGCGTGGCCGAAGGCCAGCGCTTCTCGGTCGTGCGCGATTTCTGCGGCCACGGGTTGGGCCGGGTGTTCCACGATTCGCCGTCGGTCCTGCATTACGGCAAGGCGGGGACGGGCATGCGCCTGCAGCCGGGCATGTTCTTCACCATTGAACCGATGATCAATGCCGGCGATTGGCGCGTGAAGGTGCTGTCCGACGGCTGGACCGCCGTGACTAAGGATCGTTCCTTGTCGGCGCAGTTCGAACACTCGGTCGCGGTGACCGAAACGGGCTACGAGATTTTCACGCTGAGCCCCGCCGGCCTTCACCGCCCGCCCTACTCGTTCGCGGGTTAAGTCGCTTCCCCGAAGGTTGTGCGGCCCACGCGCGCGTGTATCATCGCGCGCGTGATGCCACAGCCGCCCGACGACGAAGCCGCCCCGCATTATCACGGCCATCGCCAGCGTTTGCGCGAACGCTTCCGCAAGGCCGGCGGGGCCGCGTTGCAGGATTACGAGCTGATCGAATTGCTGCTGTTCGCCGCGATCCCGCGCCGCGACGTGAAGCCGCTCGCCAAGGCGGTGATCGAGCGTTTCGGGTCCTATGCCGGCGCGCTGTCGGCCAGCCGCGAAGAACTGGCCGCGATCGACGGTTTGGGCGACGCGGCGATCGACACGCTGCTGGCCGTACGCGAAGCCGCCGTGCGGCTCGCCCGCACCGAAGTATCGGACAAGCCGATCCTCGGCCGCTGGGAAAAGCTGATGGAATATCTGACGGCGGACATGGCGCGCGCCAAGCAGGAGCATTTCCGCCTGCTGTTCCTCGACCGGAAAAATCGCCTGATCCACGACGAGATCCACCAGAAAGGCACGGTCGATAGCGCGCCCGTTTATCCGCGCGAAGTGGCCAAACGCTGCCTGGAGCTCAACGCCTCGGCCGTCATCCTGGTCCATAACCATCCGTCGGGCGACACCCAGCCCAGCCGTGCGGATATCGACATCACCCGCGAAATCGACAAGGCGTTGAAGGCGATCGGTGTCGCGGTCCACGACCATGTCGTGGTCGGGCGCGACGGCCATACCAGCTTCAAGTCGATGGGGTTGTTCTGATAGTCTTCGGGCTATGAGATCCCACCACGACATGGGCGGCATCGAGCCGTTCGCCTCGCAGCCGATCGACCGCGCCGAGCACGAATTGTCGGAATTCGACAAACGCGTCGACGCGCTGGTCAATCTTTTGTCCCACCCCTCGCGCGCGTTGATGCGCGTCGACGAAATGCGCAATTCGATCGAGGCGATGCCGCCCGAGGAATACGACCGCGCGCTCTATTACGAAAAGTGGATCCACGCGGTCGCCGAGATCATGGTCGCCAAAGACGTGATCGGCGAGGAGGAGCTCGTCCTCAAACTCGCGGACCTCAAGGAAGAAGACGGCGAGGAAGCATGAGTTTCGCCCCCGGCACGCGCGTCACCGTGCGCAACGATTGGCCCGAGGCGAAGGGCGTGAAGGTCCATATCCGCACGCCGCATTTCGTGCGCGGGAAAACGGGTCGGATCGAAACGCTGATCGGCGTATTCGGCGATCCCGAATTCCTGGCCGTCGGCCGCAAGGACGCGCCCAAGCGCGCGCTTTATATGGTCGTGTTCGATCGGGCCGATCTGTTTCCCGGCACGGACGCGCATAACGAAACCCTGACCGCCGATCTCTACGAGAATTGGCTGGAGCCCGCGCCATGAGCGGCGATCATCACGACCATCTGCACACGCATGACGATCATGATCATGCGCCGGTCCATGCGACGGAACCACGCCCGGAATATGCGCGCCTGGAACGCGCCGTGCGCGAATTGCTGATCGCCAAGGGCGTCATCACCGCCGACGACGTGCGCAAACAGATCGAGCTGATGGACAGCCGCACGCCGGCAATGGGCGCCAAGATCGTCGCCCGCGCCTGGGTCGATCCGGCGTTCAAGACGCGGCTGCTGAAGGACGCCAAGGCCGCGGCCGAGGAAATGGGCGTGGACACGTCCAATTCCGCGACCGTCGTAGCGCTGGAGAACACGCCTGCGCGCCATCACGTAGTCGTGTGCACGCTGTGCTCCTGCTATCCCAAGGCGATTCTTGGCGTGCCGCCCGCCTGGTACAAGTCGAGCGCCTATCGCGCGCGCACGGTCAAGGAACCGCGCAAGGTCTTGGCGGAATTCGGGACTTTCCTGCCCGAGGGCGTCGAAATCCGCGTCGTCGATTCCACGGCCGATATGCGCTATCTGGTCGTGCCGATGCGACCGGCCGGGACCGAAGGGTGGAGCGAAGACCGCCTCGCCGCCCTGGTCGGCCGCGACAGCATGATCGGCACCGCACTCGCCGACACACCCGCCTGACGAAGGAAGTTCGATGATCCCGCGCTATAGCCGCCCCCAGATGACCGCGATCTGGGAGCCCGAGAGCAAATTCCGCATCTGGTTCGAAATCGAAGCCCATGCCTGCGACGCGCAAGCCGCGTTGGGCGTGATCCCCAAGAAAGCCGCGCAAACGATCTGGAAGAAGGGCAAGTGGGAGATCGCGCGCATCGACGAGATCGAGCGCGAGACCAAGCACGACGTCATCGCCTTCCTGACCAACCTCGCCGAGTATGTCGGCCCTGATGCGCGCTTCGTGCACCAAGGCATGACCAGCTCCGACGTGCTCGACACGACCTTGTCGGTGCAGCTGGCGCGCGCGAGCGATCTGCTGCTCGAAGGCGTCGATCGCGTTCTCGCCGCACTCAAGAAGCGCGCGAACGAAACGAAATATCTGCCGACGATCGGCCGCAGCCACGGCATCCATGCTGAGCCGACGACCTTCGGTTTGAAGCTCGCAGGCTTCTACGCCGAGTTCGCGCGCAACCGCAAACGCCTGGAAGCCGCGCGCGCGGAAATCGCGACCTGCGCGATTTCGGGCGCGGTCGGCACTTTCGCCAATATCGACCCGCGCGTCGAAGCGCATGTCGCCAAGAAAATGGGTCTGACGCCCGAAACGATTTCGACGCAGGTCATCCCGCGCGACCGGCATGCGATGTATTTCGCCACGCTGGGCGTCATCGCCTCGTCGATTGAGCGTTTCGCGGTCGAAATGCGCCATCTGCAGCGTACCGAAATGCGCGAAGCGGAGGAATTTTTCAGCCCGGGCCAAAAGGGCTCGTCGGCGATGCCGCACAAGCGCAACCCGGTGCTGTCGGAAAATCTCACCGGCCTCGCGCGCATCGTGCGTGCGGCCGTGACGCCGGCGTTGGAGAACGTGGCGCTGTGGCACGAGCGCGATATCTCGCACTCCGCCGTCGAGCGCGTGTTCGGGCCCGACGCGACGATCACGCTGGATTTCGCGCTCCATCGCCTTGCCGGCATGATCGAGAAGATGGTGATCTACAAGGATCGCGTGAAGGCGAATCTCGATCTGCTCGGCGGCCTCGTCCATTCGCAGCGCGTGCTGCTGGCGTTGACGCAAGCCGGCGTCAGCCGCGAGGACGCCTATCGTATCGTGCAATCGAACGCGATGGCGGCGTGGTCGTCGGGCGGCTCGTTCCAGGAACGGCTCAAAGCCGATCCGATCGTCGCCAAGAAGATGAACGCCAAGCAGATCGACGCGATGTTCGATCTCGGCTACCACACCAAGCATGTCGACACGCTGTTCGCGCGCGTGTTCAGCAAGCCGAAGGCGAAGAAGCGGCGCTAACTAACCCCGCGCCATATGCTGGCGACCGGCGGCAGCGAGCGAATCCAAAAACGCGCGCGCCGCCGGGGCGAGGCCCGCTTTGCGCGCGACCGCGCAGAGTTTGCGCCGTGCCGGCGGTTCCAAGGGGATCGCGGCCAGGCGCCGCTCGCCCGAAGGTACAACGAGTTCGGGCACGATCGACACGCCCACGCCTTCGCGCACCATGGCGAGCAACGCCGCCGGATCGCGCACCGAGAAGGCGATTTTGGGCGCAACACCTTCCGACTGGAAAATGCCGCGAACGTCGTCTTCGCAGCCGGCGTTCGACATGACGAAAGGCTCGTCGGCGATGTCCGCCGGGCGGATCGACCGGCGCGCGGCAAGCCGATGCTTGCGCGGCATGATGGCGAGGAAATCGTCCTCCGCCACGGGAACCGAATCGTAATCCTTCGGCACTTCGGCGGTCAGGCCGATATCGATGGCCCCGCCAGTCACCCAATCGCGGACTTCGTTGTCCGTGCCTTCGATCAGCACGACTTCGATGCCGGGATAGCGCGCGCCGAAATTCTTGACGATCGGCGGCAGCAGCCTTGCGGCAGCCGACGCGACCGAGCCCACGCGCACGCGCCCCGATTGCAAACCGATCAGCACTTGGGCGCGATGGCGCACACGTTCGATCGCTTCCAGCGCCTGGCGCGCATCGGATTGGATCGCCGCACCGGCGGCGGTCGGGGCGACGCGGCCGCGGTTGCGCAACAGCAGCACCACGCCCAGCGATTCCTCGAGCGCCGCAACGGCCTGACTGACGCCCGATTGGGTTAACCCAAGTTTATGCGCCGCGGCGGTGAACCCGCCCTCCTCCAGCACAGCGAGAAACGCGCGCAACTGGCCGACATTGATGCTCGACGAACTCATTCGTGACTTCCCTGCGGGCTCGCGTCGTTGGCGTGGCCCATCTTGTCGCGGGTGTACCCATTCAATTCAGCGCCATAAGGTTACGTCATGGCGGTCATGATTTCAATTTGATTTACTAATGGGGCGTCGGCGCCCTAGCGTGCGCTCCGCATGACGAACCAAGCCAAGCCGCCCGCCGCCCTAACCGGTTACGCCTGGGGCCTGCTCACGATTTCGATCTGGGCGCTGTGGATGATCGCCACGCGGTCCGCCGCCAAAACCACGCTCGACACGTTCGACCTCGCGGCATTGCGCTTCGCCTCGGCCGGGCTGGTGCTGCTGCCCGTGGCGCTGCGCATGCGCCGTTTCCAGCCGGCGCGTATCGGCTGGGGCATTTGGACGACGCTGCTCTGCGGGGCCGGAATCGTCTACGCGATCGTTTCGGCGATCGGCTTTCGCTACGCGCCGATCAGCCACGGCTCGGTCATGCTGCCGGGCACGATGCCGCTATTCGTGGCGCTGCTGTCGGTCGTGCTGCTGGGCGAAACCATCGCAGGCACGCGCAAGATCGGCTTCGCGCTGATCCCGCTGGGCGTCGTCACGCTGGTCTTCGCCGGCGCCCATCATGGCACGGGCCAAGAATGGATCGGCCAAGCGACCTTCATCTTCTCGGCGATGTTGTGGGCGTCCTACACCATCGCAATGCGCAAAAGCGGCCTGACGGCGATCGAAGTCGCGGCCGTCGTCTGCGTCTGGTCGGCGATCCTGTATCTGCCGCCCTACGCGATCTATGTCGCGTGGACGCTGGATTCGGGTCTGCTGCGCGAAAGCTGGAACGAGCTGTTCGCCCAAGCCTTGATGCAAGGCGTGCTGCCGAGTGCGGTGTCGCTGTTCACCTTCAACCGCACGCTGACGATCCTGGGCCCGTCGCGCGGAGCCGCCCTGGCGTCGCTCGTTCCTGTCGTCGCGACGCTCAGCGCGATCCCGCTGCTCGGCGAATGGCCGTCGAGCACCGATTGGCTGGGCTTGGCGGCCATCACGGCGGGCGTCTATCTCGCGACCGGTGCGCCGTTGCCGGCCGCCGTTACGCGGCGAGCCGCGAACTGACGCAAAACGGGCGGCGCCCTTCGGCACCGCCCGTCCCGCGACCTCCCTAAACTTATCGTTTTTATCGGGGCGCGCTTACTCCGCCGCGTTGGGCACGGCCGCCGGCTTGGCGCCGTGGAACTGTTCGGCTTCGGTCGAACCCGCCATCGCGGTCGTCGACGACTTGCCGGCCGAGATCGCGACCGCGACCGCGTCGAAATACGACGTGCCGACCTCGCGCTGATGGCGTGTCGCGGTGTAGCCGTTCTTCTCGCTGTCGAATTCGGCCTGCTGGAGCTCCGAATAGGCGCCCATGCCGCGCTTGTTGTAGCCGCGCGCCAATTCGAACATCGAATAATTCAGCGCGTGGAACCCCGCCAGCGTGACGAACTGGAATTTGTAGCCCATCTCGGCGATTTGCTCCTGATAGGTCTCGATCGTCGCGAGGTCGAGCTTGCGCCGCCAATTGAACGACGGGGAGCAGTTATAGGCGAAGAGCTTGCCCGGAAATTTCGCGCGGACTTCCTGCGCGAATTCGCGCGCTTCGCCCAAATCGGGCTCCGACGTTTCCCACCAGATCAGATCGCAATATTCGGCATAGGCGAGGCCGCGCGCGATCGCGTATTCCACGCCCTTGCCTTCCTTGATGCGGAAGAAGCCTTCCGGCGTGCGCGCCCCGGTCAAGAACGGGCGGTCGCGCTCGTCGACGTCGGAGGTGATGAGCTGCGCGGAATGCGCGTCGGTGCGCGCGACCAGCACGCTCGGCACGTTCTCCACGTCCGCGGCCATGCGCGCGGCGTTGAGGGTGCGGACATGCGTTTGCATCGGCACCAGCACCTTGCCGCCGAGATGGCCGCATTTCTTTTCCGAGGCGAGTTGATCCTCGAAATGCACGCCTGCGGCGCCCGCTTCGATCATTGCCTTCATCAGCTCGAACGCGTTGAGCGGCCCGCCGAACCCGGCCTCGGCATCCGCGACGATGGGCGCGAACCAATCGATATCGCCCTTGCCTTCCATCGTCTGGATCTGGTCGGCGCGGCGCAGCGCATTGTTGATGCGCTTAACGACGTCGGGCACTGACGACGCCGGATAAAGCGACTGGTCGGGATACATTTGACCCGCGTTGTTCGCATCGGCCGCGACCTGCCAGCCCGACAGATAGATCGCTTGCAACCCGGCCTTCACCTGCTGCACCGCCTGGTTGCCGGTGAGCGCACCCAGCGAGCGCACGAAGGGCGTTTCGTGCAGCTGCTTCCACAGGCGGTTCGCGCCGCGCCGGGCGAGCGTGTGTTCGACCGTGACCGTGCCCGCGAGCTTGCGCACGTCGGCGGCGGTGTAGTCGCGCTTGATGCCGTTCCAGCGGGGGTTCGTATCCCAATCGAAATTCATGACGGGTTCCTTCGGGGCGATCCCGGCGACGTAAGTGTCGTCGAGCTTGTAAATATCTTCACCATGCAGCGCCGAAGCGCAAATGCGAAAACGCCAAAAATCGCGTAAATCCGTGACTTCCTTTTCAGGCGGCAGGGCATTATTGTAAATATTGTTAATACCGGAGGCTCGGAAGATGGCGCGCAAAGTTCTGCTCGGCAACAAGATCCGCCGCCTGCGGCAGGCGCGCGATCTGACCCAGGCCCGCATGGCGGAGCTGTTGGGCATCTCGCCCGCCTATCTCAATCTGATCGAACACGACGAACGGCCGGTGACCGTCGCGCTGCTGTTGAAGCTCGGCAAGACGCTGGACGTAGATCTCACCGACCTGTCGGACGACGACGACCGCAAGCTTGCCGCCGGCTTGCGCGAGGTCTTCGCCGACACGACGCTCGACGCGAGCGATGTGGGGGACGAAGAAATCAAATCGCTGGCCGAGGCCGCCCCAGCGGCCGCGAAGGCGATCCTCGAACTCTATCGTGCCTATCGCCTCGCCCGCGAGGACGCGCAGTCGATGACGCTGGGCTTGGGGCGCGGCCGCACGCGCAAAACCGTGCTGCCGGCGGAAGAGTCGCGCGACTTCTTCCACGACCGGACCAACTATTTCGACGAAATCGAGCGCGCGGCCGAGAAACTGATCCGCACCGCGTCGCTGCCTGCGGGCGAGCCGTGGCGCGTGATGGTCGACTACGCGAAAACCAAGCACGCGATCGACGTGGGGATCGAAGCGCCCGAAACGCTCGACGGGGCGGTGCGCCGCTTCGACGCCAAGTCGCGCACGCTGCGCCTGTCCGAAATCCTGCCGCGCGCATCGCGTCGCTTCCATCTCGCCTATCAGATCGGCCTGATCGAAGCGCGCGATGCGGTCGACGCGATCGTCGCGGCGGCCAAGCTCGCCTCGCCCGAGACGGAAACGCTGGTGCGCGTCGGCTTGCACAACTATTTCGCGGGCGCCGTGCTGATGCCTTACGCGCCCTATCTGGAATCCGCGCGGAGCCTGCGCTACGACATCGAACGATTGGCGCAGCGCTTCGGCGTGGGCATCGAGCAAGCGTGCCATCGCTTGGCAACGCTACAACGGCCCAGCGACAAGGCCGTGCCCTTCTGGCTGATGCGCGTGGACGCCGCCGGCAACGTCTCCAAGCGCATCTCGGCGGGCGGGTTCCATTTCTCGCGGTTCGGCGGCTCGTGCCCGCGCCTGATCGTCCACGAGGCTTTCGCCAGCCCCGGCCGCACGCTGACCCAGATCGCGCGCCTGCCCGACGGCGCCACGTTCTTTTGCGTCGCGCGCACGCTCAGCAAGCCGTCGGCGGGTTTCGGCGAGCCGCCGTCGCTACTCGCCATCGCGATCGGCTGCGATATCGCGCGCGCCGGCGAACTCGTCTATGCCGACGGCTACGACCTCGCCAACCGGGCGCGAGAAGTGGAAATCGGCGTGGGCTGCCGCCTGTGCGAACGCGAAAACTGCCGCCAGCGCGCATATCCGCCGCTTCAACACCGGCTGGATATCGACCCGGCCGTGAAAGGCGCTTCGGCCTATTCGTTCAAGAAGGGTTAGCCCTTCTCGGGATTGAACTCCAGGCCCCATTCCTGGAAGAAATCGCGCTTCTCGTCCCATTTGGGATCGACCTTGACGTGCAGGAACAGATGCACCGGGCGGTCGAGCAACTTGGCAAGTTCGAAACGGGCACCCTGCCCGATCGTCTTGAGCATGGCGCCCTTGGCGCCGATCACGATCTTGCGCTGGCCTTCGCGCGCCACGTGGATCGTCTGCTCGATGCGCGCGGAACCGTCCTCGCGCTCCTCGAATTTGACCGTCTCGACCGCCGACGAGTACGGCAATTCCTTGTGCAGCTTGCGGAACACCTGCTCGCGCGTCACCTCCGCCGCCAGCAAGCGCGCGGGCAGATCGGAGATCTCGTCCTCGGGGTAATGAAACGGTCCTTCGGGCAGTTTCGCGAGAAGCTTCGATTTCAGCACGTCGCAGCCATTGCCGGTCTGCGCCGAGACCATGAACACGTCGCGGATATGGCCCGTCTCGGAATAGCGTTTGGCAAGGGCAAGCAATTCGTGCGGCGCGATCAGATCGATCTTGTTGATCGCAAGGTCCGCCTTCAGGCCGCGCTTGGCGAGGCCGTCGAGGACGATCTTCTCTTCCTCGTCGCCGTCGCCGCGCTTCAACGCGCGCGGCGCATCGACGACCAGCAGCACGGCATCGGCTTCTTCGACGCCGCGCCACGCGGCATCGACCATCGCGCGGTCCAGGCGACGCTTGGGCGCGAACACGCCGGGCAGATCGACGAAGATCGCCTGCGTTTCGTTCTCGACCAGAATGCCGGTCACGCGCGTACGCGTCGTCTGCACCTTGGGCGAGACGATCGCGACCTTCGCGCCGACCAGGCGGTTGACCAATGTGGACTTGCCCGCGTTGGGCACGCCCAGCAACGCGACGAAACCGCAGCGGCTCATATCTTCGATCCTTCCAGGCGCGCGAGCAGCTTCGCGGCCGCGTCGCGTTCGGCTTCGCGTTTGTTGGGCCCCGATCCCGTTTCGGGCGCGTGGCTTTCGACCGTGACGCGCACGGTGAAATGCGGCGCATGCGCCACGCCGGTTTGGGTCAGCACTTCGTAGACCGGCAGTTTGAGGCCGCGCCCTTGCGACCATTCCTGCAAGGCGGTCTTCGGCTCGCGCGGCGGGGCCCCCGCTTTTGCCAGCAACGGCGCGAATAGCTTGGCGACCAAAGCTTGGGCGGGCGCCATGCCGCCGTCGCGATAGACCGCCCCCACGCACGCCTCGAACGCGTCGGCCAGCACGCCGGCCGCTTCGCGCCCGCCGCCCTGCTCCTCGGAGTTCGACAATTCGAGCGCGGGCCCGATATCCAATTCCTTGGCGAGGGCCGCCAGCGTTTCGCGGCGCACGAGTTGCGCATGGCGCTTGGCGAGGTCGCCTTCGTTTTCCTCGCCGTAGCGCTTTTCCAGAAGATCGGCGACGACAAGACCGACGACGCGATCGCCGAGGAATTCGAGCCGCTCGAAACCCACGCCGCTGCGCTTCTTGTCGCCGCGCCTTCCGAGCGAGGAATGGGCGAGTGCTGCGGTCAGCAAATCGGGATCGGCAAAGCGATGGCCCAGCGCGTCTTCAAGGGCCTTGCGTGCGCTCAACGGATCGCGCCCAGCAGACGGGAATAGCGGATCGCCGTCAGCGCTTCCCACGGACGCGCGATCGACCAATTGCCGTCGGTCGAGAAGAACAGGAATTGCGCGCGGCCGACGATATTCTCGAACGGCACGAAGCCGACGGCTTCGGGATCGCGGCTGTCCTGTGAATTGTCGCGATGATCGCCCATCGCGAAGAAATGCCCCGGCGGCACCGTGAACACGGGCGTGTTGTTGTACGGGCCCTCGTTCGTCATCTTCAGAATGCGATGCTCGCGCCCGCCGGGCAGCGTTTCCATGAACTGGGCGTAGCGCACGGCAAAGCCGCGCTCGTCGTCGACGAAATCCGGCAGGCGGCGCAAATTCGCGGCTTCGTCATTGATGTAGAGCACGCCGCCGGTAACGCGCACCTTGTCGCCCGGCAAGCCGATCACGCGCTTGATGTAGTCGGTCTTGCCGTCGCGCGGCAGCTTGAACACGACCACGTCGCCGCGATCGGGGGCCGAGCCGGCGATACGGCCGTCGAACAGACGAATGCCGTAGGGCAGCGACGCGAAGGAATAGCCGTAGGTGAATTTCGAGACGAACAGGTAGTCGCCGATCAACAGCGTGGGCACCATCGACGCCGACGGAATGTTGAACGGCTCGTACAGCACGGTCCGGATGCCCAGCGCGATCAGCACCGCATAGACGATCGTTTTCACGAACTCGACGAGGCCGGAGGCGGTCTGGCCGCGGGGGACGGGCGGTGTCTGCATGATGCCGGAAAACCGTGTTTTTGCGGGCGGGATAAGGCCGGTAGCGGCCCGTTAAGTCAAGGGGCCGGGACGGCCGAGATTATCACGATGGCGCTGGCGATCGGCGGATCGTCGGTCAAACTCACGTCGATTTGGGCTTTCATGCCCGGCGGCACCATTTCGGCCAGGCGGATCGCCGCCCCGCCGGTCAGGCGCATCGTGGGCTTGCCGCCGGGCAGATTCACCACTTCCATGTCGCGCCAATAGACCGCTTTGCGAAAGCCGGTGCCCAAAGCTTTGGAACACGCTTCCTTGGCCGCGAAACGCCGCGCATAGGATTCCGCGCGCGCCGCGCGCCGGTCCGATTTGGCGCGCTCCCCCGCCGTGAAGATGCGATGGGTGAAGCGCTCGCCGAAACGCGCCAGCGTCGCCTCGACGCGGCGAATGTCGACCAGATCGGACCCGAGACCCAAAATCATCCGCGCGCGCGCTCGGCCGAATTGATGACGGGTGTCGCGCGCAATGCCGCGATGACGTTGGTGAGGTGCTTCACGTCGCGCACTTCGACGTCGATAATCATCTCCCAGAACTCGGTCGTCCGGTTCGTGATCTTCAAATTCGTGATGTTGCCGCCGTTCTTGGCGATCACGGTCGACAGCGTGCCGAGACTGCCCTGTTCGTTGCGCACGACCATCGCGATGCGGCCGACGAAGGCGCCGCCGGGCGTCTCGCCGTCGATTTCCCAGCCGACATCCAGCCAGCGCGCGGGTTGATCGGCGAATTGCTCCAGCGTGTCGCAATCGATCGTGTGGATCGTGACGCCGCGCCCGGTGGTGACAATGCCCACAATCCGGTCGCCCGGCAGCGGATGGCAACAGCCCGCGTAATGGATCGCCATGCCGGGAATGAGCCCACGGATCGGCACGCGGTTGCGCGGCACATCCGACGTCGCGGCCTTGCCCTTGCGGATCGGCACGACATTCGCGGGCTTGGGCTGGGGCCGCGTCTCGGGGAACAGGATGTTCAGAACTTCGCGGTCGGAGATCTGCCCCGCCCCGACTTCGGCGATCAGATCCTCGATGTCGTCGGCCTTCAGCGGCTTGACGGCACCCTCCAAAGACTTGTCGGCGTAGTCGTAGCCTTCGGCCTTAAAGGCCTTCTGCAGAATCGAGCGGCCCAGCTCGACGAATTGCTGGCGCTGCTGCGACCGGATGAAGCGCCGGATGCGCGCGCGGGCTTTCCCCGTAACGACGAAGCGTTCCCAGGTCGGCGATGGCACCTGCGCCTTCGAGGTGACGATCTCCACCTGATCGCCGTTCGACAAGGCCGTGCGCAGCGGCATCATGCGGCCGTTGATCTTGGCGCCCACGCAATGATCGCCGACGGCCGAGTGCACGGCATAGGCGAAGTCGACGGGCGTGGCACCACGCGGCAGCGCGATCAGATCGCCCTTCGGCGTGAAGCAGAAGACCTGGTCCTGATACATCTCGAGCTTCGTGTGCTCGAGGAATTCCTCGGGATTGGTCGTGTGCTCGAGAATGTCGAGAAGTTCGCGCAGCCAGCGATATTGGCCGCCGTCCTTGGCCGCGGCGCCGGTTTCGGCGATCGGGCGGCCTTCCTTGTAGGACCAGTGTGCAGCGACGCCGAACTCGGCGACGTCCTGCATGTCGCGCGTACGGATCTGGATTTCGACGCGCTGGCCTTCGGGCCCGAAAATGCCGGTATGCAGCGAGCGATAGCCGTTGGGCTTGGCAACGGAGATGTAATCCTTGAAGCGCCCCGGCACGACGCGCCAATGCGAATGCACGACGCCCAGCGCCCGGTAGCAATCGGCCACGTCTTCGACGACGACGCGGAAAGCCATGATGTCGGACAATTGCTCGAACGCCACGTTCTTGCGCTGGGTCTTGCGCCAGATCGAATAGGGCGTCTTCTCGCGGCCGGAGACCTGCGCGTTCAACCCTTCGAATTTCAATACGCCCGCGATGTGCTCGGCCACGCGGCTGACGACGTCGCCGCCGCGCGCGCGCAAATGCTGAAGCCGCGTGACGATGGATTCGCGCGCGTCCGGATTGATCTGCGAAAACGCGAGATCCTCCAGCTCCTCCTGCACGCGGCGCATGCCGATACGCTCGGCCAGCGGCGCGTAGATATCCATCGTTTCGCGCGCGATGCGCTGGCGCTTCTCGGGCTTCGGGATGAAGCCGATCGTGCGCATGTTGTGCAGACGGTCAGCGAGCTTCACCAGCAACACGCGGATATCGGCCGACATCGCCAGCAGCAGCTTGCGGAAATTCTCCGCCTGCTTGGCGCGGTCGGATTGCGCCTGCTGTTCCAGGCGCGAAAGCTTGGTGACGCCGTCGACGAGGCGCGCGATCTCGGGCCCGAACACGCGCTCGATCTCGTCGATCGAGGTCAGCGTATCTTCGACCGTGTCGTGCAGCAGCGCCGTCACGATCGACGCGGTGTCGAGCTTGAATTGTGTGAGGATGCCCGCGACTTCCAGCGGGTGCGAGAAATACGGATCGCCCGAGGCGCGTTTCTGCGCGCCGTGCACCTTCATCGAAAAGACGTAGGCGCGGTTGATCAGATCTTCGTCGGCGTCGGGATCGTAGGCTTTAACGCGCTCGACCAGTTCGAAGGCGCGCATCATCGGCGGCCGCGCCTTGCGCGGCGCCTCCACCGACGAAGCGGCCGGCACAGACGAAGCGGGCGCGACGGCGTTCATGTCCGTCGCGCCCCGCGCGTCAGTACCGCCTTCAATCGGCGGTGCTTGGGTCTCGGTGGTGCCGTCGGGGCCCAAATCCCCGCCCGCCGGTTACTCTTCGACCGCCGCGTCGTCCGCCGCGGCAACGTCGGTCTTCACCGTGTCGGCGTCTTCGATATCCATCTCGTCTTCGATGCCGTCCATCGCCGCGTCTTCCGGCACGCCGGCGACATCGCGATCGGCCGCGAGCAGTTCCATCGCGTCGTCTTCCGGCTCTTCGCTTTCGACTTGGCGCTGCAGACCCTGGATCAGCGACTGGCGCAGATTGTCCAGCGCCAAAGAATCGTCGGCGATCTCGCGCAAGGCGACGACCGGATTCTTGTCGTTGTCCTTCTCGACCGTCAGCGGGGAGCCCGCGGAAATCTCACGCGCGCGCTGGGCCGCGAGCATGACGAGTTCGAAGCGGTTGGGAACTTTGACGACGCAATCTTCAACGGTTACGCGGGCCATTCGGCACTCCGGCTCAACGGATAGAAATCCTTGGAAAGGGCTAAGGAATATAGAGGCTTCCGCGCCGCAGCACAATCCCTGAAAAGCCGGAAATTTGCCGCCGCTTCAACCCCTTGGCGGCAGAGGCCGGCAAACGGTTTCCGGCGGCAGTCCGGCGATCAAGCCGGAAACGGAACGGTCCCGGACCGGATGACGCCAATCCGGGGCGATTTCGGCAAGCGGATAAAGTACGAAAGCGCGATCCCCCATGCGCGGATGGGGCAGGATCGGCGGCCCATCCTGGACCTTGCCGTCATAGTCGATCAGGTCGAGATCGAGTGTGCGCGCGGCATTGAGTTCGCCGCGCACGCGGCCGAATTCCCGCTCGATGCCATGCAGATGGGCCAGCAACGCTTCGGGGCCCAGTTCGGTTTCGAGCCGCACGACCGCATTGGCATACCAAGGCTGGGTCGACGGCTGCGGCCAAGGCGGGCTTTCGTAGATGCGCGAACGTGCGGCGACGCGCAAAGGCGCACGATCGAGTTCGGCGAATGCCGCTTCGATCGCATCGGCGGGCGATGCGAATTTGCCGGGCAAATTGGCGCCGATGGCCACGAGAATCATTCGCGATCCTGTGTCTTGTTCTCGTTGGACGGCCACGCTAGATAGACCCCATTCCGGCTTCGAACATTTTCGCGTCGGCACATTTGAAGGAGAGTCGTTATGGCGTTTTATCCGCAAGAGCGTTTGGCGTTGTTCATCGACGGACCGAATCTCTACAACGCGGCGAAAGCGCTGGGCTTCGATATCGACTACAAACGGCTCCTGCAATTGTTCCAGGGCAAAGGCCGCCTGATCCGCGCTTTCTACTACACGGCGCTGGCCGAAGATCAGGATTATTCGCCGATCCGCCCCCTGGTCGATTGGCTGGACTACAACGGCTTCACCATGGTGACGAAGCCGATGAAGGAATTCACCGATAATATGGGCCGCCGGCGCTTCCGGGGCTCGATGGATATCGAACTGGCCGTCGATATGATGGACCTCGCCCCCAGCCTCGACCATGTCGTGTTGTTCTCGGGCGATGGCGATTTCCGCCGTCTGGTCGAATCGGTCCAGCGCCGGGGCGTGCGCGTCTCGGTCGTGTCGACGATCCGCTCGCAGCCGCCGATGATCTCCGACGAATTGCGCCGCCAAGCCGATACGTTCATCGAATTGCAGGAACTCGGCGCCCATATCGCGCGTCAGGGCGGCGGTGGCCCGGGCGGCGGGCGCGAAGCCGGCGGCAACTACCAGCCGCAGACTGGTACGGGCTATGGCGGCGGCGCGCCCGTCCAGCAGCAACAGCCCATCGCCACGCCGGCCGATCCCAACCGCGAGTGAGCTTCGCCGAACCTTCGCGCGACTGCCCGCTTTGCCCGCGCCTTGTGGGCTTGCGGACCGAACTGCGCGCGAAGTTTCCAACATGGTCGAACGCGCCGGTCCCCAGCTTCGGGCCGATCGGCGCCAAGCTATTGATCGTCGGTCTCGCCCCCGGCTTGAAGGGGGCGAACCGCACGGGCCGCCCGTTCACCGGCGATTACGCGGGTGATTTGCTCTACGCGACGCTGAAGAAATTCGGCCTCGCGAAGGGCGAATTCGTCGCGGACCGCGAAGATCGCGCCTGGATCCCCGACACGTTGACGCTGATGAATGTGCGCATCGCCAACGCGGTGCGCTGCTTGCCGCCGGAAAACAAACCGACACCGAAGGAAGCCGCGACGTGCCGTCCATTCCTCGTCGCCGAACTCGCCGACATGAAGAACCTGCGCGCCATCGTGGCGCTGGGCCGCGTGGCGCATGACGCGGCACTGGCCGCGTTGGGCCGCAAAGCGTCGGCGGCGAAATTCGCGCATGGCGCGCAGCACGATCTGGGCGGCGGACGCGTGCTCGCCGACAGCTATCATTGCTCGCGCTACAACACCAATACCGGCCGCCTGACGGCCGAAATGTTCGAAGCGGTCTTCGCGGCGCTAATGCCGAAACTCGGCTGATCCGGTGAACATGCGGGAGCGTAAAGACAATATGCCCCGTTTTGTCCTCGCCCTCGCCATCGCGCAATTCGTCGCCCCGTTCTTTCCGCGTCTGACAGGTCTGGGCGGCGAGATCGGCGCGCGCACCACCGAAACGGGCTTGCCCGCCCCCGAAACGCCGGCGGGCTACGCGTTCGGAATCTGGTTTCCGATTTTCGTGCTCGGCCTGGTCTACGCCGTGCGCTATTGGCGCGACCCGGCGAACGAAAGTTACCGGCGCATCGCACCCTATGCCGGCGCGATGTTCGCGTGCGGAACGCTGTGGATGCTGTGGACGCAGGTGATGGGCTCGGGGCTCATGCAATTGCCGCTGATCTTCGGCATGTTCGTGAGCACGCTGCTGGGCTGGCGCCATGTCGAGCCCGGCGGCGACAAGACGCTGCCCGTGCTGTTCGGCCTGCAAGCGGGCTGGCTGAGTGCGGCCGTCTGCCTCAACACCACCAGCTGGCTGCGCAATTTCGCCGGCGCCACGCCGTTCGGCCTGACGCCGGAGATTTACGCGCTGGCAACGCTCCTGCCCGCTGCCGCGATCGCGCTCGCCATGATCCTCAGGGGCCGCGCGAATATCTGGTACGTCGTCGCGGTGATCTGGGCGCTGGCCGGAATCGCCGTCGCGAATATCAACGGCGAACGCTTCGTGCTGATGGCCGCCCTGGTGCTGATAGCACCGGTGCTGCTCGCGTTCAGCGCCCGGACAAAGCGCGTTCCGGCTGCACGTTGACGGCGGCGCGGACCTTGCCGTCCCAGCGGTTCCACGCGAGTTCGTGGAAATAATAGGCCACGGTGTTCACCATCGGCTCGACCAGCGCGACGGCCGAGGCCAGCACGAAGCTGCCGGTGATCAGGTAACCCACCGTGAAAGCGACGGTGAAGTGGACGACGGCGAAGGTGACGGTCTTCAACATGGGCTTTCTCCTTGGAAAGAAGAATGCCGGTCGAGCCTCCAGCGATCCAACCGATTGTTTTGGTCGTTACGATCGACCTAAACGATCTCGAGGATATGCAAGTTTAGCGTCCTGGCGCCGCCGCGCAAAGGATAGAAGCGGTCGACCGGCCCCGCGTCCTTGAAACCCAGCTTGCGCAAGACCTTGTGGGACGCTTCGTTGCCGGGAAACGTCTCGGCGACCATGCGGCGCACGCCCAGGCTGCGCGCATGCGCCACGCAAAGCTTGCCCGCGCGCGTCGCGATGCCGCGATTGCGGAACGCCTTGCCGATCCAATAGCCGAAGCCCGGTACGCCGTCCTTCGGGCCGCCGAATCCCATCGAGCCGAGGAATTGCCCCTTCGCGTCGAGCACGGCGAAGACATGGCCGCCGGGGCCCGTGCGCAGCACGATCCACTCGCGCGCCTGTTGCGCCGACAAAGGATACGGCAAATGCGAGGTCATCGCGACGCCCGCTTCGTCGCCCGCCAGCAAGATCTCGAAATGGCGGCCGTCTTCCGGCACCAGCGGACGCAGCGTCAAATCGCCATCCTGGAGAACGGCCGTGTTGGGCGCGTAGAGTCCGGCGGGCATATACGCGCGCATCGCGGATGGCTCCTACCGATCGCGGCGCGCGAGCAGGCGGGCCTGATCGCGTTTCCAATCGCGCGTGGCGATCGCCTCGCGCTTGTCGGCCTTCTTGCGGCCTTTGGCGAGGCCGAGTTCGACCTTCGCGATGCCGCGCCCGTTGAAATAAAGCTGCAAGGGAACGAGCGTCATGCCGTCGCGCGAGATGGCACCAGCGAGCTTCGTCATTTCCTTTTTGGCGACGAGCAGTTTACGCGCGCGCTTGGGCTCGTGATTGAACTGGTTCCCGGATTTGTATTCCGGGATATGCGCGTCGAGCAGCCACAGCTCGCCATTGCGCGTGGCGGCGTGCGCATCCATCAGCGAGGCGCCGCCCGCGCGCAGCGATTTCACTTCCGTGCCCACAAGCACGAGGCCCGCCTCGAGCGTGGACTCGATCGTGTAATCGTGGCGCGCGCGCCGATTGGTGGCCGCGACCTTGCGGGATTGCTCGGGCGCGGGCATGCGGAATTACAGAAGGCCCGCACCCTTCAGCGCGGCGCGGACCTTTTCCTTGGTCGCGTCGGTGATGGGCGCGAGCGGCAAGCGCACTTCGTCGCTGCAAATGCCCAGCAGCGACGCGGCGTATTTGACAGGGCCCGGCGACGTCTCGGCGAACAGCGCCTTGTGCAAGGGCATCAGCTTGTCCTGCAGCTTCAGCGCGGACTTGGTGTCGCCCTTCAGCGAGGCGACCTGCATTTTCGACACGAGCTTGGGCGCGATATTGCCGGTGACCGAGATGCAGCCCACACCGCCGGTCGCGTTGAAGGCCAACGCCGTGCCGTCGTCGCCGTCGAGCTGGACGAAATCCGGGCCGCAGGCCAGGCGCTGCAAGCCGGGGCGCGTGAGGTCCCCCGTCGCGTCCTTGACGCCGACGATGTTCTTGATGCGCGCGAGACGGCCCATCGTTTCGACCGACATGTCGACCGCGCAGCGGCCGGGGATGTTGTAAATGAAGATCGGAATCTTCACCGACTTGGCGATCGCCGCGTAGTGGCGATAAAGCCCTTCCTGCGACGGCTTGTTGTAGTACGGGGTCACCACCAACGCGGCGTCGCAGCCGACTTGCTCGGCGTGCTTGGTCAGGCTGATCGCCTCGTCGGTCGAGTTCGAGCCCGTCCCCGCCATTACGGGCACCCGGCCCTTCGCGGCGGCGACGCAAATTTCGATCACCGCCTGATGCTCTTCATGGCTCAGCGTGGGCGATTCGCCCGTCGTGCCGCAGGGCACCAGGCCGTGCGTGCCTTGCCGGATCTGCCACTCCACCAGTTTTTTGAAGGCGCGCTCGTCCACCTGTCCGTTGCGAAACGGCGTGATGAGGGCGACGAACGAACCCTTGAACATGGGGGCATTTCTCCTGCAGGCCGGAATTTTTGGCGGGCCGAAGGACCCGCGACGGCCGGGCAAGTTAGCCCCGCCCCCGCTCGCGCGCAACAACGGCCTCGGCTTGCTTGGGAAACCGCCCGGCGCTTTACTCAAGCCATGGCTATTTCGTCCCGATTCGCGGTGTCCACCGCCGCTATCGCCCTTATTCTGACCGCCGGCTGCGTGACCACGGGCGTCACCCCCGGCGGCGCCTCGCAAGCCGCCGAAACGCCGGCCTCGAATACGGAAAGTGTCGCGATACAAAGCACGGCACCCGCCGAGGCCGCCAATGCGTCGGGCGACGATACGCTCGTCCAAGTCGCCGCCGTTCCAGCCGCGAAGGATGCGCCGGCCGATCTGCCCGGATCGCTCGCCCCCGGTGCCGCGACCGTGCGCACCATCCCCGGTCTGGGCGCGCCCGTCCTGAACGCGCAGGCGCGCGAGCTCTACACCCAGATTTTCGCCGCCGTCGAAGCCGGGCGCTGGGAAGCGGCGCGCACGCTGCTGGCGCGCGGCAACGATCCGGTGGCCCAAAAGCTGTTCCGCTGGCTGGAGCTGCAATCGCCGCGCTCGGGCGCCACGTTCGAAGACATCGTCCAATTCGCCGAGCGCAATCCCGATTGGCCGAACCAGGAGACGCTGGCCCGGCGCGCGGAGGAAGCGCTGCTCGACCGGCGCGTCGACGACAGCGTCGTCCTCGCCTGGTACGGCACGCGCAGTCCGCTGACCCCCGACGGCGCGCAGCGTTTCGCCGAAGCGCTGCTCAACCAAGGCCAGCGCGAACGCGGCGTGAAGGCATTCCGCGATTATTGGACGGGCGGCGTTTTCACCGAACAGCAGCAGCAGCGCTGGCTGCAGCGTTTTGGCCAGCATCTGAACGCCGACGCGCATTGGGCGCGGCTCGACCGCCTGGTGTGGGAAGGCCGGACCGACGAAGCCAAGCGTATGCTGCGTTTGGTCGACGCCAATCGCCGCCTGATCGCCGAAACGCGCATGCGCTTGCGCGCGGGCGGCAACACCAACCGCATCCTCGAACGCGTGCCCGCCAATCTGCGCAACGATCCGGGCCTGATGTACGAAACGATGCGCAACCGCCGCCGCAACAACGACGAGGCCGGTGCGCGCGCCATTTTGACCAGCCTGCCCGCCGATCTGGGCCGGCCGGAAATCTGGTTCCCCGAGCGCGCGGTGCTGGCGCGCCGGTCGATCGTCGCGGGGCGCGCGCGCGAAGCCTTCGACGCGGTGCGCGATCACAAGCTGCGCGTCGAGCACGGCGCCAATTACGTCGAGGCCGAATTCCTGGCGGGCTGGATCGCGCTGCGCCAGTTGAACGAGCCCGCAACCGCGAAACCCTATTTCGAGCGCTTGGCGAACGCGGCGCGCACGCCGGTGTCGCGCGCGCGCGGCGCGTATTGGATGGGCCGCACGCTGGAGGCGCAAAAGCAACCCGACGCGGCGAAGGAATGGTACGGCCGTGCGGCGCAGTTCCATACGGCCTATTACGGCCAGCTTGCCATGGCGCGGCTCGACACGCTGGGCACGCGCGTCGCTTGGCCCGCCCCCATCATTCCCACGGCGGCCGAACGGCGCGCCTTCGACGCGTCGGAATTGCCGCGCGCGGTGCGAATCCTGCGCGAGACAAACGAGAACGACCGCATCCGTCCATTGCTGATCCGCATGGCGAGCGTCGCCAAGACGCCCAGCGAACACGCGCTGGTTTCGGAACTCGCCATCCAGCTCGGGCGCAGCGATTGGGCGGTGCTGGCGGGCAAGCGTTCGGCGCAAGCCGCGGGCGTTCAGCTTTCCGATCTCGGCTGGCCAGTCGTGCCGCTCTCGGGCGAGAAGCCCGAACGCGCGCTGACCTATGCGATCATCCGTCAGGAAAGCCAATTCGAAAGCCGAGTGACGAGCCGGGCGGGCGCGCGCGGCTTGATGCAATTGATGCCCGCGACGGCGCGCGCGGTCGCCAAATCGGAAGGCACGCTGGGCACCCATACCGACGCGCGGCTGTTCGACCCCGCCTACAACATCCGGCTGGGCCGCGCCTTCCTGCACCAGATGGTGGAGGAGTTCGGCGGCTCTTACGTGCTGGCCGCGGCCGCATACAACGCGGGGCCGGGGCGCGCGCGCGAATGGATCCGCAATTCCGGCGATCCGCGCGAAGCGAATGTCGACGCGATCGACTGGATCGAAATGATCCCGTTCGAGGAGACGCGCAACTACGTCCAGCGCATCATGGAGAACGTCCAGGTCTACCGGCGCAATCTGCAAGGCCCGCAGATCGCCGCCGCCGCGCATGAACGCGATTTGAAGCGCGCGCGAAACTAAAAAAATCCGGGGGAAACATGGACTGGAAGATCGTCGACGCGGGCGCGTCGGGCTGCGACGACGCGGCCGAGTTGCACACGCTGAGCTGGAAGAGCGCCTATCGCGGCATCGTATCCGACAAGTATCTGGACGAGGATTGCGCCGCGGATCGCCGGGCATTTTGGACGACGCGCGCGAAGGAATGGAACCCGGCCAAGATCGTGCTGCTGATCGCGCGGCGGGACGACGGTTTGGCGTTGGGCATGTCCTGCGCCGTGACCGAGGCGGAGCCCGAGTTCGGCGTGCTGCTCGACAATCTCCATGTCCGTCCGGATTTGAAGCGCGGCGGCATCGGCCGCGCGTTGATCGCCGCGACCGGCCGATGGGTGGCCGCGCGCGCGCCCGGATCGGCGATGTATCTCTACGCCTATCGCGACAACGCGATCGCCGTTCCATTCTATCGCCGCATGGGCGGGGAAGAAGCCGACGCGGGCATGTACACGTTCAAGGACGGCACATCGGCGCCGATCCTGCGCTTCACTTGGCGCGAACCGGCGAAGATCGCGGGATGAAACCCGCGCTCCTGATATTCGATATGGACGGCGTGCTCGTGGATTCCGAGCCGATCGCCAATCGCGTGCTGCACAAGCATCTCCTCGCCGCCGGCGCGACGATCGACTACGAAACCTCGATGCGCCGCTATATCGGCCGCAAGATGGGCTACACGGTTGCCGATATGCGCGACAATTTCGGCATCGTCCTGCCGCCGGAGTTCGAGCGCGTGTGCCGCGAGGAAACCCTCGCCGCCTACGAGACCGAGTTGAAAGCGGTCGCGGGCGTGGCCGCCGCCATCGCCGCCCTTCCCTTCGCGCGCTGCGTGGCGTCGTCGAGCGATCCCATGCGCATCGCCAAGAGCCTTTCGATCGCGGGGCTCGCCGATCTGTTCGAAGGGCGCTGCTTCAGTTCGACGATGGTGAAGAACGGCAAGCCCGCCCCCGACCTGTTCCTGTTCGCCGCCAAGACGATGGGCGCCGCACCCGGCGATTGCTTGGTGATCGAGGATACGCTGGTGGGGCTGGAAGCCGCACGGGCGGCGGGGATGAAAGCCCTCGCCTATGCCGGGGCGAAGCACACGCCGGAAGACGCGCTGGCCGCTTTGGCCACGCAGATCTTCCGGCATATGGACGAATTGTCCGCGATGGTCGCGGGCGTTTAGCTCATTCCTTCGCGAGCAGGTGGATGAGCGAGGACGTGTCCCAGCGCCCGCCGCCACGCGCCTGCACGGTCGCGTAGAACTGATCGACCAGCGCTGTCACCGGCAAGCGCGCCTTGTTGCGCTTGGCTTCGTCGAGGCAGATCGACAGATCCTTGCGCATCCAATCGACCGCGAAACCGAAATCGAACTTGCCCTGCACCATCGTCTTGGCGCGGTTGGACATCTGCCACGAACCGGCGGCCCCGGCGGTGATGACCGACAGCACCTTCTCGGTATCGAGGCCCGCCTTCACGGCGAAGTTCATGCCTTCCGACAGCGCCTGGACGAGACCCGCGATGCAGATCTGGTTCACCATCTTGGTAAGCTGGCCCGAACCGACCGGGCCCATCAGCGACAGCGCCTTGGCGTAGATCTTGAGCACGGGCTCGGCCTTGGCGAACACGGCGTCGTCGCCGCCGACCATGATGCCGAGCTGGCCGTTTTCGGCCCCCGCCTGACCGCCCGAAACCGGCGCGTCGAGGAAGCCAATGCCCTTCTTCTTCGCTTCGGCGTAAATCTCGCGCGCCACTTCGGCCGAGGCCGTGGTGTGGTCGACCAGGATCGTGCCTGAGGCCATGCCCGCGAGCGCGCCCTTGTCGCCGTAGATCACCGAGCGCAGATCGTCGTCGTTGCCCACGCAGACGAGAACGATGTCCGCCCCTTTCGCGGCTTCCGCCGGCGTGGCGGCCGTGCCGCCGCCATGCTTGGCGGCCCATTCCTGGGCCTTCTTGGCGCTGCGGTTGTAGACGACGACGTCATGACCGGCCTTCTTCAGATGGCCCGCCATCGGAAAACCCATCACGCCCATGCCCAGAAAAGCGAGCTTCGCCATAGCCGTTTCTTCTCCCTGATATTTCAAAAATCCGGGCGGACTATAGCCGGGCGGCGGCCCAGGTCAAAGGCAGAGAACGGTCCACAAATCGCTGACGATCGCGGGCCCGCGCGTCAGCCACAGCCCGGCCGCCCCCAGGAAGAATATCCCGAGAGCGGCGAGGCCGAGGGCTTTGGCGGTGCCCGGCATGGACGTCACGCGCGTGCGGGGGCCGCCAAGCGCGACATCGGCGCGTCCTTGATCGGCCAATGCAGCGCGGCGGCGACAAAGCCCAGCGCCACGCAGATGCCCCATACGATGTCGTAATTGCCGTACATGTCGAAGAATCTACCACCCAGCCACGCGCCAAGGAAGCTGCCGACCTGGTGCGACATGAAAACGATGCCGTAGAGCATCGACATCCAAGTCGTGCCGAAGATCTGCGCCACGAGACCCGAGGTCAGCGGCACCGTCGACAGCCAGAACAGGCCCAACGCCGCGCCGAAGATCAGCACGGTCACTTCGCTGACCGGCGTCACCAGGAACAGCACGAACACCGCCGAGCGCGCGAGATAGATGCCGGCCAGCAGCTTCTTCTTGCGCCCCTTGTTGCCCATCACGCCGGCCGTATAGGTGCCGACGATGTTGAACAATCCCACGAGGGCGAGCGCCCACGCGGCCGACCAGGATTCGAGCCCCTTGTCGGCGACGTAAGCGGGCAAATGCACGCCGACGAACACGACCTGGAAGCCGCACACGAAGAAACCGATCGTCAGCAGCCAGAAGCCGGAATGTCCCATCGCTTCCTTCAGCGCCTCGCCCGCCGTTTGCGCGCCGCGCGACGCGGGCGGTGCGGCGAAACCCGCCACGCCGCGCGCCAGCGGCAGGATCGCCAACGCCGTGAACGCCAGCGCGAACAACGCGAAGCGCCAATCGTAATTCGTCAGGAAGTAGCTGGCGTATGGCACGAAGGCGAATTGGCCGAACGACCCGCCCGCCGAGACGATGCCCAGCGCCCAGGAACGCTTCTCCGGCGGCGCCGCGCGGCCCACCGCCCCCAGAATGATCGAGAAACCGGCCCCCGCCATCGCGAAGCCCTGCAGCACGTTGCCGACCATGATGAGGTTGCCGTCCTGCGCGCCCGCCAGCGCGAAGAATCCGGCGGCGTAGAGCACGCCGCCGATCAGCGCCATGCGGCCCGTGCCGTATTTGTCGGCGAGCATGCCGGCGAACGGCCCCGCGAAACCCCAGAGCAGATTGGAAACCGCGAGACCGAACGCGTAGACCTCGCGACCGACCTGCAATTCCATCGTCATCGGCGCCAAGAACAGGCCCATCGACTGACGCAAGCCCATCAGCAGCGTCAGGATCAACGCGCCGCAAATCAGCACGGTGTTGAAGGAGAATTTCCGCACTTCGAACATCGTCATTTTCCTTTGCGGGGGGCCGGATTTCGGGAGGATGGCGTGAGCATTTTGGCGAGTGCCGCGAGGTTCTCGCCCGCCTCGCGGAAGGGCGATATATCGCGCGCGGCGCGCGCGCGGATGTAAGCGCCCTGCATCGTCGAGACGATCAGCCCCGCCAGATCGCGGCGCTTGGATTTTGGAATGGGCGAAAGCGCTTCTTCGACCGCGTCGACCAGCGACACGAACACGTCGTGGCAAGGCGCGCGCAATGCTTCGCTTTCGGGATCGAGATCGAGCGTGACCGTGCCCGCCGGGCAACTCATCCGGTAATCGGTTTTGAGCGAGGCTTCGGCGCCCATCTCGAAGAACGCGCGCACGGCTTCCTCGGGCGAACGACAGCCTTGCGCGCGCGCGCGATAGCGTTCGACCGCCGCGTCGCGATAGGCGGAAAGCGCTTCGCGCGCGATCTGGGTCTTGCCGTCGGGGAAGAAATGATAGAGCGAGCCTTTCGGTGCGCCGCTTTCGGCCACGATCTGATTGATGCCCGCGGCCGCGAGTCCGCCTTGGCGCAGCAATCGCGTGGCGGCGCGCAACATATCCGCGCGCGGGGAAAATTCGTCGGGAATCCGGGGCCGGGCCATGACGCCGACGTTATTATATAGACTGGTCTACTCCAACAAGCGCTTGGGTTGCATGGCTGCCTTGGGAGAGGCGCGCGCATCGCGCATGTGTCGGGACAATGCGCGTGCTAATCGCGCCAATTCTTGCGGTCGAGACGCATGACCATACAGTCGTCGAGGCCGAAACGGCGCGGGCCGATTTCTTCAAACCCAAGCTTGGCGTAAAAGCGCCGCGCCCGGACGTTTCCCGCCAGCGGATCGACCAGCACCGCCGCGACGCGCGGATCTGCGAAGCAGCGCGCGATGGCCAATCGCATGATCCGCGTGCCGTGCCCCTGGCCCAGGCAGTCCGGCTCGCCGATCCAAATGTCGATTGCCGCAAGATCGGGCGCGCAATCGCCCCAGTAATGCGACTCCTCTTGCGCGGGATCGATGATTTGAACGAAGCCGATCGGCCTTCCATCGAGTTCGGCCAAAAGCTGCTCGCGCCACGCCCATTGCACGCCGAGTTCGACGGTCCAATTCCAGTCATCGTTAGGATCGGACGCGATCACGTCGGGCATCTCGTCCCACCGCTGAAGCAACGGTGCGTCGGCTCGTGTCGCAGGCCGCAAAACGATCGTCATGGCTGCAAATCGTCCCTCCCAAAGAAACGGGGCGGAAGGTTGCCCTTCCGCCCCGCGCCTTCGTGAAGCCTTGAGAGGCCGGACTTCTTAGAAGTCCATGCCGCCCATGCCGCCGCCACCGCCCGGTGCCGGCATCGGCTCTTCCTTCTTCGGACGCTCGGCGACCATCGCTTCGGTCGTGATGAGCAGACCGGCGACCGACGACGCGTCCTGGAGGGCCAAGCGCACGACCTTGGTCGGGTCGATGATGCCTTCCTTGATCA
>VFQN01000392.1_pt1 | contig 86597 bp, 116 predicted proteins | sample 3512371 | NCBI WGS metagenome assembly VFQN01 (sample SAMN10412370, study PRJNA504923) | tailings metagenome | isolation source: Replicate 2 from Balatoc abandoned mine | place: Philippines: Itogon, Benguet | collected 2017-08-28
CATCCCAGATGCTCAGATGCTCAGCTACGGCGTGCAAGAATCCTCGGCACAACCTTGATCACCAAAACGACCACCTCCCGCTAGGCACCGGCGTTCGCTCTAGACTACAGGCAACAACTGCCGTCCTGATGCAGCGACCATGGCTTGGTCAACAGCAGGCAACAAGGACTCTGTCTTTTGCAGAGTGTTGACCACGGTCGCACGGACACCGTGCTCTGCCCCTAGGCCAGACACGCGTCAATCAGTGGAAAGCCCTGCCACCATACGCCCGTCAGCATACTTCTCCCTACACTGCCGTACACCCAGCCCTCGCACAATCCCTTCCTCAATCCCTCCACTGCCAACCCAGGCTGCACAGCAGCCGCCCAGTGCCCCATCACCTCCATTGCCCCGAAACCTTCCACCATGCTTCCCTGCTTCTGCCCGCCCGCCAACGCCCGGCTCTTGGCTAACTGCTGTAGCCCCAGCGCCCACATACACCGCCCCCAGCCGCCCAGAGCCCCATGGCGCCGAAACCGTCTGCCGTACGCCCGGCTCCAGGCCAACTGCCAGCACCCCAGCGCCCACAGACACCGGTATTTGCAAACACCTCCTGCAACGCGTACGGTAACCCTATCTTCTCCTCCCCACGGCACTTATTGCAGCAGGGCAGCACCTTACTTAAATAGCTGGCACACGCGTCCCCTCATCATCGCCCCGCAGCCCAGGCCCAGTACAGCGCGCACAGGAGATACGGGTACACGGGCAGGAACTTGAACAAAATGAGCATGTTGGACAGCACGGACAAGGTTATGTGCGCAATGGCAAACAGCACGTCCTCAAAGCACGACCCGGGTTTGTAACGCAGCAGCAGCTGCAGGGGTGATGCGATCCCCATGATCCGAGTCACTGACGCCGCGAATACGGCGCCCGCAATCCTTTTCCAGACAATGGCATCCTGCACCAGGGTGGCAGGCTGCCCGGGGTGCCAGGCTGCGCCAGCAGCCTCGCCAGAAGCCACGCCGCCATGGCCCCCCGGCCCTGCACCAGCGCCAGGTACAGCAGTGTGGTGGGCGCACGGCCGTCCCGTGGGTCGACGCCCGCGCGCAGCAGCTCCGAAACCACCGCCCAGGCGCCCACCATCGCCGCGTGCCGGAGCGCGGCTGCCATAATTTGCGGCGGCGGGTCCCGCCCCTCGGCTGGCCTCCACTGCAGCAGCAGCTGCCGCACGGCCGCGTGGTTGGTTGTGGAGGAGAGGAAGGCACACGCCTGACCGGGGGTGTGGGCACTGCTACTGGCGCCGCCGTCACCGCCGCCACCGCCACCGCCACCGCCGCTGCCGCTTATGCCGCTGCTGCTGCTGCTGCTACCACCACAGGAGGCCTCGGGCGGTGTCAGTGCCGCTAGGGCGGCTGCGGCCGCAGTAGCCCCAGCTGCGACGCTGTACTCCACACACAGCTGCTGCAGGGGGCTGCTGTCGCCCAGGGCCGTGTCCGCCGCGCGCTCTGCTGCAGCACGCGCCGCCGCCAGTGCCGCCGCCACGTCCTCAGCCGGCTGCACCGGGCCAGCGCCCCCGCTGCACCAGCCACCGACAGCCCGCTGCAGCAGCCCCCGTGCACTGACTCGCCCCACGCAAGCGTCGCCTGCACCGCCGTCGGCTCCCCTGGTACTGCCACCGCTGCTTCCCATGGTACTACCACAGCCGCCGCCCCTGCCCCCGCCCTCGCCGCCGCCGCCTCCACTGCTGCTGCCTCTGACACCACCGTTGCCACCCCCAAGCCCCAGCGGAGCATCAATGTAGGTCAGCGGCAACAGCTGCAAGTAGATGTACCGCATGTGCAAGGTCGCCTTCTCTGAGCTCGCGTAGCTGTCCGCAAAGCCGGACGGGTTGCCGCGTATGCCGAGCACGTCCCCGCCCGCTGCAGTGGACCAGTCGCACGCCGCGCCCGCCATCCGGCCACCCTCCAGCAGCGCCGCACACAGCCTGGCGTTGCCCGCCCGCACCGCGCCAGGCAGCATGATGTACCCAGGGTCGGCCCCGTGTCTTAGCAGCTCCACCACCATTGCCTCGTGACCGGCAAACGCCGCGCCTGTGTCAACTGATCGCGGCGGGAACGGGGTGACTGTGCGCGGTGCCTGCGCCTGGCCGGCAACAGGACCGCCCTGGTTGGCATCTTCCATACCGCCGTTGTTGTTTGTTTGCGAGACAGCTGCGGGATCGGCCGCGCGGTCGGCGGCTTTGCGCAGGGACCACAGGTGCCGCAATAGCGCTAGTGCATGCGCGTCGGACGCTGCAGTTGCTGTGAGGTAGCCCAAAGTCGGTGCTGGCGGACGCTTTTTCAGCAGCGCTGACAGGATGGAAAGAAGCGGGCTCGCGACAGCGTCCACAAGTCCCGGAGCAGGGGGCGCGATGTTGCTTTTGACAAGTGGGTCTCCCAGCAAATCGGGTTCCGGTTTGTAGAGGTGCTCTGCCGCTGCGTCCACAGTTTGGAAGCGGTCCACCAAAGCTGACGCGGCAAACTCCGGGTTGCTGCTCGTCAGTCCCCGCCAAGCGTCCCTGAGCGCGCGGCAGGAGCAAGCTGCGATGGCACCGGAGAACCTAGCCGAGCGAAGGACATTCTGTATAGCTATGGGCGGCAGGGACAGCAGCTCCAGAGATGCCTGCGGTGTGGCGGCCTTGGCGGTATCGGCTATTGCCATGATTTACGCACAGGATTAACTAACCCTGCATAGCATTATATTGTTCAAGTTGCATAGGAGTATAATACTAGTAGTAATGTTCGGGCTTTCATGTGGAGTCATAGGGGCCCAATGGGGCCATGCCAAGGCCGGCGCGATCGCATGGCCTGGCCATTCCAGACCCGTGGGTCACCACATTCGGCGCCCGGACACGGTGCCTCCCCGTGGCTTGCTTGTGCAGCGGCCCAACGCATAACGCGCCTCCTACTAGCCCCTTCAAACCACAGTAGAAGCTTGGCTGCAAGCCCACCAGGCAACAAATCCCACACTGGCTATCAAGCTGCATGTCAAGCAGCCCCCAAATGCCTTGGTGTCCACCCGGGGGCCCGCCAACCCTGGCCCACTCCCCAGCGGAACCAGGGAGCCAGTATGCGGGGAGCCAGTTCTTGACACCAACGTGCCTCGTGCTTCGGCATGCCAAGTAAGGACTCCGTACGAACACGGACACGCCTTGGCACTCCTGGGTCACATGGGTCAAATCACACAGGCCCTGCACCCTGCCCTGCACCGCAACCTTGCGCACCGGCACGTGCCACGTGCCCTCGTGCTGGTGCCCGTCCTCCCAACCACGCCCCACAGGCACACCTGCTGTGGCTTCAATCACCAACCGCAGTAGAAGCTGCCAACATGCGTGCCTATGCCTTTCCCTGATCCGGAAGCACCATCGCCTCTCCACGCCTCCAAACATTAGGGATTGGTAGCACTTACCACCGGTCGTCAGTGAAAGAAGCCTTTCAGCTCGAAGCCAGGGTCCAGGATGTGGGGGCCGTACGCCGCCAGGTCCAGGCCGTCCAGGATGAGGTTCTCAAACGTCTCCTCCAGACCCGTCTCGCCAAGCAGCACGGCGCCCTGTGGGTTAACATGGACGCAACAGGGACGGCACGGAGCGGGGGCTCGTCAAGGCCGTGGCACGCAATAAGAGACCGGCGGGCCATGGGCACAGCGCAAGCTCGCGCGAAGCAGCGCGTGCGTACATACTGCAAGCAACCCAGGTTTGGCGAAGTGCATAAATGGGGCTCCCAAGGACACGATCGCCTCCACCTTTGCATAACAGCAACTTGCCGCTAACACCCACGTGCGCTAACCCACCCACTCACCGTGCCAGCCCCGCACCTGCATGCGCCCCCGCTGCAGCAGCACGCGCACGAAGGTGGGCCCGCTACCGTCCTCCGCCTCGCCCTCCCGGCTGTACAGCACCACGCCACCGTCCCGGGGGTTGGTGTCTCTGGGGTCAGCAACCTGTGGGTCCCGTGAGTTGTGATCCCATGGGCCGGCGTCCCGTGGATCAGTGTGCCAACGAGGTGTGCGCCGTCCCCGCCGCATGCGGTGTGTGTCTCAACCAGCGTGCAGCAGTCGCCCGCTGCCCACACGTGGGCATCGCTGGTGCGCAGGTCGGGGCCCACCTGGGGCAGGAGGGCATGCGGTGTGCTGAGCACACACTGACAAGCGCAGCCATGGCATAGGTTGCGCACGTGACGCATACGTGCCCAGGTAGCATGCGCTTTACCCGAAACGTTAAGTGTCTAGGATTGGGTGAGTACTGAGCAGCACGCGGCTCGCGTCCTTGCTTGTGCACCTTGTGCGACGTGAGTGAGGGACCTCGCCCCGCCCCTCCTTGCCTGGCCCCATCCGCTCACCCACGCACCCACCTCCATCCAGCCATCAACCCATGCACCCTTCTCCATCCACCCGGTAAACCACATACCCACCTCCAACAACCCAGTAACCCACGCAACCCATCTCCAGCCCCGGCCCGTCCTGCTCCGCAGCCGCCGCGGCATCCACTCCGTGGCGGGCTCCACGCCCACACTCGCACACCACCAGGTCGGCGTCGTACACGTGACACACGTACGACGCGCGTGTGCAAGCGCCTCGGGGCTCAAGGGTGTGAAAGCGGCGACGTTGGATTGCTGCTCCACCGGGGTGGGGTCTCTCATGAGCGTACATCGTAATCCCGCAGCAGGGACCAGCAGGGCGAGATGTGCCCTTGCTGCGCCGCCCAGGTGCGGTGCCTTGCTGCAGGTGCCTGTGATGCTGCCGACAGGGTGCAGGATGCCAGCGTATCCCTGCAGGCTAGCTAGATTCAGCCAATCCGTCCAGGCTCTGTGCGTCACGATGCCGTGGGTTGCCACGTGGCACGCGGACCAAGCACGTGTTTCCGTGCCCAACAGCTAGTCAGCTACCCAACTACACACATGTATACATCCCATGCACCAAAGCCGCACCCCACCTTGCCGTTCAACAGCACGCGGACGGCCCACCCGGCGCCGCCGCCACCCTAGCCACCACCCACCCCCGCTGGCTCCGCCGCCGCCGCCGCCACGCTCTGACGCTCCAGCACCAGGCGCATCCCACCGCCCCCCTGCCATGCCCTACTCCCGTGTCCGCCCACCGTATGCCTCGGACCCCGCCGCCGTCCCCACGCCTTCGCCAGGGCACCCACGGCCGCCCCCGCGCCCAGCCCTGCGGCACTGCTCGCCACAGGGCCACCGTCGGGCCCCTGTGCCCACGCCCCGCCCCCTGACCCCGCTGCCCTTGCCCCTACCCAACCTGCAACCTCTAAGCCCCACAGCAGCTGTCCGGTCCATGCAGGACCCGCGGCGTGTCCCTAGCTGCCCCGGCCACGGGTGCCAAAGACAACGGGGCCCGCGCAGACCCCTTGATCCTCTTGCTGCCCCTGGCGGTCCAGAGCCCTCCTGCTCCTCCTTCCTCTGGCCTGCAGGCGCCTGCACTGCGTACAACGACGCACGGCCCACTGTGAGGAACACTGCTGCCGCCGCGGCGGCCGCCGCAGCATCTTTTCCGGTCGCCCGCCCTGCACCCTGCTGGACCCCTGCATTCCACCCTCGGGGCCATGGCTGGTACCCTGCTGCTGCTCCTCTGGTCCCTTGCCTCCCTCCACTTCCCTACCCACACACCTCCATCTCCTGCACCAGGCGGCTAAGGTGCGCCACCTCCCGCACCTCCTTCACAACGCTGCCCCCGGCCACCAGCACAACCTCCCACCCGGCCCGGGGCCCGATGCCACCGGCCCCGGTTTAGGTCCCTGCATCCGCCTCCTCAGCATCTCCGCTGCCGGGAGCTGTTGCTGCAGTCAAACTGGCTGGGTTGCGGGGTCCCCTGCCGGCCTCCGGCGCCGCTGCGGCCTATGTCAGGGGTGAGGCCGGGGTGCCCGTGCTGGGCATATGTAGTACAAGCCTCTGGGCACATATGTCTGAAAGTCCCCGAAGGGCGCCTAGCACGACGTATAACAAGGTCAACGAAGGAAATGTAACTTCATCGGTAAACGTTAAGCATTTGCCGGTTGCTGCTCTCAAAATTTGCAGACCCGGCGAACTCCTGTCCCATCCAGATAAGAGCAGAGACAGCCATTAATATCTCCTGGACGCCTGCGTCGTAGCAGGTTTGCCTGCGTTACGTGTGGAATAGGTCTGGAACAGGACCGCTGCTGCCTACGCGTCAGCACAGGGCATGACTCATGGGCTAGGTGGTTGCATGGGCGCGCCTACCACCTCCGCCTAAGCGATTGGAGCACGCCTCTGCAGCTGCCCCGAGGGCAGCCAAGTGCAATTCGCAGGATTCAAGGCTGCTCGAGGAATCACGACGGCACGACACGATGGGCCCCTGCCGAGGCCTGCCTTCGTGCCTTGCCCTGCCCTGCCCCCCGCGCAGCCGTGTGGCGCACACCCTTCCATTCACTACGAAGTGCATCTGCCCGTTTACCGTAGTCGGGAGGCGCGAAGGCGTTGTGTGGCACTGTACTGCCTCACCACTTGCTCTCCAGGATTCCACCTCTGTATGTGGGGCTGCTGGTACTTCCCCTCCCCCTAAGGGTGCTGTCCTGCGTGGGTCGCTGTGGGTCGGTCGCACATACACATACCGTACGTTTCCTCGGCTGTACGGCGGCTCCGTTGTCCAAGTTTTTGCAGCACGTGGAGACTTGGAGAGGTGATGAATGTGCGTCCAGATTACTGGCATCGAGCCCAAATGCAATGGGTTTCACCGGTTGCTACGGCCTTCAAAAGTGGCCAATTGTGTCTGCACCTTACGCGGCAGCCGGTACGGCTTGATAAGGGGCGCTCAAGTCGGCCCTCCACAGTGCCATGCCCAACGAGCGTCGTATCCCGAGTCCAGACAGTTGCATGTAGCTGCCGGTATCAAAGCCAACGACATGCAAGCAAGGACCCTCGGTGCAAGCTTCACCACTACCACCGCCGCCGGCCAGGTTCCGGCAGACCCCAAACACTCGAGACAACAGCAGCAGGCCCAGCTGTAGCCACTAAAACTGTCCATCCAGGCAACGCACTGGCAAGCACAGCCCTCACCAGCAGGCAATGAGACCCTTCTGTACCGATAGACCAGGGTCGCAGGGACCACACGCTTGTCCTCCAATCCAGACACCCGTCAAATAAATGGAAAGCCGTGCCGCCGTATGCCCGCTTGGGCGTGCTTCTCCCTATCTACACCGCCGTACACGTAAACCTCGCTCCCTTCATCCCTCCACTGCTGGCCACCTCAGCTGCACTGCAGCCGCCCCAGTGCCTCATGCCATGGCCCCGAAACCTTCCGCCATGCTTCCCTGCCTGCTCGCCTGCACCCGGCTCCTGGGTACGGTACCTAGCTGAAACTCCAATAATACCCGCAAATGCCTATACTCCAAGCACCTATTGCACCACGCACAGTAAACCCTATCTCCCCCTCGCCACGGCACCTCCGGCAAAGCAGCCTCTGCTATCGCGCACATCACGCGCGCCGGACGTGCATCCGCGTGCCGCTGGGCTGCATGGGAGCGCCCCGCCTCATCGCCTGTAAGGCCAGAGCTTCCATATCGTGTACACCGTCAACGGGAGATCGTTGATACGCCAGGGCAGGAACATGTGAGGGAGGATCCTGCCTGCCAGCAATAACACCACTAAGCGCCCAATGCTATCAAGCACTGCCTCCATGTACAACACGGACTTGTAACGCAGCAGCAGCTGCAGGGGCGATGCGATCCCCATAATCCGCGTCACGAACGCCGCATAGGCAGCTCCCATAACCGGCTTCCAAACGCCGGCAGGGCGCGCCAGCAGCCTCACCAGAAGCCACGCCGCCATGGCCCCCCGGCCCTGCACCAGCGCCAGGTACAACAGCGTGGCGGGCGCATCAGTGTCCCGTGGGTCGACGCCCGCGCGCAGCAGCTCCGAAACCGCCGGCCAGGCGCCCACCGCTGCCGCGTGCGGGAGCGCGGTTGCCCTAACGAGCTGTGGCGGCGGGTCCCGCCCCTCAGCTGGCCTCCACTGCAGCAGCAGCTGCCGCACGGCCGCGTGGCTGGTGGTGGAAGAGAGGAAGGCACACGCCTGACCGGGGTGGTGGGCACTGCTTCCGCCGCCACCTCCGCTGCCGCTTCTGCTGCTGCTGCTGCTACCACCATATGAGGCATCGGGCGGTGTCAGTGCCGCTAGGGCGGCAGCTGTGGCGGCGGCGGCTGCAGCAGCCGCAGCTGCGTCAATGGACTGCACGAACTGCGGCAGCATAGGGTTGCTGTCGCCCAGGGCCGTGTCCGCCGCGTGCTCAGCTGCAGCACGCGCCGCCGCCAGTGCCGCCGCCACGTCCTCAGCCGGCTGCACCGGGCCAGCGCCCCCGCTGCACCACCCACCGACAGCCCGCTGCAGCAGCGCCCGTGTACTGTTTCCCAAAGCATAGACACCGCTTGTGCTGCCGACACTGCCCCTGGTCCTGCCGCTGCTGCTCCTGCTGCCCCCGCTGCCTCTGCTGCACCTGACACCGTCCTCATCTCCCGCAAGCCCCGGCGGGCGCCCAATGCAGGCCAGGGGCAGCAACGCTATGTCTATGTACCACATGTGCAGGGTCGCCGCACTTGAGCCCGCGTAGCTGTCCACAAAGCCGGACGGGTTACCGCGTATGCCGAGCACGTCCCCGCCCGCTGCAGTGGACCAGTCGCACGCCGCGCCCGCCATCCGGCCCCCCTCCAGCAGCGCCGCACACAGCCTGGCGTTGCCTCCCAGCACCGCGCCAGGTAGCATGGTGTACACAGGGTCGGCCCCGTGTCTTAGCAGCTCTACCACCGTGGCCGCATGACCGGCGAACGCGGCACCAGTGTAAAGCGAACTCGGCAAGGGCTTGGTTGTGCGCACTGCCTGCTCCTGGCCGGCAACAGGACCGCCCTGGCTGGCATTTCCCCCACCGCCGTCACTGTTTGCTTGGGAGACAGGAGCGGCATTGGCCTCGCGACCAGCACCCTCGCGCAGGGACAACAGGTGCCGCAGCAGCGCTAGCGCATGCGCGTCGGACGCGGCAGTTGCTGTTAGGTAGCCCAAAGCTGGTGAAGGCGGACGCTTTTCCCGCAGCGCTGACAGGGTGAACATAACCGGCCTGACAACAGGGTCCAGGAGTCCCAGGGCAGGTGGCGCGATGTTGGCGTTGACGAGTGGATCTGTACGCAGTTCAAGTCCTGGTTTGTAAAGGTTCGCTGCCGCTGCGTCCACAGTTTGGAAGCGGTCTACCAGAGCTGTGGCGGCAAACTCGGGGTTGCTGCTCGTCAGTCCCCGCCAAGCGTCCCTCAGCGCGCGGCAGGAGCAAGCCGCGAGGGCGCCGGAGAAGCTAGCCGAGCGAAGGATATTTTCTACAGCTATTGGCGGCAGGGACAGCAGCTCCGGAGATGCCTGCGGTGTTGCGGTGTTGGCGGTATCGGCTTTTGCCATGTTTGAGTTGCGTAGCATAATATACTACTTGAAACGTTCTAACGGCTTATATGTCAAACTAAAGGGGCAGTCATTCACTGGTTCTGACCATCTTAAGGCCGGCGTACTGCATGGCCTGGAGGTCAGACCCATGGGTCATCACATTCGTCTATCACGCCCGTAGCTTATGCAGCGGCCCAACGCATAATGTACCTGTAACTAGCCCCTATAGATATATAAGGTCAACGATGGGCTGAAAATCGTACAGATGACAAGCCTCACGCCGTCAGCGCTCAACTCCTTTTGTCCGAAATCGCAGTGAATTAAAGTAAAGGCATAACTGCAACATCGCAGTAGTGCATTCGCGCAATAGGACTAGCTTCACTGTGCAACATGTCGCGCTCGCGCTACTATTCCACGGCCGAAACCCAAGTAACTACCTGCCATGCAGCAGTGGACAATACACGCGCTACCGAAACTGACAAGGCTGGACAAGGCCCACCGCGTAGATAGGAGAGTCGCAGCGGTGGTCGCAGGAGCACGCAGGCGATGGGCGCCGTCATCGACACCCCTACAAAGTTACCCCAGGGGAGCCACGGGAGCGGAGCTCCCCTCGTCCCCTGGTCACCCCTCTAACAGTGCCATGTACACTCTTTCGCTGACTGCGGACGGAGGGGCATCAAAGCGCAGCTTCCCGTTCAGGTTGAGAGCATGGAGGGGAAGTGTGGCACTGCACTGCTGTCTCGCCCTTTGCTTTCCGGCCGTGTGATGAGGCTGCCGGTACCACCTCTGCCGCAGTGCTGCTAGGGATGCTGTCCCACGTGAGTCGCTGTGGGTCCCCGTGGGTCGGTTGCACGTGCACGTTTCTTCGGCTGCACGGCTCCGCTGCCCCGCCTGCTGCAGCGCCGCCTGGAGATATGATCACTGTGCGTCCAAATTGCTGGCATCATGTCGCAATGCAAAGGGTGCCACCGGTTGCTACAGGCCTACAACCTGAAAAAGTTCTGCGCCTCACAAGGCAGCTGGTACGGATAGTACGGTATGGGGGCCTCAAAGAAGTCAGCCCTCCACAGTGCCATGCCCTCAGTGCCCCAACGAGCGTTGTCTCCCGTGTCCGCACAGGTGCCTGCAACCGTAAACGCCAAGGAACAGGTTGATGGCTCTACGGAACGTGCGCCAAACAACTCCTGTGCGTGGACTACAGACGTCCGGCTATATACTGTAGCCGGTATTTTTCTGCACGGCATATACTTTTCTCTAGATGCTTAGATGCTCAGCTAGGACATGCAAGCATCCTCAGCCAAGCTTTGTCACTACCACCGCCGCCCGCCAGGCTCGCTCCGGCAGACTCAGAAGACACAAGACAACAACAGCAGGCCCAGCTGTAGCCACAGCAACTTGTCCATCCAAGCAACGCATTGGCAAGCACAGCCCTCACCAGAAGGCAAGGAGTCCCTTCTGTACGGTAGACCGTCGTCGCAGAGACAGCACGCTTGTCCTCCAATCCAGACACCCGGCAGCCGTGCTTCTCCCTACACTGCCGTACGCCCAGCCCTCGCCCCCTCCTTCCCTCCACTACCGGCAACCCCAGCTGCACCGTAGCCGCCCAGTGCCCCATGCCATGGCCCCGAAACCTTTCGCCATGCTTCCCTGCCTGCTCGCCTACACCCGGCTCCGTCCTGGGTAACTAGCTGAACTTCCAACCCCCGCAAATGCCGGTACTCCAAGCACCTCTTGCACCACGTACAGTCAACCTATCTGCTCCTCCCCACGGCACTCCCTGCAAAGCACCCCCTGCTAACACACCGTGCGCGTCGCACTCACATCCTTGCGCGCCGCTGGGCTGCATGGAACGCCCCCTCCACCCCCTCATTGCCTCCTGGGCCAGAACTCCCACACCGTATACAGCGACAACGGGAGATCACACATTGCCTTGGGCAGGAACATGTAAGGGAGGATCCTGCCGGCCCACAAGTACACCACTGTGCGCCCAATGCGACCAAGCACCCATTCCAAGGACGACACGGGCTTGTAGTGCAGCATCAGCTGCAGGGGCGATGCGATCCCCATGACCCGCGTCACCAGCGCCGCGAAGGCAACCCCCACAATGTCCTTCCAGACGCCGGCAGGGTGCGCCAGCAGCCGCACCAGGAGCCACGCCGCCATGGCCCCCCGGCCCTGCACCAGCGCCAGGTACAGAACCGTGGCGGGCGCAACAGTGTCCAGTGGGTCGACGCCCGCGCGCAGCAGCTCCGAAACAGCCGGCCAGGCGCCCACCGCCGCCGCGTGCGGGAGCGCGGCTGCCCTGTTGCGCGGCGGCGGGGCCTGCCACTCAGCTGGCCTCCACTGCAGCAGCAGCTGTCGCACGGCCGCGTGGTTGGTGGTGGGGGAAAGGGAAGCGCACGCCGGACCGGGGGTGTGGGCACGGCTGCCGCCGCCGCCGCCACCACCGCTGCTGCTGCTCCTGCCACCACAGGAGGCCTCGGGCGGTGTCAGTGCCGCTAGCGCGGCAGCTGTGGCGGCGGCGGCCACAGCGGCCTCAGCTGCGTCGCTGGACTGCACGAAGAGCTGCAGCGTAGGGTTGCTGCCGCCCAGGGCCGTGTCTGCCGCTTTCTCCGCTGCAGCGCGCGCCGCCGCCAGTGCCGCCGCCACGTCCTCAGTCGGCTGCTCCTCGCCAGCGCCCCCGCTGCACCCGCCACCGACCGCCCGCTGCAGCAGCCCCCCTGCACTGTTTCCCAAAGCATAGACACCGCTTGTGCTGCCGACACTGCCCCTGGTCCTGCCGCTGCTGCTCCTGCTGCCCCCACCGCCGCCGCCGCTGCTGCACCTGACACCGCCCTTATCACCCGCAAGCCCCGGCGGGCGCCCAATGCAGGCCAGGGGCAGTAGCGCTCTGTTTATGTACCCCACGTGGAAGGTCGCCTTAATAGAGCCCGCGTAGCTGTCCACAAAGCCGGACGGGTTGCCACGAATGCCGTGCACGTCCCCGCCCGCTGCAGTGGACCAGCAGGACGCCGCACCCGCCATGCGGCCCCCCTCCAGCAGCGCCGCACACAGCCTGGCGTTACCCGCCCGCACCGCGCCAGGTAGCACATCAACAGGGTCGGCCCCGTGTCTCAGCAGCTCCACCACCGTGGCCTCGTGACCCGCGAACGCCGCGCCGATATTCACCGAACTCGGGAACGGGGTAACGGTGCACGCTGGCTGCTCCTGGCCGGCAACAGTGCCGTCCGAAACGGCATTTTCTCCACCACCATCGTAGTTTGCTTGGGAGACAGCAGCGGGATTGGCCTCGCGGCCAGCACTTTCGCGCAGGGACGACAGGTGCCGCAGCAGCCCTAGCGCATGTGCGTCGGACGCGCCAGTTCCTGTCAGATAGCCCAAAGTCGGTACTGGCGGACGCTTCCTTAGCAGTGCTGACCGGATGAACAGGATTGGGCTCGCGACAGCGTCCACAAGTCCCGGAGCAGGCGCCGCGATGTTGCTTTTGACGAGTGGGCCTGTAAGCAGCTCTAGTTCTGTTTTGTAGAGGTGCTCCGCTGCTGCGTCCACAGTTTGGAAGCGGTCCACCAAAGCTGTGGCGGCGGCCTCGGGGTTGCTGCTCGCCAGTCCCCGCCAAGCGTCCCTTAGCGCGCGGCAAGCGCACGCCGCGATGGCACCGGAGAAGCTAGCCGAGCGAAGGGTGTGTTCTATAGCTACAGGCGGTAGAGACAGCAGCTCGAACGATGCCTGCGGTGTGGCGGTCTCGGAGGTGTCGGCTTTTGCCATGATTTACGCAAAAGAACCTGACAGGAACAATGCTGCATAGCATACACTGGTTCAGTTGCATGGGAGTATAATACTAGGAGTAATGTCGGGCTTTCATGTGGAGTCATAGGGGCCCAATGGGGCCATCCCAGGGCCAGCGCGATGCAAGGCCTGGCTTTCAGACCCGTGGGTCACCACATTCGGCGCTCGGACACGGTGCCTCCCGTGGCTTGCTTAGTCAGCCGCCCAACACACCACGCGCCTGTTACTAGCCCCTACAAACCACGGTAGAAGCTTGGCTGCAAGTTGAACAGGCAACAAAGCCCACACGCCTATGAAGCTGCATGTCAAGCACCTCCCAAACGTCAAGCACCTCCCCCCGCTCCCGCCACGTGCCTGCGGTACGCTGCCATGACCGCCTCCCTAAACAGCTGCGCCGCACCAGGCGCCCCTTTGAAGCTGGGGAAGTAGTTGACGTCCACCACCACGTACTGCAGGTCAGCCTGCTGCACCCCCTGCTGCCCACGCTGCTGCTGCTGCCCCTGCAGCCCCTCGCACCCGCCGGCTGGTGCTGCACCCGCCTGGCACTGCCCATCCATCCCCGCCTGCGCGTCCGCCGCGTCACCAGGGGTGTCGCCCTCCGCAGCGATCACCACATCGAACCCAAACAGCGACAGACCCAGCGACTGGTGCAGGCTGGCCGCGATGCGCTCGAACACGTGCTGGCTGGGCACACGTGGCGTGGCACGTGTCGCACACTGACTGTTAGTCACAGGTCCCGTCGAGTCCGGCCCGGTAGCAGCTGCGCCTGCTGCTGCCGCCGCCTCCGGCAGGCGTGTCGGCAACGACTTGAGTGAGTCGAACAGCAGCACGCCGTCGGAGCGGAGGGCCGACGCGTCGGCACGTGTGCGTGGCACGTTGGGGATGGAGGGCCGCGTGGTGAAGAACACCTGGGGCAGGGGGCCAGGGGGTTAAGGGGCAGGGACGGACACACGTCAACACTTGGTGCCTCGGACGAACGGCCAGGTGGGAAAGTTGCACTTGTTCCTCCCCGCCACCGCACGCCCGTGAGTAGCGCTCGTGGCCTGGTGCAGGGTCCAGGGTGCAGGGCTCTGCCTGTGCGGCTTACAAACGAGCCTCAGCTTGCCGCATACCGCAAAAATGAGACGCACCTGCTGCCCCACCACGACACACGAGGAGTATCACACATACAGCCCCCGTCACCCGACTCCCTCACCACCCCGTGCACGCACCTTGTCCCCCGCCACGTACACCTTGTGTATTAGCGCGTCGTGGTTGACGAACTCCTGCACCACGGCCGGCAGAGGCAGCGGCAGCCCCGCCAGCGCCTCCGCCCACAGCACCAGGGCCATGGAGTGCGAGTCGGCCGTACCGCACGCCACAACCGGCTTCACAATGTACGGCGGGGGACACCCTGCGCACGGGGCGTGCGGGTACGCGCGGTGGATTGGTGTCGTACCGGGCATGCAGTGCCATGCCATGTATCATGGGGCATTCGGTACGTGCCGTACGGTGGTGCCGGCGGTGCAGTCACAGTGTAGTACAACCTGCTGCGGGTACGTGGGTGCGGGGAACTGCAGGGAGGCACGTGCACTGCCCTTGCATGTGCATGAGCGCCACACACCGCGACCAGCACCCACCGAGCTGCCGCACCGCCGCCGCCACCTCCTCCTCAGAGAAGGACTCCACGGTAACGCTGCGCGGCGCGCGGACCGCCACCAGCGTAGGGCGGCGTAGCCCCTCTCGTGGCCCCTCCCCTGGCTCCTCCCCTTGTGCCTGCTCCCCTTGTGCGTCCCCAGCCTCGTCCTCCCCCACCTCCACCCCGGCGCCCAAGCGCGCCAGGCTGTCCGCCACACACGCCGCCAGCTCCGTGCGGTTGATCACCTGAGGCGCAGGCAGCAACAGCCATCGCTACCCAGCAACAGAGGCGCTGGCAGTATGTGGGTTGGACACTTGGGGTCCAAGCACCAGCAACGGCCCTCGCCACTCAGCAGGTGCTGCAACCATAGCCGTACAGCTTGTAGGTGCAGCCGCAGTCAGTGCTGCAAACCTTGCCAACCGCAGCTGAGCACTAACACCCTATCCCAGCCACGCTAGCCCTACCAACTTGAATGTATTCGGGGTACGTACAATACCTGCTCCTGACTTATAAAACAAGGTCCTTTCGACGCAATCCGTACACTGTCATCGTCATTTCCCCAGCCCTCACCTTGGCCGCGGCCTCCAGGGGGTCCACCAACGACCTTCACTCCAACTACGGTCCACGTAAAATACCCCTGATACCATGATACCCTCATGAATAGTTATTGAATCTGACGACCTTCGTTTCCTACCTTGGCCGCTGCCTCAAGTGGGTCCACCACCGCCACCAAGGGGTGCGCCGCCGCGAAAGCCGCCATGGCACCCACGGCCGGACCGAACCGCGGCGTACGGCAGCCGTTGCCGTTTCCGTTGTTACCGTCGCCGCTGTCGTACACGAGCTCGTCCGAGGCCTTGTGCAGTAGCGCGTGGAAGGGCAGCTGGGAGGCCAGGGGAGACTCCAGCCGCAGGGGGGCGAACACCAGGCCGTCCTGGAGCAGGGCGGGGTAGGGGTACGGGCGCAGGGGGTGCCTCGGAATACTGGCCGTTATTCATGTGCGGTCAGCAGGTAAGAAGCAAGAAGGTGGAGCGAATTGCGCTCGGATAGCATGAATTTGGTTGATGTGGGTACGGGCAACAGCGGCTGAGACGCTGTGGCACGGCCGTGCCAACTGCACAACCTGCAGGGCGCAGGGCCCGTCCACCGACCAGCATGACAAGGCATGCCCGTGGCTGTGGTCCACCAATAAGTGCGTGTGTTGTATGCGTAAGCTCTGCGTACCTGGGAGCACCCACCTGCGGCACCAGGCCCAGCAGGCCGCACTGCGCCAGGTCCCGCTCTCGGGACGCCTTCATCACATAGCCCACCACCACCAGGGGAGGCGCCCCGCCTGCGCCCGCCGCCGCACCGCCCTGTGCCTGCCCCTGGTCTCCGCCTGAGTGTTGGCCTTGCTGCTCCTGCTGCTGCTGCTGCTGGTGCTCCGCCCTCCGCAGGTTGATGTGTGCCAGCGTCAGGCGCAGACGCGCCCACTGGCCAGCCTGAGGTAAGTGGGATGTTGTAAGGAATGGAGTAAAGCCTCGAAAGGGCCAGTGGTCGCTTCGCAAAACACCATCCTGGGACTCAGGCGGGTCCCGTACCTCGTACATGCAGTTGACGGAGTTGAGATAACCCTGGGCTGACTTCATACCCCAGCACGCACTACCCCATCCACAGCCGCTGCTGCCTCGTGAGCGCCACCGCCCTAGTGTGCCCCTCTGCTTCCAGCCCGCCCAGGCTCACCTCCTCCTCGCCAGCCACGACGTGCGACAGCACCTCCGGCGCCGCCTCCCCCGCCCCCAGCCGCCCCGTAAGCTCCTCCTCCTCCTCCCGCCCGCAGCACAGCAGCACCTCGCCGGGCCAGCTCAGCCCGTGGCGCGCAGCCCACGAGGCCATGCGCCCCAGGGGCTCTCCTTTGCTGGCAGCCGGCCCTGATGGGGAGACTGACGCGACGCGCTGCTCCCCCTGCTGCTGCCGTTCCTGCTGCTCTCCCTGCCCCTCCTGCTGCCCCTGTGGCTCTCTGTTCGCCTGCTGCTCACAGGCCGATGCCGGTTGGGGTGTGAGGAGGTCCACACCGTCTGGGTAGGCCGTCCGGGCTCGCTTGGCGGCGGGGTCCGGGTCAGCCTGTTTGGCGAGGTGGAGGAAGTGTGGGACAGTGTTCGGCCGTGAGGGCGAGCGAGCCAGCAGCGGCGTCGGCAGTGGCAGCAGAGCGTTAGGCTAGCCAAACCAGCGGCCGCTGTACTATGCAGACCAACGGGCAGCGCACGCGCAGCTGTTCATGCGCACCAGGCCATTAGCCACAGGAGCCCTGCAAGGTGCCGTGAAGGGCACTGTGTGCGATGCGAGTGTGTGCGATGTCACGGCGCGTGCGGCCACCACCCTATTGGCTCTCCGCACACGCGCCCAAACCCGACGCGCACCCTCACCTGTGGCTCGGGCTGCTGCGGGCTCCCTCCCCCTTCCCCCTGGCCCCCAAGCACCGCCACACGCAGGCCGCCCCACAGCAGCAGCTGCAGCTGCTCCCGCACCGCGTCGCAGCCTGTGTGTGCAGATTGGTAGCAGTGGAGTTGGGGTGATTGGCATTGGCATGGCGCAAAACAGGTAGCAACGCCAGCAGCCTGTGTGTCGTAGGTGGGCGCATGCGATTATGGTGGGGCGGCGTGATGGAGGGATGGAACAAGTAGAGTCATGTGCTATTGAGAGTGTCAGGGGCCGTGCTGCTTCGGCTCCTGGGTGGGCTGCGTCAGCAGCCAAGCAGCTCAGGGGGCGGACTCGCGTGTCAGGGGTGCAAGCAGCCGGGAGAGGCACGTGGAGTCCATGTTCCGTACCAGGTTGAACTCACGCGTGACTAAAACCTCAGAAAGCACCACACCCCGGACGAAAGGCTGGACGGCCATGACTGCTCCTGAGCGCAAACGCGGCACCGTCGATGGTCGATGACCTCCAGCTCCTAGACCCCGCTCGTTGGCGTCTAGTTAATGCATTGAGTCTTTGGCTTTCTGAATTTTGGCTGGATCCCAAAGACCGTGGTGCGTCATGGACACATGCTCATGCAGCACCTGCGACCTGCCGTGCGTAAGCACCTGCATACCGGAAGAATGTTTCCCAATGGAGGATGAACGACGTCCAATGAAGCGTCAAATTAACAAAAAAGCTTTTACACTATATGCTGATAGGCAATTTTGTTAGGCAAACGTCTGCTGGACTGAACGTTACAAGTAGTGTTGCACTCACTGTCGGGAGCCCTGGTCCTAGACAGCTAGAGCCTGGCTTTAACGACGTCCCCGACTACTGATCGGCTATACATGCAATGAGTGCAACACAGTGGCCTCTCCTCACGGCAGTCGAGCCGGCGCGACCGGCACAAGACGGAAAGCCAGAGGTGTCCGCAGTGTTCCGCCCTACTTTCCACAAGCATGGCTTTCCCAAGCTGGACGGCATTGGCACATGCTTTGATCTGTTCGAGTAAGTCGGGCGAGAATTTGCAAATCCGGGTCCGGTTGCCTACACGAACCTTTGCCCTGGAAGGGCCCCATCGTGAAGCTTTCTTGCGGGTTTTCAGGCGTTGACAGGGCGGTCACCATTGCAAAAAGCAACACTTCAGTCGCGATAAACATAGTAGCCTACCAGCGTCAGCGTACTTCGAGGCGTTGTTGCAGCCCAAGCCCTCCGCACCCTCACCTCCCGAACCGCTGACCCGCTCTCCTCTTGTGCGTGGCACTCACTGGCAAAAGCCACATGCGCCTTACCCCTGCTGTCCGTCATAGGCCCCAACACCTTCCAACGCACTCTTTTCACCCATTATCATGCTTCCCATCCCTCCGTGCCCTGCACCATTCCCCCACCTTCCGTTATCCTCCCCGCCCTTCCCACCTCCTCCCTTTCCCACTTCCCCCTCCCCTCCCCCTCCCCCTCCCCACGCAGGAAGAGCTGCCGGCTGTACCCCGACTGCCCCTGCCTGGGCGAGCGGCCCGTCACAGGTGGCGCTCCGGGGCCGTACACCTTCATGACGTACAGAGAGGTGCGGCGGACGGGGCGGCGGCCCACGTGCCGCCACCGGGGTTCCCCGGGGGAAGAAGAAAGCAGTAACGCGAATTGGTGGTAATAGTAGTAGTAGTAGTAGTAGTAGTAGTGTTAGCAGTACGGTAAGGTAAAAAGCGACCTACTGCAGTATCGGTCCGCCGTCCGCTCCAGCTCCCACAGCATGCGCCGGCAGGCTGGCCGGCGCGGAAGGTCCGCGAAGCGACAGTAGCGTAGTCTAAAGCAGCTGATTAGGTCGAGAAGAGTAGGTAGGGCCATTGGCCGATAGCTGGGCTGAGAGAGATGGGTCTCAAGGGTCCCCTGGGGCCCCTAGGGTCCTGGGCGCCTAACGGCCGTCGGGTCGGTGGCTGGGACCACGCCTTCTGCTGGCCAGGCAGCGTGCACAGAGGGGTAACCGCAGAGCGGCAAAGTACCAAGGAACACTTACCAGTCGGAGCGTGCACAGAGGGGCGGGAGGGGGATTCGCCCATGCAGCAAGCTGCAGCTTGGGGAAGGCAACACCTCTGCCGCTACGTGCCTATAGGGCTGCAAGGCTGCAGGGCGACCGCTGCCATTTGGCAGTGTGCTGCCTGCCTCGGGGGCGGACAGGGCAACAGGCCCCCGCGCCCCCCGCCCCCCGCACGCCCTCCCCTCCCATGAATTTCTTTCGTAACTTCTTTCCCCTCCCGCGCGCCGCACTGTACTGCTTTTCGTCGTTTGCATCGTCACCACCCTAAGCACCAACAGCCCGCCGTACCTCGTCTTGCTCCCCCCTATGGTAACGCGTTGGGCTGGGCTTACTTTGTTATGCCTCATCATCGGCGTCGTCGAACTACAGACTTCGTCTCTCGTCCTACCGCCAAACCCCCGCGCCCCTTCCCAGGTGGAGGAGGTGGTCATTGCGGTTGCCGCCGCCTACTCCCGCGCGGGGCTCAAGCCCAAGGACCGCATCGGCGTGCTGGGGGCCAACTGCAAGGAGTGGATGATAGCCATGCAGGTGGGAGCGTGTATGTGTTATGTGGGCACGATTGGTGTATGGTAAGGGGCGTTCGGTACAGGCGCATGGGAAAGGGAACCCGTGACCCCCAGGCAAAGAGCTGCATGGGCATGGTGCACCTGTGCCCCCATGCATCGAATACGCACCCCTAACACACACCTGTCCCTCCCCCCAATCCCCGCCCTGCCCTCCAGGCCATGAACCGCCCTCGTGCGCCTAATACACACCCTTAGCACACACCTGCTTGCCCCCGTCCCTCCCTGCTGTCCAGGCCATGAACCGCATGGCCATGGTGTGCGCACTGCGTTGCCCTCATGCGCCTAATACACACCCTTAGCACACACCTGCTTGCCCCCGTCCCTCCCTGCTGTCCAGGCCATGAACCGCATGGCCATGGTGTGCGCACTGCGTTGCCCTCATGCGCCTAATACACACCCTTAGCACACACCTGCTTGCCCCCGTCCCTCCCTGCTGTCCAGGCCATGAACCGCATGGCCATGGTGTGCGCACTGCGTTGCCCTCATGCGCCTAATACACACCCTTAGCACACACCTGCTTGCCCCCGTCCCTCCTTGCTGTCCAGGCCATGAACCGCATGGCCATGGTGTGCGTACCGCTGTACGAGACGCTGGGGGACAGCGCCGTGGAGTACATCGTACGGCACAGCGGGGCGTGAGTAATCGGGGGCGAGGGGGGCTGGGGGAGCCTATTTGGGCTGGGTGAGGGCCCATCTCACACACGGTCGTGGAGGTGGAGCACCAAGGTGTGGTGGGAGGGCTGTGTTTGGTAGTGCCGGCAAGCCGCCTGGCCCATGCCTTGCGGCCACCCGACCGCTGTGTCCTTCCCAGCGAAGACCCTGCTTAGGCCCGCTTCTTCCCATTCCTTTACATGCACCCAACACCCAACACGCACAGACATCCTCTCCCCCCTCCCCAGGCGCATGGTGGTGTCCGCTTCTTCCCGTTCCTTGCACCCACCCCACACCCAACACACATACCACTCCCCGCCCTCCCCACAGGCGCATGGTGGTGTCCGCCGCCCCCAAGCTCAAGACGCTGGCCAAGTCCCTGGCGGCCGTCAAGGGGGTGGTGGACTGCGGGGTGGTGTACTGGGGGGCGGCGCAGGAGGCGGACGTGCAGGTGGGGTGTGTGTGTTACTGCAAGGTAGTGGGGCGTTTTAAGGTTCAGGGCTCAGGGTGGCGGGAGTTTGGGGGGAGGGCGGAAGGGAGTTGGGGGGCGGCACAGCAGGTGGACGTGCAGGTGGGGGGCCGGAAGGGGGAGGGAAGGAAGGGTAAGGGTGCGGGGGGGGGGACGGGGAGGAGGGCGGGGCCAACGGACGCGTCACTGGTGAGCAGCTGCCATGGCGACGGCTGTCGTTGTCAGCGGCTACCTAGCACTGGCTGTTTGCGCTGCGCAGCGGGCGAGCGAGCAAGCGTGTAGGACAAGCACGCGCATCAGCACTGGACAGGGGGCCGTGCGTGGGTTGGTAAGGTCGGATGGAGGCATGCCCGCAGCCCTGGGTGCCCCGGCCCCAGGTCACCGGCGTGAAGGGCGGAAGCGCGGCCCAGAGCTACAGGGCGCCCTGAAGGACACTGAAAAGGCGCGTGCAAGGCAGTCGACGCATACTGGATCGTGCTTACCACGCTTCCCCCTTACCCCGCAGGCCATCCGGGCGCTGGGTGTGTCGGTGCGCTCCTGGACTGAGCTGGTGGCGGCGGGGCGCGACAGCGACGTGTTCCCCGTGCGCCCCGAGCCCTCCGACCTGTGCACCATCATGTACACAAGCGGTAGGTCAGCGGGTGGGCAGGGGGCAGGGGGCAGGGGCTGTGTATTAGCGGCGCACCTGCTGCCAGCTGCTCGGGGTGCCTCGGCGCTCAGGTATGCCTGACTACGACGCCCCCGGTCCTGCGTATGGTGAGCACTCGGTGGCCACGGGTGGAACGGCCTGGCTGGATTCACGCGCCGCCGTCGCCTAAACATCACGAACCCATGTCTGTTAAACACCGCCCGCCCCGGCCCCGCTCTGCCGTGGTGCCCACCACTCCCCCGCCCCACCCCTCGTACACACACACCCTTAATACACATGCCCCCAGGCACCACGGGCGACCCCAAGGGCGTCATGATGCCGCACTCCGCCGTGGTGTCCACCATCGCCTCCATCAAGGCGCTGCTGGAGGACGTCAACGAGGCCATGGGCCCGGGGGACAGCTACCTGTCGTACCTGCCCCTGGCGCACATCTTCGACAGGTGCGGGTGGCCATGCGCGAAGCGGGCGAAGCGGCCTAAACTGTCACTGGAACGCATAGCGAGCTGCTCCATTGCAATAAAACCAGTGCATTGGCACGCCTTTAGAAGCGCAGCCACGGGCCCTGGCCATGGCCCCTACGGCACTGCTTGCCCGCCCCGCCCCAAGGCTCTAGGCCCCTGGAACCCGCCGTGTGGGGGAGGGGCGGAGGCCTGGTGCCGGCCGGCCGTCAGGGGTACCGGTATTCGCAGCAGCCGGAGGCTGTAACGCCCCAAGTCCCACAGCTCCGGCCCGTGCAGTCTTCACCAAATGTGGGCCCCGTCTGAGTCCTCGTGCGCCTAACACACTCCCCTGCAGGGTGGTGGAGGAGCTGATGCTGCACACGGGCGCCAGCGTGGGGTACTGGCAGGTGGGTTAGCTTTGGGTACTGGCAGGTGGGTGAGCGTGTGGCACTGGCAGGTGGGTTAGCTTGGGGTACTGGCAGGTGGGTGAGCTTGGGGTACTGGCAGGTGGGTGAGCGTGCGGTACTGGCAGGTGGGTTAGCGGGGTCGGGGTAAGCACGGTAGGACACCCGTGTGTGGAAGTGGGCGGTGGGTCAGCAAGGGACGGGGGCCGCGGCAGGAGCGCAGGCGGCGCCCGTCTGGGCACAGGGCGGTTGGGGCGGGGATGTGGGATGGCGCAGCAGGCAGCATGCTGTGCTTGCTGCGGTGTGGGCCCGCACTCGGGACCTGGCCTGTGCGTGAGCAACGCGATGAACGACCGCGCGACGCATGGTGCAAGCTAAGCATCCTGAAGCTCTCCTTGTTCCCTTGCACCGCCGGGCTGCCCTCTAAAGCCCTCGAGTGCAACACCCATTCCCCACGGCCCCCCAGGGCGACATCTGCAGCCTGATGGAGGACGTGGCGGCTCCGCACTCCGGGCATGTCCTGTACGGTGCAAGCTGCGATTGCTAGTACACACCACCTACCAACCCTCTGTCCCCACCCCCAGGGCGACATCCGCAGCCTCATGGACGACGTGGCGGCGCTCAAGCCCACGCTGTTCGTCGGAGTGCCACGTGTCTTCGAGCGCGTGTACAATGGGGTCATGGACAAGGTGGGACGCTGCTCAGGGCGGGAGGGAGGGGAAGGGGTCTGGGTTCTCGTGAAAGTTCCTGCGAGCTATGTCCTCACCGGCAGTACATGCAAGTACATGCAGTACATGCAGTACATGCAGTAAAGGCAGGCACAGTGCGTGAAGCATGCGTCGCCATGCGTCTCGTGCTTCCAGGCAGACCGGCACGGTGCAAGGACTTGCTTGGCGTGTGCCTTAACTCGTCTGCAGGGCTGTTGCCCATGTTCCCCTGCAGGTGACCCACGGGTCGGCCCTCACACCCCAGCACCGCCACCCCGGGCCGCCTGCCCACCACCTGACGCCCACACATCCCCATCCGTACTGCCCCTTCTCATCCACCGCCCACACGCTCCCCTCCTCCTCCCCAGGTGAACCACGGGTCGCTACTGAAGCGGCTCATCTTCAACTGGGCCCTCCGCCGGAAGGAGTACTACATGCGCCTGGGGTACAAGCACAACAAGGTGGGGTGGGCGGGTGTGTGTGGCGGGGTGGTTAAGGTGCAGTTGCTGCTTGTGGCGTTAGCATGTGTTGCCCCCGCTTGCCGGATCACTACATGCGCCCGGGCTACGCACACAGCAAGGTGAGGGGGCGTGTAGTGGTGCAGTTGCTGGTGTACCTGAAAAAGCAGGTACTAGGTCAAGGCAGGGGCGTGGTTGTGTCACATGGGGTACAAGCACAACAAGGTAAGGGTGCGTGCAGTGGTGCAGTTGCTAAACCGTCGTAGCGTAGATCGGACCTGAACCAACATATGCAAGGTCAGGGTTGGGGAGTGTCCGTTGTGCATGCTTTGAGGGTTGGAGGGAGGGTGCGCAAAGCGGTCACATGGATTAGATGGGGAGAGCATGCTGGGCGATTGGGGCGCCAACCTGCGAGGCGTCCTCGGTTATTTGGTGCCCCCGCTTGGTGATTCCACGTGATCATTGAGCTCCTTTTCACTCACTTCAGCCTCCGCCCTGCTTCCACGAGAGCTCCGTCGCGCAATGCAAGTCCGTGATGTCTTAACCGACTCATGCTCGCTTCCATAAAGCCTCAAAACCCGCTCGGCCCAGACTAACACACGCATCCTTCGTACACACCCCTCCAGGCGTCCGTGATCTCCGACCTGCTGGTGTTCAACGCCATCAAGAGCCGCCTGGGCGGCCGCGTGCGCGTCATCGTTTCGGGCAGCGCACCCCTGGCGCCGCAGATCGAGTCGTTCCTGAGGGTGGCCCTGTGCGCGCCCTTCGTGCAGGTGAGGGAACGGAGCGCGGAATGGCACTAGCGACAGCTTACACCATCTATGTGTTGCAGTAGGTTAGGGCAACATTTGAGGGTGGCGCTGTGCTCGCCCTTCGTGCAGGTGGGGTGGGACTTGCCCCTCGCCGCCTGCCCCAACATGACCCGGCACCCATCGTAACCCCCGTGTGCACCTTCAGTCAGCATTTTCAGACCGCGCTTCAGTACCACACCGTCTTCCCCTCATAGCCCATCATACATTTGCCCCCCTTTCCTCCCTTCTTAACACACAGGGCTACGGCCTGACCGAGTCGTGCGCCGCCTCCTTCATCGCCCAGCCGGACAACTACGCACACCTGGGCACCGTGGGGCCGCCCATGCCCGCCACGGAGCTGCGCCTGGAGGTGTGTGTATTAGCGTTGGGGTCAAGGGCACGTGTGTTATCAGGGCAACAGCATGGGGCCGCCCATGCCCGCCACGGAGCTGCGCCTGGAGGTGTATACTAGCGTTGGGGGGCAGGGGCACGTGTGTTAGCAGGGTGGCAGCGTGGGGCCGCCCGTCCTGCCACGGAGTGGCCGCTTGAGTTGGCCGCTTGAGTTGTTCCCCTTCCCCTCCAGGGCGTCCCCGAGCTTCGCTACTCGCCACCTCCGATGCCACTTGGAAATGGCACCCCTGTGCGCAAACACACATGCACCTGGTGCGCCACCCCCAGGGCCTCCCCGAGCTGGGCTACTCGCCTTCCGCCGACCCGCCCCGCGGCGAGGTGTGCATCCGCGGGCCGGCGCTGTTCGCAGGGTACTACGGCAACGAGGCCATGACCAAGGAGGTCATGGGTGGGTGCCATACTGCCGTACATGCATGCGGGCTGGGCGGGCTGACACGTGTTCTTGTAGGGGTGGGGGGTGGCGCGTGCATGCTGTGGGGCAGGCTGTAGTACGGCAGTGGCCGCGCCCATGACTAACGAGGTTGTGGGCTTGGGGTGGGCTTAGAGCTGGTATGCTGTGGGTGGCGCTGCGAATGCGATGGGACACACGGGAGGCCGCACCCCGAGGAGCCACAGACAGTGCGGGTATCCTAACGTCGTGCACAATGATGTTTAGCCATGCCTAACAACGATTCTCACTCCCCATCCCTGCCCCCGCCCCCTGTACTTTGTGCCCCCTGTACTTTGTGCCCCCTGTACTTTGTGCCCCCTGTGTCCCCGCAGACGCCGACGGCTTCTTCCACACGGGCGACGTGGGTGAGATCGCGGCGGACGGCACCCTCAAGATCATCGACCGCATGAAGAACATCTTCAAGCTCAGCCAGGGTGGGTGATATGCAATTGCAGCAGCTGGTGTAGCATCATTATCAGCAGCTGCTGCTGCACATCCACCGCCCAAGGGGCTTTTGCTGTCCGCTGGATAACACTCCGCCCTCATATTTGACAAGGTAAATCCCACGTGATATACACGCATGCACCCGCAGGCGAGTACATTGCGGTGGAGAAGGTGGAGAACGTGTACAAGACCTGCCCGCTGGTGGACCAGGTGGGGGCGTGTGGGGGGCAGGGGCAGGGTGATACACAAGTTAATACACTGTGGGCAAGAGCCTTGGGTCCATGGCAGGACCGAGACACAGGAAGGGCCTGCTTGGCATTAGGCATCAGCAGCCAGGGCTTTTGAAAGCACGGGACAATGCACACGTGGGGTAACGCGTAGGGTGTTTGGCGGTAAGCCGACAATCCGGTGCTTGTCGCCTTGGGGCTGGGGTGCCCGGTGGTGGACTAGGCTGGGGTGTGTGGGGCAGGGGTGGGGGCGGGGGGTCATGACGCGTGCGACGGGCAACGCGACGAAGGCGAAGCAGCAGCAAGAGCACGGGGGGCTAGCCAGTCAGGGCGAGGGGAGGAACATGGCAACGGGGTGGCGGGAGTGTGGCCGCCCCCTCCGTCTCCTATCAGTCCGCCCACACCCCGTTCTTCCCCCATGCCACCCTTAAACCCTCGCCCCGTTTCCAGGTGACTGCACGCACTAGCATGCCCACTCTTTTCTGCCCCCGTTTTCCCGTTCGGGATCCTGTCTCCATGCGCCAGATTCCATGTGCTTACACGTAAAGACACTCGCTAATCCAGCATGCCTCCCTCGTTCCGAGCGGTCGCGTAGCGCTATGGCCCCCCCATGTTTCCTGCCTACCTTCCCGCCCACATCCCGCCCTGACCTCCTTCTTCCATCCTGCCGTCCTTTAACCCCCGTCCCTCCCCCCAGGTGTGGGTGTACGGCGACTCGCTGCAGCCGTGCCTGGTGGCGGTGGTGGTGCCGGCGGCCAAGGGGCTCATGGCCTGGGCGGCGGAGGCGGGCGTGCAGGTGGGGCCCTGGACGGGACGGGACGAGGGCAAACAAGGCACCACTACAACGCCCGCGGGACGCGCTGTTGCGCGGCGCTCAGCATGCCTTCTATCCTTACTCCTAACTTAACACATCTTCAAGTACGTACGAGGGATTCAGCAAACCCCCGCCACCCCCCTTTGACTCGACAACACGGTGGTTTAGCATGTGCCTGCAGTACATCAAGCCGATTAAACGTTCTAGTAACTTCTTGCCCCCTTGTTCATCCGCAGGGCGACCTGGCCACTGTGTGCGCCTCCCCCGCCGCCGCCGCCCACGTGCTGTCCGCCATGGCCGCCACGGGGAAGGCGGAGAAGCTCAACAGCCTGGAGCAGGTGGGGGTGGGGTGAGGGGCACGTGTATCAAGGGGTGTAGGCACGTGAAGGTGTGGTGTCGGCTGCTGTTTAGGAAGAGGCAGTCCAGGGCACTTGAAGCATCCTTTGATCGTGAAAAGCCCCACACTCCGTCACAATCCACCGTGCCGTACATACACCGTGCTCCCTTACCCCACGTCTCAACACACAGGTCAAGGCGGTGCACCTGACCACGGAGCCGTTCACGGTGGAGAACGACCTCATGACGCCCTCCTACAAGCTCAAGCGCGCGCCGCTGCACAAGAGGTACAAGAAGCAGGTACGTACGCACGCACCATATATGTGTAGTAGGGTGCACCTGGGTGGCACGGGCAGGCCTACCAGGGATGTGGGAGTGGTCCTTGCTGGCGGCTGCCACGTGTCAGTGACCCTGGAAAGCGGGGGAGCCTAGGCTGGAAACCCTGCACCGACTGCTGCTCGGTTAAAAGCTGTCTCGTCTCCGCCCACTTACAATGTCCTCCGCCTCTGATGTCCACGTAGACGCCCTGTACACCCAGACCCGCGCAACATGCATTTCGCCGTCTGAACGCTGTACGCCCAAGCTGCGTTTGCACACGCACACACACACTCCCTGCTCGCTGCCTTCTCCCCTGCCCAGGTGAACCGCATGTACGCCAAGCTCAGTGCAGCACTCCCTGCCGTCTTAGCACACAAACCCTAAGCCACATAAGTCGTTAACACACACGCGCCCGCCATGCTCGCCCCCCAGGTGGACGCCATGTACGCCAAGCTCACCGCTGAGGCGGCGGCGGCCAAGGGCAAGAAGTGATGAGCGAACGGGGAGGTGCGGCGGCGGGGGTACATGGGGGTATGGTGGGGGCGGGCGTCGAGGGTGACCGGGGCTGGGGAGGGGTCGTAGCATGTAGGCGTGAGGATGAGCGCGGGGTGGGGGTAAGCGTAGGCAGGGGGCAGGTTTGGGACGTGGCCTGACGCGGTAAAAAGGGGCAAGGGGGCAGCAGCGCCAGCCAGTCATGTTGGGAACAAGGAGGGGCCGGGGGAGAGCTGATGGCAGGCTGGCGTGGTCGGGGAATGGGTGGGGCAGGGTATGGGGAATGGCATGTGGAGCTGCGGGGTGAAGCGGATGAGAGACGAGGGAGCAAGCATGTGGCAGCACTGGCGGTGGGCGGGTGGCGTACCGTACGCGAGGCGACACAATGACAATTAGAATGGTGGTATCCAAATGTGGCGTGCCGCAGTTGCCAAGTTGCGAGCAACAGAAGAAAGCGAAGCTCACGCGGAAGGATGGTGTGTGGCGAGCACTGTTGACTTGGTGTGGGCCCAGGAGCCGGAACCATGTGGCACACTGTGCTCTACTCGCACCCGCACCCGAGGTTGGGTGCAAATGGACCCTGAGGCTTTCCGGTGCGCGAGGCAAGTCCTTGCTGGGTTGTGCGGCTAGTGGCATGGGAGGGTTTCGGGGCAAGGGGCCTGCTGGTCGTGTGCGACCGGCAGCAGCGGGTTGCAGCTGGTCGTTGTGTTGCGATGTGTTGCGTCCGGAGCATAGCACGCACAGGTCCATGTCTCAGGTGGCTCCTGCTGCTGCCGAAAGCCAGCTGCTGCACCAACGCACCATGAAGCGTGCCGGTGCAAGCTGGGGGACATGGGGGATTTACGGGGACCACGCGTTTGGGGAATCGGTCTAACATTACCATTGTGATTAAGGGGCGTTGGGCGTGGCAGGCAACGGTGTGTTCGCAAGCTAAGCCATGGATCACAGGGAAGGAGTTAACTGCTGGCCCCGCCGTGCGCGTGGGTGGGGCGGTGGGGACTGGCAGGTTGGGGGCGGGCAGTGCGAGTGGTCCTGTGCGCCAGTCCCTGCGTACATAAGCAGGCGTACGGCCAAAAGTATGGGAGCCCTGCACGTCCTGGCCGTGAACTCATGCCAGCCCAGACCCTGACGGTGACCGGCGTGCGGCGTGTGGGGCTGTTTGGGAGGGAGCCGGCAGCGGCTGGGTGCACAAGGGACCAAAACTGTAACACCATACATACATACAAGGGCGCTTGCTCCCAGCACAGGTGCCCAGCAGGCGCAACCGCCCATCCGCATCCGAGGCTGTGCTAGTGTGCTTACGGTACGCAGCGTTGTACTGCAGCAGTGTCAGCAGCTGCTGGTCCGGACGGTTTGCTGGCGCCGCCCAAGGTGTACAGGATGACAAGTGACTGTAAGCGCGCAAAGCCGGGAACTGTACACTTGGCGCATATCAAGGTGCCGTACACTTTTAACCTGTCTGATGTCTGCCGCAAAATGCTGGCCCTGGTCATGAGCGAGACGGCCCACACGCTGCAGGCACCTTGTGACAGCGGGGCGTGCGCTGGCGTCCCATGAATGGCTGGGAATAAGCTTATGATGTATTTTTTAGTATATATAGCTGTCTGGTGCCTGCCGTTAACGTCCTGTGCGTGGCGGCGGCGTGCTCTGACGAGTGACGACCCATGGGTCGCCTGCCGCGGCTGCCGGGCGTCCGAGGCAGATCGGTTGCCATTTCGCCTGGCCGGCGCGGCTCGCTGGCCATATAACTTGTTCATTACTATTTAATTGTTGAACAGCTGCATGTTATGGTCACACTGCTTGGACATCCGCGTCAGCGTCCTAGTGAGGTCACAACCGCCGTGGGGGCCGTAACCGTTGCCCTCCGCACTTGCCAGCCCCCTCCCGCCTCAGGTCATTCACGAAATACTGTAACAGTTTCCAAAAAGACACGAAGCTTAATTGTCATCTTACCTAGGTGTAGTTATTGCTAACAAGCGCAACAATCCTTATGAAAAGGCGAAAGGAGCCCGCTTCCGCAGCGCCCCACGACCAAGGTCGCGTCGGCAGCGGAAAAGACGCCTACAGAGGCACAGCAGCAATGATCGGCGCCGGCCTAGTCCTCGGCGATCAAGATAAGCGAATTGGACGGCGCGACGAAGCGGATGCCGCTAAGGCGCAGTTGGTTCGGCGTCGCTTCCGCGCCTTCCTTGCGGGTGAGTCCACGCCAAACGCACACAAGCAACACATGGATAGGCCCTGAGAAGCTTTCGTGAGCAGGCTTTGTATGCGTGCCCACTGCCGCGAACTCCCACCGCTTGTTCCAGCTTTCGTTGTGGTTGAACGCTCAACTATGTATAATTGTGCGCAGAGCGCCAGTTCAGCCGCGACCTTGCCTACGCGCTGTGGCTGCCGCTGGTGCTGGCGGCGTTCGCGGTCCGATGCTGCGACGCGCCGGGGGCGGCCGTCGGGACGTGCGAGGCCGGCAAAGAGCGCGGCCTCGCGCTGAGCAGCTTCCCGTGCGGCGCACACGCTGCTTCACAGGTTGGCACTCGTCCCCTATCCCTAGCGTTTATCGCGATGTCGGCGGGAAGGGGCCCGTGGGTCGGCGGTTAACCCAAATTGCAGGCTGAGCCGCGTAAGAATCTTGGGATTGAGAAACTCGATGCCTAGCTACTTTGAATTTATCACTCCGTCTGCTGCGCTGTTCTTGCTGCGCTGTTCTTTGTGCATGACTGAAAGGGCTCGATAAACCCCTTGCCTGCTTAGCTGCATCCGAGTGCGTGCCCAGCGCCAACCGCCTTGACCTCCGTACTCAACTCCTTCCTTCCTTACCATTACTGTTCTCAGCTGCTCCACGTGCTGCGCTACCTGCCGTGGTACCTGCTGGTCCGCCCCGTCCGCGTCGGGGACTGGGCGGGGCTGCTCAGCAACGCGCACCACCTGGCGTTCACAGGCCTAGGGCTGGTGCTGGCGGCGGCACGGAGGCAGGGCAAGCTGTGGGACTGGTGGAGGAGGTGGGTGCTGAGAAGCTATGCGCAACCATACCCTGAACATTAACGGAGGACTATTGGTCAAAGGGGCAGTCTTCCGCATGTCTGTACCGTACACTGCCGCACCAGCTTTGGCCCATTGCCTTCAACCTGTAACCCACCCAACGCACACACCGCCATCCACTTTGCCGCACGCTCCGCGTCCTGACCGCCTGCTTTGGGCGCGCAGTACGAATTCCCATAATTCCCAGGGCCAAGCCACCTGCCATCCATTATCCACGTCTTACCCCCAGGCACCGCGTCCTGGCCGCCTGGTCCACCGCCCGCGGCGGCTGCACGCTGCTTCACCTAGCGACCTACCCCCTGCTGCCGCGGGCCCTGTGGCCGGACGCCGTATTCGGGCCGTACACGCTGCTGGTCAGCACGCACACGCTGGCCAGCACGCTCGTCTACTGCGCGCTGGACCTATTCATGGGGGTAGGTGTCATAAGCAACTGCGCTCATTCGCGTTGGCATTTCACAGCCAAACGCGACGTAATGTAGGTGATGCGACACTGTCATTGCCGTATTCTATATGGCAGACTCTCCAGACTGTACTAATGGCGTACTGTAGGGGTGCCGTAGTAGACCCCAGCTTAGCCTACACGCCCTCATCCGTCCTCCGCAAAGTGGCGTGGGCATACGCTTATTGACAGCAGGCCCACCGCGGCCTTGCCCTGATCCACCGCGGCCTTGCCCTGATCCACCGCGGCCTTGCCCTGATCCACCGCGGCCTTGCCCTGATCCACCGCGGCCTTGCCCTGATCCACCGCGGCCTTGCCCTGATCCACCGCGGCCTTGCCCTGATCCAAAGCAGCTCGATACGCAGCGAACAGCAGCAGATGCCCCGACGTGTTAGCACCTGTACGCCCGTGCTCCTCCATAAGTGAACCCCCCGCACACCCCGCCCCTGCCCACGCGCGCAGTTCCCCTTCCTGCCCGCCTTTGCCGGCATCCTGCTCCACACCGCCGTGGTGTGGGTAGCAGCCTACACCGTGGCCCCCAGCATCATCCACCTGGAGCAGCAGCAGCAGCTGCTGCTGCTGCAGCCCACATGCGCAAGCGGTGCTCCGGCAGTCAGCAACAACAACGCGACCAGCAGCCTGCTCCGGTGCGACGACCCGCGCTTTTTGCTGCTGCTGCAGCCCGCAGGCGCAAGTGACGCTCCGGCGGTCAGCAACAGCAACGCGACCAGCAGCCTGCTCCGGTGCGACAACCCGCGCTTTGGTGTGTTGCTTTCTTGCCGCCCGGCGTGGGTGCAGTGCCTGGTCGCGGCCCTCCTGGTGGCCATCCCGGCCACGCTGGCCACCCTGTCACAGCGGTGGCTGTGGGGCCGATACCACCGGGCGCTGGCGAAGCAGCAGCAACACGGGGCGCAGCCAGTTGCGAACACGCACGCAGAAGCACCGCACGGCCAGCAACGGCAGTGGCAGCCGCAGGCAGAGATAGACCCACAGCGGAGGCGTAAGGAACACCAGCAGCGACCGCTGCGCATGGAACAGCAGCAACAACAGGAGCAACAGCAGCAGCAGCAGCAGCAGCTGGCCCTGTTCGGTGCTGCTGGCCCCTTGGCGGGCGCTGGCGGTGTGCCCCCGGGCCGGCTTGGGGACCCCTTCTACCAGAGCCGGGTCCGCAGCAGTACGGTCAGCGTCAAGGTGCGGCGGTGGGGGACTGGGGGCAGCACCTCGGTGCTGACAAAACACACGGCCTGCTCGACGGCTTTTGTTGTTGCAGCCACTAGCTCGCACAGTAGCCCAGGTGTTTAAGTAACGGCCATGCTATGCCATGCAGTAGTAAGGCACAGCTGCAAAACGCACTGCGTGCGCTGTAGCGGCCGCGGAGCGTGACGTAGCCTTAACGGCTTCAGCATCTCGATTCACATACTCCAACTTGCAGCGGACGCCACATACGGGCCCCTGATCTCCGTCTATTCCACCACTGCTGCCGCCTCTGCGCCCAGGCCAGGAGCCCGTTGACCTACCATCCAACCCCTTGACCTTACCTCCCATAACCCACACGCAGGTGCTGCACCACCCCGGCAGCCATGAGGAGTTCGGCCCCCGCCTAGCGGCCGCCGTGCAGAGGGCGGTGATGGAGGTGTACAGGGAGCGACAGCGGCCGCCGCCTCCGCCTCCGCCTCCGCCTCCGCCACCGCTCCTGCTGCCACCGCGGACGCTGTCGCTGGAGCAGCAGCCGCAGGCGGAGCGGGTGCCACAGGTTGAAGCCGCAGCAGCTGCCGGTCCCTCTGCGCCTGCGGGTGGCCCCTCTGGCGGCAGCAAGGACAGGAGCAGCAACTCTTTTTCTGTCGCCAGCGCTCCGCGGGTCCCCGAGCCGGTCCGTACGGCAGGTCGTCTGCACGCGGTGTGCAGCGCGGCCGTGGTGGTGCGCGGCTGCACGCAGGTCATCCTGTGGTCGGGGCTTCTGCCGCGGGGCCGGGGGCGACCGCAGGGCCGGCGGCTGCCCGACCCCAACGCCCCTGGCGACGGCGGCGGCGGCAGCGGGGGAGCGGGTGGGGCGACTGGCGGCAGGGAGGGGCAGGGCGAGCAGCAGCGCCAGCAGCAGGGAGATGATGCTAGGGAGCTGGCCGGCTGGCTGCTGAGCGCCATGTCCGGCGTGGAGCTGGTGTCGGGGGTGTGCGTGCAGGTGAGGGGAGGAGGCACGGCGGCGGTGCTGGGCGTGGGGGGCGACCCGCAGCAGGAGGCGGAACATGGGATGTCCCCTGAGGTGGCTGTGCAGCTGCTGAAGCTTTGCCCTCCCGCCCTGGCGCTACCGGCCTATGGATCAGTGGGGGAGGGGGAGGGGGAGGGGGAGGCGGGCGGCCCGTGGGCGTCGTGGCCGGCTGGCGAGGAGGGGGTGGGACAGCAGGGGCGGGGGCAGGGGCAGGGGCAGGGGCAGGGGCAGGGGCAGGAGGAGAGGGAGGGCCGGGAGCCGGAGAGGCATCCGGACGGCAGCCTGCGTCTGCTGTTGGCCAGCCCCGTGCCACAGGCTGCCAGACTGCTGGTGGTGCGGAGGGAACCTGGAGCGGCTGTGCTGGAGGGGGAGGCGGAGGGGTCGCACGTGGCCGGTAGCTTTGTGGCGGCGGAGTTCCCCCTGCAGCTGCGGGCGGGTGTGCAGGAGGTGGGGGTGAACGTGGCAGGGGTGGTAAGGGCTGTGGCGGGATCTGGGGTGGGAGAGGCAGCAGGGGGAGCAACAGGTCAGGGGCGGTCGTACGGCGCACAAGCAGAGGTGCTGCAGCTGCTGCTGCTGCCGCCGGTGCATGAGGAGGGCAGTGGGCGTGAGGGTGCGGAAGGGAGTCAGCCTAACGCAGCCGCAGGGGCGGGCGGAGCGCCCGGCAGCAGTGGCGCCGCTAGCAGCGGCGGCGCGACAGCGCCTCCTCTCCTGCACTTCTCGGCTCCGCTACTGCTGTTGCCCGCGGAGGCGGCGGCCGAGCTGTGCGCCCTGGAGGGCCGCATGCAGGAGTGTGCGCGGGAAGAGCAGGAAGCATTACGCATTGCCGCAGCCACAGCAGCGGCTGGCAGCGTGGATGCTGCAACCTATGGCCCTGACGCATCGGCCGTGTCGTACTGGGGTGAGCACATGGCCCCCCTGCTGTGCGACATTGACCTGGTGCTGCGGGCGGCGGCCGACGGGAGGGGCAGCCGCGCCGGCGGCAGCGAGGGCGGCGGCGGCAGCGTGTGGGGCAGCGGCGACAGCGGTGAAGGGCAGCAGGAGGGCTACGCCCCTGGGGACGACATGGACGAGATCTGGTCTGTGCTGGTGCCCGACCTGCTGGCATTTCTGCAGGCGCAGCGCATGGGTGCCACGCAGCGCGCGCTGCTGGACCAGCTGCCGCCGCTCCACCCTGCTTCGCCCATGCCGCCGCCACGCGCCCCAGGCGGCCAGCGGCAGGAGGCGGCAGCAGCAAGTGGCGACCACCGCCCCCGCAGCAGCGCAGAGGATATACCCTCTACGGCAGCATCCCAACACGAAGGAGACACTTCTTCTTCAAGTATGCTCGGCCTCCGCCATGTGCGCATCCCGCGGGGCCACTCCAATTTCACCCCCTACACCACGGGCCCCCGTCACCTTGTCCGCGGCTTCAGCCCTGACGGCCTGGAGCGTGAATTCCGTATCTGGCGCGCCGCCGGCCTGGCAAAGGCGGCACTGCCCCTTATGCTGCTGGCCGCCGTACCGCACCTGTACGCCCTGGGGTCATCCGCGTGGGAGCAGGTGCGTGTACGGCACCTGCCCGTCGTACGGCAGCTGCATGTGCTGGGAGGGCCTGCGGTGGTGGCGGGATGGCTGCAGGCGGTGTGTGGGGGTGTGTTCTACTTGGGCAGCTGGGCGGGGGACGTGTCTGGGTTCGGTGGGGTGCTGATGGCGGTCGCAGTGCACGCGTGGAAGGCACGTGTGTTAGCGAGGAAGAGCAAGGAGCAGCAGCAGGGGTGGAAGGCAGGGCGCGGGAAGGAGGCGGGAGGGGAGAAGGAACAGCCCATACTGGAGGCGCAGGGGATGGTTCCGGAGCGGAATCGAGGCGGTGGGGGGGCGTCATCCCATGCGGCGGCTGTTGATGCCGCTGCGGCTGGGCCTGCGTCGTCCCTGGGCACCGCTTACGCTTGGGGGTCGCTGGCGGCGGGTCCGTGGCTGCTGCTGCTGCTCGCGGTCGTGGCGCTGCGGCTGCAGCCCGGCCTGCCGGATATGGTTACTGCGGGGGGCAACGGTGCGGGCCTAGTCGTCGCCGCCGCACGTGCAGTGACGGGCCCGTGCGTGCAGCAGCTGGCGGCGCGGCAGGTGGCGTGGGCTAGCCCGGTGCTGTTGCTGGGCGAGGCCCTGCTGCTGGGGGTGCTGGAGCCGGGGTGGAGCAACGCCCACGTGTGGGGTGTGGCGGCGGGGTGGCGGCTGATGGCGCTGGTGCTGGCGTCGGGCTTTGAGTGGCGGGCGAGGAGGCGGTTCCTGTTGGGGCTGAAGGCGGTGAAGGAGGTGGTGGAGGTGGTGGAGGAGGTGGTGGAGGTGGTGGAGGAGGGTGCCGCAGGCGGAGGTGTTGTTGCAGGGCCGGTTGCCTTGCTTGGAAGTCTCGTTCACGCAAAGAAGATTGTCTAGTCGCGAGGGCGATTGGCGAGGGGCGCATGGGTACGGTGGAAGGTTGTGCGGAAGAGGGAGCAATGGCACCCGGACAAGTGCACCTGCGGTCGGAACAGCACATTGCTGGGGGCAGATGGCAGCCGATGCAGTACTAAAAAAACGATGGCATGCAGCTCGACTCACTGTGGAGCTTGACGGCGTGCATGGTTGATGGTCCAATCATGCTATGGCAGAGCGGGCTCGAATTCCAAATATGGGACACTGCAAGACATGTTTTGGGGCTTTCTACTATTAAAATTGTATCATCATGCTTTGGAAGACAGCACGTGGTTGTCGAACGAAGCAAGGAAGGCGTCCGGGGCCTGCTTGTCCTGTTGTCCAAGCAGGAGTTGCATTTGGTCTTACAGGGCATCTGGTACATGGAATGCATTGTTCACTGTGCACTGACGTCGACCCAAAAAGCGTACCATGATGTGGGCTATATTGAACTGCCGCGGATGTGCCTTGTTGTCCCGAGGTGCTGCTGCACACGGCCCCGCCATGTCAGGGGCACGTGGCCGAATGGCAGGCACTGCCCGTCCCTGCCTTGTTGGCTGGGCGGAGTCTGACGGCAACGATAGCTGCCGCCGTTGTGGAGGGCATGGGGCACAAGTTGCACAAGGGGCAACGTAAGCGCATGTGAGCGTCGTCCGCCGCTCCGGTGTGCTAACACTGCTGTGGACACAGGAGCATGACCGTGTGGGTTGCTGGGCTGCAACAACAACACATCCTGCTGGCTTGCCGCGCACGTCAAAGGGCTCATGCGCTGGCTGTGGCGCAGTTCAAACGGTACTGTTCGGCAGTACCGTATCGAGGCTACAGTAGTCTGTCTTGTCGCAATACCACGCACACCGTGTCCTTCTTACAAACACGCCGCAGTCGCTGCCGTACGATGTGGCTGTTTGCTCCCTTGCGTGTAGTGAAGTGGCCATTTGGTATGGCGCGATGAGGGGAGACTGGATATATAGTTGGATGTGGAGTTGGACGGAGGGCAGGGTCAACGCGACCCAGGCAAGGCCGGGCTGCGTGGAGCGGGGCATAGGAGGGGGCATAGGCGTGTGCCATATGATGGCAACCTGTATTGATAATTGAGAATAATGGTGTTAGGTGCTGTTAGGGGTGACGAGCGGAGTCCTAGCGCGGCGCGCGCTCTTGCGCCCGGAGAGTGCGGCACCTCTGGTGCACCACATGGCACGTGGCATGACTTCGCTTCGTCCGTGCGGTACTGGCGGCCAGGCTCGGAGCTCAGGGCTGCACCGGTTGGCAGTGTTGGCAAATGATGGGCGGCTTGTTTCGGAGAGGATCGGTAGGTACCTGCCTACAGGTACGGTAGCTGTGCACAGGTACTCCGTCCGATGCTGCATGCAAGCAACAGCGGCACGGCTTGGTTTTCGACTTGACAAACTTGCATGCGCTCGGGACGAGAAGCGGCAGTGAGTCGGGGCACGCTTGGCCATGTGACGCACTGCAGGAGCCTGTTCCTACTCGTTTCATGCCGGCGTATTCGTAATGTGCCCCTCCGGGCACGCATCGTCAGCGGGATTGTTCGGTTGCCGTTGGGGTTTTAGCAACTGGATGGAACTACGGTTGACACTCATTTGGTTGCTAGGTGTCTGTGCCTTGGGCAGGAGACATGGTGACTGCTCTGACTGGTGCGCTGGGCAGCAGGGACGCCTACATGTCTGTGGGCTGCTGGGTACCTGGGGCGGGTCCCTGCTTGATGCAGCAGTCGCTTTAATTGCTGAGGTTGCAACGGTGCAACGATTCGGCCAGGCCACTGTGCATCGCGTGCGGAAATCCCATGGCACAAGCCAAGCTCGTGTGCATGGTCCACCACGCAGTGTGTCCTTGCACAGCCCTATACGTACAGCCTGGTACAGCTGACGGTAGCATACGGGTGTGATCTGTGTGAAGGCAACTAAGGCCGGGGACCACAGGAGCATCATGGATCCATGGTGCGTGACTGAGCATGTACACGGCTAGGGCCCAGTAACGGCTGCAGCCTGCAATGACAACCGCCCTTGGAAACCCCTCACACCGAAGCGCAAGGGATATCCGCACCTCACAGCACTGTCGTCCTCCACGTCATTTATACACAGTACCGGTGTGCAGGAAAAGTCGGAAAGAGAAGAAAGGTTTCGCGACAGGGACAGGGACGCGTTGAAACATGCGCTCGCTATCCGAGCGCAAAGTAATGACTGAAACTTAGCTAGTATGCAAGTGAGCTGCTAGCATGCCAGGAACGCTGGCCATATTGCCGGCTGTCGCAAACTTGCGACAAACATTCATAACATGTCTTCAGCAACTCGGACAGGGGCGTCGTGCTTTGCGCATGCCACATCAACTTTTCGGCTCTTCATGACAGTGTGTGCCTTCCGCGGCCAGGTGCACTTGCGTTTCGGCAAGAGGCTGATTGGCACGCGGCACGAGGCGGAGGCACCGTGCGGAGGCACTGGGCCCGCAAGTGGGAGTTGGCACTTAATTTCAGACGCCCCTGAGCAAGAGGGCTCAGCCCATTTTCCCAGATTTTGCAAAGCTGGCACCGCTTGTTCCTAACTACTACTGCTGTTACCACTCGCTCCAGCCTCACGATACTAGCGCTGTGTTCCCGCCCCCTCCTTCGTGTGCAGCAGGGCGACCTGGCCACGGTGTGCGCCTCCCCCGCCGCCGCCGCCCACGTGCTGTCCGCCATGGCCGCCACGGGCAAGGCGGAGAAGCTCAACAGCCTGGAGCAGGTGTGGGTTGCTGGGAGGGTGCACGTATGATAGGTAGTTGTAGGCACGTGCAGGTGTGGTGTTGGCTGCTGTCATGGAGGGAGCGAGGCAGTTCAAGGTACTTAGACCAGACGTCTTCCACGGAAATACCCACAGCCCACAATCCGTCTCACTGCCCGTTTTGTCGTACGCTGTAGTCCTGCCTTTTTTGCCTCTTCGTCTATTGTGACCAAATGAAGCCCTTCACGGTAGCGAGGAGCGGTCCCTAATACACACCCCAGTCCTCGCTCAGCCTGCTCCCTTAACCCGCACACCCTTAATACACCCAGGTCAAGGCGATGCACCTGACCACGGAGCCCTTCACGGTGGAGAACGACCTCATGACGCCCTCCTACAAGCTCAAGCGCGCGCCGCTGCACAAGAGGTACAAGAAGCAGGTACGTACGCACGCACCATCCATGTGTATTAGGATGCATAGCCTTGTGTGCATACCGGTATGCGTTGCAGGGGTAACAAAGCATGTGACAAGACAGAATGTGTGCCTGTGGGTGTGTGCGTGTGTCGGTGTGTGTGGGGCGGGGCGGGGCCCTTTGGGGCGGTGGGGCCAACGGGCGACGGGAGGCATAGGCATAAGAGGTACAAGCAGCAGGGGCGTGTGGACGTGTGCGCGTGACAGGGGGATACCTGTGGTTTACTAATTTGCGGGGGTGCGGTAGCGTACTTGCGCCGTGTAGCCTTTTGTGGGGTACCCCTGGCCAGGCCTGTGGGTTGTGCGACCACCGGGTCCACTGATGAGCACTCGGGCTTGCGTCGACCAGCGTTGACCTGCATGCGGCTCGTCCCCTCGAAGGCCAGCATGCAGCGAACACCGAGCTCCTGCGCGGCTCCTGCTGCTGCCGAAAGCCAGCTGCTGTATCAAAGCACCATGAATCGTGCCAGTACAAGTTGGGGGATTAGTGCGGCTGGGGGTTTACTGGGACCACGTGTCCAGACAATGGGTCCAACACGACGTACCCTTTTGGGAAAGGGGCTTTCGGCGTTGAGAAAAGGGTATGTTAACAAGCCACGGCCCAGAAAAAAAGAGTAAACGGCCAGTGTGGCACCGCGAATCCGCGATCAGGTTGAGCCCCTGCGCACATACGGTACCCAGGCGCAAGGCAGCATTTCTGGCATTTCTGTGTTACATTATTCCAGCAAGGGAGCCCTGCTCGCTCTGGTCGTGGACTCATGCCAAGGGCTACAGCCCCGACCCTGACGATGACGGCTGGGTGCACAACAGAACACGCTCCCAGCATGCCTAGCAGGCGCAACAGCCGCAGCAGCCGAGGCCGTGCTTTCGCTGCAGTATTCAAGCTGCTGACTGGTCCGAACGGTTCGCTGGCGGCCCGCACATCTCCAGCACACCTGGTAACCGCGGCGGGCGTGCGATGGCAGCCCATTAATGGCCGGGAACCAAAGCGTATAGTGCACTGTAACATGCGCATAATTGTTTCGCGCCTGCTGTTAAAGTCCCGGGCGTGGCGGCGAGCGGCGTGCGCTGATGACCCATGGGTCGCCTGCCGCGCGTCCGAGGCATACATATAGGTTGCCATCCCGCCTGGCCGGCACGGCTCGCTGGCCATATAATTTGATAAAAAATACTTCATCGTAGAACAGTTGCATGTTATAGTCACACTGCTTGGTCATCCGTATCAGCGTCCAGGTGAGGTCACAATCGGCCGTTGGGGCGGGGCCTAATCAACCGCTGCCGTCCGCACTTGCCAGTCCCTTCAGGTCATTAATAAAGCACTACTGTGACAACTCCAGAAAGACAGGAATTGCTAGTGACATTTCACCTAGGTGAAAACAGTGCTAACAAGGCGCAACAGTTCTTATGAACAGGCGAAAGGAGCCCGCTTCCCCGGCGCCGCACAGCCAAGGTTGCGCCGGCAGCGCCGAGAGCACAATAGCGAAGGTCAGCCGCTGTGCAGCCCAAGTGCATCTGCAAAAGCAACCGGGACGGCACGAGGCCGGCCTGGTGGACCCCGAAAAGTTCGTTCGGAGTCGCTTTCACGCCTTCCTTGCGGGCAAGTCAATATTGTATCAGACACATCGCATTGATCCAAGCTTCTTGTGTCTCCCGTTAGGCTGAGGGTTGCCGTCTGCAGAATTCGTACTGCTTTGCTTGAGCTCTTTCCGTAACTACAGAGGGCGGTGATTCATGCTTTCTCCCCTTGTGCGCAGAGCGCCAGTTCAGCCGCGACTTGGCCTTCGCGCTGTGGCTGCCGCTGGTGCTGGCGGCGATTGCGGTCCGGTGCTGCGACGCGCCAGGAGCGGCTGTCGGGACGTGCGAGGCGGGCAAAGAGCGCGGCCTCGCGCTGAGCGGCTTCCCATGCGGCGCGCGCGCTGCTTCACAGGTAGTGCTTTGTATTAGCCACTGACTTTGTCTCCACGCCAGGGTCAGTGGTTGTTGCAGTCTCGGAGGGGAGTGGCCCGTGGGTCGGCGGTTAATCAGATTGCAGGCTGTGCCGCGCAAGGTTCGTCGAAACCCAATGCCTAGCTAGCCTCCGTTCACTTGTTTGCCTCATGCGCTGTTCTCGGTACGTTTGATATGTGCTCTGGTCCTGCCACGCATGATAGCCTGTCCTCAGCTGCAGTCCCCATATCGGTGTCCAGCGCCAACCCCTTGCCCCTAGCTATCCCGTCTCCTTCCCCCTGACCTCCTCACCTACTTTCTTACCTCCCATCCCTCCCACCAGCTGCTGCACGTGCTGGCCCACCTGCCATGGTACCTGCTGGTCCGCCCCGTCCGCGTGGGGGACTGGGTGGGGCTGCTCAGCAACGCGCACCACATGGCGTTCACAGGCCTGGTGCTGGTGCTGGCGGCGGCACCGAGGCAGGGCAGGCTGTGGGCTTGGTGGAGGAGGTGCGTGCTGAGCTGCTGACACATATTCTGCGCAGTTTTGCCTTGAGCACTACCAGAAGGCAGTTGGTCAAGAGGCAGTCCTCAGCATGCCTGTACACTGCCACACCGGCCTTAGCCCATATCGATCGTAGGGCCTGTCACATACCCAACACACTCGCTTCCATCCATCCATTCCAGGCAATCAACAGATTCTCATTGACCGTCCATCTCGTTCGTAGGCACCGCGTCCTGGTCGCCTGGTCCACCGCCCGCGGCGGCTGCACGCTGCTGCACCTGGCCACCTACCCCCTGCTGCCGCGGGCCCGCTGGCCGGACGCCGTGTTTGGGCCGTACACCCTCCTGGTCAGCACGCACCCGCTGGCCAGCACGCTGACCTACTGCGCGCTGGACCTATTCATGGGGGTAGGTGTTAGAAGCAGGTGTGCTTGTGCGCGTTGCCATCCACAACTGAATGCATGCCAGTACTACCATATCGCAGCTGATGGAGGTGGTGCTGGATTGCCAGCACCGCCAACCTCAATCCTGCTGACTCCCAAAAACCCCTACAACTAACGTTCCATAGGGGTGCCGCCATGGACTGGACCAGCTAAGCGTACACGCCCCGATCCCTCCTCCTGCAACGGGGCGTGACGTGGCATTCGCACGTTGATAGCAGGCCCACCGCGCCCTCGCCCTACTCCAAAGCAGTGCACCTAACACACAGTGGACAGCAGCAGGAGATGGCCTCCACGTGCAAACACCTGCCCCCCCGTCCTCCTCCATCCCCTGACCCCTCACACGCCCTGCTCCTGCCCGCTTTCCACGCAGTTCCCCTTCCTGCCCGCCTTCGCCGGCATCCTGCTACACATGGCCGTGGTGTGGTTTTCCGCTTACACCGTGGCACCCAGCATCATCCACCTGGAGCAGCAGACAACGTCTGGCCCCATCACTGATCCCGCAGTCAGCAACAGCAGCATCGGCGCAACCCGCAGCCTGCTCCGTTGCGACCACCCGCGCTTCGCGGCGCTGCTTTCTTGCCGCCCGGCGTGGGCACAGTGCCTGGTCGCGGCCCTCATGGTGGCCATCCCCGCCACACTCGCCACCCTGTCACAGCGGTGGCTGTGGCGCCGATACCAACGGGCGCTGGCGAAGCAGCAGCAGCAGCAGCAGTGGACGCCCCGAGGTACAAACGCGCACACTAACGCATCAGAGGGTGACCTGCAGCAGCAGCAGGCAAGCCCAGAGCTGCAACGGAAGGAACACCAGGAGCGACCGAGGTATGGAGGTATGGAGCAGCAGCACGTAGCTGGACACGGGCACCAAGAGCAGCAGCAGCAGCAGCAGCTGGCCCTTGTGGGTGTTGCTAGCCCCACGGCGGGCGCTGGCGGTGCGCCGCTGACCTCGCTGGGGAACCCCTTTTATCGGAGCCGGGTCCGCAGCCGTGACATCAGCGTCAAGGTGCGGCGGGTGGGGACTGAGCGGTACTGGTGCAGCGCTAACGAGCACGACAGGCTTGGCGTGTGACCACCTAGCCGGCAGCTTGCACACGTGGGCCAGGCGCACGCACGCCTCGCACACGTAGGCCAGGCGCCGATCCAAATCCATCCCAAGGAAACGGGCGTGCGGCACAACACTGAGAGTCATTGTTGCAAGAAGCACTGCGGTTTAGTGACATGGCCTTGAGTGCCTCGTGATAGTGCTCCTCGTGTTGACTTGTAGGTAGCTACGGGCCCTTTTTGGTAGTCCTCCACAGCGCTGCGGTAGCTGCCACCGCTTTCTGCGCCCAAGCCTTCCACACCATCCCCCTGACCTTACCGTAACCCACATGCAGGTGCTGCACCACCCCGGCAGCCATGAGGAGTTCGGCCCTCGCCTGGCGGCCGCCGTGCAGAGGGCGGTAATGGAGGTGGACGGGGAGCAGCGGCAGCCGCCGCCACCACTGCTGCTGCCGCCACCGCCGCCACCGGCACCGCTACCGCCGCCGCAGCAGCAGCATGAGCAGCAGCAGCACGCGGATCAGGAGCCGCAGGGTGAAGCTGCAGCAGCTGCCGGCCCCGGTGCGCCTTCAGGAGGCCCCTCTGGCGGCAGCGGCAGCAAGGACTGTAGCAAGGGCAGGAGCAGCAACAGCAGCAGCGCCGTTTTGGACGCCAGCGCCCCGCGGGTCCCCGAGCGGCCCCGCACGGCACGGGGAGGGGGCCTGCACGCGGTGTGGACCGGGGGCGTGGTGCTGCGCGGCTGCACGCAGGTCATCCTGTGGTCGGGGCTGCTGCCACGAGGCCGGGGGCGGGGGTGGAGCACAAGGCTTCCCGACCCTAACGCCCCTGGCGGTAGCGGCGGCGGCGGCTCTGTGGGCGGTGGCGGCAGCGGGGGAGCGGGTGGGGCCGGTGGTGGTGGGCAGGAGCAGGGCGGGCGGCAGCGGGAGCAGGAGGACGCGGCCAGGGAGCTGGCTGGCCGGCTGCTGAGCGCCATGTCGGGCGAGGAGCTGGTGTCGGGGGTGTGCGTGCAAGTGGGGGGAGGAGGTGCCACGTGGGAGCTGGGTGTGGGGCGCGGCCGGCAGCAGCAGCAGCAGGAGGCGGAGCAGGGGGTGTACCGCCTGGCGGCCGTGCACCTGCTGCGGCTGTGCCCGCCCGCCCTGGCGCTGCCGACCCGTGGGTCGGAGGAGCTGGGGGAGGGCCGGGCGACGGACAGCCAGCCGGATGGGAGCCTGCGGCTCCTGCTGTCAAGCCCTGTGCCACAGGCTGCCAGACTGATGGTGGTGCGGAGGCAGCCTGGGGCTGTTGCGCTGGAGGGGGAGGCACAGGGGTCGCACGTGACCGGTGGCTTTGTGGCGGCGGAGTTTCCGCTGCAACTGCTGGCGGGTGTGCAAGAGGTGGAGGTGAACGTGGCCGGGGTGGTGAGGGCGGTGGCGGGCGGGGTTGGGGAGGCAGCACGGGGAGGAGCTGGTCAGGGGCAGCCGCACGGCGCGCAAGCAGAGGTGCTGCAGCTGCTGCTGTTGCCGCCGGCGCATGAGGGCAGTGCGCGCGGGGACGAGGAAGCAGCAGCAGCCGCAGGGGCGGGTGGAGCGTCCAGCAGCGGCGGCGACGCTGGCGGTGGCGACACGCCGTTGCTTCCTCCCCTGCTGCACTTCTCCGCTCCATTGCTGCTGCTGCCAGTGGAAGCGGTGGCTGAGCTGCGCGAGCTGGACCGCCGCATGCAGGTGGATGTGGGGGAGGGGGAAGCGTCAGAGCACATCGCCGCAACCGCAACCGCAGCAGCGGCTGGAAGTCCGGCGGCTGCGGCGATGGGCCCTGATGAGGCGACAGCCGTATCGTACTGGTGTGAGCACATGGCACCCCTGCTGTACGATATCGCGCTAGCGCTGCGGGCGGCGGCCGACAGGAGGGTCAGCCGCGCCGGCGGCAGTGAGCAGAGCGGCAGCGCGTGGGGCAGCGGCGACAGCGGTGAAGGGCACGGTGCGGACGAAGGCGTGCAGCAGAAGGGCTACGCCTCTGGTAACGAGATGGACGAGATCTGGTCTGTGCTGGTGCCCGATCTGCTGTCCTTCCTGCGGGGGCAGCGCATGGCCGCCACGGAGCGCGTGCTGCTGGACCAGCTGCCGCCGCTAACCCACGTGTTACCCACGCCCCCGCACTCTGCATCCGCGCCACCGCCGCCACACGCCGGAGTCGGCCAGCAGCAGGAGCATGCAGCAGCTGGCGGCCGCCGCCCCCGCAGTAGCGCTGGGGATATCCCCTCTGCGGCAGCACCCCAACACGAGGAAGACACCACGCTTCCCAGCAGTTCCGGCCTCCACCCTGTACGCATCCCGACGTCTTCCTCAGATTCTCCCACCCCATCCGCCACGTCCCTGCACCACCTTTTTTGCGGCTTTCAAGACCCGGCCCTCGAGCGCCAGTTCCGTGTCTGGCGCACCGCCGGCCTGGCCAAGGCGGCGCTGCCCCTCATGCTGCTGGCCGCCGTACCGCACCTGTACGCGCTGGGGGCGTCCGTGTGGGAGCAGGTGCGTGTACGACAGCTGCCCGCCGTACGGCAGCTGCCTGTGCTGGGAGGACCCGAGGTGGTGGCGGGATGGCTGCAGGCGTTGTGCGGGGGTGTGTTCTACTTGGGCAGCTGGGCGGGGGACGTGGCTGGGTACGTGGTGGTGCTGCTGGCGGTTGCGGTGCACGCGTGGAAGGCACGTGTGTTAGCGAGGAAGAGCAAGGAGCAGCAGCTGGGTGGGAAGACACGGCGCGGGAAGGACGAGGCATGGAAGAAGGAGCAGCCCAAATTGGAGGCGCAGGGGTTGGTTCCGGAGCGGAAGCGAGGCGGTGGGGGGGCGTCGTCCCATGCGGAGGCTGTTGATGCCGCGGCGGCTGAGCCCACCTCCCTAGTCTCCGCGTACGCTTGGGGGGCGATGGCGGCGGGCCCGCTGCTGCTGCTGCTGCTCGCCGTCGTGGCGCTGCGGCTGCAGCTCCGCCTGCCGGATATGGTCACCGCGGGGGGCAATGATGCCGGCTTCCATGTGGCCGCCACACGTGCCGTGATCGGCCCGTGTGTGCAGCAGCTGCCGGCCAGGCAGGTGGTGTGGGCTAGCCCCGTGCTGTTGCTGGGCGAGGCCCTGCTGCTGGGGGTGCTGAAGCCGGGGTGGAGCAACGCCCACGTGTGGGGCGTGGCGGCGGGGTGGCGGCTGATTGCCCTGGTGCTGGCGTCGGGCTTTGAGTGGCGGGCGAGGAGGCGGTTCCTGTTGGGGCTGGAGGCGGTGAGGGAGGTGGTGGAGGTGGTGGAGGAGGGGGCCGCGGGCGGAGCGTGTGTTGAAGGGCCGGTTACCTTGCTAGGTAGTCTCGTAGAGGCAAAGAAAGTTGTTTAGTCGCGAAGGCCAGCGAAAGCGATTGGCGAGGGACGCAGGGTACGGTGGAAGGTGGTGCGGATGAGGGAGCAATGGCACCCTAACAAGTGCACCTGCGGTTGGTGCAGCATGTTGTTGAGGGCAGATGGCACACGGCAGCAAATGTGGTAATAAAAGCGATGGGTAGCAGCTCGACGCACCGTGGAGCGTGATGTCGTACATGGTTTCTGCCGGGCATGCATGCAGTAACCACCTGAACCACCGAGGTACCTGTGTGCTGCACGACTGCACGTTATGGCATGGCAGGCTCGTATTTCAAGGATGGGACACTGCAAGAACTTTCTAATATTAGAAAGGTTCAAATGTAGCATCATGCGTCAAAGCGACAGCACGTTGTTGTTGAAGTAGGGAAGGTAAGGCGTCCGAGGCCAGCTAGCAGGCCCAAGCAGGAGATGTATTAGGTTATACGGCGCAACCATGTGGATTGAATGGAAAACCCCAAAACGGCGCACCATGGTGTGGGCTGTATTCAACTGTTGTGGGTATGCCTTTGTGTCCCGAGGTGCAGCTGCACACGACCCCGTGTCAGGGGCACGAGGCCGCGCGTGGATACCGCATAGCTCGGTGCAACATTTTGGCGATGCCCACGCATACCTTATGTGGTATCCCGCGCCCTTGTGTTGTGGAAGACATGGGGCACAAGTTGCGCAAGGGACAAGGTGGGCGCATGTGAGCGTCGTCCGTCGCTCCGGTGTGCTAGCTCTGCGGTGGACACAGGACCGTGGCCGTGCGGATTGCTGGGTTGCGATAACAACAGCGCATCCTCGGTTCTGGCGTGCCACACACGTCAAAGGGCGCATGCACAGGCTGTTGTGCAACTCCAATGGGACTGCTTGGCCGTACTGAGGCGACAGTTGTCTGTCTTGGCGCAAAACCCCGCACACCTTGTCCCTTTAACGCCGCTGTCGTTACCGTACCCTGTGGCGGTTGCTCACTTGTGTGTAAGTAGGATGTAGTGCAGGCATGTACAAGGCAAGAGCCAAGGCAAAGCTGCTACCTTGCGTGCAGTGGGATGGCCGTTGGGCATGGCGTAGTGAGAGGAGGCTGGACAGTTGGATGGGACTTGGACGGAGGGCACGCAGGGCAAGGCGACGCGGGCAAGGCCGGGAGGTAGGGGTGGCGTGGAGCGGGGTAAGGAGGGGCATGCAAGTGCGCTAGATGGTGGCAACCCGTGTTGTCCTTTGGCAATGTTGTTAGGGGTGTTGCGCGAGTCCTAGTGGCGCGCACTCATGCGCCCCGAGGGTGGGGGTGTGCGGCACACCTGGTACAACGCGGAGATTACCCCAATTACTTCTTTCATGGGTCAGTGCTGCACTGCTTACTTGTTCTTCTACTTGGACGTGGCACGTGGCATGGCTTCGTGCTGTCCGTTGGGCACTGGCGGCCAGGCTCGGAGCTCAAGGCTACATTGGTTGGCATTGTTGGCAAATGCTGGGCGGCATGAGGACAGGATCGGTAGGTATCTGTAGACAGGTACGGTAGCAGTGTAACCTGTACTTCAGCGCTGCGTGCGCTCGGGACAAGGAGCGGCAATATGTCGGGCCAGGTGACGCACCGCAGGGGCCCGTTCCATGCCGGTGCAATGTTCCGCTCCGAGCATCCTCAGCAGGATAGATTGACCGGTTGCCATTGGTGTTTTGGCAACTAGGTACGGTTGACCATGAGTTGGCTTCTGGGCATGTGTGTCTTGGGCATGTGTGGCCTCTACACAAACATCCCCCACGACCTCCTACGGACCGCTATGGCCAAGCTGTTCGTTGACTGCGCCGCACACGAACACGTGTGGGGCGTCCGGGTCGTCTCCACGCCTGCCAAGGACCCTCGCGGCAAGGCCGTGCATGTTGCCTACTACCAACGGGGCTGCCCCGGCGACGCCCGTGTCAGCGACAACCAAGGCGGCTCCACCAAGAAGGCAACTGATGAGGCCGCGGACCACAGGAAACTCTGTCCTCCACGTCATTTATACACAGTATGCGTCACATCCACGCACTGGGTCTGCCCTCCTGCCCGCCATGCAACTGGACTGGCGCCTGGACCAAATTTGGCAATAATGGCATGGTCACAACACTGAGGCAGCCCCCCGGCTATGGCATAATAAGCTGCACCGTGATACACCTCCCCACCGTTATACACCTCCGCAGTGCAACGTCCCGCATCGCACCTCACGTGCGCGTCCACTGTCCACACCTTTCCCATCCCTTACTGTTCCTTGCTTGATATCGCTCGCGGTACCCCCCTACAAAGAAGCCACGCAATCACGCCCAGCGCCCTAAACGTGCAGATCCGCACGCACAGCGTTTAGCACAGGGGGTCGGTATGCGTGCAACTCCCCTGATTTATTAGCCTACGATACCCATAACGATGAAAGCGACTCGACATGGCAGGCCGCACAGAAGCGTCGACTGTGCATCAGGAAATCGTAATACACCAGGGCAACGGCCCACCGAGCATACGGCACCCGGTCTGACACACGGGACCCGGTTGCGAACACCAGATTCATTGGATTGGGCGATGCCCAAATGACTTAGAACACATCCATTGCTTCGAAGCGGGGCCCAAACATCCTACAAACGGGGGCGCCACATGCTCCCCATCGCACACCCGTCCATATCCGTTCACGGCGTTGAGCGCCTCTCGCCCACCTCCGACCATGCAGCGGCAGCCGGTGCAACCCTTACACCCATCTGCCGTCTCCGCCGTCCACCTTCAAAGTTTAATCAGATGCGAGCGGTACTGCTGACAGATGCGTCTTGCGAAAGTTGTGCATTCGAGATCCCCCCCTTCTGCGAAGCCCTGTGATGTGATGGTGTGCGGTGACAGTTTGGCGCGAAGCAGTCAACAGATGTCATGGACTGAAGCAGTCAACAGATGTCATGGACTGAAGCAGTCCACAGATGTCATGGACTATGCACCTGGAACAGTCAGCTGCACGGGTGGTACCGGTAACCGGTCGGGCCGTGCGCACGGCGGCTTGTGAGCAGCCATCGTGTACTTGGCTGCTGGCCCTCCACTTGAATTTACGTTGGTGCGTCTGTCGAAAAGATGCCAATGACGGGTCCTGCGCAGTATGCGGCACGAGGGGCACGAGGCACGTGGCAGCAAGCCAGACGGTCCCCAACAAGACGATGACGCACGCCCGATTCCCGCAACCGCATCTCTACACAAAGCCCGGGGCCCAGGGTCCAGCAGGGTCAAGAAATGACACGTGCACATGGCCTGCATACCGTGCCCTTGCACGTACGCACATAGACGCCTGTCCCCCGCACAACTGTTAACGCTCGCCAGACAACATCCGTATGCAGCAGCAAATGCACTACCGCATTTCGCGACGTACGGCAGCAGGGAGGGAGGCCTTGCATGCGTGTGGCTCCGTGAGCCGGGTGGCACACCACATCAGGCGGCGCTAACCGTGTGGGTAGCTGCACCCCGGACAACGCAAAACAGCAAGACGCCGGCCCGCAGTGGTGTGCGCAGGGCGCCGCAACTTACCCCACGCTCGTTGCTTAAAATGGCTAAACATGCACCCCGCTACTCCCCACCCCCAACCAACCCCCGCCAGCCCCACCTGTCCACGTGTCTCCCTCGCCCGCCATCCCCGCCGCCACGCCCCCCGCCCTCAGCTCCCCGCCCACCACCTGCAGCACACCGCCGGGGGTGGAGATGTGCAGCGAGGTGGCGGGGGGCGCCGAGGGGGAGGGCGAGGTGCCTGCCCCTCCCGCCGTCCCCCCAGGCTCCAGGGGCACCAGGGTGACGCCTGTGACACGGAGCGCCACCTGGGCGCCGCGGGAAGAGCGGAGCTGCGGGGGCAGGGCAGCACGGGGCCGTGGGACTTGTGCCGTGGGGCGTCCTCGGGGTGTGGCCCCTGGCGGCCTCCGTGTGAGCGTACAGGGCTTTGCATGAGCCACACAATGTGGCGGCGTAGCGAGGGGGAATCGTGGCGGCAGGGAGCAAGCCACACGCACTGACACCACAAGACACAGCGCCACTCCTACCGGGGCGTCCCTGCCATGCAGCAAAGTCTTACTTAGGCCGGTTGTTTGGTACCCCTGCCTCCCCTCCCTAACCCACCAGCACGCGCGTGAGGCCCTGCAGCTGGCCCAGCCCCATGCCGGAGTGCAGCGGCCGCCGCCGCAGCAGCTCCCCGGTGGCCAGCGCCGCCCCGCTGCCACGTGCCGACAGCGCGCCGTTGGAGCGGTTGACGGTGTACGACACGCTGCCGACCTGGGGGAGGGGGCCATGGGGGCCCAGAGGGCAGGGGGGCAGGGGGAAAACTGAAGCAGGCAGGGAATGGTGACAGGGGTCGCATACAGCGAGAGCAGAATGAAATTAGGATGAGGAGTACGCCTTAGGGACTACGTCCCTTGGCACGCCGTGTCCTGTCGGCACTACCGAGATGTGCGCATCGCGCTACGTCTGGATGGGGGCGCAGCGTGTTATGTCTACATGGGCATGTAGTCCACCTCCAAGCACAACTGCCTGCTGGGGCATCCTGAAGTATGAATTGCACAGCTGTCTTCACACTCCTGGTGCCGCCGCCCTGTGCATCAAGATTGACCGCACACGCACCATGATTGGTTCATCCGTTCCTCGGGCCACCCAGGTCCCCCGCTTCACCTGCAGGAAGAGCGGGGCAGCGGGTGCACAGCGGGCGCATGCGGTTGATGCGTGGGTTAATGTGTGGGTTAATGCGTGGGTTACTGCGTGGGTTAGTGCGTGGGTCACATGCGTGCGGGAGGTCATCTGGTGCGAGGCTCGACGGCCGCGAGTGCAACGCTACAATGGCAAGGAGGCGTAGCAGCTGTGTAGCACGAGCTTTTCCGGCTGTCGCAGAACCCCAGGGACACACGCCATGCTTCCACCCTAACGGTAGTGCTGCAGCTACAGCTACAGCTACAGCAACCCCTGTGCCATTGACCACGATGTCTTGGCGCCCCTTTGATTGATGTGGCTCTGTGGCTCAGTGCGCCTGTTCCGCCCGTAAGACAAGGGCACAACGAACCCCGCGGCCGGAGCCCAACCAAGTTGGGATATGTGGCACCAACCTGGGTGTCCTTGTGCGCTTGCACCACAGCCCACGTTAGCCTGCATGCAAGGGGGGAGACGTTTCGTACGGGGGGGCGGGGCCGCGATGGGGGCCAGCAAGCGTCCATGCACGTGTAGCCGCAGCGGTTCCGGGACAAAAGTCACGGCTGAGGCCCGCACAAGGACTGTTCGGACCCGACGGCTCCATGGGTATAATCCGGTGGCGTCGGACTCGTAAGCTGCAGCCCTGCTGTCAACCCACGCGCACGAGCACAAACAGGTTGGCACCCCCATAACCTCCACGTGTTCGTTCAGCCTGTGTTGATAGGGTATGTGTCGTTTGTGCAAATCCACACGTGCAGCTTGTGCAGGGCCACGTGTGTCCACACGCACGCGCGCACATACCCGAAGGAGCAGCCCAGCAGCACCACCGCGACCGCCGCCAGCACACACAGCATGTACAGCCACACCCTGCGGCATGGGGCGTCAAGGGGGTGCAAAATGACTGCGTACAGTCCGAAAGAAGGGTTGGTCAGAGCACAAGCAGTAACACGGGCCTCGTGCGGGTTCATTCCAGCATTTCTGGTGACCTGCAAAACGCCGAGCTCCAGTGCCGCACACCCGCATGCTACAGTGCCATCATCAGGAGCCAAGACACTTATGGTTTGCCCGGACCGAACACGCGCAGGTACCATGCCAAGGGGCAGGCCCCCGGGCATGCTCCCAAACCACCCGACCGCGCGTGCCACACGTAGCATGACCGGTTGGCTGCAGTATACCTCCAGCCCAGGCGCCAATCCCGCGTGGGCAGCACCTGTTCCCCACCACATGCAGCGGCGTGGTACCCAAACTCCCCCCCCCCCTGTCCCGCGCACCTTGCCTCCACCTTGGCCTGCACCATGTCCCCCACAACGCCCGTCAGCTCCCGCACCCCGATGCGCCCGTCCCGAGCCCCGGAGTAGGGCGCCAGAGAGCACCGAGTGGAGGAGTTGAACCCTAGAGTGCAGGGGGGAGCATATGAAGGCGCAGGCGGAGGGTTGCAAGTGGGAAGGGGGCTTGGAGTCAGGGGGGTTGGGTCGGGGAGGGGTTGTGGAAAGGTGGTGATGCAGTACAGGTTTGCCGAAGCGCGACACGCGGCAAGTTCTGAGGAGTTCAAAGCCGCTGGAACCACAGCCTGGAGGTTTCAGGCGCTGTATGCGGAAATTACGCATTCAATGCTTACAAAGCAATTATGTGCCGCGCATTTGGGCGTTCGAACCTCTCTGACCAGCGCGGCCACAGCCGCGGGCTTATTGCACCACCCAGTACTTACAGCGCAAGGACATGCGCCCGCTGGAGTTTGTTCCTTTTGATGAAGGCAGACTCCTTCCACCTGCCGCAGCGGGCGGAACATCGTGCCTCCCAGACATCCACGACCAAAGCCTTCCATGATAGCCCGACTTCTCATCGCAAGCTATAGTTACTGTTGGTGGGTGAGCGACTGCTCGAGCATCTACACAAAGCTGTGGCTGTATTGGCTCTCCGCTTGGGGCAGTTGGTGATGCCATTTCAGCGGCATTAGGACAATGTCGAGACCCTCTCAATGTAAAACTAGGTTAGATGTTGGATCCCCTGCTGGGGAACGACCAAGTGCCGTAGTGCCAGACGCTCCCTACGGCGCCTACCGATTCACCTGCCCATTCGCCAGGAACGCTGGAGCTTCGCTTAATTCGGCAGTCCGTATGACCACATACATGCCCACGTGCGACAGACCCTTGCAAAAAGTACACTTATGACCTATCTTCCCCGCTTTGTTGATCCTAACTTCATCTGTGCCACCCTGCCGTAGCCTGTTGAAGCTGCTGCTTGGTGACGGCACGTGCGTGTCGGTCCCCCACCACAACTGGCCTTATGGTGAGTTTCCGCTCATGCGTAAATGCTTCGCAAGCGTGTGATATACGCACAAAGCACCTAATTGTACCACCGGCGCAGAAAACGTAAGCAGGGACGGGCAGTCGGCAGTCGGCAACGCACCTACAGCCTGGTAAAAGCCTTGCTTTTGAACATAACCGCCCGGGCACGTGCGGGGGGCCATCCTAGCTGGCAGTGTGGATGGGCACTACAGGTATTACTTGCGTGAATGTTGCATACCGTATTTTGTGCATGTTGTTTAACTGCGACGCCGCAACGGTCAAGTGGTTGTCTCTCAATGTTAGTTGTGAGCGACTTGCCTAGGCCCTGTAAAGGCCTGTGCCCCGTCGGTCTGTCTCGTAATAATAATACTAACGCGGGAGGCGAAGCACCTCCGCGTGGGTTAAGGAGGTGGGGTGTGTTGCACCCGGGACGCGCCCAGGTGGCCCCCATCCAGTAGGTCTGTCTCGTAGAACAGACCCATGGGACTGTGTAAGTCCCCTGGAAGGTAGCTGACTCTACCAGAATCAGATTTTGCTCGATGGGTCATTCCCATCGGTGGGTCAACAATGCCCGATGACGTGACGAGGTCATTGGCCTACTGCTGCTTGTAAGCCTATTGTTCACAAGAGGACCGCCGTAGGGCCGACACATACGTCGTAGCCACCAAGCACACTCTTATAGAGCCGCTACTCTACCACGAACTCTAAGATAAGAATGTTTTTCAATCGGCACATAGTTGCGGCGTTGCGCGGCGAGCGTGGGCGGACTGGCGACGGCCACAGCAGCAGCACAGCCGACACGGACAACAGGAAAGCTCGGGCATGCGGCGAACCCAGCGGGTACCGAGATCACCAAGCCCAGCAGCATGGAGTGCTCAAGGAGGCTTTACCGGAAGGGCAAAAGTCGATGACTCAGCGCGCCCGCTTCGCGACTTTCTTAGCAGGTGAAAGCGCTGCAACAGCATATGTGGTGTGTGCCCTTGACAGCTGATGCGCGGGGTGTGGTGTGTTCAGTAAACGCTCGTGTCGTTGGTTGGCGTTTGCCCGAAGGGCAAAAACCGATGACTCAGCGCGCCCGCTTCGCGACTTTCTTAGCAGGTGAAAGCGCTGCAACAGCATATGTGATGTGTGCCCTTGACAGCTGCTGATGCGCGGGGTGTTGTGTGTTAAGTAAACCCTCGTGTCGTTGGTTGGCTTGCTCCTCGCGGCCGGCTTACCTTGTGCCCGCATGTTTGAGACTTACGACCCCCCCCCCTTGCCTTCGCCCCATTGCAACGACACCCTACCAGAGCGCCAGTTCAGCCGCGACCTGGCCTTTGCGCTGTGGCTGCCGCTGGTGCTGGCGGCGTTTGTGGCGAGGAGCTGCGACGCCCCAGGGGCGGGCCCCGCGGCGTGCGAGAAGGGCAAAGTGTGCGGCCTAGCGCTAAGCAGCTTCCCGTGCGGCGCGCATGCAGCTAGGCAGGTGAGGCTTTCTTTTGGCTGGCGTGCGACTTGGTAGCTGGTCACTGAACCGTGCCGCCAGCCAGCTGCACCTCTGACCCGTGGGTCGGTTGTGTGTGTTAGCTGCCGGTCGAGCTGGTGTGGGTTGCTGCATCGAGCACCTCCACTAACGTGCAGCAATGGGCAGAACAAAGGGACGGTACATTCATGTTACCTGTATTACTTGCATGTACAAGCAAGTTCCTCAGCGGCGTTGTAGGCCGTCTTTTCAGTCCCCCCGGTTCCCTCCTGTTGGACTTTTGGAGACGGCACGTAAGAGCTCGGCGCCCCTCTTGCCTTGGCCGCACAATCTGTGGTGCTTCGTACCGTTACCATTCATTCGCTGACCGCTGATACCATTCACCCTATTACTCCACCCTCTCCAGCTGCTCCACGTGCTGCGCCACTTGCCGTGGTACCTGCTGGTCCGCCCCGCACGTGTGGGGGACTGGGTGGGGCTGCTCAGCAACGCGCACCACCTGGCGTTCACGAGCCTGGTGCTGGTGCTGGCGGCGGCACGGAGGCAGGGACGGCTGTGGGATTGGTGGAGAAGGTGGGACAAAACATCCTGGCAGTCTCCGTTTCGGAGACTGCCCCGTTTTTCAAGGACCCACCACCGCGGGTTGCACTAACGGAGCGCGAGCCTGTTGCTTACCACTGGTAACTTTGGCTCAGCATGCGTACCTTAATAGTGACACCAAAGCCAAGGGCCACAGATACTTATCTGCCCAACATGCATCGGCCCTCTTGCCGCTCACACTTCGCCCCAGGCACCGCGTCCTGGCCGCCTGGTCCACCTCCCGCGGGGGTTCCACGCTGATGCACCTAGCCTCCTACCCCCTGTTGCCACGGCCCCGCTGGCCGGACGCCGTCGTTGGGCCGTACACGCTGCTGGTCAGCACGCACCCCATGCTGAGCATCCTCATCTACTGCGCGCTGGACTCTTTTGTGGGGGTAGGTATTGCATGTTGTAGGTGGCTCTTGGTTTGTGGTGTCAGCATGCTGCGTTGGGGCTATTCGACCTTTCTGAAGGCGCCTAGGTCCATCCACAGAATCGCAATCCGCGACACCGGTCGCTCTTGTAGATCATCAGCCCCTTCCACAGTCCATGGTGGCCACCACAGTACCGCGTACAATACGAAACTTGCACGTGTCACTTGACCCTCCCACTTCCGGCGCAGTTTCCCTTCCTGTCTGCCGTTGCCGGCAGCCTGCTTCACGCCACGGCGGTGTGGGGTGTGGCGTACACCGTGGCACCCAGCTTAATACACATGGAGCAGCAGCGGTCGGCAGGCCTTGATGGGTTCACCGCCGGCGGCAGCAGCCCGACCGTCCCATTCGCCCACCCGCTGCGGTGCGACAACCCACGCGTAGCCGCACTGGTGTCTTGCTGCCCGGCGTGGCAGCAGTGCTGCCTGGCAGCCTTCCTGGTAGCCTTCCCAATCGCGCTCGCCGCCGGGTCACAGCGGTGGTTGTGGGCCCGCTACCGCCAGACACTGCCAAGGAGCCACAGGGCATCGCATGCTTCCTGTGCACAAAATGACCACAAGCGGCGGCAGCAGCAGCAGCAGCAGCAGCAGGAACAGCATCAACTGGTGGAGCAGCGTGATAAGGCTCAGAAGCAGTCGCTTATCGAGCTCCATCGCCCGCCCGACCCGCATGGTGTTGTCGAGCTGGTGCCCGCCGGTGCCACTGACGACCTGGCAGCGCTGCCCGACCCGCTGTTCGACAGCTGGATTTGGAGCCGTGCGATTACGGTCAAGGTACGGCAGGGGCAGGAGCTCGGCAAGGGGCATGCGAGGGAAGGGCGTTCACACAGCATTGGTTATGCTTACGCGCCATGGACAAGGCTGGGGGCTAGGGGCGCTATTGTTGTAGTTGTGTTGCTGTGGTGGTCGTGTGGGGTACGCGCCGCGCACCTCCGGACCTAGCACACTGCGCAAGTCGTTTCCCGCTGTGGAGCTCACTAGCCCGGTAAATGCATCCTGCTGTGCGCATGAGGTACTGGTACAGGGCAGATGGCCTGTATGGCATGGGGCTAATGCACAAGTGCAAGTTAAGCATCCCTGGACTCTCGCCTTAAGCAAGGAACGGCTCTGCTCTGATGCGTTGCATTCTAGCGCCTTCATCAAGGAACGGCTGTGCTGTGGTGCATTGCACCCTCTTGGCCTCAGGTGCTGCAACACCAGGGGAGCCGTGAGGAGTTCGGGCCCCAGCTGGCTTCTGCCGTACGGCAGGCAGTACAGGAGCCGGACAGGCGGCGGCGGCGCCCGCCGCTCCCGCTGCCGCCGCTGCAGGTTGCAAGGCGGCGGCCGCCGAGCCACATTGCTGCAGGCGATCGCCCGGGCACCGCGACCGCCAGCCCTAACACCTCCCGCGTACCATCGCCGCCACCGCCGCAGCCCTCCAAGCGCCCGGTAGCAGAAGCACTGCCGCAGCTGGCTGCTGCTACTACTAGCGGGGGCTCAGGTAGCGGGGCCAGAGGCGGGGATGAAAATAAGGACGAGGAGGAGCACGGTCCTGCTGCTGCCGCACCTGCAGCACCGGCCGGGCCAGTGGCCGACACTCCCGAGGCAGGCAGCGTGGGCGGCAATCGCCGCCGGGGTGTGGGTGGTGCACGTGCACCGGTGGAGCTGCTGGGCGGCTCCACGGTGTTGCACGGCTGCACGCAGCTGATCATGTGTTGCTGGCTGCTGCCGCCGCCGGGACCGCAGCGGCAGCAGCGGGGCTCACCGGCTGAGCCCCACACGCCTACTGTGGGTGACAGGGGCGGCGGCGGCAGTACCGGAGCCCTCGCTGACACTGGCGCAGGGGAGCCTAGCCACGTGCACCATGGCGGCCCGGATACAGGAAAGCAGCAGTACGAGCATGAGCACGATTGCAAGCAGTACGATCAGAAGTACGACTACAAGCAATACGACCAGGAGTACGATTACAAGAAGTACGAGGAGGAGTTTGCGAAGGACATTGCGGCCGAGCTGCTGGAGACCCTGCCGAGCTCGGCACGCCCGGTCGACGTGTGCGTGCAGGTGGGGGGCGCCGGCCCCGGGGCGCGGTTGCGTGTTGGCTGCGGGCAGGGGCCGGGCGAGGGGCCGGCAGCTGCGGAGGCGGTGCGGCTGCTGCGCATGCACCCGCCGGCCCTGGAGCTGACAGCTACCCGTGGGTCACTGGAAGTGGCGGAAGGTGTTGAGCCTGCAGACTACCTGCTTGTTGGGGCGTCCGAGGGAGCTGCAACAGCTGCGGCGGCTGATGGTGACGGTCAGCACGGAGAGCAGCGTGAGCAGGGTTTGGGCGGGATGGGTGGGGACGTGGCGGAGGGGCAGGAGGTGACGCAGAAAGGTGATGAGCAGGAGGCGGGGCAGCAGGAGCAGGGGCAGGGGCAGGGGAGCCATGGGCAGCAGCTGGAAGGGGATGGCAAGCTCAATTTGCTGCTGTTCAGCCCAGTGGCACAGCCTGCCAGGTTGGTGGTGGTTCGGCAGGGCCCTGGCGGCGTGGCGGAGGTGGTGGGGGAGGAATCACAAGTGCCTACCGGCCTGGTGGTTGCGGAGCTCCCCGTGCACCTGCGGGCGGGTGAGCAGGAGGTGGGGGTGGACCTGGGCGGGGTGGTGAGGGAGTTGGCGGAAGCTGGGACTGCGCAGGGCGAGGGGCGGTCGTACGGTGTGCAAGCTGAGGTGCTGCAGCTGCTGCTGCTGCCGCCGGTGCATGAGAAGGGCAGTGGGCGTGAGGGTGCGGAAGGCAGTCACCCTAAAGCAGCCGCAGGGGCGGGCGGAGTGCTCGGCAGCGGTGGCGGCGCTAGCGGCGGCGGCGCGCCGGTGCCTCCCCTGCTGCACTTTGCCGTCCCGCTGCTGCTGCTGCCCGCGGAGTCGGTTGAGGAGCTGTGCGAGCTGGAGGGCCGCATGCGGGCGGATGTGCAGGAGCAGCAGGCGCTGGGAGCGGCAGTGGCTGAGCCGCCGGCGCCCACGACAGCCAATCCAGCCCAAGCGACGATGGCCGCCGGCCCCGGCGCCGATTACGGCTACTGGCGTGCCCACATGGAGCCCCTGCTCCAGCACCTAAACGCGGTGCTGCTGGCGGGCGGCATTGGTGATCTGGCCTGGGTGACGGACGCGCTGCTACCCGGCCTACTGGATTTCCTGCGGGGACAGCGCATGGGCGCCACGGAGCGTCTGCTGGTGGACCGCCAACAGCAGCCGCCGCCGTCGCCGCCACCGCAACAGCAACAGCAGCAGCTGCCCCAGGAGGCGCCGCTCCCGGCGGGCATGTCGCTACCCACCCTGCACGGCCAACCTGCGCAAGGCGCCAGCGGCGGCGAACGGGCAGCTGCGGCCCATACTGCGCCTGCAGCAGGTCCCGGCACGTCCCCTCAGCCTTCACACTCCCCAACCGCCCATGTCCGTGCCGGCGAGGCCACAGCCGCCGCAGTCCCAACCCCCTCCTCTCCGTCGGCTGGCCACCTGCTACACGGCTTCAGCCCTCCCGCCCTGGAGCGCCAGTTTCGCGCCTGGCGCGCCGCCAGCCTGGCTCGCGCCGCGCTGCCGCTCATGCTGCTGGCTGCCGTACCGCACCTGTACGCGCTGGCCACATCGGTGTGGTGGGCGCTGCGGGGACGGCAGCCGCAGGACGTGGCCAAGGCGGCGGCATCGGAGGCTGACTGGTGGCGGCTGGCGTTCGAGGTGGTGCTTTACTTCGGGAGCTGGGCCGCAGACGTGTCGGGGTACGTTGCTGTGCTGCTGGTCATCATGCGGCACACGGCGGCGGGAGGGCGGCCCAGGGGTGCGGGGGAGGGGGAGGGGAAGTCCCGGACTCAGCAAGGTAAGGAGGTCGGGAGGGAGGAGCAGCCGCAGCAGGGGCGGCGCGACGGTGGTGAGAAGGGCGTGGGGCTGCAGCAGCAGCAACTGAGGAGTGGCTCAGACCTGGAGCCGTGGGGACCGCTTGAGCGGCACCTAAGGGAGGGGACAAGGGAGCAGCAACAGCAGCAGGGGCCGCAGCTGCCGGGAGTAAGCAGTCCACAGCAGCAGAGGCTCCTGTGGAAGGTGCAGACCGAGGCGGCCCCCAAGGCACCGGACAGCGCAGCGGCACGTGTTGCCGGGGCTGTCAAGGACTGTGACGGCACGGCCATGTACGCGTCGCTCTCCCTGGACCGCGCCTACGCGCGGGGGGCTGTGGTGGTGGGCCCGCTGTTACTGCTGCTGCTGTCGTCTGCTGCGCTGCTGCTGCAGTGCCACGTGCCGCGCCTGGCGGTCGGCAACGGAGGGCCCTCGGCTACCCTGGCTATCGCCGCCACACGTGCCGTGACGGGCCCGTGCGCGCAGCAGCTGACGGTACGGCAGGTGGCGCTGGCCAGCCCCGTCATGATGCTGGGGGATGCCCTGCTGTTGATGCTACTGAGGCCAGAGTGGGGCGTGGGGCGTGTTGTGTTGACATCGCTGAGCTGGAGGCTGGCGGCCTTTGCGTTCTCTGCATGCTTTGAGTGGCGTGCACGGCGGCGCTTCCTGGCGTGAGATGGCAAGCAAACTCGCATGGCATTGACCTGTTGACATGATTTTCTGGAGTAAGCAAAGTCGCATGGCATTGACCTGTTGACATGATTTTCTGGAGTAAGAGAGCTGGACAGCTGTTGCGGTGCATGGCAAGGGTTACAACAGGATCACGTTCAGTACCGTCACGTCTCTGCAACCCCGAGGTCGAGGGATTTGAGGTGGACATGCAGCGGGTAATGTCAGCTACGCAACAGAGGACATGCGGTGCCAGCGTGTGTAACGCGATGGGGCTAGATATACAGGAACCCAAATCTTGCGGTTGTCTGGCAGGTGTGGTCTGGGCTGCTGGGTGTAGGGTGCGGCCGTGGCGGCGGGAAGCGGGGGGCGGTCCGCATCTGGGCAGCCAACGGCAGCGGGCGGGGCGGGGCACGCAATGATGACATGTGCAGTGCTCTTGGGGCCGCGGCGCAGGCGGCTGTGCCCCGCAATCCGACGATAGGGAGGAGCGGGGAAAGGCTGGTAAAGAAAAGGCTGGCGCCAGGTACAGGAAGGCGTACCCTCGCGCATGTAGCTGCGTGCCATGGCAGAGGGGTTGCTGTCTTGCATTGTGCCGGACCCACAGCTTTGAAGCGACAAGATAGATTTGCATCTCGTTACCCAGCCTTGGCAACTAACCGTGTACGCTACGGCATGCCCGCATCAGCCGCACAGCGAGATCTCTGTTGCCCCAACCGCTCCTGGCCCACCCCCCAATCCCTGCACCAGGTGCCAGTGCCAGTGCCAGTGCAGCTCCCAGTAGCGTAGGCCAGCACTGCTTTCGCCCGGCTCGTACGAAGTCCGGCCGCCAGACATCAACGAGTGATGCACTCGACTGCTTACCATATGCAGTCCTGCGCACAACTGCTTACCGTATGCAGTCCTGCGCACAACTGCTTACCGTATGCAGTCCTGTGCAGTCCTTTGTACAGGCAACCTTCACATATCAACAAGACAACACAGCCCCTTCAGTTAGTTGAAGCCGTAGCCACATGCACCTCCACTGCTGACAACGCACAAGGTACGGGTACCAGTACTCGCGTTTGCGTCTGCTGGGGCGCCTTGCGCCTTACGCAACCCTACGTCAACCAGGCAACCTGCTGGCACAATAGGCAACACCATTTCCCGTCAAATCGGTAGGGATGTGAACAAGTCCACAACGGAGGAACTCCCCTGGTCCAATGTGCAGTAGCCCGCAACGGTCAGCCCAGTGCGTGGCCCCGCCGCGTCCAGCCCTCAGCGCGACAGCCACCACAGCGCCCGAGCACTCCCTTCCCACCGTCACTCCGTCAGCACAAACCTATAGCCCAAATCGACTAGGCGTCGTACCGGCATCTGCTGCACGCGCGCGTCTGTCACGGCACGGCATGCGGTACGTCGGCAGCTTCATGTGGCCACGCACGCCATATGCTGGCTTCCATCCGCATGGCGGACAAGCCTCATGCGACGCGTCTTGCTATCGCATGTTCACCTGTGTGTGTCGTCATCGATCATGCAAGTTCCTCTACCTCCTGCTGCTGCAGTGACAAGACAGACAACCGTTGCATCCCAACCTCGCTCCCACATACAATGGTTTGAGTCACACGAACTAACGGGACTCGGCACGCAGCGTATGTACGTGCACCACTCTTAGTACACACGTTCACCCTCAGCAACAGCAACACCCAGAGAGCTGCCCGACAGCCCTGCACACCTCGCTGCCGCTGTGCTCATCAGGCTCCAAATTTGGTCGGCGGCGGCGGCAGCGGGGGCGGCGGCGGTGGCATTGCGGCTGAGGAGCTTCAGTGTGTTGGCACCCGCCAAGCCGCCCCCTGGCCCATTCCTCATGGCAGCAGAAGCAGCATCAGCTGCAGCACCTCAGTCGGCGGGCGCCGTGCCTGCCCCTCACCACCATCTACCCCCGCCACCCCTGCAAGGTCCACCCCCACCTCCTGCACCCCCTCAGCCAGCAGGTACAGGGGGACCACCGCGGCCACCAGTCCGCTGGGCACGTGTGGATAGCCCGCCTCCGCCGGCGTCGCCGCCGCCGCACCCTCCGCCGCCACCACGTCGCTTTGGTCCTGCCCCACCTCCAGCAGCACGTCGCTTTGGTCCAGCAGCGGGGCGTTGTGGGGCATGGGGCCCTGCCTCGGTGGTGCCTGCACTCTGGCACCTGTGCAAAGGTGGCCGCCGCCTGCCGCCATGTCCTGCTGTACGGCGTGCTCAAGGGCGTCGTACAGCTGTCGTACGATTTTTTTGTCGGTGTTGGGGCGGGCAATCATCTGGCGAAGCGACGGCGGATGGGAGGGTGGTAGCAGCTGTGAGCGTGGCATGGGTACGGCACGTACGTAAGGGATGCGGCGTGTGCACTGGCATGTGGGTTGCTAGTACGGTTGGTCAACGGCAGGGGGGCGTGTGCTTGTGTGCTTGTGTGTAAGCACAGGGTAGGTCCAGTCATGCCAGTTCACCAACATAAATGATAGTACCTCCAGGGTACTCCTCCCAGGAGTGAAGCTTCATTCCACTATTAGGCTTGGGAACTTAGAACATTCCCCTGGCCGTCCCCCGCATCCCACTGACCATGATCGCCAGGGCGCGGCGGCGGACCACGCTGCGGTACAGCGAGCTGCCCTCCGGCTGCCGCATGGCGACTGCAGCGGTAGCAAGCGGTGTGCGTGCCCCTCCTTGCTGCTCCCCTGGCCCCTGCTGCTGCTGCTGCTGCTGCTGCCGCTGGCGCAGCTGCTGTAGCAGGTGTGCACAGGCCCGGGTGTAAAGGGCCCTGTAGTACAGGTGTGCAGTTAGCGCCGCCAGCACAGGTAGGGCCACCATGGCCGCCGCCAGCACGCCCTGCACCCACAGGGGCTGGCACGACAGCAGCAGCGGCGCATGGCGCTGCAGCTCCTTGCAGCTGACGTAGCTGTGCCACTTGCTGCCGAATGCGGGGAGTCCCGAGCGGCCGCTGCTGCTCCGGACATCGCTGCCGCTGCTGCTCCTGCCAACGCTGGCCGTTACGTTGCTCACAGCACACTGCGCTACCTGCTGCTCCATGTGCATTAGGCCACGCGCCACTGTGTAGGCTGCCAGCAACACCGCCGTGGTGTACAGCAGGACGCCGGAGAGGGCATTTAGGATGGGGAACTGCGAGGGCGCGGTGTGGGGGACCGAGGCCACCCAGAGGCAGGAAGGTTAGCGTGGCTTGCAGCCGACGCACGTGTTGCCCCAAGCTGAAGTGAGCGCAGCTCCAGCGTGTTGTTGCGTTTTGCCACATACGCCCCGCTGTCAAATCTGCGGCCTCCTATGCGGAGACCATGCCGACCTCCGCGCACCACGCCCATCGCCGAGCACCCTGTAGCCCAGATGCTACCCTGTCTGCACGTCACGTACTCACTGCTCTCTGCAGGCCGCACCGTCACACAAACCTTGTGGCCCACAGGCCGTGCTCTTTGATCTCTGCACGTCAAGCGCTTACGCTGCACCCTGCGTGCGTCCGACAGGCTCCCAAGCCCCACTTACCCCGATGAGCGGATCCGTGATGCTCAGTGTAGCCACAGCTGCCAGGGGCAGGGTGCACGCGAACAGCACATAGGACGCCGACACAGTGTCAGGCTGCCTTGACGGCGGTAGCAGCAGTTGCGAGCCAAGATGCAGCAGAGCAGTCCCGCCGCAGCCGCCGGCCCACAGTAGTTTCAGAGAGTGCCTACACGTTGCATCGAATTGGATTTGCCGTTTGGCGGTTGGGAGGATTGGTAGCTGCCGGTCGGCGTTTGGAAGGAATGGTAGGGGTGTGACTAAAGGGGGTGCAGGGCTAGCTAGGCGCTCGTGCCAAACTGACAAGCCGTGCGGTGCTAGTGCGGTGCTAGTAGTGGTGGCCTCAGGGGTAATCCGGTTTATCCCCTGATTGGTCCTGTGCGTTATGCTGTAGCGGAAGCAGTGCCAGCATCTCAAGTTGTTCGGGTACCGTACGTGCAGCCCCTCAGGTTCCTTACATGCATCTGCGTCATGTGTATGCATTGGTGTGCTTAGACCCATGCACGGCGACCAAACATAAGCCACTCCGGCCTTGGCGCTGACCCGTGTCTCCACCACGCACCTCCTCCACCAGTCCCACAGCCTGCCCTGCCTCCGTGCCGCCGCCAGCACCAGCACCAGGCCTGTGAACGCCATTTGGTGCGCGTTGCTGAGCAGCCCCACCCAGTCCCCCACGCGGGCGGGACGGACCAGCAGGTACCACGGGAGGTGGCGCAGCACGTGCAGCAGCTGGGGAGGGAAACGGGGAGGAGGGAGGGGCTTGGTGAGTTGCTGCTACCAGAGCTAGCAAAATACGTGTGTGCTATCTATGCGCTTGCAGCAGGGCTACCATTGGCATGCTGCACAAGTGGTGTAACCGACCCTTGGGTCATAAGGCGCCGGCCCCGCTAGCTGGGACTGGACATCCAGCGCCACGCCATTTGAAGCATGTCTCTTTCCTTGTGAAGTGGGCGTGGGGTCGCCCATGTGGCAGTTGCCTTACGTGCGTCTGGGCTGAACTCCGTGCGACTAACAGCCCCGGCCCCGGCTCACCTGCGCCGCCGCGTTACCACCGCACGGAAATCCTTCCAGCGCCCAGCCCTGGCTGCGCTGAGCAGCGCAGGCGGCAGGCGAGTGTCCGCAGCTGCGGGTCACAAACGCCGCCAGCACCAGCGGCAGCCACAGCGCGAAGGCAAGGTCACGGCTAAACTGGCGCTCTGCAGCAGGCAAGGCGACGGAGGAACACGTACGCGGGCACGCACCGGTCGCTTTGCTAGCGCAGGGAGCAGTGCGGGATTGGGGAAAGCGTTCAGGCATCAAGCGCGTTGGCTCACCAGCAGTGGAAGCATGAAGCGTGGGCGGCCGCGGCGGCAGGTGCTCCGCCAAGCCGGCCGCGGCGCGGCTCGGACTGCCCGCCGCCGTGGATGTGGGTGCAGCGGCTGTGCCTTCGTGGCCCTGCGACATTGCTATTTCAGAGCGAGGCGGTTGCATGCAGCTGCAGAGGCACTGGCTTTGGGGTGGCGTAGTACACGGCGCAGGCGTTTGGCACACCGTAGCTGCGGCAACCATACGTTGGTTCACTAATAGCTGTTTGTCGGACATGGTAACTCATTATTTTATGATATGGTATACAGGCGTTCGCGTGGTATGATTCATCAACCGCCCAGGCTGCGACCCATGGTCCAGCCCGACGGAAGTCCTGCTGCGAAACGTCGTAACTCTGAAATGCCAATGCCCTCGACAATGCCAACAAACACCCTTTGGCTGGGTTTGCGCGGTCTCAATCGGTCACAGCCTTTCTCAGCTTCCGCAGTGCACACGCACGCTCTTAGTCTGCTCCCCCTGTCGGTTGATACGTGCAGTCAGCCCGCCCATCATCAACTGATAGGTAGTAACTCGCCCAATAGCAGCCGGTTATCAGCACTAGTAGGGTAGGGCTCCGTTCTGGTGCCGTGGCGGTCACGGCCAACAGGGTCAAGGGCGCACATGCGCGTTGCACGTCCAGACAGGGAACGCGAGCTGTAGTACCAGAACATCTGTTGCATCAGGGTTGCATACCAACTCGTGGACAACTGCTCGCCTTGCACGTCCTGCTGCTGCTCCTCGCCCTGCTCCCCTGCCTCCTCCTGCACCTCCTCCCTTGCTCTCCTAACTCCTCCCCTGCCTCCTGTCACCGTGCCTCCCTGCCTCTCTCGTACGGCGCATCCAGCATGAGCCCGGCCCGTGCCTTCCCTTCAGACACCAGCACCGCCACCTCCTCGTCCGTGGGCTGCACTCGTGGCACGGGGGGGCGGAGGGCCGCTGAGGCGCCAGGGGTGCGGCCTTTGGCGGCGCCAGGGTGTGGCCAGGGATGGGGCTTCGGAGCGCCATGGTGGACAGGTAGGTGCCCTGGCACAGCACGTCCGGGGCCCACGTCGCCACGTGGCCCGGTGCGCGCTGGTGTAGACGTGCATGCCCATTGCCGGCACATCGGAACCCCATGACGTACGGTGCTCTGCTTTACAAGTATCTGGAATCTGGTGCGAGCCACAGCTCCAAACACATTGACACCTGCGTTCCCCAAAAACCTGCACGCCTGCCTTGACACACACGCCTGCCTTGACACAGTGAAGAAGAGGTCGAGGCAAGGGGGGGGGGGGGGGGCACCAAAGCGCTACGGCATGGCTACCTGTGAGCCTCCCCCCATGTGGCCCACATATACCCTGTCCTGCAGTCGAGGCAGACGGCAGGTATGCTGCGCCCACACGCTATCTCGACCCGAACGCCACCGCATACCGCCTGCTGCATCCCGCCCTGCCCACCGTCGCTACCAGCATTCCCCTATCCCCTCCACGTGCCTCCTACCTGCAACATCAACATTTTTACACACGCGTGTGGCAGAGGTGCCGCTCCGGCGCAAGGAATAATGCGACACCCTGGCACAGCCAAGCTGTAGCCCCCGGCCCGCAGCACTTCCCTGCCATATCGCTGGCGCTGCGTCAGGTGTGCGCACCCACACCGTACTCTGGCCCTCCACCCACCACAACGACTACGATGCCGCAAGCGCACTGCAGGGCCTTCGGCTGCAGGGCAGCCGGGCATTGGAGAGCCCGCGCTCCGGGGCCGTGAGCCCGCTGTAATCCACCCGGCACTGCGGAGCGCATCCTAAGAGGCTGGCTCGTGCCCCCCAAGCCTTTTCTCGTTCCTTGACGCTCCGGCACAGCAACCGCCAACGTTGGCGGGCCACCAACACTGGGCCATCATGGCCACAACCACTACGAGCACCACCGCCGCTGGCGCCATGGTACACGCCAATTCGAACGGCACCCCGCAGCAAGCTCCGGCTTCGCGCCGAACACCATCTGCGCTCCTGTGGTAATAATGCAGGGAAGCCCCTGGCCGCAACACCACTGCCAGAGCTGTCCACCACCAGCGCTTCAGGGGACGGGCAGTCCTAGTCAGCGTGAAAATTCTACAGTACCCACCCAGTTGCATAGTAGCATAGAAACACAACACTCTAAACGCCACTGCGAACACCACACACCCCGTACATCGCACCCATGCCTGCAGGTGTGCACCATGTACCCAGGTGGAGGGATGGCGGAGGACCTCACTCGACCGCCTTCCAGTCCCAGGTCAAACCAAGTATTTGCAGCAGGTACCGTACCTGAAACGAACGTTGCCTGCCCTTCGCTCTTCGCCTGGTTGACGCCTTCCTAGTCCCACCTGCCTGACAACCACATCCTGGTTTAGCTCCTTCCATTGTCGGCCTCCTTTGCCAGTTAAGGAGAAACGCCGCAACAACCAGACAGGCAGACATGCCCACCAACTGGCCACTAGCGTGCCGCACAACGGAGCGCACGGCAGCAGCGTACGGCACCACCGCTGCCCTGCACCCGTCGAGCGCGGCGTCGTGCCCTCGCTCGCTGACCGCACTACATGCATGCCCTTGGCAAACCGTGAAGCGATGTAGGCTTCAAATGCAACGCCTGAGAGTGCGTCTTCATAAGCTCCATAAACCACCAGGAGGGAGGCAGTGCCTGGCAGAGAGCGCCCCCAAATTTCGCCTAACCCCCAACACCTGTCCGGCACAGGGAGCAAAAATGCCACAGGCAAGCACCAGCAGGACTTACCGCTACCCATCGTGTATTGGTACTACTATGCAGCTACCCAATTCCAGCTATGCACAGCAGCCCCTACGGCCGTCCAGCCCCGCACCGCCAACAAGGCAGGGCAGGGCGTTCGGGCAGCTGTTGTGCGCAAGTACGTGTCACAGCAGGCAGCGGCACTCGCGTAATCAGACAAAGTACTGCGCACGTACACATCCATGTACACCCCAACGCGACACTTGGGCCCTAAGCCAGTGAGCAATTGGTATTTATGGCAATTGGTATGCACGCGGCTAAGCACACCCAATGCGCGATGTGGCATACTAGCGAGTACACGCAAGTCAGCAGGCACGTGCCTACCAATTGCTCCACTCGCGGCCTTGCCAACCGGACCTCAAAGCAGCCTTGTTACTCGCACGCAGCGAGTACTCGTACGGCAGCGCTCAAGCGGCACCGTAGGGCACGCTCACCAACAGGCGGGGCACAGTCTGTGCCGCGCTGGACTGCGTATGGCAAGTCATCCATGCTTGAACGCCGCCTATTAGTGGCCCATTTGGTCGACTCATACGAAAAATGACTTCCACATCAGCTTGGTGCCCAACCACCGTACAGCATGTACCAAAACTGCGTCCGTGTTATCGCACTCCACCTTCCTCCCCTGCTCAAACCCATGCCTACCGCTGCGCCCCCCTTCAGGCGCCGCACCAGCCATGGGTTCAGGCAAGCCGTAAGCACTCCCAGGCATACACTTACGCCCGCCGTGAATTGTTCATGACAATGACGACTCTAGTTGGTAAGCGACAATGTACTAGGCGTCTTTTAGCTTCGCTCCGCTGCTGCGCACTGCGCCTGCTAGCACGCACTGCCCTCCCGCGCTTCCTCCCTCCCCGGCCCCCGCCAGCCTCCGCAGGAAGCGCCTCCTCGCCCGCCACTCGAAGCTCGACGCCAGCAGCAGCGCCACCAGCCTCCAGCACGCCACCACGCCGCACACGCGGGCTCGGCCCCACTCGGGCCGCAGCAGCCCCAGCAGCAGCGCCTCCGCCACCCCCAGCACGGGGCTCGCCAGCGCGACCTGGTGTGCCGCCAGCTGCTGCACGCACGGGCCCGTCACGGCACGTGTTGCGGCCACGACCAGAGACGCAGTGGGCCCGCCAGCGCTCACCTGGCGGGGCACACCGTGCTGCAGCAGCAGGGCCGCGGCGGAGAGCAGCAGCACCAGCAGCGGCCCCACCACCACCGCGCCAAGCGTGTACACGCGGTCCAGGGACGGCGGTGCGGCTGGAGCAGCTGCAGCAGCTGCGGCGGTTGGCCGCTCCTGATGCGACCCAAGCGGCACGCCAACCGCAGCAGCAGTAGCAGCCGCAGAGCGCCCCGCCGTTGATGCTGGTGCTGGTGTAGATTCCCCCGCACCTTTGTCCGCAGGCACGCAGGTGTCCCCAGCCGGAACCTGCTCCTGCTCCCTCGGCTCAGGCGAAGCGCGATTGCTCTCTGCTGTACCCTGCTGTCCTGGAGCAGCCGCCACCAGCACCGCCAGGTGCCCTCCCACGTCCCCCACCCAGCTCGCCGCATGCAGTAGTACTGCGGACAGCACCCGGGACCACCACGCTGCTGCCGCCAGCTGCCGCAGGGGGACCCCCAAGGCGTGCACTGCCGCCGCCAGCGCGACCGCATGCGGCACCGCCGCCGCAGCCACCAGCGGCAGTGCAACGTCGGCCAGGCCGGCGGCCCGCCAGGCACGGTACTGACGCTCCAGGGCTGGGTTCTGGAAACCGCGGATCAGGTGGATCAATGAAGGCGCGGCGGGCACGGGTTGGGCAGTGCTGCTTTGGCCAGCAGGAGGGCTGGAGCCGGGGTTGAGGCCGCGAGTAGGTGCGGGGGCGGGTGTGGGTGCGGAGACAGCTCCCCGCTCGGGAACGGTGGCTGTGGCGGAGGCCTCGGGCACCGGGCTCTCCTCACGGCCAGACTGGAATTCGGTATCCAGGTCACCGCTGCAGCTGCGGCCGCCAGGGCTCTGGGCTGACCGTTGCACGGCCGGGGCAGGCGGCGGCGTTCCTGGCGGCTGGCGGCTCAGCACGTGCGCCGTGGCCTGCATGTGCTGCTCGCGCAGGAAGGCAAGCAGGTGGGGCAGCAGCACGCGCAGGGCCCAGGACGCGTCCTCCGCGCTACCCGTACCGGACACACTGCCGTCGTCGATCTCGCTGTCGGCGCTGAGACTGCCGTCAGCGCTGCTGCCCTCGCCACCGCCGCCGCCGCTGCCACCGCTGTCTATGTGCGGTGCCTGGCCGCCCCCCGCCCACAGCACCAGCGCCAGGTCCTCTAGCAGGGGACCCATGTGCTCGCCCCAGTAGCCCCAAGACTCATCGCTGGGGTTCGAGGTTGGAGGCCCTGGGCTGGTGGCCCTAGTGCTCCCCTGTGCTGCTGGCAAGGTCGCGTCGTTGCCCACGCCTCCTGCCTCTGCTGCTGCCAGGCCCTGCCCAGCCCGCACATACTCCCGCATGCGGCCGTCCAGCTCACGCAGCTCCGCCGCCGCTGCTGCGGGCAGCAGCAGCAGCGGCGCCGTGAAGTGCAGCAGGGGAGGTGCTGCTGTGCTGCCGCCGCTTGCGGCGCCGCTGCGTCCAGCCTCCACGGCACCAGGATCCTCCTCGCCACCTGGGCTGAACGATGGCGGCAACAGCATAAGCTCCAGCACCTCAGCTGGGGGCTCGTGCGCCTCAGCTCCGTCCTCCTCCGCCCCTGCCTCTGCCCCCGCCACGGCCCGCAGCACCCCTGTCAGCTCCACCCCCACCTCCTGCACCCCCTCAGCCAGCTGCAGGGGGAACTCCGCCGCCACCAGGCCGCCACACGCGTGCGCCCCCGCCGCTACCGCCACAGGGTCTTCGCGCAGCACCACCAGCCGGGCGGCCTGGGCCACCGGGCACCGCAGCACGAGGGAAAGCCTGCCGTCCGGCCCCTGCTGAACGCCCGCGTCCTTTTCCTCCTCCTGCTGCTGTTCATGCTGCCCCGCCTGACCTGTGGCGGTGCTCCCTTCCTGGCCCTCACCCTCTCTGGTTGCCGGCGGGTTGTCCCAGGGTCCGCCACCGCTCGCCCCCTGCCCCCCTGACCCAGGGGTCGGCCAAGACGCCCAGGGGCCACCGACCTCCCCCTGGCCCTCCCCCAGCCCCCGGCCCTCGCCCTCCGCCTGGCCGTCCCCCTCCCCCTCCCCCTGGCCCTGGCCCCCCGACCCACGGGTCGGCAGCGCCAGGGCAGGCGGATATAGGCGCAGCAGCTCGACAGCGGGGCCAGGGGCTGTGTCCTGGCCCTCCCCCTGCTCATCGTCGGACCTGAGCACCGCTCTTCTGCCGCCGCCCGCCACCAGCACCCACAACCCCGACAGATGCCCCAGGCTAGCTACGGCACGCTGCATCCGGGCCGCCAGGCCACCAGCGTCCCCCTCCGCACCTTGCAAGCCAGTTGGCTGCGGACTTGCAGTGTTGGAGTAGGCAGTTTGCCAAACGCCCGGTCCGGTGCTTAAGCTGGTGATGCTGCTGGAGCCAGTTTGGTCCATCCCGCCCTCGCCCAGGCGAGATCCGTGCAGCATCCTGTGTGCCTCAGCCATAAGGTAGCTGGCACTGCTGGGGCTGGTGCCTTCGTTGCTGGCACCGCTGCCGCCGCCGCCTGCGCCCGTACGGTCGGAACCCCGGCTCAAGCCGTCAGTGCCGCTGCCACTCCCGGACCCGCTGCCTGGTGCGTCTGGGTCGGGCAGCCGGCCCCTGTGCCGCCGCCCCCTGTGCCGGGGCACCATCCCGGACCACAGGACCAGCTGCGCGCAGCCGCGCAGCACCGCCCACCGGCTGCACACCGCCCGATAGGTGCCCGTACCCATGCCTACAACTCGGGGTGTCTGAGCCGTGAGTGGCGCGCGCGGTGTGGCAGCAGGCACGGTGCCCTGCCCGTGGCCGGCGGCCACTGATGGCCCTGCCTCTGGCGCAGGTCCGAACGGCAGAGGCCAGGGAACGGCTGGGTAGCTGTCAGCAGTGGGTAGGCTCGAGTCGCCGAGGGTCCTCGGAACAACAGCGGTGTCTTGGGCGTTGGCCCCTGGGCCGATCGCTGCCGACCCTCGATGTGGGGACTGCCTCGCACGTTCGTCACGCTGCTGCGGATGCTGCTGCGGCTGCCGTGGGTGCCGCTGCTCCCGGTCTGCCTCCCGCAGCGCCTGCCGTACTGCTGCGGCCAGGCGAGGGCCGAACTCCTCGAGAGTGCCGGGGTGGTGCAGCACCTGCCGTGGGGAGCAAGCGGCGGAAGGGAAAGGCCGGCGCAGCAAGCCGGTGACTGGGTGACTAAGTAAACAAGTACAAGCAAGCTTGCTAGGCAGCTGTGCACCAGGTGAGGAGAGCACGGGCGACCGCTTGTTACTTATTCCTCGACACTGTATAACATGCTAGAGTGCTCCTGTGCGTACTGCTGCGTACCGGTCCTACGTGGCAAGGCACCGGCCAGGCGTGTGTAGACAAGCATGAATGGACTTCAACGACGTTGTGCGTGCGGCCCTGGCGACGCCGCCTTGCCCGCAGCCCCCACCCTCCGCACCTTGACGGACACCACCCGCCTCCGAGACAGGCCCACGTACAGGGGGTCACCCGGCGGGGGCGGGCCGACACCGGGTGGCACGGGGACCTCGGTACCGGCCTCTGCCAGCCTTCCGCTCTGGTGAACCTGCCGTTCCCGTCTCCCGCTCTGCTGCTTGTGTTGTTTGCGTTGCTGCTGGTCTTCCGGCAGATCTGCCCCCGTCCCACTCTCCCGCTTGCGGTAGCGGCCCCACATCCACCGCTGTGACGCACTGGCGAGCGCGATCGGAAAGGCTACCAGGAAGGCCGCCAGCAGGCACTGCACCCACAGCGGCCGGCAGGACACCAGCTCAGACATGTCCGGCATGTTGCACCGCAGCAGGCTGACGTTTGTGGCGCTGCTGCTGCTGCTGTTACCGGGGTCACCCGTGCCCGCCAACTGCTGCTGCGCCAGCAGCATGATGTGCGGTGCGATGGCGTACGCGGCCACCCACACCGCCACCGTGTGCAGCAGGATGCCGGCGAGGGCCGCCAGGAACGGAAGCTGGGGTGGCATCATGAGGCAGGGCCAGGCCATGCATTGAGATTTGCATTGGGACGTCTTTTTGGAGGGCGTCCTAACCCGAAAAGCACAACCGCTTCAATGGACCGCATGTCATGACCCAGACATCATTGGCCTTGCCTTCAAGGTGAGAACCTACGGACCCTGGCACCCAGGCCTCACAGGGCACGACAGCCTGCCAACAATCATGCCCCTTTGGGAGGCAACTGCCGCAGCAGCACCCTGCTGGTTTTCATGTGCGCACTGCACCGCACGCATTGGCGTGCACGTATACCTCTACATCACTCACCCCGACCAGTAAGTCCAGCGCGCAGTAGATGAGGGTGCTGGCCACCGGCTGCGTGCTGACCAGGAGGGTGTACGGCCCAAACACGCCGTCCAGCCAGCGGGCCCGAGGCAGCAGGGGATAGGACACCAGGTGCAGCAGCGTGGAGCCCCCGCGGGACGTGGACCAGGCGGCCAGGACGCGGTGCCTGGGGGGCAGGACACGGGAGCCGGACATGGTCAGCTTGCGGGCCGAATGTGAATCGTCGAAACCCCTGGGACTGCTTCAGGATGCCACCTGGGAGTTTCACCCTGCGTCGCAGCAAGGAGTAGCATACTCTGTCATCATTCGGAGGTGTGCGTGTTGACCTCATTGAGGTAGCTGCGAACAGCAGATTGGGTTGGCGAAAGGGCCCCGAGCGTTTGCGATGTTGTCCAGTAGACCGCACACCGCAACCACCATAGAGTAAGATGCCAGAGTGCATGTACTCTGGATACTTCCGCTAAGCACTGCCCGTCCGTGGCCGCGACTGAGTCTGTAGCTGTTGCGGTGTTGGCACCAGCGGTGTTTGAACCTAAAACCATATCGAGCAGGCCACACCAGTTTAAAAAGTTTGGGCGGTAAAGTATATGTACTCTATCATTTAAGCTGGAGGAAGTGCAAGTCGCGGCCCGAATGCGGCCGCGACGCAAGCGACGTCCAGTGGTGTCGCAACTACAATAAGCTGAACATGGACCAAACTGACAGCTGCAATACGCCTGTATGTCCGCCGTGCCAGGCAGGAAATCCTTAAGGAACAGATTGCTCGTCCGGGTGCGGTGCCCAGGGGAGCTCCCCTGGCAGTGCCTGCCGGGGGGTGAGACGGCTGGCCGAAGGGGAGGGGCCCTGCCGCACGCAGGGCATCGGGGGGTAATGTACCATATCAATCTGCACACACTGCTCACCTCCTCCACCAGGCCCACAGCGCGCCCTGCCTCCGCGCCACCGCCAGCACCAGCACCAGCCCCGTGAACGCCATGTGGTGCGCATTGCTGAGCAGCCCCACCCAGTCCCCCACGTGGACAGGCCGGGCCAGCAGGTACCATGGCAGGTATGCCAGCACGTGGAGTAGCTGGGAGGGGCAGGGGCAGGGAGACAGCGAGGGTCAGCTTGCAGTAGGTCTCCCTCCCCCGGCTTCCCACGCTTGTAACCGCTCTGTTACCGTTCGCATCAAATAACAGTGGGCACAGTAGCCAAAGTGCCAACGCAACATCACATTTACCAAATGCAGGAGCATAGGCCGTGTCGACTTTTGTTAGCTGCTGGTGCTTGCATGAGGAGCAGCTTGGGATGATAAGGAGCAGGCACGTTGACGACGGGGCTACACGCTACGGTATCCTTGTGGTGTACTGCTGCTGGCCATGTACTGCTGCTGGCCATGTGAGGCTGGGAAGGGGTACACGGGTACTGGGACCGTGCCGCACCGCACGCCGACAGCAGCAGCCGGCCTGGTTGCCCCATTCTACAGGCCGGCGGACATGCAGGCCAGGAAGCCGCTACAGCCTAACACCGTGTGTCCCAATGCAGCACCTATGTGCAAGCTGCCGGCTGACCAATGCAGGTCACAGATAGAAGGGCCCTCACCTGCACAGCTGTGTGCGCCCCACACGGGAAGCTGCTCAGCGCAAGGCCCCGCGCGCGCCCCGCCTCGCATGCCCCGGGGCCCGCCCCCGGCGCGCCACAGCTGTGCGTCACAAACGCCGCCAGCACCAGCGGCAGCCACACCGCAAAGGCAAGGTCGCGGCTGAAGTGGTGGTCTGGGGTTGCAATAAAGGGCAGTGCAAGTTATCACCTGACTAGCCTTGCCGGCGTAGTGAGCCCGTCCTGGTCCATCACAGACACAATGGCCCTTGGCTAATGCGCTCAATGTTAACGCCATTTGTTAGGGAAAATGGAGTAGAGCTCGCACACGGCTGGTTTAAGGCACTGGAGTCGCTTCGCACCTGCCAAAATGGCCCCGAAGGAAGCCCGCTGCTGGAACGGCCCTCGTCCCGTAGAGTGCTCCTCAAGCCGATCATCCTTTTTTGAGTGCCTGTCTTGTCCGGTCGCCTTTCTGGGGGCGCTGCTGCCAGCGTGGCCCTCGCCGGAACCTTCGCGGCCGGCAACGCGCGCCGCTTCCGAAATGGCAGGTTTGCGCTTATTAAAAGTCATCGTACCCTTCGATATCTGCTCAGCTAATGACTTGGATCACTCTCTCTTGCTCTGTTTCGGCGTCGCCTAGTGCCAAGCCGTCAGCGGATAACGTGGCGCGCCTCAGTGCCCTGGCCGCGTAAGAAGAAATGGAGAACAGTGTTTAATGCGTGCTAATTCTCTATGTAAAAAAGAGACGGACAGCCGTGACAACATGATAGCTGGCTGCTCCCTCATCAACATCCCCCCGTATCAGATGCAGGCGCGACCCATGGGTCAGCCTCCTGGTCATTAGCAGCACGAGCAGGCACTCTGCCTACAAGAGAGCATGAAGGCCATCGCTTCAACGTTAAAAGTCGCAGATCCTAAGTGGAGCAACGGGCATCTGAAAGGGGGTGCGCGGTAGCCCGTTGGTGTCACGCTGTGTGCGCTCTCCCCAGTCACCCCGATGCACTCCGTCCCGGCAGTCGTTGTGGCCTAGTAGGCCGACCGGCGCCGCTACTCACTTCCACTGCGGTCATACTGCTGCAGTACACGTACACGCAGTACGTTGCGGGCGCCTAGGGAGGATCCTTTGCAGCTCTGGCCCTCGCCGGTTGATCGCCTCACACTAGAGGGTTGAAGCTGAGGGCCACGTGTGCTCGCTCCAGCCACCTTCCGCGTACCGTATCCCTGCCCGGGGTCCCCCAACGCGCAAAACCGTATTAGACTTCAAGCGACGTGATAACATGGCGCACGTGCATGCATGTACGTGTGCACGCCACGCTAACACAAAATATCCCAGCTCAGCCAACGGGGCAAGTGCGCACAGCCACCCCCAACCTCCACAGCCGCCCGAACCCCGCCCATGCATTGTTACTAAGGTCAAGGAAGCAGACCAGTAGACGCGGTCGACCTGGGTCCAACAGCAACTACGACACTTGGCAGGTAAAAGGGCCAACCGTGCTCGCTGGTGCTCGTCCTTCCCCGTGTGCAAGGAGCGGGCCTTCGCCCCCCACCAGCGCCGCACGCCCCTCACGCTGGAACGTCAATGCACAGTTAGTACAAAGTCGGGATTTCGGAATAGACCACATCCCTGATCCACCGGCGGAGAGGCAACCAGGGCCCATAAGCCGATTAGTAATCAATGGTTCATAGTGGCAGTCGCGCAAGCGCGGGTCTGCCGAGATAATTACGACATGAGCGAGAACCCATGCCGGTAGTGTGTGGGAGTAAGTACAGAGCTGACCCTTGCCCCCTCCCTAGCCCCGCATGCCCGCCAACTCACCGGAACTTCAGGGCACCGTTGCTACAGAGCAGAACGCAACGCATTCAAGCGTGCAAGGAACGACAGCCTCCGCAGTCAACACACGTCGTGGCACGGAGCGCGCAAGGAGGGCAAGGGCACACCCATGAGCCACTTCCTACCTTCAGGCAGGTAACCGGCCACGGTCGGTGTTGCTGCGACACAGGCTATGCCAGTAGAGGAAGTAATGATCCCCATCCAGCTTTTCCGGTACCTGCCCACATCCTCCCTTCTTGCCCTGGTCAAACCTAGCTACTCAGCATTGGTGGTGCACGAGTGACCCACGTGCATGCAGCACCACATGCTTACCTACATGCCACATACCCAGGCTTGTCACAAGCCTACCCAGGGTTGCCCGAAGGCACGTGCTAACAGCGAGCATGATAAAATCCTGACGACATTGTTGCGGATTTTTGTGTGAAGTGTTCCATGCCGTTGTAAGGCTGAGCATGAGGTATGCGGCCTGGGAGAACTGCCTTTGCTGGTTCGCTGCACCGTCACTCCCGCCCGCCTTCCCGCCTACTAGGCTTCCAGTGTGAGCCATGTGACACACGTTGGCAGAAAGGTACAGACAAGGACAAAGCCTTCGTTGTGTCGCCTTACCAGCTGCTACCTTTCTGCTATGACGAGACTGCCCGACGCGCGCTACAACGTTGGACTACCACTATGTGTGCAGTAGAGGAGCTGATAAAGGTATTATCGCGCTTGGCGGGAAGCGGCCGAGGAGCGGGGCGGGAGCCTCAAGACAGCCACATCGGTAAGTTGCAGTGTGGCAATTACATTTCATACATCAACGCGAAAGGCATAACGTGAAAGCAAGGACTGCATGGAATGGAAATATACCTTAGACATGATGCGGAGCAGGCAACCTAATGCGGAGCAGGCAACCAGGCAACCGCAGCACGTAAGCACTTCGGCCACGCCCACTCGGCCCACACCTTGCTCGAACAGATATTCTGAACCTCATGCAACGGCACATGTCATGTACATGCCGTTATGTACCAACACTAGGGATGGCACGTGCACGGGAAGTGCGATTTCGGTGCTGTGCTGGGGTGCCTGTGCGCGTCAGCGGGGCGTGCTTCCCTGTTGCCTCCAGAAGGTCGCCCCCTAGCGAACCCACCGCGCCCGTACGCGCCATAACGCAAAAATTACTTGGGCATAGTGTGGATGCACGCACGCACTGCTGGTGCCCTGCAGGTATCGCCCACGGCGGTGGCTGCCGTTGCCTTGCCTGGTCTTTGCTTGCCACTGCTGATGCAGCTGAGGCCCGAGTGGGGCGCATGCTTGCCGTGTGTGCTGTGTGGTCGATGGTGGTAGGACAGAAGCTGGGTACCTTCGGCTTGCTTGCATGCTGCGCATGGTGGGCCGAGGACTTGTCGCGGGTCCAACAGCTGCTCTGTTCGTCGCGCACGAGGCCGACGGCATTCGGACGGCGTCCGGGTGTTCCAGGCAGGGTTCCACCCGCGGAGCTGCCAGTAGTCAGGCTTCGTACAGGGCGGGGGTTGGACGAATAGTAAGTGTTTCTTGCTGTTCGCACTTGTGGCAAGGTCAGACACGGGATTGCACGGCCATACATGACTGCGAGGTGGATTGACGGGACTTCAAGTGACGTGTGCAGGTGCCAAAGGGGACGAAGTGTTTGAGATTGCGCATTGGTGTGTGGGGAGTGGGGTGATAAGCTACACCTACTCTGGAATGCCGTATAGTCAAGACAGCATCCTGCCTTACACTGGAAGTATCTACGTGAATGCATGTATCATTTCCAGCTCCTGTTGGACCCCTCCAGCAGAACCCTAGCCGTGCGTGTCTATGAGCAAGGGCGCACCTGCAGGCCAAAGCCGTTCCCTGTGCCACTGCACAGGCAGCATCCCGCAGCTCCAGCAGAGAATAACAAGTGATACAGGGCCCAGGCACACAATGCAGAAGCCGCATGTATAATGAGTCAAGATTTGCGCCTCTAGTGCGGGGGGCCAGGTGGGGCAGACGGTTGAAGGGCTGCATTACTGTAGGCCGGTTGGCACGTGCTGGAAAACCTACGTGCATAACCCGCTCCGGTGGTCGCCGCACAAGTGCGCTGGACAGGTAGCAACCGTTGTGAAGATCGATATGTTTAGCAGAAGGCATTGCCGAGGATGCGTGCATTTTTCTTGGCTTTTGGTACCAACGGACATCGCAAAGGAAACTCGAGGGGACACGCGGCGGACACGCGACGAATGTGCGTACTATTTCCAGTGTTTCCCTGGCAGATATGTACAAACGATTTCTGCAGGTGCTGCCATTAGCTGACGACGCTATCAAATATCCGCGTCACGCTCGAGCTCGACGTCTTACGATACTGACCCATGGGTCTGATGCACCGAACATTGGCTGTCCTCATGGCGCTGCAGTGCAAACAGCAGTCTGAAGCCTGCATCAAAAGGACAGTAGTTTATAAACTGCCTTATTCTAGCATAATGGTGAGTAACCCGACGTTGAACTTGTGAGGTCATTTGAACGAACAGTTGCCGTGGGTGCGGCACTGTACAAGCGCCCTTACCACCATGCTTCCAAGATGTGCAAAGTTCTATTCACTAAGTTCATACACGACTACAAGCACAGCGGCTGGTTTGGCGGCGTCCGCTCAGGCGGCAGAGGCGTGAAAAAGGTTGTGAAGCGCACCGCCGGTGCCGCAGTGCGCCTGTTGGCCTCTCATCACCTGCATAGCCGCACCGAGGCAGGCCGTGTGCAGGAAGCCGAGGCACCAGAAGGACCTACGCCGCACGCCGAGGGTCCTCCGGCCGATCCTTGTGGAGCGGCCTCTTGCTGCGCCGACGCCGTGCCTACCGGTATAGACCCGCCCCCGCTGGGCGAACCGCTGTACGAGAGCCTGCCTCGGCGCCGAGTGGTTTCCGTCAAGGTGCGGAGGGTCGGGGGCGGCGCATGCGTTGACGTAACCCCTGGGGGCCGGTGCAGGGCCCTGCCGCGCGAGCAGTCTCCGTCTCAGATAGGCCCCACTCCGTGGCCTTCCTGGCGTTCCGTACTTCCGTTACTGTTGCACCACGCGGTGCGACAAGCTGACACCTGCTAAGAGCCATCGCCACGTTGACGCTTGTCCAACTGCCGTCCTTGTGAACTCAACACCTGGTCGACACAAAAGCCATGTTGTAAACGGCATTGGCACGGCGTGCGTTGCACACTCAGATTCTCCAACCCTTCGGTTGCTTTCTGAAGTCAATTGTGAGTCGCCTGTTCTTGCTTGCCCCCATGCATGGCAGGTGCTGCGGCACCCCGGCAGCCACGAGGAGTTCGGCCCCCGCCTGGTGTCTACTGTACGGCAGACGCTGCGGGAGGCAGACCAGGAGCAGCGGCACCAAGTGCGGGCAAGCCAGTCGCAGCAGCGGGGGCCTGCTGGGGCCGGGCCGGCGGCGCATACGCACACGGCCGGCGGCACGGTTTCCCTGCAGCGCGGGACCGGCAGCATGCCCGAAGCCACGAGCCACCCGCATCCACAAGGCCCACTGCCTCTGCCCCTGGGACCGGCAGCGTCACCGCGAGGTGCCGGTGCTGCCACCGCGCAGGCCACGCAGCCCGCGGCTGAGCCCCCGCGAGGTGCGGACACCAGCACGCACCGTGCGGAGCGTGCGCCAGCCGTGGAGCGCAGCCGGTGGGCGGTGCTGCGCGGCTGCGCGCAGCTGGTCCTGTGGTCGGGGATGGCGCCCCGGCACAGGGGCCGGCGGCACAGGGGCCGGCTGCCCGACCCAGATGCACCAGGCAGCGGGTCCGGGAGCGGTACCGACGGGTTGAGCCCGGGTTCCGACCGCACGGGCGCAGGCCGTGACGGCAGCGATGGAAGGAGCAGCAGCAGCGCCGACTTCCCTATGGCTGAGGCACAGGGGTTGCCGCAGGGATGGCGCCTGGGGCCGGGTGGCATGGGTCAGATCGACACCAGCAGCATCGCCAGCGGGCGGGCGGGAGCGGGCGCTGGGCAGCCTACCTACGCCGACTCTGCAAGCCCGACGCCGAGTGGCCTGCAAGATGAGGAGGGGGATGCGAGGGGCCTGGCGGCCCGGCTGCTGCAATGTCTATCCGGCCTGGGGCGCCTGTCGGGGGTGTGGGTGCTGGTGGCGGGCGGCGGCAGAAGGGCGCTGCTCAGGTCCGACGATGAGCAGGGCGAGGGCCAGGAGACATCCTCTGGCCCCGCTGTCGAGCTGCTGCGCCTTTATCCGCCCGCCCTGGCGCTGCCGACCCGTGGGCCGAGGGGGCAGGGCAAGGGGGAGAGCCAGGGGAAGGGGGAGGGGGAGGGCCAGGGAAAGGGGGAGGGCCAGGATGGGAGCCCTGCCACAGGTCAGGCGGGGCAGCATGAGCAGCAGCAGCAGGAGGAGGACGGGGGAGCAGGCGTTCAGCAGGGGCCGGACGGCAGGCTTTCCCTCGTGCTGCGGAGCCCCGTGGCCCAGGCCGCCCGGCTGGTGGTGCTGCGCGAGGACCCTGTGGCGGTGGCGGCGGGGGCGCACGCGTGTGGCGGCCTGGTGGCGGCGGAGTTCCCGCTGCAGCTGGCTGAGGGGGTGCAGGAGGTGGGGGTGGAGCTGACAGGGGTGCTGCAGGCCGTGGCGGCGGCTGGGGCAGGGGCGGAGGAAGACGGAGGTGAGGTGAACGAGCCCCCAGCTGAGGTGCTGGAGCTTATGCTGTTGCCGCCCATGAATATTGGCACAAGTGGGGAGGAGCAGCCACAGCCGCGTGCTGGTGCCGCGGAGGATGGCGGCGGCGGCAGCACAGCAGCACCTCCCCTGCTGCACTTTACGGTGCCGCTGCTGCTGCTGCCCGCTGATGCGGCGGCGGAGCTGCGTGCGCTGGACGGCCGCATGCGGGAGTATGTGCAGGCTGGACAGGGCCTGGCAGCAGCAGAGGCAGCAGCAGCAGCAGGAGGCGTGGGCGACGACGTGGCCTTGCCAGCAGCACAGGGGAGCACCAGGGCCGCCAGTCCAGGGCCTCCAAGCTCGGGCCCCAGCGATGAGTCTTGGGGCTACTGGGGCGAGCACATGGGTCCCCTGCTAGAGGACATGGCGCTGGTGCTTGCGGGGGGAGGCATCAGCGGTGGCGGTGATGGTGAGGGCAGAAGCGCTGGCTGCAGTGCCGTCGGCGACAGCGAGACCGACGACGGCAGCGTGTCCGGTACGGGCAGCACCGAGGACGTGTCCTGGGCCCTGCGCGTGCTGCTGCCCCGCATGCTGGCCTTCCTGCGCGAACAGCACATGGACGCCACGGCGCGCGTGCTGAGCCGCCAGCCGCCGGCAACGCCGCCTCCGCCTGCCCCGGCCCCGCCACGATCAGCCCAGGCCTGCCCCACGGCCAACCCAACCGCCCTCGCACCCACGCCCGGCCCCGCGCCTACTACCGCCGGCCCCAGCCCTCCCGCACCCCGGCCTGGCGCCAACCCCGGCGTCGCGCCTGCCCCCAAAAGCCCTGCTCAACCCATTCCCGCAAGCCCTTCGCTCATGGACCTGATCCGCGGCTTCCGGGGCCCCGGCCTGGAGCACCAGTTCCTCATGTGGCGCGCTGCCGGCCTGGCCAAGGCGGCGCTGCCGCTGGTGGCGGCGGCGGCGGTGCCGCACGTGGTAGCGCTGGCGGCGGCGGCGCGCGCCCTAGGTGAGGTCCCCCTGCGGCAGCTGGCGGCAGCAGCGTGGTGGTCCCGGGTGCTGTCCGCAGTGTTACTGCATGCGGCGAGCTGGGTGGGGGACGTGGGAGGGCACCTGGCGGTGCTGATTGCGGTGCCCCCAGAGCAGCGGCAGGGCGCGGCAGAGCCCAAGCGCGCACCGCCTGAGCCGAGGGAGCAGGAGCAGGGCCATGCTGCGGGCAAGGGCGTGGCTGCGGACCGACACGCGGACGGTCCTGCATCCGCACCGAAACCAGAACCGGCACCGGAGCGCTCTGCTGCAGCGGCGCCTATCGCGCGCCCTGCGTCGTATCAGGAGAGGCCAACCGCCTCAACCGCAGCAGTTGCCCCCGGCACGCACCCCTCCCTGGACCGCGTGTACACGATTGGCGCGATGGTGGTGGGGCCGCTGCTGCTGCTGCTGCTCGCCGCGGCGGGCCTGCTGCTGCAGCACGGTGTGCCCCACCCTGTGTACGCCGGCGGGGGCACGGTCGCCGTGGCATTGGCGATCGTACGTGCCATGGTGGTCCCGTGCGTGCAGCAGCTGACGGCGAGGCAGGTGGTGTGGGCTAGCCCCCTGCTGGTGGTGGCGGAGGCGCTGCTGCTGGGGCTGCTGCGGCCCGAGTGGGGCAGAGCCCGCGTGATGGGCGTGGCGGCGGGCTGGCGGCTGGTGGCGCTGGTGCTGGCGTCGGGCTTTGAGTGGCGGGCGAGGAGGCGGTTCCTGCGGAGGCTGGCGGGGGCCGGGGAGGGCGGAGGCGCGGCAGGGCAGTGCGTGCTGGCAGGCGCAGTGCGCCACGTGGGCGGGAAGCTGAAGGCCGCCTAGTCCGTTGTTGATAACCAACTACAGTCAGCATACGCAACAAATGATGTACGGCGAACTTAAATGTATCCATAAGAACTCTGATGGCTTGAGCGAGGCTGGTGCGGCGCTTGCAGGGGGGCATAGGCAGTGGGTGAGGGTGTTGAAATGAAGGGAGGCAAAGGTCGAGTAAGACAGCGCAGACGCTAATGCGTTGATTGCTGCGTGGGATTTGTCTAATGGGGCCACCGATGGATGGCATATGGATGGGGACGAACGACACTCCAGGACGTATGCAGTACAGTCCGAAGGATTGAACGAACGGCGCCCAATCGGCGAGCGTGTCGTACGGCAGCCCTCAGATCTGGTTTAGCGTGACGAAAAGTCTGCTGCTGCCGGTTTAAAGCAGTTGACAAGCCAGGCTGCGAGTGGCACAAAAAGGGTAGGCACCAATCCGTCTGCCCAACGGCTGCAATTCCGCCCTGCTATTTGTGCCGTACGGCGCATCCTTGTGTTAATCCGCGTGCTTGCTACCGTATTGCTCATGCACATCACTGCCTTAGCCGCCGAGCGTCGCTCTGGGTCATTCATGCACACTATTGATAATTGCAGAGCTAGTATACGTTGATTAATTTCCCGGGGTGTCACCGCCTACCGGGGCGGATGCTGTGCTCCGCAGCTGCCTAAAGGCCCTGCCCTGCCCTATTGACGGGGCGGGGCCGGACGGCAGCAGGGGCTGCAGCACCACGTGTGCATAGCTCCATTGCAGGTAAAAGAGCTGCATGTATAAGCCCTCCTGGTACATGCCTGTAGCACTTTCGCTACCTGTGCCGGGCGGGTGTTGAGGGGTAGTAAGTGGGGGTTGGCGACGCTCTGTACACTTCACAGTGCCTCCCTCCTTGTGGTTGAGCGGACACGGCTGCATTTGGCACGTGGCCCAATGCTTTATTGAGGCCTGCATAGTTAGCTGCTCACAGGCATACAAACGGCATACACGTGGTGCGGTGTGCGAGAGAGGAAACGACTCCGCGCTTCATGGGCGCAGGGCCGCAGTGGTGCCGTACACTGCTGCTGTGTGCTCCGCTGCGCGGCGGGCTAGTGACCAGCAGTCATATGCGCGTGTGTGCGGACGGTTGTTGTCGTGGCGCCGAGCACTGATGAAGGGAGGCTGCACAGGAACGGGGCTAAAGCAGGATGGGGTTGTCAAGCGGGTGGTTCAAGGGGAGTGCATGAGTGCAACCAGGCAAAGAGCGAAGGACAGGATTACAACACACAGCACAGTGTATCACACGACCTGCGGGATTGAGAGCTAGACTCTCGCCAGAGTCACAGCCATCCGCCCTCCGTACCTGGCCACATGATGCACCTCTGGGGGCACGGATGTGGTGCGTGGTATGAATTGTGTGGAACGTGTGGATTGGTGTATAGGGTAGTGCGTGGTCTTGAGCAGCCGGGCGGATCCGATGGGGGTTGCACACGCACGCTGGCGGAGTGCCTGGCCCCTGCAGCGCTGGTGGCGTAGAGATCTGATGGTATTGGTCGTCCGGCCAGGGGCTGCTTTGCATAGGGCTGCAGGGGCTTGCTGCATGACCAGGTGCAAAGGGCCGTCCGGCCTGGGCCCGGGGTTTTGCCCGTCTGCGGATCGTGGGCTAGTGTGCGGTTTGGGGTGTCCCGTAGCGCATTGTGACGACCAGCGGTGGCGGGGAAAGTGGTGGTGCCAGCCTTGGTAGGTTGCTGGGGGCAGTTGCTTTGCTGGTGCGTCGACTACGGTACCAAGCCCCAGCCCCTTGTGTACGGGCATCAACGAATGCACTCGCCTGGGGCCTGGCCCGCTGCCCCGGATTCATGCTGGCTCCCCGTTACCCGCCTGCCCTGCAGTGCACGTACGGCGTGATGGTTACAGGTACACGTACAGAAGTTGCGGTGGCGGTTAATGAACCATCTGAAGCAGATAGTCGGGAGATGTGCTGGGAGGTTGTTGACTGGGGACAGGGGTTTGCGGCTTCAGTGTAATGTGCCGGTAATGTGGTAGGTGACATTCAAGCCACACGGGTGCATTCAACTGTTGATGTTGGAGGCAATTGAGGTGGGCAGGTAGCGGCAGCGCGCATGCGATGCTGATCATACTATACGTGGACGAAGGCGTTGTGGTTGAGATGCATGTGGTGCCCACCCTCGGGGATGTTGTGTTTGTTGGTCAGTGCGCGTGCACGGCACCAGGGAGCCGCGTCCTCTGCTCGGGTGCACGAGCTCCGCGACACTGTTGCCTTGACTGCTGACAGTCGCTCCAAGTTGTAACGGCACACATGCAGATCTGGCATGATACGCCAACCCCTTCTTGCCCCACATGCTAAGTAGGTATCATGAGACTAGTAGTCATCCACATTGATGGTGTTGAGAAACACCGAGTTTGCAGGGAGGGCTTGATGTTTTAGGCGTCAGCCTCCTCGGCCTTGCCGCCCTTGGACTTCTTGGGCAGCAGCACGGCGTGGATGTTGGGCAGCACACCGCCGGAAGCGATGGTCACCTCGCCCAGCAGCTTGCCCAGCTCCTCGTCGTTGCGGATGGCCAGCTGGATGTGGCGAGGCACGATGCGGTTCTTCTTGTTGTCGCGGGCGGCGTTGCCGGCCAGCTCCAGCACCTCAGCGGTCAGGTACTCCAGCACGGCAGCCAGGTACACGGGGGCACCGGCACCGATGCGCTCCGCGTACTTGCCCTTCTTCAGGTAGCGGGCAATGCGGCCCACGGGGAACTGCAGGCCGGCCTTGGCGCTGCGGCTCACAGCCTTCTTGCCCGACGACTTGCCCTTGCCGCGACCAGCCATTTGTGTGATGTGAGGTTTAAGTAGAGATAAGGGAGATATTAAGATTATTGTGTTGCTTATAGGAGAGCAAGGTCTTGTGGCGTATCTATGTAGGGCTTGTTGTTGGCCCGCTGAGCCCGCGCAATTGGTACGGAACATGGACGAGCGCGGGAGACTGGCCCCCAGTGACACCGCCTTGCTGCTACATGAGCAGTGTAGGTTGTCTCACAGACTTCACCAAACAACCAAATTTGACTTCCACTACACGTTCACTTCTATATACAATGGCCCCCAGCAAGAAGACCGTGGAGGAGAAGCCTGCGGGCGATGCTCCTGCCGCCGATGCCCCCGAGGTGAAGGCCGAGAAGAAGGCCCCCGCCAAGAAGGCTCCTGCCAAGAAGGCCCCTGCCAAGGAGAAGAAGCCCAAGGCGGCCGCGGCTGAGGGCGCCGAGGGCGCTGACAAGAAGAAGAAGAAGGCCAAGGCCAGCAAGGCCGAGACCTACAAGCTGTACATCTACAAGGTGCTTAAGCAGGTGCACCCCGACACCGGCATCAGCTCCAAGGCCATGTCCATCATGAACA
>VFQN01000393.1_pt1 | contig 86504 bp, 88 predicted proteins | sample 3512371 | NCBI WGS metagenome assembly VFQN01 (sample SAMN10412370, study PRJNA504923) | tailings metagenome | isolation source: Replicate 2 from Balatoc abandoned mine | place: Philippines: Itogon, Benguet | collected 2017-08-28
TTAACAAAAAGCGCTTGTCGTTTGGATGGAGCGCAGCGCAATCCGTTCTTTTTGATTTAAAATAAGGCTAAGGAACTTTTTAGTGAACGGCTTGGAATGAGACAAGTCTTTTGCTCCACTTTTCGACGACTGGAAAAGTGGAAGAAATGTGATTCAAATTTCGGGTGTTGCCCCCTCAAGGGGAGAAACAAACTTCCCGTCGCATTCCTTTGTCGGACTCAAACACCGAATGCTTTTTTTCGCTTCACTATCCTTCAGAATACGTCTTTCAGGCTTTCTTCAGTCTTCACAAGCTTTGCTTGTTCTTATTTCAATTCCGGAAGAATAGCCTGTTGTGCTAATTACTAGTTAATTGTCCTTGAAAAGAAGATTCCTGTTATTTTTGGCTTCAATCGAAGTAACAGATCATGAAAAAATTCCTTCTCCCGGTACTTGTTTTCCTATCCCTTTCCTTATTCGGACAAAACAACGGAATTCACCCGGTTTCAAACGATTATCAAAAACCGACAGATCCCGAAGTGTTGAAAAAACTGGAACATTGGCAGGATCAGAAATTCGGTGTGATTATTCATTGGGGCTTGTATGCGGTTCCGGGAATTGTGGAATCCTGGTCGATTTGTTCTGAAGATTGGATTACCCGGGATTCGATGTCGAGCTACGACGATTACAAGAAGTGGTATTGGGGCTTGAGTAAAGAACTGAACCCGGTGAAATTTAACCCGGAAAACTGGGCTGCTGTTTCAAAAAAGGCTGGAATGAAGTACTTGGTTTTTACGACCAAGCATCACGACGGTTTTTGCATGTTTGATACCAAACAAACGGATTTTAAAATCACAGCCGGTCCTTTTGCTTCCAATCCGAAATCAGATGTATTGAAACACGTGTTTGATGCTTACCGGAAAGAAGGTTTTATGATCGGGGCTTATTTTTCAAAACCGGATTGGCACAATGAGAATTACTGGTGGCCTTTGTACGCGACGCCGAATCGCAATAATAATTACGATACCCGGAAACATCCGTGGCGTTGGGAGCAATTTCAGAATTTTACTTACAAGCAGATACAGGAAATCGTTACGGGATATGGCGGTGTCGATATTTTGTGGCTCGACGGCGGCTGGGTGAGACCAATGAATACGATCGACGAAGAAGTTCTTTCCTGGGGTGCCCCGATTCCGCAATGGAACCAGGAACTGAATATCGGGAAAATAGCCGGAATGGCACGTTCGCACCAACCGGGAATGATTGTGGTGGACAGAACGGTGCAAGGACCCTATGAAAACTATCAAACACCGGAACACACAATTCCCGAAAAACGAATCAATAATCCGTGGGAAACCTGCATGCCGCTTTGCACGAATTGGGGTTATGTGCCGAATGATGAAATCAAGTCGACGGAAAGAGTTGTTCGTACCTTGGTGGAAGTAGTTGCTAAAGGCGGAAACCTGTTGTTGGGTGTGGGACCGAAAGCAGACGGAACCATTCCGGAAAATGTAGAACAGCGTTTACTGGAAATCGGAGCGTGGATGGATCTGAACAAAGAAGCGATTTATGAAACGCGTTCGTTGGATCATTACCAGGAGGGAGCTGTTTTCTTTACGCAAAACCCAAAGAAGAAAACTTATGCTTTGGTTGTTTCGAACGAATCGTTGAAGAAGGACAAAACGGTTTCCTGGTCGGTGAATCTGCCGAAAAAAGGAACAACTATGATTTATGTTCCGACAGGAGAAAAAGTAAAATGGAAAATCACGAATAAACGGGTTGTGGTTCAGCTTCCGAAATCAATTGTCGATTCGAAGGCTCAAAATCCTGTTTGGAGTTTTGCTTTTGAAATGGAATAACTTGTCCTGGAATTCAGGTAATTTTTCAAGTTACGCAGATTATATAGACTCCGACGGTGATTGACCAGTGATGCGCACATCTTACGCTATATCTCGATTTCTCTTACTTTTTTCATTGCCAAAAAAGTAAGCAAAAAGGCTAGGCCTCCCGAAGAAATCGGGACAAGTTGTACTCGAAAACCTGTAAACTACGCGTCATTACGCGAAAGCATTCAAAACTCGTCCTACGGACTCAAACACCGAATGCTTTTTTTCGCTTCATTTGCTTGCTTACAACGGTTTTCAGCGTAAGGGCCGTTTTTACACCCTCTTCTAGAAGGCATTTCTGTTTCAATTCCGGAAAATAACCCTTGTGCTAATAAATAGGAAATCGCCACTCCGACGGGGGTCGGAGCGCAGATTTAATTTACAGTACCTCGGATTCTATTTGTCAACAGACAAATATCCTCGTCTTCAAACGCTTTACGTTTTCTTCTGCGTAAATCTGGGTATCGTTCGACAGAGCTCACACGGCGGTACTGCGAGAAAAATAATTATATCACCTAGGACAATGCAAAATGGAGTAAGTCTATTTGACTTCGAGATCCGCTTTCAATGGCAAATCCCTGGAAGACGATCCGATCATGATCCGGAAAATTCCAGGTTCTACAATTGGTTTTAATTCCCCGTTCAATTGTTCCAGTAATTCGGGAGTGATCTCAAAGACAATTTCCTTTTCTTCGCCTGCTTTCAAATGAATCCGTTGGAAACCTTTCAATTCCTGAACCGGTCGGACAAGCGAACTCAAAACATCTTTGATGTATAACTGAACCACTTCATCGCCGTCGTATTTCCCGGTGTTTTTGAGTTTGAAGCGAACGGTTGTGTTTTCAACTCCTGAAACTGTTGAGCGATCCAAACGAATGTCCGAATAGTCAAATTGGGTGTAACTCAAACCAAATCCGAAAGGGAAAAGCGGTTGGCCACTTAAATTGTTGTAATCGTTTCCGCGCCCGGTGGGCTGATGGTTGTAAACCAAGGGAAGTTGTGCTTCGTTCATTGGAAAAGTAATGGGTAATTTTCCGCCCGGATTAGCCTTTCCAAACAGGAAATCTGCTGTTGCTCTTCCGCCTTCTTCGCCCGGATACCAAAGCATCGCAATCGCTTCCGTTTCATTGATCCAGTTTTCCATTGTAACGGCACTTCCGCCAACAATCAGCACGATAACCGGTTTTCCGGCAGCATTCAGGGCTTGAATCAAGGCCTCCTGGTGTCCGGGAAGTTTCAGTGAAGCCCGGTCGAGAAATTCTCCTTCCGTGATTCCGGCAACAACAAGGGCTACATCTGCCTTTTTTGCCAGTTTAACACTTTCATCAATCTTTTTCTTCCAGTCCGTTTCAACGGTTGCATTCCAAATCAAACGGATTTTACCTTCACCTTGCGTTTCGTGAAACTCAACGCGAATGGCATATTTTTCTCCTTTGATGAATTGGTAGGGAATCAAATCTGTGTGATACGATTGTTTGTTCCAACGATCAATCAGGAGTTTGTCGTTCAGATACAAGCGGAATCCGTCATTACCTTCCAACCCGATTTGAAACTCTCCGCTTTTTGGAGCTGTTAATTCTCCGGCCCAGCGCGCACTGTAATGATCTGCCTGCAATTTTTCATGCGGGGAATACAAAGTCCAATGGAAGTTGATCTCTTCATTTTTTCTTTCGAAAACGGGGTTGCCGCTAAGTTCCGGATTGTCGAAGTAGGCTGCAGTTAAACCCGGATTTCCATTTGATTCGAGGTGCTTGGATGCAATCGTTTCAAAGAGATTCAAACTTCTGTTTGCACCTTCCGAATAGAGAATGCGGGTGTTTGGTCCGGCTTGTTCTCTGATTCCATCCAGGATGCTGATTTTTTGAAAACCGGGACCGCTGTATCCGCCCAAACGTGCTTCCACGGCATCAGCCCCGAAAACAGCGATGGTTTTTGTGCCGGATGAAAGCGGGAGGATGTTTTGTTCGTTTTTTAATAAGACAATGGATTCCAGGGCAACTTTGCGCGCCAGTTGTTTTCCTTCGGTATGAAGCGCTTGTTCGTCAATTTGTTCCGGGATATACGGATGTTCAAACAAGCCGAGTTCAAATTTCGCCCGTAGCGCGCGCGCAACTGCATCGTTCAGGCGATTATTGTCGACCAATCCGTTTTTGAAAGCCGGGTAGAATAAGGTAGAGTGATTTACATCGGTTTGAAAAATGACATCCATTCCTGCGTTGATCGCATGTGCGCCGCTTTCGGCATAATCTAAGGCAGTTTTGTGTAAAACCAGCTCGCCGCCAACCGCATTGGCATCCGAAATGACAAATCCGGTGAATTTCCATTCATTCTTCAGTTTTTCGGTGAGCAGCCATTTATTGGAAGAGCAAGCCGTTCCGTTCAGTGAATTGTAAGCGGTCATAATCGAACGGGCTTTTCCCCATTGAATGGTTTGTTTGAAAGGAACGAAATGAGTTTCCTCCAATGCGCGTTCGCTCAAATGAATCGGGTAGCTGTCGCGCCCGCCATCACCAACATTCGCAACAAAATGCTTTGGAGTCGTAATGATTCCCTGTGATTCAAATGAGCGGACAAAAGCCAATCCCATTTGAGTAGTCAGAAAAGGATCTTCGCCGTAGGTTTCTTCCGTGCGTCCCCAGCGGACATCTGTTGCGAGATTGACTACCGGCGACAAAATCTGTTTGATTCCGCGAACGCTGCATTCTTTGGCGATGTGCCCGGTTGCCTGACGAATTAATGTGGTGTCCCAGGTTGCTGCCATTGCAATCGATTGCGGAAAACAGGTAGCATCACTTCGAACCAAACCGTGCAATGCTTCATCAAAAGGAATAATCGGAATTCCCAAGCGGGTTTTCTCTACAAAGAAACGTTGCGCGTTGTTGATTTTTCGTGCAAGGACAGAAGCGTTGTCGGATGTGTTGTAGGAAAGCAATTGTCCGCCCGCATCACCCTGAGCTGCCGCGCTGAGTTGAATGCCGAAGATTCCGTGTTGAAACAAATGTGCGTTGCTGGAATCGAGATCGGCAGGAACCATAAAAACCTGCCAGAATTTTTCTTCCAAAGTCATGCGATTCAATAAATCATTAACGCGGACATCTATTGCCAAAGTAGAATCACGATACGGTTGACCGAAACAGGTTCCGGCAGATCCGATAAGGAAGAAGAGGGACAGTATTTTTTTCACGGTTTAAAAATAGGGCAGTTTTGTGAATCAGAATGTAATGCGGCTTCTGAAAGATGTTATTTTCGTGAAAAAGAAATGATGAAATCAGCAGGATTTATTCTACTTGTTTTAGTTGTTACGGCTTGTTCGTCTCCGGTATCTGAGAAACCTTCCGCGGAAGCGAAAGCAGAAACAAAAGATCCGGTTGAAGCAAGAAACCTGCTGATAGTGTATAAAACATATTTAGGATCTCTTGATTCGATGAATGAGAAATCGGTTACACTGGCAGCTAAAAAATATGCTGAACTGTTTTCCATAAGTGATGAGCAGTTGCGTGATACGACGTTCGTTCTTTTTGATTTGTTTTATCAGAAAGTATGCTCTGCATTGAATGAGAAAATTGCAAATGATCAGTTTTTTAGTGATTTTACTTGTGTTTGGTACGATAGTACCGGAATCAAAGAGCTACCGTTTGAAAAGAAGTATGTCCCCTTCCGTAAAAGCATTGAGAAGAACGGATTCAGGATTGATTGCCCAGAGGGAATGGCAGAGATCGGAGAAGACAGATCGTTTTTGATTCCGCGTTTTTATAAGTTGGTGTCTCCGGTTATGAAGGAGTTTCTAGAAGGTTACCGGAAGGAGCAGGATACACCGTTTCAACATGATGCCGGAATTGTGATTTCGGAGATGGAATACGTGAAGCGTTTGATTCAATGGGAAACCTTCATTGAAAAGAATCCCGGCTTTATCCGGATCGACCGGGCGCGCGAAATATACCGGATGTATTTTACGTTTTTCCTGATCGGGATGGATAATACTCCGGCATATGATGAGGAAATCAACGAAGAAGGGGAGGAAGTGCTCACGGCGCTGGAACCATATTATAAAACTGCTTATACTTACCTGAAGAAAAAATACCCGAATTCGTTGACATATGCCAAAGTGAAGCCTTATTGGAAAGCTGTTGATGAGAAGAACCTGGATAAAATGAATCAGTTGGAGAAAAGCTATCGCAAACAGGGAATCATGATCGATTTCAGTAAAGACTACAACTTGTATTATTGATTGGTGAATTTGAACGGAACTTGCCAAGAAAGTTTAAAAAAAGCATTCCACACGGAATAGTTTCTATCTTTGTTTCAGCGCCCCTTCCTCCACAGGAAAAACAACATCCCCAAAAACTCCTGTAATTAGTTAATTAACAGCTTGAGTTAAACATGAAAAGTGTCATTACAGGTGTCGGGCGCTACATCCCGTCTATAGTTAAAACGAATGGTGATTTTATGATTCATCAATTTTATGATGAACATCAAAACCGGATTAACCTGAAACCGGAAGCCATTGCCCAAAAATTCGAATCTATTACCGGAATTGAAGAACGGCGTTATGCCACATCGGATTTGAATTGTTCGGATATGGCAACGATTGCCGCTGAAGATGCGATCCGGGATGCAGGGTGTGATCGCGAAACGATCGATCAGATTATCGTGGCTCACAATTTCGGAGACGTCATCAAACATACCATTCAAACAGATATGATTCCTTCGATTGCTTCCAGGGTGAAACACAGTCTCGGAATCAAAAATCCCAATTGCGTAGCCTATGATTTGATCTTTGGTTGCCCGGGCTGGCTGCAGGGATTGATCCAGGCGCACGCATTTATCCAGGCGGGAATGGCCAAGAAGTGTCTCGTGATCGGTGCGGAAGCGTTGAGTCGTGTGTTGGACCCGTATGACCGCGACAGCATGATCTTTTCGGATGGGGCCGGAGCAACGATTGTTGAAGCGCAGGATTCACATTCGGGAATCCTTTCATTCAGCGCACAAAGTCATTGTGAAGATGAGGTGACTTACCTGGATTTAGGGAAATCGAATTTCCCGGAATCTGATCCGCGGATTCGTTATGTGAAAATGAAAGGACGAAAAGTCTATGAATACGCCATCAAAAATGTGCCCTTGGCTATGAAAAATTGTTTGGACAAAGCAGCTATTTCGATCCGGGATGTGAAGAAAATCTTCATTCACCAAGCCAATGAAAAACTGGATGAGGCAATTGTGCGTGAATTGTTCAAATTATATGCAATTTCCGAAATGCCGGAACACCTGATGCCGATGAACATCCACAAGCTGGGAAACAGTTCGGTTGCTACCATTCCGACCCTATTGAGCATGGTGAAACGCGAAGAAATGAACGGATACAAAATTACAGAAGGAGATATCGTTCTGTTTGCTTCCGTTGGAGCAGGAATGAATATCAATGCGGTTTGTTACCGGGTTTGATCGCAACCATTCAGGATTTTTAGCGTCATAAGATTGTACTTTAACTACTTACTTATGAAAAGAGTCCTGCTATTCCTGTTTATCTGCATCAGTTTTTCAATTTTTTCTCAAACTATCTGGACAAAAGGAAATGCTGTCTGGCACTATCGTTTTTCAAATATAGGAACCAAGGGCTATATTAAATTATGGGAGGATGGGACTTTTGTTTGGCAAGGGAAAACGTGTATCAAAATGAAAGCAAAAAAACATACTTTTCAATCAGCTGTTCCCGAATGGAATATCCCGGCAGCTGAAATAGTGACAGACTATTTTGAATACCCCTTATATATATCAAATGATACTGTTTTTTATTGGAATGTAGAACAAGATCAATTTTTTGTTTTGTTTGATTTTTCAGCTCAGCAAAATGACAGCTGGATTCTTGATGTTACTCCGATGGAAATTGTTGGATGCAATGATACATCTATGTGTGTGGTTCAATCTGTCGGATCATTAATGCTCGGTGGACAGAGTGTTGTGGAACTAAGTTTAGGGACGACAGCTGATTCTTTTAAGTACCTGGGTGGTAAAGCAAATTCCAGGTTCGGAACAACCGTATCATACTTGTTTCCATTCACGAAACCTTGTGCTGATGTTGATTTTCCGGATCTGGACCATGTTAAATTCCTTTGTTTTGAAGATGACAGTTTGTATTACAATCCAAGCGGCGGAGCCTGCGAGTATTATCTCGGGCTGGATCAATTGGAGAATGAGGATGTTAAGATCTTCCCGAATCCGACTTCCGGAAAGTTAACTCTATTGTCGGATGTTTCTGTTTCGGATGTGGAAGTTTTTGATTCTTACGGAAAGCTTTGTTTTTCAGAATCTTCGGGTTTGACCTTAACCGAACTGGATTTGTCGGGATTGAACTCCGGAATCTACTTGATTCAGATTACAACGGCTGCGGATCAGGTCATCATCAAAAGAATACAGCGAAATTAAAGGAAAGAATTAGTCATTGAAAAGGTGGCGCTAATGCGTTGCCTTTTTTCGTTTACGGAAGATTTCAGAATAATTCTATTTTTGCTTCCATACATTTAACTTTTCCATGAATCATGAAACTAATCACACTTTGGTCGATCATTATTAAAGTATTCGGAGTCTATTTTGCATACAGCACGATCATGACGTTCATTTTTGCTTTGGCAGCCTTCAATATGCCGAATGTAGGTCCTGCGGGAGTACTGATCTTTATTGTTGAAGCAATTTTTGCTTACCTGTTTTTATTCCGGACAGATTTTGTTATTCAGCGCTTCCGCCTGGAAGAATCTATTTCTGAAAAGATCATTGATGCGAACATTGAAAGCAGCAAAATCTTACAGATTGCCATTGCGGTTATCGGAATTTATTCCTTAACTCAAAGTATTCCGGAATTGATAGGGAACCTGGAGCTTTTTGTGTCTAAAATGGCCTTGTTGTCATTGCTGAAAGTTGTTTTGGGTTTTCTGCTTGTGACTAAAAGTTCTGAGATTGAGCGGTGGGTTTCCGAACGTCAGAGGAAGTAGCACGTCATCTTGAAATTTTTTCGAAAAAAATCACCTTGATACCCGTACAGAACCAAAACAAAAAAAGCATCAGCCGAGACCGATGCTTTTTTTGTTTCTATGAGTTGAAGCCGATTAATTCACCAATAAGCGGATGACTTCAGAAAAACCGTTCCTGTATGTAATGCGTACCAAAGCGATTCCGGCACTTAGTTTCTGTTCAATGTAATTGCTCGCTTCGTGTATTTCGAATGAACGGATCTCTTTTCCTTCACAGTTGTAGAAGGTAATAGCATCTCCTTTTTTCAGAGCCTGCCCGAAGATGACTGTTCCTGAATCGTAGCGTACGTATTGTTCGGAAATTTGTGTGTTAATAGCTGCTATAGGGCTTCTTCCTTGTTTTCCGTCACGGTCTACGGATATCAATTGATAGTAGTTCATTCCCGGCAGTGGAGATTCATCGAGAGCGGAATAATCTTTACGGGTATCGGAATTCCCATTTTGGAAGATGGTCTGAACCGTTTCTTCCGTTGAATGGTAGGGGTCTATCCTTACTATTTCAAATTTGCCCAGGTTGGTTTCCGAAAGCGTGGTCCAGGTAAGCAGTACCCGGTGATCCATCATGGAAGCTTGCCAATTCAGTAAATTTACTCCCAAAGGATAAATGCAGCTTGGCTCGACCCGGTAGGTTGGATTTCCGGGATTATCGAAGTCAATAAAACTCCCGTTCCCACCCAGGGAATTTGGCGCGTAAGTAACCGATTCGTTTGTGCCTGCAAAAATCGCATCTAGTGTTCGTGTTCCTGTGCCACTGTTTACAAAGCGTCCGGCAATGTTCGAGTTGTTGCAAAAAATGGCATAGTACTGTTGTGTTGAAGGGCATTGCGGGGAATAGTCGAATACATAGGATGGTGTTTGGCCGGTGAATACCACGATGATTGCTCCTGCTGGAATCGGGTCCGCGTAAGTGAATAAATTACAACCTGCTGCAGTGTTTAATTGGTTGATATAGGCCGCATTGTTGCCAAGGGTGTTCGTTCCGCAGCCGGAATTGCAATAAGTTCCTCCTGAAGGAAATGCGAGGGTGATATCGTTGACGGATAATGAATTTGAACCGTTCTCAATGATTACCTGTTCGTCCAATCCTTCTACACTGGAACAAGCGTCTGCCAGGATCGAGCGGATCTGAGGTGTGTTGCAATTGGATAGTGTCGTGAACGAATAGGTTACAACCGACGCAGTCTGGTAAGATTCATTGCAATTGGCGGTGGTTCCATTGTATTCAAAGACCTTCAAATAATAGGTTGTTCCGGCTGTAAGTCCTGTTACTGTAACGGTGTTTCCGCTTCCGTTCATGACTACATAGTTTCCTGCTCCGATCGTTGCTCCGGATCCGTAAGCGGCATTTGCGGCATAATTGGTTCCGTTAACGGGAGTGTTGGCGAAATTTGTCAATGAAATGACTCCGATCCTGTTGGCTCCGTTTCCGGCAGTAAAGTTCAGTTGTGCGCTTGTGCAAAAGTTGACAGATGTGAGAGCGCTGGTATTGGTTGTTGGTGCTGCTCCCGGAGAACAGGGAGTTGTCAATGTTCCGATCAATTTCACATCATCTACTGTCCAGCGCTCAGAAGTCGAATTATTGATTGCCCTGATCCGGATCTGCACCTGGGTGCATGCATTCGGAAGGTCCAGGTGAACGGTTGAATAACCGTCTGCAGTTCTGCTGCCGGTTGCCGTAGGGGCAAAGACTGTAGGAGTGTTGTTGCCATCATAAACTGCGGTAGCCAAACCTGTTCCGGTTGTATAATGCCAATAGGCGTTGCTGGCGGAAGGGCCGTTAACCTGTATTTCGCTGGAGTAGGTTGCTCCTCCGTCAAAAGAAACTTCCAGTGTAACCAGATCTGCCGGATCGACTCCGTTAGTGGCTGATCCGAGAGACCAGGCAGCCAAACGAAATTCCACATACTTGGAAGTGTAAGATGCTAAACCACTTATATTGGCAAAGTTCAATGTGGAAGTAGTGTTAACCGTTCCGAAAGCAGTTGTTGCGCTGCTATAAACTACCGATGAAGCAGGTCTGTCACCTGAGGCGGAGCTTCCGGAGACCGTTGCACCATTTGTATTGGAGAAGCCCCAGGCTGGAGTACCTCCATCAAAATCCTGGATGGCGATAGTGGTTTGAGCTGAAGTATAGTGGAATAGGAGGAATAAGGAGGCAGAGAGAAATACCTTCATAATTGTAGCAATTTTTCAGCTAAAGTAAGCTGATTATCAATAAGTCAAGGTTAAGCTAAAGTTAATTTCCAATGAAGGTAAATACTTGGAAATCCTAAAGCTTAGATTTAAATCGATTTAGTATCACTAAGTATTTTTTAACTTGATTAAAATTATTTTTAATCTTTCTTTAAATAACATAGAGGCGGGATAATTTTGTCCGGTAATTTCATTTTAATCGTGGAGGTGAATTTGAAACCTGGCAGAAACCACTTGTCGAATTTTGAAGTGCCCCGGCTCCTTCAAACGGCAATTTCCCATTTAACGGCACATCTTAAGTTGTTGCTTAGCTTCCATTACTTTTTCATCAGTGAAAAAAGTAACAAAAAATCCAGGCGCGGTAAACCGATGATGATCTTACTTTTTGGCATCGCCCCAAAAAGTAAGCAAAAAGGTCTAGGCCAGTACTCGAAAACCTGTAAACTACGCGGCATTGCGCGAAAGCATTCAAAACTCGTCCTACGGACTCAAACACTGAATACTTTTTTTCATTTCATTATTCTTCAGAATACGCCTTTCAGGCTTTCTTCAGTCTTCACAAGCTTTGCTTGTTCCTGTTTCAATTCCGAAAAATAACGGGTTGTGCTAATAAGTAGGAAATCGCCCCTTAAAACGGATGATTTCATGTCGGGGTGTTAATAAGCCATTTTTTTGTCTCTTTCATTTTTTGATTTCCACATTAATTTGTTCAAAAACAGCACTTTTTTAGCAAAACTCTTGCTTTGTAAGTTTTTCTATCTATCTTTGCACCCCTCAAAGTGTGTTCTTTGGGGTAAAAGTATATTTATTAATAAACAAAATTTGAGTACTGTATGCCAACTATACAACAGTTAGTGCGAAAGGGAAGGACTGCGGTAGTAAAGAAGTCAAAGTCAGCGGCTTTGGATTCTTGTCCGCAGCGCAAAGGAGTATGTGTACGTGTGTACACCACTACGCCTAAGAAGCCGAACTCAGCTATGCGTAAAGTAGCGCGTGTTCGTCTTACCAACGGTAAAGAAGTGAATGCTTATATCGGTGGTGAAGGTCACAACTTACAAGAACACTCTTTGGTTCTTGTGCGTGGTGGAAGGGTTAAAGATTTACCAGGGGTTCGTTACCACATCGTTCGTGGTGCGGAAGATACAGCTGGTGTTGAAGGCCGTTCACAACGTCGTTCTAAGTATGGAACAAAACGTCCAAAAGCTAAGAAATAATTAAACTTTTAAGAGATGAGAAGAAGAAAAGCGAAAAAGATTGCCATACTCCCGGATCCAAAGTTTAATGACGTTGTAGTAACGAAATTCGTTAACAACTTAATGTATTCTGGTAAAAAGAATTTGGCATTTAAAATTTTCTACGATGCATTGGAAATCGTAGACAAGAAATTAGAAGATCAAGAAGGATTGGAAGTGTTCAAGAAAGCATTGGAAAACGTAACTCCTTCTGTGGAGGTTCGTTCCCGCCGTGTTGGTGGAGCTACTTTCCAGATCCCTACTCCTGTTCGTGAAGGACGTAAACAGTCATTGGCTATGAAATGGTTGATTGGTTATGCCCGTAAACGTAATGAGAAGTCCATGGCTGGTAAATTGGCTTCGGAAATCATCGCTGCTTCGAAAGAAGAAGGTGCTGCTTTCAAGAAGAAAGAAGATACATTGCGTATGGCTGAAGCTAATAAAGCGTTTTCACATTTTAGATTCTAAGAAATGGCAAGAGATCTTAAATTCACAAGAAATATTGGTATCGCAGCTCACATCGATGCTGGGAAAACAACTACAACTGAGCGTATTTTATTTTACTCAGGTGTAAACCATAAATTGGGTGAGGTACACGACGGTGGTGCAACAATGGACTGGATGGAGCAAGAGCAAGAGCGTGGTATTACCATTACTTCTGCTGCTACAACAGTAAACTGGAACTACCGTGGTCAGAAATACCACATCAATATCATTGATACTCCGGGACACGTTGACTTTACCGTAGAGGTAAACCGTTCATTGCGTGTATTGGATGGATTGGTGTTCTTGTTCTCTGCAGTAGACGGAGTTGAACCTCAATCTGAAACAAACTGGCGTTTGGCTAATAACTACAATGTTCCTCGTATCGGTTTCGTTAACAAAATGGACCGCCAGGGAGCTGATTTCTTAAACGTGTGTAAGCAGGTGAAAGAAATGTTGGGAAGCCACGCTTTGCCATTACAAATCAATATCGGTGATGAAGATCACTTCAAAGGAGTTGTTGATTTGATTAACTGGAAAGGAATCGTTTGGAACGAGGATGATCACGGAATGACTTTCAACGAAGTTGAAATTCCTGCAGACATTATTGAAGATGCACGTAAATTGCGTTCTGAATTGTTGGAAGCAGTTGCTGAATTCGACGAAACATTGATGGAGAAATTCTTCGAAGATGAAAACTCTTTGACAGAGCGTGAAATCCTTGATGCATTGCGCCAGGCGACTATCTCCGGAAAAGTTGTTCCGATGATGTGTGGTTCTTCTTTCAAAAACAAAGGAGTTCAGGCAATGTTGGATATGGTGATGGAAATTCTTCCTTCTCCGTTGGATATCGAAGCAATCGAAGGAATCAATCCTAAAACAGATGAGCCTGCATCCCGCAAGCCTTCTTACGATGAGCCTTTTGCTGCATTGGCGTTTAAAATTGCAACGGATCCTTTCGTAGGTCGTTTGTGTTTTACACGTGCTTACTCTGGTAAATTGCCAGCAGGTTCTTACGTATTGAATACACGTACAGGTAACAAAGAGCGTATTTCCCGTATTTTCCAAATGCACGCTAACAAGCAAAATCAAATTGATGAGCTTGGAGCAGGAGATATCGCAGCTTTGGTTGGATTTAAAGATATCCGTACAGGAGATACTTTGTGTGCTGAGAATGCACCGATCGTATTGGAGTCTATGAACTTCCCAGAGCCGGTAATCGGAATCGCTATTGAGCCTAAAACTCAGGCTGACCAGGATAAATTGGGTATCGGTTTGAACAAATTGGCTGAAGAGGATCCGACTTTCCGTGTGAACACTGACGAAGAAACTGGTCAAACAGTTATCTCCGGAATGGGTGAGCTTCACCTGGATATCATCGTTGACCGTTTACGTCGTGAGTTTAAAGTTGAGGTAAACCAAGGTGCTCCTCAGGTTTCTTACCGTGAAGATATTACAGCTTCTATTGAACACCGTGAAGTGTACAAAAAGCAGTCTGGAGGTCGTGGTAAGTTCGCGGATATCTATGTGAAGATTTCTCCACAGGATAACCAGGAGAAAACAGGTCTTGAGTTCGTTAACTCTATCAAAGGTGGTAACATTCCTCGTGAATTTATTCCTTCAGTAGAGAAAGGATTCAAAGAATCCATGAAAAATGGTGTAATGGCTGGATACCCGGTTGAAGCATTGAAAGTTGAATTGATTGATGGTTCATTCCACGCTGTCGATTCAGATTCATTGTCTTTCGAATTAGCTGCTAAGATGGCTTACCGTGAAGCATTGAAAAAATGTCGTCCGATCTTGTTGGAGCCGATCATGAAAATTGAAGTAGTTACTCCGGAAGAGAACATGGGTGATATCGTAGGTGACTTGAACCGTCGTCGTGCGATCGTTCGTGGAATGGATGATAAAGCAGGATCTAAAGTTGTTAAAGCTGACGTTCCTCTTTCTGAAATGTTCGGATATGTAACACAGTTACGTACACTATCTTCAGGTCGTGCAACATCTTCAATGGAATTCTCTCATTTCGCAGAGGCTCCGAAGAACGTAGCAGATGAAGTGATTGCAAAAAATAATGGAAAAGTTTCCGCTTAATACAAACGAGTAATGAGCCAAAAGATTAGAATTAAATTAAAGTCGTACGATCACAACTTGGTTGACAAGTCGGCAGAGAAAATCGTTAAAACGGTTAAAGCAACAGGAGCAGTAGTTAGTGGACCAATTCCACTTCCAACGCACAAACGTATTTACACAGTGTTGCGTTCTCCGCACGTTAACAAGAAAGCACGTGAGCAGTTCGAATTGTGTTCTTACAAGCGTTTGTTGGATATCTACAGTTCTTCTTCCAAGACTGTTGACGCATTAATGAGATTAGAACTTCCTTCAGGAGTTGATGTAGAAATTAAAGTGTGATGAAATACTCAGGTCGGGGTGAAAGATTTTTCACCCCGACATTGAGATTTACATCACTTTAATAATTTATAATTTATAATTAGTAAAGTATGCCTGGAATTATTGGTAAAAAAATCGGGATGACTAGCATCTACAGTGTCGAGGGTAAGGCAACACCATGCACAGTAATAGAAGCTGGTCCTTGTGTAGTGACTCAGGTTAAAACACAAGATCGAGATGGGTACGAGGCAATTCAATTAGGATTTGGAGAGCGTAAAGAAAGAAACACTCCAAATGCATTGAAAGGTCACTTCAAAAAAGCAAACACAACACCAAAATCTAAATTGGTTGAGTTTAAAGGCTTTGAGGGACTTAATCTTGGTGATGTGGTAGATGCAACAATCTTCGAAGAAGGGGAATTTGTTGGAATTGCCGGAACATCTAAAGGTAAAGGTTTCCAAGGGGTTGTAAAACGTCATAATTTTGGTGGTGTTGGACAATCTACTCACGGTCAGCATAACCGTTTGCGTGCACCGGGTTCAATTGGTGCTTGTTCCTATCCAGCACGTGTATTCAAAGGAATGCGCATGGCCGGACAAATGGGTAACAAACGCGTAACTGTAGAGAACTTAGAGGTATTGCGTATTTTGGCTGACAAAAATTTAATCGTAGTTAAGGGTTCTATTCCGGGACCTAAAGGTTCAACCGTAACAATTCAGAAATAATGGAAGTAAAAGTAATTGATAGCAAAGGAAAGGCTACTTCCAAAAAGGTAACCTTATCGGATGGAATTTTTGGAATCGAGCCAAACGATCACGCAATTTATTTAGATGTTAAGCAGCATTTGGCGAACCGTCGTCAGGGAACGCACAAGTCTAAAGAAAGAGCTGAGATCGCTGGATCTACCAGAAAATTGAAAAAGCAAAAAGGTACGGGTGGTGCTCGTGCTGGTAGTGTTAAATCTGGTACACGTGTAGGAGGTGGACGTATCTTCGGACCACGCCCGCGTAACTACCACTTCAAATTGAATATCAAATTAAAGCGTTTGGCACGTAAATCTGCTTTCGCTTATAAAGCAAAATTGGATTCAATTTTAGTTGTAGAAGATGTAGCTATTGCAACACCAAAAACAGCAGAATTCAAATCGATGTTATCGAGCTTGAACTTGTTAAACGAGAAGGTGTTGATGATCGTAGGAGCTGGTAACGACAATGTTTACTTGTCTTCACGTAACTTACAACGCGTTAAAGTTGTATCTGCTGATTCGGTTAACACATATGATGTGTTGAATGCGAAGAAAGTTGTATTAACAGAAAGTTCAATCGAAGTAATCGAAAAGATTCTAAACTAATTGATGATGAGCACAATTATCAAAAAGCCAATCATTACTGAAAAAGCAACTGCCGCTAATGATAACGGTAGCTTCGCTTTCGAAGTAGATCGCAAGGCGAATAAATTGGAAATTAAAAGCGCTGTCGAAAAGATGTACGGAGTTCACGTTGTGAATGTACGCACACTCACTTATGGCGGTGGAAAATCCTCTACGAAATTTACGAATAGAGGTGTCGTTGAGCAAAAAAGTCGCGTATGGAAAAAAGCCATCGTAACTGTTGCCGAAGGAGAAACGATTGATTTGTTTAATAATTTTTAAGTAAAAACTGATGGGTCTTAGAAAATTTCAGCCTATTACTCCAGGGCAAAGACACAAGATCAACAGTACGTATGCTGAAGTAACAACGAACGTTCCTGAAAAGAGCTTAGTTGCGAAGAAAAGCAAGTCTGGTGGTCGTAACAATGATGGTCGTATGACCATGCGCTACATCGGTGGTGGACACAAGCAAAAGTATCGTATTATTGACTTTAAACGCGAGAAGCACGGAGTGCCTGCGGTAGTTAAGACAATCGAATACGATCCAAACAGAACTGCTCGTATTGCATTGCTTTATTATGTGGACGGAGAGAAACGTTACATCGTTGCTCCTGAAGGATTGAAAGTAGGTGATACTGTTGTTTCTGGTGCAGGTGCTGCTCCAAATGTTGGAAACGCATTATTTTTATCCGATGTTCCTCTAGGATCTGTGATCCATAACATCGAGTTGCAGCCTGGAAAAGGAGGTGCAATTGCTCGTGGAGCAGGAACATATGCTCAATTGAACGCTCGTGATGGTCGCTTTGCGATTATCAAATTGCCTTCTGGTGAGACTCGTATGATTTTGACTACTTGTATGGCTACAATCGGAGCTGTATCGAATGGAGAACATTCATTAGTAGTTTCTGGTAAAGCTGGTCGCTCACGCTGGTTGGGTCGTCGTCCACGTGTACGTGGTGTTGTGATGAACCCGGTTGATCACCCGATGGGTGGTGGTGAAGGGCGTAACGCCGGTGGACACCCTCGTTCTCGTAATGGTATGCCTGCAAAAGGATACAAGACGCGTTCGAAAAAGAAGTATTCAGATAAGTTTATCATCGAGAGAAGAAAGAAATAAGGTATGAGTCGTTCGTTGAAAAAACCACCTTTTGTACACTATAAGTTGACAAAAAGAGTGGATGCAGCACAAGAAAGCGGAAGCAAAGCAGTGATCAAGACATGGTCTCGCGCTTCTACAATCACTCCTGACTTTGTTGGGTTGACGTTTGCAGTGCATAACGGGAATAAGTTTATTCCTGTGTTTGTAACAGAGAACATGGTAGGTCACAAATTAGGAGAATTTTCTCCGACACGTAACTTCCGTGGGCATGGTGCTAACAAAAAGGATAAAAAAAGATAGTAAAATTCAAGTGACATGGGCGCTAGAAAAAAATTAAGAGCTGATAAGATTAAAGAAGAGAAGCAGTCAACGGCATTTGCTAAGTTGAACGATTCTCCGATTTCTCCTCGTAAAATGAGATTGGTTGCAGATCTTGTACGTGGATTAGAAGTAAATAAAGCTCTAAACATATTGCAACACAATGCGAAAGACGCATCGTTAAGCTTATCTAAGTTATTGCGTTCTGCAATTGCTAACTGGGAAGCTAAAAACGAAGGTAAGAGCATTGAGGATGAGAAATTAGTGGTGAAATCTATTGAAGTAGGTAGTGCTGGTATGTTGAAGCGTATTCAAACTGCACCTCAAGGTAGAGCTTACCGAGTTCGTAAAAGATCAAACCACGTGACTATCGTTGTTGATGGTTCTAAATAATTGTAAAGGAAATGGGACAAAAGACGAATCCAATTGGTAATAGACTAGGTTTCATCCACGGATGGGAATCTAACTGGTACGGTGGAGATAACTACCGCGATAAAATCGTTGAAGACGATCAAATTCGCAAATATCTTCACGCTCGTTTATCCAGAGCAAGTATTTCGAAAATCATCATCGAGCGTACCCTCAAGCTCGTTACTGTAACAATCAACACGGCTCGTCCGGGTGTGATTATCGGTAAAGGTGGTCAAGAAGTAGACAAATTGAAAGAAGAATTAAAGAAATTGACGAAAAAAGAGATTCAGATCAATATCTTCGAAGTGAAACGTCCGGAATTGGATGCTCGCTTGGTTGCTGATGGAATCGCTCGTCAGATCGAAGCTCGTATTTCATTTCGTCGCGCTATCAAGATGGCTATCGGTTCAACCATGAGAATGGGTGCCGAAGGTATCAAAGTGAAAATTTCAGGTCGTTTGAATGGAGCTGAAATGGCTCGTTCAGAAATGTACAAAGATGGACGTACTCCGTTACATACGTTCAGAGCTGATATCGATTATGCAGTAGGTGAGGCATTGACTACTTACGGTTTGATCGGGATCAAAGTATGGATCTGTAAAGGTGAAGTTTACGGTCGTCGTGATCTTTCCCCGAATGTTGGAATGGCTGCACAAGGTGCTAAAGGCGGAGCTCCATCAGGAGACCGTGGTGACCGTGGTAACCGTCGTCCTGCTGGAGGAAAAGGTGGAAACAACCGTAAAAAGAAGTAAAAACACATTAAAATTTTCAGAAGATGTTATCTCCAAAGAGAACCAAATTTAGAAGAGTTCAAAAAGGTCGTAATCGTGGTGAAGCTCAACGCGGATCTACTATTGCATTCGGATCTTTTGGACTAAAAACATTGGAGCCAGGATGGATTACATCACGCCAGATTGAAGCTTCCCGTATCGCAGTTACGCGTTACATGAAGCGTGAAGGAAAGGTGTGGATCCGTATCTTCCCTGACAAACCGATCACATCGAAGCCTGCAGAGGTACGTATGGGTAAAGGTAAGGGAGCTCCTAGTCACTGGGTGGCAGTTGTTAGACCAGGTCGTATTATGTTCGAGGCAGACGGAGTTCCTTATGAAGTTGCTAAGGAAGCACTTCGTTTAGCAGCTCAGAAACTTCCAGTGAAATGTAAGTTTATCGTGCGTAACGATTATGTTATACCAGGAAAATAATTGAAGCATGAAAAAGGAAGATTTAAGTAAACTTTCAGTTGAAGATTTGAAGAAACAAATCGAAAGTGCAACAGAAGCATTGGGAAAAATGAAAATCGGACATAAAGTTACTCCATTGGAGAACCCGATCGTAATTCGTAACAATCGCAAAGCAATTGCACGTTTGAATACTGAATTAACAAAACGTCAGAACCAGGCTTAATGCTTGGTTCGTTAAAGAAGCTTGAAATGGAAAAGCGTAATTTAAGAAAAGAACGTATCGGGACTGTTACCAGCGATAAAATGGAAAAATCCATCGTTGTTTCTGTAGAAAGAAAAGTTAAACACCCGAAATATGGTAAGTTCGTGAAAAAAACTACTAAATTTGTGGCCCACGATGAAAATAACGACTGTAACATTGGTGACACCGTTAAGATCATGGAGACTCGTCCCTTGTCTAAAAACAAGAATTGGAGATTAGTAGAAATTTTAGAAAGAGCTAAATAATAATTAGTTGCAATGATACAACAAGAATCAAGACTTGCAGTTGCAGATAACTCCGGAGCAAAAGAGGTGTTATGTATCCGCGTATTGGGTGGGACAAAACGTCGTTATGCTTCAGTAGGAGATAAGATCGTAGTAGCTGTTAAGAGCGCAATGCCCTCTGGAGCCGTAAAAAAAGGATCGGTTGCCAAGGCGGTTGTTGTAAGAACACGCAAGGAGGTTCGCCGTCCGGACGGTTCTTACATTCGTTTCGATGATAACGCTTGCGTTATCTTGAATCAGGCGGGGGAGATGAGAGGAACCCGTATTTTTGGACCAGTAGCTCGTGAGCTTCGTGAAAACAATTACATGAAAATTGTTTCACTTGCTCCCGAAGTACTTTAATAAGTAGTGAAGTCATGCAAAAGAAATTACACATCAAAGTAGGCGACACTGTTAAAGTATTGAGCGGTGAGTCTAGAGGTCAAGAAGGAACAGTATTGACTATTGACAGAAACAAAGAACGTGCTACCGTTGGTGGAGTGAACATGGTGAAACGCCACACGAAACCAAGTGCGTCCGAGCCACAAGGTGGAATCATCGAGAAAGAAGGAACGATTCATGTTTCCAACTTAATGGTGGTTATTAAAGGACAAGCCAGCCGCACTGGACGTAAGGAAAATGCGAAAGGTAAATTAGTTCGTTATTCTAAAAAATCAGGAGAGGAGATCAAGTAATGAGTTATTCACCAAGATTAAAAAAGCAGTATACAGAGGAAATTATTCCTGCGCTTACTGAGAAATTTGGGTACAAAACCATTATGCGTGTACCTAAGTTGCAAAAAATCGTCATCAGCCAGGGATTGGGTGATGCGGTTGCTGATAAGAAAATTGTTGATAATGCGATTGCAGATGTATCTCGTATCGCAGGTCAAAAAGCAGTAGCTACTGTGTCTAAAAAAGACGTATCGAACTTTAAATTACGTAAAGGAATGCCAATTGGTACTAAAGTTACTTTACGTGGTGATAAAATGTACGATTTCTTAGATCGTTTTATCGCTGTTGCTTTACCTCGTACACGTGATTTCCGTGGAGTTAATCCAAAAGGATTTGATGGACGTGGTAACTTCAATTTAGGAGTTAAAGAGCATATCATTTTCCCTGAAATCGATATCGATAAGGTAAGCAAGATTTTAGGAATGGATATCACTTTTGTTACATCTGCTGAAAGCGACGAAGAAGGAAGAGCTTTGCTAGATGCCTTCGGATTCCCATTCATCAAAAAATAAGACAATGGCTAAGGAATCAATGAAAGCGCGTGAGCGCAAAAGAGAAAAAATGGTAGCGAAATACGCAGCTAAAAGAGCTGAGTTGAAAGCTGCCGGAGATTGGGATGCATTGCAGCAATTGCCAGCGAACTCATCTAAAGTTCGTGTGCACAATCGTTGCGGGTTGACTGGTCGTCCTCGTGGTTATATGCGTCAATTCGGTGTTTCACGTGTTACTTTCCGTGAAATGGCGTTGGCTGGTAAAATCCCGGGAGTTAAAAAAGCAAGTTGGTAAAAGTCTATATACCCCGACGAACCTATTGGTTGTCGGGGGAATTAGAAACTCTACCGAGTATTAATTGATTAAAGTAACAATAATGTTAACAGATCCAATTGCAGATTATCTTACACGAATTCGTAACGCGAACATGGCTCGTTTGAAAATGGTAGAAATCCCTGCTTCAAACACTAAAAAAGCTATTACAGCAATCTTGTTTGATCAAGGTTATATCGCGAATTACAAATTCGAAGAAGATGGAAAACAAGGTGTGATTAAAATCGCATTGAAGTATAACCAATCAACAAAAGTTCCGGCGATTACTAAAATCGAGCGTGCGTCTCGTCCAGGTCTTCGTAAGTACTCAAGCGCAGCAGAAATGCCACGTGTATTGAATGGTTTGGGAATCGCTATCGTTTCTACTTCAAGAGGAGTGATCACAGACAAAGAAGCAAGAAAAGAAAACGTTGGTGGAGAAGTTCTTTGCTACGTTTATTAAAAAGTATAATTGAGAATGGAGAATTGAAAAGATGGCTTAAAGTCTTTTCAATTTTCATTTTTAAGTTATCAATTAAGTAAGAACTAGAATGCAGATTTCTGAGCGCTAGGAAGTGAAAAGATATGAGTACTTGACTCGTATCTTTTATTGTTGTATCTTCGCGCTCGTTTTCGTAATTCGTAATTAAATAAATAATGTCAAGGATAGGTAAATCCCCAGTAACAATCCCGAGTGGAGTTGAAGTAAAGGTGGACGGATCAGTAATTTCCGTAAAAGGAAAACAAGGTACATTGGAGCAAGTGTTTGATACAAACGCTGTTTCTTTGACTATCGAAGGTTCCGAGATCACTTTAAGCCGCGCGTCTGATGCGCCGGACCATCGTTCCAAGCATGGTTTATACCGCGCTTTAATCCAGAACATGGTTATCGGAGTATCCGAAGGGTACAAAAAGGAATTAGAAGTAATCGGAGTAGGTTACCGTGCTACAGCAACTGGTCAGTTGTTGGAATTAGCATTAGGTTACTCTCACCCGATTATCATCGAGTTCCCGAAAGAAATTAAGGTATCTGCAGATACTCAAAAAGGTAAAGCTCCTGTAGTGACTCTTGAGTCATTCGATAAGCAACTTTTGGGTCAGGCTGCTGCCAAAATTCGTTCCCTTCGTAAACCTGAACCGTACAAAGGAAAAGGTATTCGTTTCGTTGGCGAAGAGATTAGAAGAAAAGCTGGTAAATCTGCAGGTAAAAAATAATTTTAGAAGTTATGGCATTTAGTAAAATAAACAGAAGAGCAAAAATTAAGAGAAGAATCAGAAAGAAAATTTCTGGTACAACTTCAGTGCCTCGTCTTTCTGTATTCCGTTCAAACAAGCAAATCTATGCTCAATTGATCGATGATACAAAAGGAATTACATTGGCTGCAGCATCTTCATACAAAAACAAAGCTACTGATAAGAAAAGCAAATCTGAGCAGGCAGCTTTAGTTGGTAAAGAGATCGCTGATAAAGCAGTTAAGGCTGGTGTAGAGTCAGTAGTATTTGACCGTAACGGGTACTTGTACCACGGTCGTGTTAAATCATTGGCTGATTCAGCTAGAGAAGGAGGACTTAAATTTTAATCATCATGGCAGCAATTATAGGAAATAGAGTAAAAGCCTCAGATATTGAGCTTAAAGATAAATTGGTAGCTGTGAACCGTGTGACCAAAGTAACAAAAGGAGGTCGTACATTCAGTTTTTCAGCTATCGTAGTTGTTGGGGATGAAAACGGTATCGTAGGTCATGGTCTTGGTAAGGCGAAAGAAGTAACAGAAGCGATTACAAAAGGAATCGACGATGCGAAAAAGAACCTTATTAAAGTTCCGATCCTGAAAGGTACGGTTCCTCACGCTCAAAAAGGAAAATTCGGTGGAGCAGAAGTTTTATTGAAACCTGCTACAAATGGTACAGGAGTTATCGCTGGTGGTGCGATGCGTGCAGTGTTAGAATCTGTAGGTGTTCACAACGTATTGGCAAAATCTCAAGGATCATCCAATCCACATAACGTTGTTAAAGCAACAATCAATGCATTGGCGTCTATGCGTGATGCAGCTGCTGTAGCTCGCCAACGAGGAATTAGTATGGACAAAGTGTTTAACGGTTAATAAAAAATAGTATGGCAACAATTAAAATCAAACAAGTTCGCAGTGCTATCAAACGTCCGGCTCGTCAAAAAGCTACAATCAAGGCGTTAGGATTTAGCCGTTTGAACCAGGTAATTGAGAAAGAAGCAACTCCGCAAATTCTTGGTATGATCAAGAAGGTAGCGCATATGGTAGAAGTTGTAGAATAATACTTTAAAACGAATTATCCATGAATTTAAATAATTTAACACCTGCTAAAGGATCCGTTCTATCTGATAAGAGAATTGGTCGTGGACACGGTTCTGGTGGTGGTGGTACTGCTACGCGCGGTCACAAAGGGGCGAAATCTCGTTCTGGTTATTCTAAGAAAATTGGTTTCGAAGGGGGACAAATGCCGTTACAACGTCGTGTTCCTAAATTCGGATTCAAAAACATCAACAGAGTTGAATACAAAGCAATCAATTTGGATGCTATTCAATCTTTGGTTGAAAGAAAAAACATAACTGATATTACTATTGAAGTACTACGTGAAAATGGTTTGGTATCACGCAATGACCTGGTGAAAATCTTGGGTCGCGGGGAACTTAAATCAAAAGTAACCATTAGTGCACACAAGTTCTCTTCTTCTGCAAAAGCAGGAATTGAAGCTCAAGGTGGTAGTATTTCAGAAATCTAATTAACTTTGCCGACATTTTTTTTATGAAACGGTTTATACAAAACATAAAAAACATCTGGAAAGTAGAAGAGTTAAGAAAGCGTATCTTATTGACGCTTTTCTTAATTCTTGTGTACCGTATCGGATCGTTTATCATGTTACCCGGTGTGAATGCTGACGCTGTATTGGCGAATGCATCCCGCAAAGGAGGTGACAACGTACTTGAATCTCTATTATCGATGTTCTCCGGTGGAGGATTTACCAACGTGTCTATTATGGCGCTTGGTATCATGCCGTACATTAGTGCATCGATCATTATGCAGTTATTGGGGATGGCAGTTCCTGCTGTTCAGAAAATGCAGAATGAAGGAGAATCCGGTCGAAAACAAATCAATACGTATACACGTATACTGACGATTATAATTTGTGCTGTTCAGGCACCAAGTTATATTTCATTGTATGCTTCTAGTATCCAAGGTGCATTACCTGCTGATCAATCCATGTTATGGTGGACAACAGCAGTGTCTTGTATGGTTGCCGGTTCAATGTTTGCTGTATGGTTAGGTGAACGCATTACAGATAAAGGAATTGGAAACGGGATCTCCTTGTTGATTACTGTAGGTATCTTGTCAAGACTCCCATCTTCTTTCTTGTCTGAAATGGCTGCTAACAAAGACTTTCCATTAAAGATTGTTTTGGAGATCATCGTGTTTATGTTGATTGTACTTGGAACGATTTTGGTTGTTCAGGGGGTTCGTAAAGTTCCTTTAAATACAGCAAAAAGAGTTGTCGGTGCAAGAGCGGTAGACGAGCAGGGAGCAAGAAATTACTTGCCTTTGAAAGTAAATGCATCCGGTGTAATGCCGATCATTTTCGCTCAGGCAATTATGACTATTCCCGTGATGATTTTCTCCCAGCAAAAAGATGGTGGAATGATTCAATATGCGTTGGGAGATACACATGGTGTACCTTACAATGCGTTGTTGGCGCTTTTGATTATCGTATTTACGTACTTCTACACAGCTATTATGATCAACCCGCGTAAAATGGCGGATGATTTAAAGCGTAGTGGAGGATTTATCCCAGGTGTTCGCCCGGGAGATGAGACTGCCGAGTATATTGACTCGTTGGTATCTCGTATTACATTGCCTGGATCTATGTTCCTTGCATTGATTGCGATTCTACCATCAATAGCATATGCTTGTAATATTACTTCTGGTTTTGAGTATTTCTTCGGAGGAACTTCGTTGTTAATCATGGTGGGAGTAGTTTTAGATACCCTTCAACAAATCGAATCTTATTTGTTGAACCGTCACATGGATGGTTTGATGGAAGGTTCCCGCGTTAGAGGAAGAAGAAGTATAAACGAAATGTCATCAGGTTTCTAGATTATGGCTAAACAGGCATCAATAGAACAGGACGGAACGATTATCGAGGCATTGTCTAACGCAATGTTTCGTGTCGAATTGGAAAATGGACACGTGATTACGGCACACATTTCAGGGAAAATGAGAATGTTTTACATTAAGATTTTACCTGGTGACCGTGTGAAGGTAGAAATGTCTCCATATGATTTAACTAAAGGACGTATTTCTTTCCGCTACAAATAATTTGTAAGAAAGAACTCCGATAAAAAAGCAAAAGATGAAAGTAAGAGCTTCAGTAAAAAAACGTACTGCAGATTGCAAGATCGTTAAAAGAAAAGGAAGAGTTTACGTGATTAACAAGAAGAATCCTAAACTAAAACAAAGACAAGGGTAATTATGGCACGTATTGCAGGTATTGATCTACCAAAAAACAAGAGAGGTGTAATCGGTTTGACGTACATCTTCGGAATTGGTCGTAGCACGGCTAAGAAAGTGTTAACATCAAACGGAATTGATGAGAATATCAAAGTACAAGATTGGAATGACGATCAGATTGCTTTGATTCGTACTTCAATTTCTGAGATTAAGACAGAAGGACAGTTGCGTTCTGAAATCCAGTTGAACATTAAGCGTTTGATGGATATCGGATGTACACGTGGAATTCGTCACCGTGCGGGTCTTCCATTGAGAGGTCAACGTACGAAAAACAACTCTCGTACTAGAAAAGGTAGAAGAAAAACAGTTGCTAACAAGAAGAAAGCAACTAAATAATAGTTAGAAATGGCAAAAGCAAATCAAAAGAAGAAGAAACAAGTCAAAGTAGACGCAGCGGGTGAAGCGCATATTCAAGCTACCTTCAACAATGTGATTATTTCTTTGACAAACAACGCTGGTCAGGTTATTTCCTGGTCATCGGCTGGAAAAATGGGCTTCAAAGGTTCTAAAAAGAACACTCCGTATGCTGCACAGGTTGCTGCTGAGGATGCATCTAAAGAAGCACATGACTTCGGATTACGTAGAGTGCGTGTATTTGTGAAAGGACCAGGAGCTGGTCGTGAATCAGCAATACGTGCAATTCACAATCATGGTATCGAAGTAGTCGAGATCATTGATGTAACTCCACTTCCGCACAATGGTTGTCGTCCACCAAAAAGACGTCGCGTTTAATATTCAGTATTTTTAATCAAAAGGGGACCATGATTATCGAAGGAAAGCCTTAATTCATAATCCCCCTTTTATATTTTATAGCATGGCAAGATATACAGGTCCAAAATCGAAAATTGCACGTCGTTTCCGCGACCCGATTTTCGGTCCAGATAAAGCGCTGGACAAAAGAAGCTACGGTCCGGGACAACATGGTCCTTCGAAGCGTAGAGGAGGAAAACAATCAGAATACGCAATCCAGTTGGGTGAGAAGCAAAAAGCGAAGTACACTTACGGGATTTTAGAGCGTCAATTCTCGAACTTGTTTAAAAAAGCATCCCGCATGAAAGGTATTACAGGTGAAAACTTGTTGCAATTGTGCGAAATGCGTTTAGATAACACAGTATACCGTTTAGGAATTGCTCCTTCTCGTCGTTCTGCTCGTCAGTTGGTAACTCACAAACACATTGTTGTTAACGGTGAAGTGGTAAACATTCCATCTTACACGTTGAAAGTAGGTGATGTAGTTAGTGTACGTGAAAAATCAAAGTCTTTGGAGGCAATTACATCTTCATTGACAGCATCAAACAAACGTTACGATTGGTTGGATTGGGATGCATCTCAAAAAGCTGGTAAGTTTTTGAGCGTTCCTTCCCGTGACATGATTCCTGAGAACATCAAGGAACAGTTAATCGTCGAATTATACTCTAAGTAATTAGCGTCAAGAGATGGAGTCCGGTTGGGCTCCATTTTACGATTATTTATCAATTTGGTTTGCAGCCAAAGGGTTTATGGAACTTTCTTCGCTCTTTTAAACCGCGCAACTGCAAAACAATTAAAAAGAAGAAAAACAAATGGCAATTTTAGATTTTCAAAAACCTGACAAGGTAATTATGATCCAGTCGGACGAGCGTAAAGGACAATTTGAGTTCCGCCCGCTTGAGCCAGGATACGGGATCACAGTAGGAAACGCATTGCGTCGTATCTTACTTTCTTCATTGGAAGGTTATGCTATTTCTTCAGTGCGTATCGAAGGTGCAGACCACGAATTCGCAACGTTGAAAGGTGTGGTTGAAGACGTAACTGAAATCGTTTTGAACTTGAAACAAGTTCGTTTCAAGCAGCAAATCGAAGGAACAGATAACGAAACAGTAGTTGTTTCTATTTCTGGTCAGGATAAATTGACTGCAGGTGATTTAGGTAAATTCACATCTGGATTCCAGGTGTTGAACCCGGATTTGGTGATTTGTAACATGGAAAGCTCTGTTAAATTGGAGATGGAATTGACAATCATCAAAGGACGTGGTTACCTTCCTGCAGAAGAAAACAAAACTGGAAACTCTCCGTTCGGAACAATCTTTATTGATTCCATCTTTACACCGGTTGTAAACGTAAAATATACGATTGAAAACTACCGTGTAGAGCAAAAAACGGATTACGAGAAATTGGTTTTGGAATTGACTACTGACGGATCGATTCACCCGAAAGACGCTTTGAAAGAAGCAGCAAAAATCTTGATTCATCACTTCATGTTGTTCTCTGATGAGCGCATCACTTTGGATAGCGAAGTTAAATCTGAGACAGAAGAGTTTGATGAAACATCTTTGCACATGCGTCAATTGTTGAAAACAAAATTAGTAGATATGGATCTTTCGGTTCGTGCACTGAATTGTTTGAAAGCAGCAGACGTAGAAACATTAGGAGACTTGGTTTCTTACAACAAAAATGACTTATTGAAGTTCCGTAACTTCGGTAAAAAATCATTGACGGAGTTGGAAGATTTAGTTGATTCTAAAGGATTGAACTTTGGAATGAACGTAGCTAAGTACAAATTAGACAAAGACTAGTATCGCAAATAGTTTTTAATAATGTCGTAATAGGTGGCTGGAATAAAGCGATATAAGTTCCAGCTAACCGTTACTTACGAAATTTAATATCATGAGACACGGAAAAAAAGTAAATCATCTTGGAAGAAAGTCTGCACACAGACAGGCAATGCTATCCAATATGGCTTGTTCGTTAATCGAACACAAAAGAATTTCAACTACAATCGCTAAAGCAAAAGCTTTGCGTGTATACGTTGAACCGATTTTAACAAAATCAAAAGACGATACAACTCACAATCGTCGTACTACATTCTCTTACCTGAAAAGCAAAGAGGCTGTAACTGAATTGTTCAGAACAGTAGCTCCTAAAATTGCAGATCGCCCGGGAGGTTACACACGTATTATCCGCACAGGTTACCGTTTAGGTGATAATGCTGAAATGTGTTTGATCGAATTGGTAGACTTCAATGAAGTATACACTTCAGGAGATGCGAAGAAAACAACAACTCGTCGTTCTCGTCGCGGTGGTGCAACAACTGCTAAGAAAACTGAAGCTGTTGAGGCAGTAGAAGAAGCAGTAGTAGTTGAAGAGACTCCGGTAGTTGAAGCAACTGAAGAAACACCTTCTGAAGAAGCAGGTTCAACTGAAGAAGAAAAAAAGGATGAAGAGTAATCAAATCATCTTTTAAATATGAAAAAGGGTATCCATTTATTAACGGATACCCTTTTTTTATAAACGATATTTTTGAAGTTGAAATAGAAATCCTAATTTTGCAAAAACATTTTAGTATATGGAAGAACGCAAGCCTGCGCTCCTGGTCCTGGAGGATGGAACAGTTTTTTATGGCAAAGCAACCGGAAAGATAGGTACAACAACCGGAGAAATTGCCTTTAACACCGGAATGACCGGTTATCAAGAGGTGTTCACAGATCCTTCCTATTACGGACAAATACTAGTCATGACGACATCCCACATCGGGAATTATGGTGTAAATCCGGAAGAAGTAGAATCGGAATCGGTGAAAATTGCCGGGCTAGTTACCAAAAAATTCGCAAACAACTTTTCAAGAACTTCCGCAACATCCGGTTTACAGGAGTACTTAGTAGAAAACGATAAAGTTGGAATCACGGACATCGATACCAGAGCATTGGTTCGCCACATTCGCCACAAGGGTGCGATGAACGCGATCGTTTCTTCTGAGATCCTGGACGAGAAAGAGCTGTTGAAACAAGTGAAAGAAGTTCCTTCGATGGATGGTTTGGAATTGTCTTCCAAAGTGGCAACAACCGTTGCTTACGAAGTCGGAGATTCAAACTCAGAGTTCCGAGTGGCATTACTTGACTTCGGAGTGAAGAAAAACATCATTCGCTGTTTGGTTGAACGCGGATGCTTTGTGAAAGTTTTCCCGATGAATGTAAGCGCAGACGAATTGAAAGCATTTAATCCGGACGGATATTTATTGTCAAACGGTCCCGGAGACCCTTCTGCGATGCCAAATGAAATCGCTTTGGTGAAAGAGTTGGTTGAATGGGGAACGCCGGTATTCGGAATTTGTCTCGGACACCAGATCTTAGGATTGAGCCAGGGATTGAAAACAGAGAAAATGTTTAACGGTCACCGTGGAATCAATCATCCGGTAATGAACTTACTGACCGGAAAAGGAGAAATAACTTCTCAGAATCATGGATTCGTGATCGCAAAAGACAGTGTTCAATCCAATCCGAGAATTAAAGTAACTCACGAACATTTGAACGATCAGACGGTTGCAGGAATCATGTTTACTGACAAACCGGTATTCTCGGTTCAGTATCACCCGGAAGCATCTGCGGGTCCACACGATTCCCGATACTTATTCGATCAATTTATTTCCAATATGAAACTAGCGAAGCATTAAGCTTCTTAATAAAACAAAACATGACTTATATCGCGCGCATTGTCGGAAGACAAGTTTTAGATTCAAGAGGTAATCCTACAGTAGAAGTAGACGTTTACACTACCAATGGAGCAGTTGGAAGAGCAGCGGTTCCTTCCGGAGCTTCAACCGGGATTCACGAAGCAGTTGAATTACGTGATGGTGATAAATCAATTTACTTAGGTAAAGGAGTTTTGAAAGCGGTAGAAAATGTGAACACGATCATCGCTGAAGAGTTGATGGGAATGGACATTTTCGATCAAAAGCTGATTGACCGCGTATTGTTGGAATTGGATGGAACTCCGAACAAATCGAAGCTTGGAGCAAATGCAATCCTTGGAACATCTTTGGCTGTAGCAAAAGCAGCGGCACAGGAAGCAGGTTTAAGCTTGTTTAAATACGTTGGTGGAGTCGGAGCAACCACCATGCCCGTTCCGATGATGAATATTTTGAACGGAGGTTCGCACGCAGATAACCTGATCGATATCCAGGAATTCATGGTCATGCCTTTCGGAGCATCTTCTTTTTCTGAAGGATTGCGTTGGGGAACGGAAATTTTCCACCATTTAAAATCCGTTTTGAAAGAGAAGGGACTTTCTACGAACGTCGGAGACGAAGGAGGTTTTGCACCGAATTTGGGTTCAAACGAAGAAGCAATCCAGGTTGTTTTACAAGCTGTTGAAAAAGCAGGTTTCAAACCGGGACACGATGTACACATCGCATTGGATGCGGCGTCTTCTGAGTTCTACAATGCTGAAAAAGGTTTGTACTTGTTCGAATCAACGGGAGATTCCATGACATCTTCTCAAATGGTTGATTTCTGGGCTGACTGGTGTCAAAAATACCCGATCGTTTCAATTGAAGACGGTTTGGCGGAAGACGACTGGGCCGGATGGAAAGAGGCAACAGATAGATTGGGGAACAAAGTTCAGTTGGTCGGAGATGATTTGTTTGTTACAAATACAAAACGTCTTTCCCAGGGAATCGAGCAAGGAATTGCGAACTCCATTTTGGTGAAAGTAAACCAAATCGGTTCATTGAGCGAAACCATCGAAGCAGTTCAAATGGCGACGAGAAACAGTTATACTTCCGTTATGTCACACAGAAGTGGTGAAACAGAAGACAACACGATTGCTGATTTAGCGGTTGCTTTGAATTGTGGTCAGATTAAAACAGGATCTGCATCAAGAAGCGACAGAATGGCGAAATACAATCAATTATTGAGAATCGAAGAGGAATTAGGCGAAACAGCTTACTATCCCGGAAAATCATTCCGATTCTTGTAATCAGATAACTTTATATTGAGAAGGGGACGTGATGTATCACGTCCCTTTTTATTTTCTTCATTTTTCGACATTGACCTGTTGATGAACATAATTTTAACAAAATGTTTATATTCAGTTTGTTTTTGTTACCGGTAAGCAACCTTATTGTGTTTAAACCGTTTACAAATCAAAGCTATGAATTATGAAGATTTTACTATTGAGTATTGTTTTTGCGTTGAGTTCATTTTGGGGTAGTGCCCAAACTGGCGGAAACCAGACAAATGCGCCGGTTTTCTTTGCGCAATGTATGGTGAATGTGAACAATCAGACAGATTTGACAACATTGGAAAACCAACTGCGTGCAATACCTTATGTTCAGGTAGCCCGTGTTGATATTCCAACTCACCGTTTGTTCCTGATCACAAAAGATATCACTTCGTTTACGGTTACTGAATTTGCTTCCTGGATGGGAACCTATTCTTCTTCTTATAGCTGCCTTCAAATCGGTTTGCAAGGAGTTGATCCGATTAACCCATACCCATTTACTAACTGTTCAGAAAACTAATCCGATGAAAGCACTTTTATATACTTTACTATTGTTTTGTTCATTGGGAGTTTGGTCGCAACAGCTGCCGGTGAACTGTAATTTAGCGGTGTCGGGTTGTTCAACCCCTCAATTCCCGATTGTAGGAGTACAGCCGTCTTATAATACAGTGGATTTCGGAACAGGAACTGTTTCAAATCCAAGTTGGAATCCCCAGGGAGTGAATAACGGATGTTTATTATCCGGGGAAACCGTTTCCACATTTATTACGATCAATGTTGTTTCGAACGGAACTTTGGAGTGGTCTTTAATCGGGTTGAATCCTTCGGGAACTCCTTCAGGAACCGGATGTTTTGACTGGATCATGTGGGCAGATAGCCCGTCAAGTACGACAGATGGCTGCGCAGGAATTAATGGTAATACCTTAGCTCCTGTTGCTTGTAACTGGAATGGTAGCTGTAACGGGAATACCGGAATGTCTGCACCGGGAAATTACCCGCCAAATGCTTCAGGAAGTAGTTATCAACCGCCATTGACAGTAACAGCAGGGCAATCTTTTATTTTGTGTTTGTCAAACTATAGTTTCACGAACCAAAACGTAAACCTGAACTTTTTCGGTACTGCTGCGGTAGTTTGTGGAGTATCAGCTGCGGATCAGACAATCTGTTTGGGAAACTCCGCACAAGTAACAATTGCAACTCCGGGGTATATTAGCCCTACATTTAACTGGTTGGTAACAACAGGGGTTTCGAATCCGACAGGAGGGTCAAACGTTACGGTTACACCAACAGTTACGACGACTTATTCGGTAGTAGTTTCACAAGTTTCACCGCCCTTACAAGATACAGCAACATTTACAATTACAGTAGTGAATCCACCGGCACCAAATGCAGGCCCGGATCAGACTGTTTGTTTGGGACAACCGATTTCTTTAACAGGTTCGGTCGGAAGTACAGGAAATACGGTAAGCTGGCAAACACTTGCTCCGACAGGATTGACTCCACCAGCTACAGCAACGTTTTCACCGAATTTCAGCTCATTAACACCAACAGTTAACGTGAACCAACCGGGTACTTACAAGTTTGTATTACGTGAAACAAGCGCTGTTTGTGGTGTGGTCAGGGATACGGTTGTTATCACGGTTTCACAACTTCAGATTGCAGCTACTCCAACCAACCCGGTTTGTTTCGGATCAAGTGACGGTTCAATCTCCATCACAAGCGTTGGAGCGAATCAATACAGTTTCAATAACGGAACAAGCTGGCAGGCTTCTAACATCCAAGGTGGGTTTGCTGCGGGAACATATACCGTTTGTGCAAAAAATGCATTGGGTTGCCAGAAATGTACAACTGTTACATTGACAAACCCGGCACCGATTGTTATGACGGTTTCAAACGATACAACGATTTGTCAAAACGGAACCGCAACTATTTCTGCTTTGGCAACCGGTGGCGCGACTTATTCGTATCATTGGGATCACAGCCCGGCATTGGTCGCAAGTACGCAGGTAAATCCGTTGGTAAATACTTATTATCCGGTACAGGCTGAAAGCAACCTGGGATGTTGGTCAAACAGAGATTCGATTTATGTGATGATGAATCCTGTTCTATCAGGAATTATGTCTCCTGAAGCGTTTACTTGTCCGGGATACATGGATTCCATCATGGTGATAGCGTCAGGTGGTATCGGAGCGCCGTACACGATGACATGGTCTACAGGACAAACAGATGTAGGAACAGTAAGTACCTTAAGAGATAACCCGCATCAAACAACCTCCTATTCAGTCACGATTAAAGATGTTTGCGAAACAACTCCGATTACATTGACGGGAGTTATCAATGCTTTCCCTGTTCCGGTGCCTTTGATTAGTGTTGATCAGGCTACGAAGTGCGAACCTGCGGTATTTGTTCTGACGAATGAAACAGATTCGATGATGTCTCAGAATACGATTTGGAAAATCAGTAACGGCGATGAATTTATTGATGTGGATTCTGTTACATCCTCTTCTATGATGAACGGAACATATGACGTGCAATTAATCGTTACTTCTCCTGAAGGCTGTATTGATTCGGTTACCTGGTCGAATTACTTAACGGTCATGCAGACTCCGATTGCAGATTTCAAATGGAGTCCGGATCCGATCACGATGTTTAATACCGAAGTACTTTTCACAGAGTATTGTCTTTATGCCGATAGTTATCAATGGAGTTTCCCGGGAGCTACCCCAGGTAGTTCTACCAATGATGATCAGGTAGTTCTTTATCCTGATGGACAAACAGGAACTTATTTTGTTACTTTGATTGCAACATCTTACCTGGGATGTACCGACACCGTAACGAAACAGGTTGTGGTTCTTCCGGAAGTTATTTTGTATGCACCGAATGCGTTTACACCTGACGGAGATGAATTCAATCAAAGTTGGAGAGTGTATATTGAAGGAATTGATGAATTTGATTTTGATCTCCAGGTTTACAACCGATGGGGCGAAATTATCTGGCAGTCGCATGATGCAAATGCTTCGTGGGACGGAACGTATAACGGGAATCCTGTTCCGCAGGGAACTTATACCTGGGTTATCAGAACCCGAGAGTTGATTTCCGATAAGAAATATGTCTGGAATGGAACTATTAATATTATCAAATAGATAATTGATCCGAATGATAAGGGGCTGTTTGAAATTCAAGCGGCCCCTTATTGTTTTGAGCGGTTTTGTCGGTTCGAGTATCGGAGTGAAACGCAGATGTATCGAGAACTGACAAAAGAGCAAATTTCCGGTTGTTCTCGATACACAGCGCTTCCTATAGCTATCTGAACGAACTGAAAGGAAATTCGTTTGGCTTTCACCACGGATTTCGTAATTTCGCAGGATAACCGGATATTTTATGAATTTGAACGATTTTCAAAACGATATAAGAACAGGGATTCCTGCAATTCTGCCAGCAAAGAAAGCATATGAATCAGAAATCAATCATGCGCCAAAACGCAAAGAGATCCTTTCTGATGATGAAAAAGTACTTGCATTGAAAAATGCACTCAGATATTTTCCGAAAAGTCAGCATGCTGAATTGATCGGTGAATTTTCCGAAGAATTGGAGCAATACGGAAGAATCTACATGTATCGTTTCAGACCGGATTATAAAATGTACGCAAGACCGATCGAAGAATATCCGGGGAAATCTTTGCAGGCAAAAGCAATTATGCTGATGATCCAGAATAACCTGGATTATGCAGTTGCGCAGCATCCGCATGAATTAATCACTTACGGAGGAAACGGGGCGGTTTTTCAAAACTGGATCCAATACCGCCTGACGATGAGTTATTTGTCCCAAATGGAAGATGACCAGACCCTGGTGATGTATTCCGGACACCCGCTTGGATTGTTTCCGTCACACAAAGACGCCCCGCGCGTTGTTGTAACAAACGGAATGATGATCCCGAATTATTCGAAACCGGATGATTGGGAAAAATTCAATGCGTTGGGAGTTACGCAGTACGGTCAGATGACGGCAGGTTCTTACATGTATATCGGTCCGCAGGGAATTGTTCACGGAACAACCATCACGGTTTTAAACGGATTCCGGAAAATCAAGAAAAGCCCGAAAGGTTCTCTTTTCGTTACTTCCGGTCTTGGAGGAATGAGTGGTGCTCAGCCGAAAGCAGGAACCATTGCAGGTTGTATCACTGTTTGTGCGGAAGTAAATCCGAAGATTACACGTATTCGCCATGAACAGGGTTGGATTCATGAAGTGATAGAAGATTTGGACGCTTTGGTTCAAAGAGTCAGATCTGCACAGGAAAAACAAGAAGTGATTTCGATTGCATACCTTGGAAATATCGTGGATGTTTGGGAAAAATTCGACAAGGAGAATTTACACATAGATTTGGGATCGGATCAGACTTCTCTTCACAACCCGTGGGCTGGAGGATATTACCCGGTTGGGATTTCTTTTGAGGAATCCAATCGTTTGATGGCGGAAGATCCAGAGCTGTTCAAAAAGAAAGTACAGGAAACATTGGTGAAACACGCGGCTGCGATCAATGCTCACACGGCAAAAGGAACGTATTTCTTTGATTATGGAAATGCATTCCTGTTGGAAGCTTCACGTGCGGGAGCTGATGTAATGGCTGAAAACGGAATCGATTTCAAGTATCCGTCTTATGTCCAGGATATCATGGGGCCGATGTGTTTTGACTTTGGTTTTGGGCCTTTCAGATGGGTTTGTACTTCCGGCAAACCGGAAGATCTGCAAAAGACGGATGAAATTGCTTGTTCGGTACTGGAAGAGATTATGAAAAACAGCCCGGTGGAAATCCAGCAGCAAATGGCCGACAATATTCAATGGATCAAAGGAGCTCAGCAAAATAAACTGGTTGTTGGTTCGCAGGCACGTATTCTTTACGCAGATGCGGAAGGGCGTACCAAGATTGCGATGGCATTCAATGAAGCGATTGAGAGAGGTGAGATCGGACCGGTTGTTTTGGGAAGAGATCATCACGACGTTTCGGGAACGGATTCTCCTTACCGCGAAACATCCAATATTTACGATGGTTCACGTTTCACTGCTGATATGGCGATTCAGAACGTAATCGGTGATTCTTTCCGCGGTGCAACCTGGGTTTCGATCCACAATGGTGGCGGAGTAGGCTGGGGAGAAGTGATCAATGGTGGTTTTGGAATGTTATTGGACGGATCTGAAGACGCTTCCCGCAGATTGAGGTCGATGCTTCATTGGGACGTAAATAATGGAATAGCGCGCCGCAATTGGGCCCGAAATGAAGGAGCAATCTTTGCAATCAAGCGGGCAATGGAGATAGAACCTAAATTAAAGGTGACAATTCCGGAGTTGGTGGATGAAGAATTATTGAAAAATCTGAATAAATAGGATAGATAAGAAAGGAGAGTCGGAAGGTTCTTCTTTTTTTTGTAGAAATAGTTCAAAAGTTCAAAAGTTCAAAAGTTCAAAAGTTCAAAAGTTCAAATTGGGATTAGGCGTACTATGTTTTTGAACTCTTTTAGCCATTTGAACATTTTTGAACTTCTAAAGAACCTTAATCTCCACCCTTCTGTTTGCCTGCTCTTCCGATGCGAATTTGGCGTTGGGAAATAAAGGATTGGTATTTCCGTATCCGACTGTTACCAGGCGATTTTTATCAATTCCGTTTTCAACCAGGTAATTGTAAACGCGTTTTGCCCGTGCTTCGGAGAGTTTCTGCGCTTCAAAGGTATTATCTCCATTTGAATGTACGTGCCCCTGGATTTCAATTCGGACTCCGGCATTCAGCGCCAGGAAATCTTTGAGTCTTCTGAGTTTTGGTTCTGCACTTTGAAGAAAATCAGAAGTTCCGGGAAGGAATTCAATTTCGTCGATCTGCATGCTTTTTCCTTCACCCAAAGGTTCGATCCAAACAACAATTTCAGTTTCTGTATTGGCGGAAACGGGTTCTTCCCGGTCGATGAAAAAATAACCTTCCGCATCTACTTTCAGCTGCACTTTCCCGGAGCGTTCGATGGAAAACAGGAAATCCGAACCCTGGTATGCCGCAGTGATTCCTTTCACGCCTTTTATCCCGGTAATGGTCATGTTCGAGATCACCGGTTTCCCTGTTTCGTAATCGCGGATGAGCACTTTTAAAGCCGATTCGTTTTTTGCGGTTCTTACATCGATCAGTTTTCCTCCTTCTGATGTTTCCTGTAATTCACCGTTTGTCGGTTCGAAAACAAAATTCACTTCCAAAAGTTCCTTCACTTTGGGGGCAGCAACGAAACAGATGATCAATTCCTGTCCTGCTACCAGGTCAATGGGATAAAGCGTTCGTTCGGAAACAATCAGGCTAAGGCCGGGCTCTGTAAGTGGTTTGGAGATAATCCGTTTGATTTCTGCAGCTCCTTTACTGATTTCCTCGCACGGATATTTGGTTTCTCCTTCGAAAATGATCATTTGAATGGGTTGCAGACATTTTGCATTCAGTGAAAACCGACCGTTGAAAGCTGCTTTAAAAGAACAAAAAATGGTATTTTTTTCCTGGATATCTTTCAAGGCACCATAAGCCTGAAAATCATTGACAGCGCCTCCTTTTCCCGGAAATTGTAAGTTGTACTCTCCCGTCTTCAGGATATTGACCGCACCTGTACAATCTGAGATCGCATCCGAACTTTCAAGTACGCGTTGCCCGAATGCGTCCACACAAAATATGGACAGAAACAATAGGAGAGTAAATTTCATTAACAGCAAATATAGGTTTTTCGCAAATTAACTAAAAATAACCCGGTTTTCTTCTTTCTGAATGGGCCGAATAAATGGACTAAATGTACTTCTTAATTACTGTTTAACATTTAGTTGCGCTTTCAGGCAGGTCCGGAGAAATAAATTTGCTGTTGTAGGAAAAATATGAACAACTTCAATTTCGTGTGTCTTCCCTGAGAGGCTGAAATCGCCGACTTTTTTCCGGAGATTTTTGTCGATGGATTTTTTCAGCTCATCAAACTCTTTTGACAGGTTGATTTTTGTCGATTTTTGAAGTTCGTTATAGATCCGGTCGGAAAACAACCATTTGGCACTTTTCAGTAAGAGACTTTTTGTTTTCAGATCGTATTCGAGATTACTCAGTTCGAGTGTTTTGGTTTCGTTGTCAAAAACAGGAATTCCCTGTAAGAATAAGGTTCCTTTTTTGGTTCCGCTGAACTGAATTTCAAGCAGGATTCTTTTTTGATCCAGGCCGCTCGCTTTTACGGTCTGAAATTCAAATTGGTTTTTTTCCACTTTAACGGTTTTCCCTTTGATCTGATCGGTGAAAAGCCGGGAAATGGAATCGTAATTCAGTTCGAAATCCGTCAGAAGTTCAAACGTATCTTTCGGAGCTTTCGGAATGGTGGAGAGTTTCGGTAATTCAGGTAAAGCTGTTTTGGCTGAATTCTGGTTGAGATACGTTTTGCAGTTCAGAACAAGTGTTGTGTAGAGTTTATTATCCGCCAAGCGTGGTTTTACGAGCGACAGGGAAGTGGGTTCGAAATGAATGGTTCCCATATACGGAATCAGCATGGTTTGATTCATGTTTTTCCAAAGTTCTGCGGCTTCCTTCTGAAAAGAGATCGTTCCAAGTTGTTTGTCGGTTGCTTCGCATTGTTTCTTGAGTGTCTTCCGGACTTCCTTGATGACTTCTCCCGTTGCATCGAATCTGAAAACTGTGACTTCGCAGGGATTTAAAGGTTTTAATTCATTAATGCTCGTTTTCGTTTCAAGTGCATAGTTTTCATTGATATTTAAATCCGTTGAAAAACGAATTCTCAGGGAAGGCATTTTTTCATTGATCCCGCAGGAAAAGGGAATCACCGGGGAAAGACAAGCCGGTTTTGCGGTAAATAGGTCCGAGCACCCGGCGCAATATTCCATTTTGATCCAGTACGACCCGATTAATTCGGATAGTAATTGATTGTTGATCGTCGAGATTTCAAATGAATCCTTCTTGAATTGAAACTCATACCGGATACCGCTGCAGGGTTTATCCGAGCCGGAAGTGATTTCAGGAACAGATTTATTGGCTTGCTTGAAATAGCTTGCAAGACTGATTTCAACCGGAACCACAATCGTATTGATGACGGAATTAACCGGTGGTGGTGTATCAGATAGATTTCCACTCGTAGGTGCTTCCGGTTGAATAGAACGACAGGAGTAACTTAAGAGTAAAAGAACAAGGATGCCGATAGTTTGTTTCAGGATATGCACGATGACCAGAATTTCATGATAGAAATTTCAAAATTAGTATTAACTTCAATTCATGAAGCGGATTTTTTATTTTGTCATTCCTTTGTTTGGAATTTTATCCTGTGAAAAATCAAGCACCTGTAAGTGCTCTGATGGACACAGCTATAGCGTTGATGCATCACAGAAAACACTGAAAGAATCGTGTAAGAAATATTCGACAGAAAAAATTAGTTGCGAGGTAAGCTGAATGAAATTGAATTTTTAGTGAATAACCTTGTTAGGTTCAAAAAAAAGTATATATTCGCGGTGTTAATTTATATTTTTTAACCTTCATCTCAATTATTGTATGAAAAAATTTGTATTATTTGTTGCTGCTGCAGCAACTTTAGGGTTGACTTCTTGTAAGAAAGACTGGACTTGTGAGTGTAACTACCCTGGTGAGACACCAACTTCTTACGAAATCAAAGGAAAAACTAAGAAAGATGCTGAGGCAACTTGTGAAGATAAAGTTTCCATCGGAGGATTTACAGCTTCTGCAGGATCTTACTGCACAACAAAAAAGAAATAATCCTTAGGATAAATTATTTCAGAGTGAAAACTTGAAAATGGCCGGAATTTTCCGGCCATTTTTATTTTAGGAAAAATACTCCGGATTTACTTCTTGAAAAACAGGCTTTTGACCTGTTTTACCGGATTTACACACAAAGACTTTATCCGGCGATTGAAAAAGATAACTATATTCGCAGGAACAATTTATATTATAACCTTTCATCTTAAATTAAACATGAAAAAATTTGTTTTGGTTGCTGTAGTTGCAACTTTTGGATTAGCGTCTTGCAAAAAAGATTACGTATGTACTTACAAAGACGGTAGCGGAGCTACTCAAACACAGAATTACCCGGGGTTGACAAAAACCGGTAAAACTTCTGCTGAGACTTCTTGTACTGTTTTGGGAGGAACACTATCCAAAAAATAATCAGAGATTCCGGAAATTTCTGATTGTACAGAAAATTAAAAGGACTGTTTCATCTGAAACGGTCCTTTTATCTTTTACCCGGTTGATGTTTTTTGAACTCTCTTACATGAGTGTAAGAAAATCACCCTGTCAATAATAAGTGTAAATCAATTTTTGAACAATGGGAGGATCTCCTGCCTGTTGCTCTAATGAATGAGTAATCGTAATGGTTGTTAGCAATCCGTTGCTATCATACTGATAACTTGCTTCACCAACGATTGTCATATTGGTAGTTTTGATGATTTGTCCCTTTTGATTATAGGAATTGAAATACTTATATTTTATTTCTCCGTATGTGCGGCTGTTCTCAATACAATATTCCTTAACCGTTGTTGGTGTTTCAAAAGAATATTTTTTCCGTTCAACTTGTTTTCCATCTTCATATCGTATCGAAACCATGGTCGTCGGATTATAAGTGATAGTGACTTTTTTGACCATAACCTGCTCGTCCGAATAATAGATTTTAGTGAGTACTCTATTGAATTCATCGTAAGTGAAAACAGCTGCGCCATCCCAATCCTCTTCTTCAATAAGCTTTCCTTTATCGTCATATTTGTAATAAACGGTTGGATCTAATTGAGGCGCTAATTTTGTAATGTGACCATTCTGGTCGATTTCCACTTCAAACAATAAGGAGGATTTCGTTGAATCGGCTTTCCATTGAATGCTTTTTACCTTTGCATTTTTGTAAATAGAATCATGCTGAAACATGTACGTTGGCCAATGTTGTGCATCTGCAAGCAAGCAGTTGAATGAGGTGAAAATGAAAAGAAGATATTTCATAGTAATTCCAGGTAGATAGATTTTAATTAGTTGTTTGAAACCGCATAGTTCAATGAAAAACATGCGATTAGCATAGCAAATTTACAATTTTATCGGTTGAATAAACATAATTTCCATTCAATTTTGTAAAAAAACAATATTCGGAAGTTTATTTAAATGACTGATTTTGAGATTTTGGCCGAAATAGAATCGTTGTTACTGGTCTACAGAGCTGGTGGTAAAAGAAAAGAGCATAACCGCTTGATGCAATTACGCTCTTTTCTTTTTATGATTACCGGATTTTCAAACTGCTCTCACAACTTGAAACCTTGTTTTTTTTCTTATTTGATTGTATCAATGATGTGATTCAGTGTTTCACTTGGTCTCATTGCTTCTGTAACCAATGCAGCGACCGGTTTGTAGTATCCACCGATGTTTACCTTATGTCCTTGTGCTCCGATCAATTCAGCATTGATTTTTGCTTCATTGCTTGTCAATGCTTCTGCAATAGGAGTGAACGTCGCTTTTAATGCTGCATCGTTGTTTTGAGCGGCCAAAGCCTGCGCCCAGTACAATGTCAGGAAGAAGTGACTTCCACGGTTATCAATTTCACCTACTTTACGTGCAGGAGATTTATCGTTTTCCAGGAATTTTTCTGTCGCAGCATCCAATGTTTCGGCAAGAACTTTCGCTTTTGCGTTTCCGGTGGTTTGTGCCATGTGTTCGAATGAAACAGCCAAAGCCAGGAATTCACCCAATGAATCCCAACGCAAATAACCTTCTTCCAGGAATTGCTCTACGTGTTTCGGAGCAGAACCTCCGGCACCTGTTTCAAACAAACCACCACCGTTCATCAATGGAACGATCGAAAGCATTTTAGCTGAAGTTCCTACTTCCAGGATCGGGAACAAATCGGTGTTGTAATCACGTAATACATTCCCTGTAACGGAAATAGTGTCCAAACCTTTGACAATTCTTTCCAATGTGAATTGAGTTGCGGCATCCGGAGAAAGAATACGGATGTCCAATCCGCTTGTATCGTGGTCTTTTAAGTATAATTCCACTTTGGAAATCAATTCCGCATCGTGTGCACGGTTTTTATCCAGCCAGAACACAGCAGGAGTATTGCTCAAACGAGCTCTTGTAACAGCTAATTTCACCCAGTCTCGAATCGGAGCATCTTTTGTCTGGCACATTCTCCAGATATCTCCTGCTTCTACGTTGTGCTCCAAAAGAACATTTCCGTCAGCATCCGTAACACGTACTTTACCGTCAGCCGGAATCTGGAATGTTTTATCGTGAGAACCGTATTCTTCAGCTGCCTGCGCCATCAAACCTACGTTTGGAACGGATCCCATGGTAGTTGGATCGAAAGCTCCGTTTTTCTTACAGAAATCAATCACCGTTTGATAAATTCCGGCGTAAGATCTGTCCGGAATAATCATCAATGTGTCTTGCAATTTTCCGTCTTTGTTCCACATTTGTCCTGAAGTTCTGATTGCAGCCGGAACAGACGCATCCACGATTACATCGCTTGGAACATGCAGGTTGGTGATTCCTTTTTCAGAATTCACCATGGCAAGTGCCGGGTTCTTAGCGTAAACAGCATTGATATCAGCTTCGATAGCTGCTTTTTTATCAGCAGGAAGCGCTTCAATTTTAGCGTATAAATCTCCCAAACCATTGTTCGGGTTGATTCCTAATTGAGCAAACTCTGCAGCGTGTTTTTCAAATACATCTTTGAAATAAACCGAAACCACGTTTCCGAAAATAATCGGATCGGAAACTTTCATCATCGTTGCTTTCAGGTGAACGGATAACAACAGGTTTTTAGCCTTCGCCTCTTCGATTTCTTTTGCAATGTACGCACGAAGCGCTTTTTGACTCATCACAGAAGCATCGATAATCTCATTCGCTTTCAACGTCGTTTTCTCTTTTAAAACCTGGGTGCTTCCGTTGTTTTCGATCAATTCGATTTTCACATCCGTTGCAGCCGGAACCACCACCGATTTCTCACTTCCGTAAAAATCGCCGTTCGGCATGCTTGCAACTTTCGTTTGAGAATCTGCAGTCCACGCTCCCATAGAATGCGGGTGTTTCTTTGCATAATTCTTCACCGCTTTCGGCGCACGACGATCTGAGTTTCCTTCACGAAGTACCGGGTTTACAGCACTTCCTTTGATTTTATCGTATTTTGCTTTTGCTGCTTTTTCTTCTTCTGATGCAGGAGTTTCCGTGTAATTCGGAACATTAAATCCTGCTGCCTGCAATTCTGCAATCGCATCTTTCAACTGCGGAATAGAAGCCGAAATATTCGGAAGCTTGATAATGTTTGCTTCCGGAGTCGTAGCTAACTTACCCAATTCAGACAAAGCATCAGGAATGCGTTGTTCTTCTGTTAAACACTCCGGGAAAGTTGCAAGAATACGTCCTGCAAGAGAAATATCTCTCGATTCCACATCAATTCCAGCTGTTGCCGCAAAAGCTTTAACTATTGGTAAAAAAGAGTACGTAGCCAAAGCCGGAGCTTCGTCCGTGAGTGTATACAGAATTGTTGAATTTGAGTCTGCCATAATTAATTTAGTTTGTGTTAAACCGGCTCTTTCTGAAGTGAAAAGAAACCATGTGCGCAAATTTAGCTCTTGAACCTTAGTTTGTCAATAAAATAGTTACTTAATATTGACATATTCAATCGAACCCGGTCCGAAAATCGAATTTCCGGATTGGCGAAACACGTTATGACAGGATTTAATTTATCAGTTCGTTCTGAAACAGATATTTTGTTTGAAGCCGATTAATGAATAACACGCTTCAGGTATTCTGTCATTTTAGCAAGCGAACGACCTCTGTGACTCATTCCGTTTTTCTCATCGGCGGTCATTTCTGCAAAGGTTTTATCGCTTCCTTCCGGAACAAAAATCGGGTCGTAGCCGAAACCGTTGCTTCCTCTTTTTTCGGTGATAATCGTCCCGTTGATGCGGCCTTCGAAAAGATGCACTTTGTGATTGATGTACAATGCGATGACTGTGGTGAAATATGCTTTTCGGTCGGACTGCCCGTTTAGTTTTTTCAGAACCAAATCCATATTGTCGTGTGCATCGCGTTGAGAACCGGCATAACGCGCGGAATAAACGCCCGGTTCTCCGTTCAGACTCGGGATCACAAGACCGGTGTCATCGGCAAAACAGGGAATGTGCATTTTATCGGCCAGGAAAGTTGCTTTCTGAACGGCATTTTCTTCAATCGTGTCGGCAGTTTCCGGAATTTCATCATGAAACTGGATTTCTTTCAGAGAGATTAATTGTAAGCCGTGCGGCAGAATAGCCTTGATTTCAGCAATCTTATGTTCGTTGGACGAAGCGAAAAGTAGTTTCATGCATTGAATTTTGCGTTAATGTACATTTTTTCTAGGAATTTTGCACGTTTGAAGCATTGTATCCGAAGTGATTTTTAAAAGCATTCGAAAAATGCGAGAAATTCTCGAAGCCAACCTGGAGATATACATCGGATGGTTTTTTTCCGGTAGACAAAATTAAATTCTTTGCTTCAAGCAAACGTCTTTGCCGCAGCCATTTTTCCGGGGTTTCCCTAAAAACTTTTGAGAAATCGCGTTTGAAAGTCGAGAGACTGCGACCGGATAAACGGGCAAATTCCTTCATCGGAATATTGAACAGGTAGTTCTTTTGCATAAAAGCTTCCAGGTCGATTTTGAAGGGCTCGCTGAAATCAAATAAGAAGCCCAGAAACGATTGGTCGAACTGAAGCAGTAACTCGATGGCTTCTTCCGTCTTTAGTGCTGCGATTTTTGAAGAGAAATAATCGGGTTGATCAAAATAGGGGATAACAGACTGGAAAAAACCGGAGAAAAGACCTTGTTTTGGAATTTCAACCAAAGTACTTCCCGTAAAACGTTCTTGTGGCGGGATGTTGTTTTTCATCGCAAATGATTGCAGTTCATCATCCGTAAGAAAAATGGAAAACGATTTGAATGGCTTTCCGTCTTGTGAGGGATGTTTCTTTGTTTTCAGCAGCGTGTTTTTTCGCATGATTCCAATGGTTCCGGGCTCTAAAAAGATGGTTCCATCGGGAGTGAAGATCTCCATTACTCCCGAGATAATCATACCAAGTGCATGATGTGGAACGAGTTGTTCTGTTCCGAAATGATAGTCATGTACACACGAAAGCAGAATGTTTTGTTGAAGAATATCCGCCATAAATTACAGTTTTTAAGATGCAGAAACAATTTGAGAATTACTTTGCTTGGTCTTCGCCAGCTGTCGCCTACTTTGGAAGTTGGGTAAGTAAAATACGATCCATGGTGCGGTCACCGACCCAGCGTCTGAAAAACAAGGCAGGTTTTGCCATGTAACCTCCAACGTAACGCGTTTTTGGTTTGGAAGCATTGATCGCTTTTGAAACCAACCGTGAAATTACTTCGGGTTCTGCATTTTTCGGCATGGCTTTTTGGAATGCTTGTTTGAATTTTTCCGCCATTCCGCTATAGGCAGTTTGAGCGGTTGTTTTTGTCAGGTTTTCATAGGCAATTTCTCCCCACTCGGATTTTACTCCTCCCGGTTCAATAACGATCACATCAATTCCAAATGGAGCGACCTCCAATCGCAAACTATCACTCATTCCTTCAACGGCAAATTTGCTGGCGTGATACCAACCGCCGAACGGGGTTGCAATTTTCCCACCTATAGAAGCAATGTTGATGATTTTTCCGCTTTTTTGTTTGCGCATGGAAGGAAGTACGAGCTGAGTCATTCGGGCCAAACCGAATACATTTACTTCCAGCTGTCGTTTTGCTTCTTCCATCGGAACATCTTCAATCGTTCCGTAAGATCCGTAGCCGGCATTGTTGATCAATACATCGATTTTTCCTTCCTGCTTCAGAATGTGCTGCACACAATTTTGCATGGATTCGTCGTCCGTAACATCCAAAGCGATGGTTTTGACCCCTTTCTTTTCCAATTCCTGTAAAAGATCGGTTCTTCTTGCAGCTCCGTAAACGATGTGTCCTTCTCTGGCAAGGTCTTCGGCAAATACTTTCCCCATTCCGGAAGAAGCGCCTGTTATTAAAATGACTTTTTTCATACTATCCTGAATTTGATAATGCAAAGATGAAATGAAAAAAGGTAAGCAATTTTGCTGAAAAGCTCAAATTGTTTTGCTCAGAAGCTCAGATTGAATTGAAAATGCAATTCAGATAGCTATCGGAATGAGAATTGAAAAGAAGAAACTGCCCGGTTTTTGATAAAAAGTGTTTGGCAGTTTCTTCCTTGAACGTGTATTCAAAACTTTTCAATTTTCACATTCTCAATTCTCAATTATTGAGGATTCTCATTAAAACTCATCATCCAGTTCACGCCGAATTTGTCTTCGAGCATTCCGAAATAATCGCCCCAAAAAGTGCTCGCAAGCGGCATGGTCACTTTTCCTCCTGCAGATAACCCGTTGAACAAGCGATCGGCTTCTTCTTTGCTGTAAGCAGTGATGGAAACAGAAAAATTATTCCCGGCTTTGAAGTATTGCGCCCATTCACCTCCGGTATCGCTTCCCATTAAAGAAGTTTCTTTACTAATCGGAAGTGAAACGTGCATGATTTTTTCCGCCATGGATGCGTCCATTTTGTTTTGATCATCCTGGGGCATGTCTTTGAAACGACCCATGAAAGTAAATTCACCGCCGAAAACAGATTGGTAAAACAGAAATGCTTCCTCGCAATTTCCGTTAAAATTCAGATAAACATTTACAATTGCCATAGTTTTAATTTTTAGTTATTACTTATTCAAGGAGGTCTCCGTAAGGAAAATGGATTTCTTTACAGAAGGCGATTATTCCTTTTCTCCCTTTGCTGGAAAGTCCACCATCAATTACATCTATTTGGGGGAAACAATCAATATTATTGCAGTCCATACAAATCGAAATCTGTAGAATGGAGGAGTTTTTCTTGTAGAGTACGAGGGCAAGTCTTGGCTCGAAACATCCGGCTGAGTAGGTTCCAAAGGTGCTCTTACGTGACAGCAATGATAGGATGGTATTTGCCTGTTCTTGGTTGAGGGCAATCTGGTTGTCAATTTTCCAGGAATTTTCAATTATGACTTGCTCATGTGATCCGTCATACGAATAGGCAACAACTTTGTTGAAATCTAGTTTGTTGAAAAAAGCGCCGTCGATCTTTTTAGGATCAATGACAGGTGCGTTGTTCATGACGTTAAACATGTTAGATTTATTGAGTAGCCCGATACTGTCGCGTTCGCGTTCTGCTTTTGTCCGTGAATCTTTATATGTCTCTTCCTTGACAATTTCTTTGAATGTTCGGGCATGAGTTTTGTTTTCACTGCATGAATACAGGAAGTTAACAATCAAAAAAAGTAGTGGGATATATTTCATGAAACAGGAATTATTGTTCACTCAATTCTTTTAGTTTTTCGAGGCCTAAAGGGAATTTTTTCTTCATGAATTCGATGTGAGCGTCCGTGACGTCTACTTCGACTTCCACTTCGGTGGTGTTTGCGTTGATTTCCATTAAACGGTAGATTTCAAAACAGCCGGTCCATTTTTTGGTTTCATCATTCAGCGGTTGCTCTTTGAAATCAATGACGTCGCCAATATGCTTGAAGACAACGAGCTCATTTTCCCGGAAGAAAATAACGTCGCTGTACATACCGCTTCCTTCGGGCATCAGGAAATGAATCCGTGCGTTCGGAGCAAGTTCGCCTTCGTAATAAGATCCGTCACAGAAAGGCTGCGTCCAGACTGTATAGCTTTGTTTTCCCCACAACGTTTCCCAAACCACTGTTTTGGGAGCATTGATATTGATGGAGAAATGAAGTTTTTCGATGAGATATAAATAATTCCGCAGGGAAGTTTTAATAATGGCATCCCAACCCATCTGGTAATTTTCAGGAGTAAAATCTGCTCCGGCATCCGCGAAAGATTCCAGTCCTTCATGGCGCAAAATCAATCTTGAATGATGCTCATCAATCGGTTCTACCAGCCAGCTTACAACAGATGTTCCTTTTGATTGCTCCGGATGTTCCCAGCTGTGAACAAATTTTGTTCCTTTTTCACATTCAAGAACGGTGCAGTGATGCAAATATTTTCGGGCTTCAGATTCATAAAAATCGAAACTTTCGCCAACGGTTGTCGTGAAATGAGGTATATGAAAATACCATTTTTTAAAGTTTGCAGGATTTGTAATAGCTTCCCATAAATCTCTTGCCGGAACATCGAAATCCATTACAGTTTCAATTGCTGTATTCGTCATAATGGTTGTTTTTTTAGATTTCAAATAACAGGAATTCATGATCTTAGGACTTTTAGTCGTGATGTCCTAATGTCTTGAAAACGTGATGTCAAATTAATTCATTTCCCCCATCTTTCATACCACATCATGAAAGAGAGAAGATACCAGATTTTTACACCGAATTCTTTTCGTCCGTTTAAGAATGATGTTTTCAAACGTTCAATTTCAGTCCAGTGAAAAAGCCCTGTTTCGCTGATTCGCTGTTCTGAAAGATATGTTTCAAGTAAATCGCGGAGTTCGTTTTTCAACCACGATTCTATCGGAATTGCAAATCCCATTTTAGGTCTGTCCATTACAGCCTTCGGGATGTATTGATGTACAATTTCTTTTAAAAGCCACTTTTTGGAGCGATCTCTGAATTTGAAATGGTCGGGAAGCTGTGCTGCGTATTCTATGATTCGGTGATCTAGAAGCGGTTCCCTGCTTTCCAAACTCACAGCCATTGATGCACGATCTACTTTCTGGAGAATATCATCCAGCAGATACGTTTGATAATCCATTGCCTGTGCAAAAGCCAGCGGACTGTAATTCTGAAGTTCGGTACTGTCGAAATAACTGGTCAGTTTTTCAAAAGAATGAGTGCTTAATGCGCTGATCTGGTCATCCGTAAACAGTTGACTTACACTCAGCATAATATTCCGGTCGCTTGCATTGCGAAGAATCGACTTGGTTTTTTCGTAGCGCTGGGCAAAGTTGTATTTGCTTTTCAAAACCGGAATGGAATTAGCCGGAACCAAATCCATGATCCCTGCCAGCCTTTTTCGTGCGAATGAAGGGATTTTGTTGAGTTTGTCACCATATTTCAGGATCATCTCATAACGGTTGTATCCTGCGAATACTTCGTCACCACCATCTGCACTCAAAGCAACGGTTACATGCTGCTTGGCAATTTTCGAAACGAGAGTCGTAGGAATCGCACTTGAATCGGCAAAAGGTTCGTCATAGAAAAACGGAAGTTCTGCAATGAGATCAATCGCTTCTTTTGCGCTGCATTCGGTTTCCGTATGATTGGTTTGAAGCAGTTCTGAAATCGATTTGGCATACGGAGCTTCATTCAGCCCGATATCCGGAACAGAAATCGTGAAGGTTCTCAAAGCTTCTGTGCGGTCTTTTTGCAACAGTGCCGTTACGCACGTACTGTCATATCCGCCACTCAGAAAAACGCCAACCGGAACGTCCGAAACCATGCGGTATTCGCAAGCCGATTTTAATAAGCTTTCCGTCTGTTCTTTCGCTTCTTCAACCGGAATGTCCAGTTTGGGTTTGTTGTAATAATCATACACATTCCAGTATTGAACCGGAACAGCTTGAAAATCGCGCAACGAAGTTTTGATGAAATGTCCCGGATTTACCTTGGTGCAGTATTCAAAAATACAATGTGGCGTAGGAACGCTTCCGTATTGCAGGTAAGCCTGGACCGCTGGAATACTGATCTTTTTTTCAAAATCAGGATGTTTGTGGAACGCCTTTAATTCTGATGAAAACAGGAAAAGTCCGTTATTCTGATAGATGAAAAGCGGTTTTACTCCGGCACGATCTCTTGCTGCGAAAATTTCCTCTTTTTCAGCATCGTAAATCACAAAAGCAAACATTCCGATGAACCGGTCGAGACACTTTTCTCCCCATTCACCGTAAGCATGCAGAATCATTTCCGTATCCGATTCGGAAATAAAGGTGTGTCCCAGTTTTTCCAGTTCAACTTTGATTTCCGAAAAATTGTAGATTTCACCGTTGAAAACAATGGTGAATTGGTTCCAGTTCATAGGTTGTTTCCCTAATTCGGAAAGTTCCAGGATAGATAACCTGCGGTGTCCCAGCCCGATTTTATAATGAGCCGTTCCGTGAATAAACGTGCCGAATCCGTCTGGTCCGCGGTGCTCCAATGAATGAGTCATTTGCTCCAGATCGTGTTCTGAAGAAGCACCGTTAAAGTCAATAAAACCAGATATTCCGCACATATAGTTGTCTATTTTTAAACGACTCAATCGTAACGAGTAAAGATAGCGAAAAAGCTTTCGATTTTTTAATAGAAAAAGGATAAAAGGAAATGTTTTTACGGTGTGCTTTCTGTGATACATTGTTTAATCATAGATATATCAATTTTTTCTGGCAGATAACTAAGTAGCTTGCGATGAGCTTATCGAATCAAGTCGAAGGCGATTGGTCAATTAATTTTATTGATGCTGTTTGATTTTGCTGTTTTTCTTCGTAACTTAATTAGAATAAGAAAATTATCATGATATGTTATATGTATATTTTACTTTGTGCAGATAATAGTTATTATACCGGGAGTACCAGAAATTTGGAAAGGAGATTGGGACAACATCAATCGGGAAAAGGAGCTAATCATACTCGAAAATATGGACCGGTAGAATTGATTTACTATGAAGAATTTACAAGAATAGATTCTGCGTTTTACAGGGAAAAACAAATTCAGGGATGGAGCCGACGAAAAAAAGAAGCCTTGATAAATAATAGGGTGGTTGATCTTAAAAAGTTCTCAGAGTGCCAAAATTCGAGTCATTGTCGTTTAAAACCAAACTAGCTGCCTTCGACTCCGCTCAGTCTGCTAGTCGGGAGATTCTCGGACGATGGCTGAGCGAAGTCGAAGCCACCGGCCGGCTGTTCAAAACTCTTTTCATAAATCACAAAGCCCTTGCTGTGATTGAAAAAGGATCTTCACTAACTTGCAAGAATCATTTTAAACCCTTCACAAAATGGACAACAAAGAAAAATTACAGGAAGAAATCGCAGTGCTTGAAGCACAGTTGACGGGTGACATGTTTGCAGATATGGACATCAAAGACAAAATCCACAATCTGAAAATGCAGGTAGAAGGTGTTCGTCCGATGGACAGCTACATCGAATGCGTTGGTTGCGGATCTTAAAATCAGATTACTCATCCGAAGTGAAAAGCATACTGAAAAGTGTGCTTTTTTTTGTTCCTTTTTGTTTCGGGGATTTCGGAAAGAATAAGTGATGCTACTTTTGAAGAAGGGCGACGTAGCTTTCTTTCCATGCTTCGATGCTCCAGTTTTCCTGAATTGATCTACGGGCATTTTTTCCAAGTTCTTTCCTTAAAATTTCATCCTGGACTAGTTTTCTCAGGCTCATTTCCCATTCTTCCGCAGAATCGGCGATGAGTCCGTTGTCGTTTTGCTGAATGATTTTGGTGTTGACTCCAACTGGGGAAACAATGCTCGCCATTCCGAGACTCATGTATTGCAAGGCTTTGAAGCCGCATTTTCCTTCCGACCAGGCATCGAGTGCAAGCGGCATGACTCCGATTTGAATTTCGGCCAGGTCAGCGATTTCCGTTTCCTCTTTCCAATCCTGGTAACGCAGAGATTTCAATTGATAATCGGGTTTCCTGTTCGAAATGACCTTGAAAGTGAATTCAAACTCCTGCTCCAGTTTTCGTAGAATGGGAATAATGAAATCCAGGTAATGCATCGTGGAGTGTGTTCCTGTCCAACCGATCACGAGTGGTTTTTGCTCCTGGTCAACCAGCCTGGAATGCTGATTTTCCGTATCAATCGTAGTTGGAATAACCGTTACATTCGGATTGAATTGCTTTGCATAATTGGCTAAAAAATCATTTCCGGCACTTACTTTTTCTGCCCAGCGAATCAAATAGCGGACTTTCCAGTAACATTTCAGTTTCTGGAACCGGGCATTAACCGAACTGTAATTCGGAATCCAAATCGCATCGTCGAAATCGTAGATATACTTTTTGCGCATGATTTTCACCAGGATCCATTCAAAGACGGGCGGTCCGACATGTGCCATTTCCCGGTGCATGAAAATGTGTTTCGCGCCGATCAAGCGGAACAGTAACATCCATCGGCGTAAAAAGTTATAGTTCAGATCGATGAACTTTTGAACAAACTTTCCTTTGTGATATAAGCGATCCCAGCTCTTTTGCGTGTGAAAAGCATGGTAGTGAATTTCGAAATCGCGCTCTTCCAGAAAAGGCAGATACTGCTCAAATCTGAAGCGTTGAGATGGAGCTTCACCTTTCGGATAAGGAGCAATGATATGGAGTTTCTTCAAATTCACGGGAGCAAATGTGGGCTTTTTTTTTGAAATGAAATCTGTGAGTTTTTATCCGACGAAACGATCATAAATAGAAAAATAAGATTCAACTCCGCGTTCCAACCCAAAATATTCCCTTGCGCCGTGCATCGTGCTTTCCCGGTTAAAGTCCGTGAAATCAAGATCGAAGGAAGAAATGGTTTCGTCTTTGGTGTTTTTTAAAACCAGTCCGGAATGATATTGATGCACGATCCCATCCGTATCTCCGACTCCTGCATTGCAGATCAACGGAATTCCCATGGCCATGATTTCGCCTTGTTTCGTTGGTGAAGATGCTTTTTTGGAAAAAGTCGGGCGGATAAAAAAGATCGAACAGTCAAACAGCGAAATGAAGAGCGGAACATTCTGATGCTGCACGGAAATCACACGAATGGAATCGGGTTGAATCTCCAGTTTCTTTGCTTCGAGCAGAATAGATGCCGTAGATTCTTTGGTCACAAACAGGAAAACGGCATTCGGTTTTAAACGCTTGATATGCTTGAAAGCAAGCAGCATTTCCGGCAATTGATACCAGGTTCCGATTGAACCCACATAACCGACCACGTATTTATCCGTTAACTGGTGTTCACGCTTCTTTTTGTGTAAGAGCTCTTCGTTGTTTTTTTGAGGGTCGAAGAGTTTCAGATCGACGCAGCATGGAATGACCGTGATTTTCTCTGAATCAACAGACTTCATGTTCCAGGTCAGAATTTCCTGTTTTCCCAGTTCTGTCAAACTCACGATGGCATCACTTTCTTCAAAGAACCGTTTTTCCTGTTTTTTGAAATAGTTGTAAATGGATTTAAACAAAGGATTACTGATTTTCCAGATTCCTCCTTCGATGCGCTCATCAGCCCAAAAACCGCGCATGTCAAAAAGCAGGCGCACTCCTTTTTTGTGTTTGAGTCTCAAACCGATCAAAGCGCTGATGTAACTTCTGCAGTGAACGAGTTGAAAATGTTTTTCCCGGTGCAGTGCAAAAGCCGTGCGGTTCATTTTCCGGATATCAAAAAGGGTCGACAATACAGGTGGACGTTTGGTATAAGCCAACGGTTTCCAAAGAATGTTGTACTCGTCACAAAGCGCTTGGATTTTGGCCCGATCCTGCTCAAAACGTTCCGGTTTTTCAAAACTGATCAGCGTGAAAGAAATTCCTTTCTGACTCAAACCGATTAAATAGGGAAGAACCTGGCTCTGTCCGAGCGGATCTGTCATACCGTCGTATGATAAATAAAGGACATTTTTCATCCCGGAGTTTTGTTTAACGCAAATTCTTCAAAATAATCCCGATTCCCTCTTCCAGGCTCATAAAAGGCCGGCCCAGTAATTCGTTCATTTTCGAAATATCCGGTTGTCTTCTCGTCATATCACCTTCTTCCAATGGCGGTAAGTAGGCAATTTTGGATTGGGAACCTGTCAATCGAATGATCGTTTGCGCTAATTCCAGGATCGTCACGATATTTCCGTTACCGATGTTTGCCACGTCGTTTACCAACAAGTCGGATTCCATTGCTTTGATACAAGCGTCCAGGTTGTCGTCGATGTAGCAGAAAGTCCGCGTTTGAGATCCGTCGCCGTAAACAGGAATATCCTGGTTGGCAAGCGCCAGTTTAATGAAGCGCGACATCACAAAATCGGTACTTTGCTTTGGTCCGTAGGTATTGAAAAAACGGAAAAGCGTATAATCCAATCCGTATTCCTGCTGGTAAGAGCGGAAATAAGATTCTCCGACATTTTTAACTACCGCATACGGAAGCCGTGAATTCAACGGAGTGATTGTTTCGTGCTGAGGCAAATGAACCGGTTCTCCGTACACTTCAGATGAAGAAGCGTAGAACACACGTTTCACACCGGTACGTTTGGATAAATCCAGGATATTCCGGATTCCGTGAATATCATCCAATACCATGATCGGATTTTCCAACGTTCGTTTCACACCGACTACAGCGGCATAATGGAACACATAATCAAAATTGTATAAGCTGAAAACAGGTGAAATGTCGTCGAAATTATTGACATCTCCGTGAATGAATTTACATCGTTCGTGCTGCGGAATGTTTTCTTTCTTTCCGGTAAGAAAATTGTCTACCAGAACCACAAAATACTCCGGGTTTTGTAGTAGTTTATCGGCAAGAGAAGACGGAATAAAACCTGCTCCGCCAGTAATAAGAATATTTTTTTTTGGTTGCGTCATTGTCATTTTTTTGGAAATAAAAAGCGATACGTCCGATACACGAATTTAATAGCCTTTTTTGAATTAGGAAAGTCTTTGTACGTCAAAGGTTTTTTTTGAAGAATCTGTTCAAATTCTTCCGGAGAAATCTGCAGTTTTTTACAGATGAAGTTTTTTTCGGTTTCAACGGTTTCCGGGTTGTATGGAAGTGATTGTAATTGTTTCAAAGCTTCTTCCCGCGTAATTTGCCCGGAACAAATCTGGGTCGAAAAAGTTGCCAGGCGATAATCAAATCCGTGTTTCACCGGCATAATATAAGACTGCCAAAAACTGGTGTAGCGTGATTCGTGGTGTTTTCTTGTGGGAAATTGACAATCGAGTTCTTTTTCCAGGAGCAGTCTTGCTTCGTCCTTATTGTAATTGATGAGATCAAGCGGGTAATAGGTCTTGATTCCTTTGATCATTTTGTAGTTGAATTCCTTCCAAAGACCGAAATCTGGTGTTTTTTTTCGCTGAATTTTGCTGAATGTCCTGACAATGTATCGATACAATTTCATGTCTTTCATCACATGATATCCCCATTGAAGCGGTAAAATGCCCTCGGATGAATAATTTCCGCCCGAAAGAATGGTTTTTACTCCATGTTTTTCAGCCAACTGATGTAATGCAGCCGGAATTGCCAGATCCGTCGGAATTTCAATGTCCACAATGGAAGATCTCAGGAAAGCAAGCTGTATTTCCCGGAATTCAGACCAGTCCAGAACCACTGTTTCCAGATCCAGGTTCAATTGGGAAGCTACTTTTTGAATATTCTGAACCGCTAATTCCGTGTTCCAGCCATTATCCAAATGAACCAACAAGGGATTCAAACCGTTTTTTTTCGCAAAATAAGCCGTGTAGCAACTGTCAACACCACCACTGATCCCGATGATGGAATCGTATTCTTTTCCCTTTGCTTTGGCTTTGATCCGGTCGATGAGGTGGTGAATCTCTGCTTCGTTTTTTTTTGAGTCTTTAAACAAAGGGCTGATTTTCAATAAATAATCCGAACAATGATTGCAGGTTCCGTCTTGAGTAAAGATAATGTCAGGATCACTTGTGTCCATTACGCACCGTACGCATTGTTGATATTGAGAATCAAGCATCCTGCAAAATTAACAGAACGATTAAGGAAATCACGAATTTTCAGAATTAAAAAATATGTTGAAGTAGCGAATGAATATTTCCTGAGATCAGGCGAACGTTTCAAAAAAAGCTTAGAAAACAAGGTGCTTGAGCGTCGCCCAAAAAACCCGTTGAAAAAATGCTTTTTTACTGTTTTGAATGGCAATGAACAGGTATTTTCTGGCTTTGGCTTTGTGTTTGTTCGATGCTAAATCAACGGCAAGAATGAGGTAGTTACGCATTTTGAAATAACCCGATTTTCCTGCAAGGAACTGCATCACTTCGTGGTTTGAAGTGCTTGTTTCAATAAAAGTATTGAACCTGTTTTCGAGTTGTTCCATTTGGTTCATGGTCAACACGCTGCGTTCCGGATGATGAATGATGACCGACGTCACTTCATTGATTGCAATGACCGGGTATTTTGATGCCAGGCGCAACCACAATTCATAATCCTCGCTGGCACTCAGTTTTCGGTTTTCATTGAATGGGTTTTCCAATGCAATGGCTGATTGAACAATCACGGCATTACAGGAAAAACAATTCCCCTGGATTAATTGCTGTTTGATCTGATCTTCTGCTTCAGGAAGGACAAATCCGGGAGTGTAGCTGTTACTTTTCGGGAAGTAATTTTTATATCCGAATACCAGGATTTCAGGAGATTGATGCTTGCTTACCGCTTCCCGGATAGCCGAAACATGATTGGGTAAAAGCAGGTCATCGCTATCGAGCCAATTGACATACTTTCCTTTTGCTTTCCGGGTTCCGAAATTTCGGGCAGCGCCCCGTTCACCGTTTGTGATCGGATAATACTGAACTTTTTCAGAAAGAAATGGTGCTACAACTTCGGCCGTATTGTCGGTGCTTCCATCATCCACAATGAGGACTTCAAAATCATCACAGTTTTGATCCAGAACACTCTTTAACGTGTTTTCAATCAAATGCGCACGATTGTATGTCGGGATGATAATGGAGAGAAGCATGCCTAATCGGTATAGATGTCTTTTAATTGTGAAATGTATCGGGCAAAACTAAACATTTCGCGGACGCTTTCCGGACCTTTTATTCTTAATTTTTCGTTAAGTATCTGATCGCTCAGCAGAAGCAACATGCTGTTGTGAATTGAAACAGCGTCCCGGAAAGGAACAACCAGTGCATTTTCTTTGTTGGCAATGAATTCCCGGGCAATACCGCTCAAAGTGAAAATCGACGGAATCCCGGAAGCAAGGGCTTCCACGTATGTTTGTCCGAAAGCCTCACAACTTGGATTCACCGGAACATGAACATAGATATCGAAAAGCCGGAATAAATCGTACACGTTGTTTTCAAAAGCCACCACACGGACATTTCGTTCAGGAATCGTTTGCACCAATTCCTTGATTTCTTTCGAATAATCAGCATTGTCGGAAGCTCCGAAAAGACAGAGCAGCGCATCCGGATGCGTTTTTAATAATTGATGAAATGCATCGATCGTATATTGGATTCCTTTTAATTCCAGCCAGCGGGAAATAATTCCGACAACCGGAAACTGATTTTCCGGGTTATACTCTTTTTTGATGCGAAGGACTTCCTCCTGATCCGGGTTAAAAAAACGTTCCAGGTTAAATCCATGATGAATCAAAACGCGCTTTTTAGCCGGAACGCCTTGTTTTTCCAGTAATTCATCAATGTTTTTGGAAATGGCAACAATTCGGGTAGCAAGCCGGTTCTGAACTTTGTCGATGAAACGTTCTTTCCAATGGATATTTAATGGTTCCCCGGAATGCCTGGTGTAAATGCGTGTTTTGATTCCTGCCAGTTTTGCAGCCCACAATCCAACCCAGTTGGCGTGAGCCAAATGACAATGAACGTGCGTAATCTGTTGTTCTTTCAGAACTCTTTTGCATTCCAAAATGACTTTTCGCGATTTTAAAAGACTTCCGGCTTCCATGGTGTAAACCGGGAACAGATTCTCCGTCAAAAAACGGTGCAATTCTCCGTTCGTACAATTGATCAGAATGTAGTAAACATCCAGATTTTGTGCCCGCAAGTGCAGCGCTGTCTGCTCGAAATAAACAGCCTTGTTAATGTCGGATATAATGAGAGCGATCTTCAGAAACAGAAATTTGGTTTAAAAATATGCTTTATTTCTGGCAGATTTGCGGATTGAATTAAAATTACCTCTTCAGTCGTTTTCCATTCATGAGCTTGAAATGATTCCTGCCAGTATTACTGCTTTTCAATACTGCGTTGCATGAAGTGAAGCAATCTTTCGGATTGATTTTCCCTGGAATAGAATGAAATGGATGAGTCATTTCCTTCGTAGCTGATAAAGCCGTTTTTCTCCCATTCGTTGTATTGATGAAGAATGTACTCTGAAATTTCAACACTTGAACGAAAGGATTTTCCTGCTTTTGTTTCTTCCAAAAGCTTGTCAAGTACGTCGCCCAGGGACGGTGCGATGAGAATGGGTCTTTTGGCGCCTAAATATTCAAATATTTTCCCGGTATACATTCCGGTATATCCTTTCATTTCGGGCTGCCATAATAAATGACTTTGCTCCATGTAACGAATAGCTTCCTGTCGTGGAATACGTTCGGTTAAAAGGATTTTATCCGAAGGAAGTGCTTCTCTGATCCGGGAACCGATCTCCGGAAGGGAGTTGGTGCCGATAAATTGAAAACGAATCCTGATCTCCGGATTTTTTTGCAGAACCTTTTGAAATGCATCTAAAAAGATCTCCAGATCCTGGCTGGGGTAGACCGTTCCGATAATTGAAATCGTAAAATGATCCAGTTTTAATTGTTCCAAGGGGATAAACTGATCAAACAGGTCTTGTTCAAAGCCGTTAAAGATTAATTCAACCGGTTTTTGCAGATCCTTTTGAAAATACTCAATGATTTCCCGGTTGACCGCTGTGATTGCTTTTGACCGCTGAAGACTTGCTTTGACATGCTTTGATTTAAAATAAAACAAAATACGTTCTTTCAGATCGCTTGGTTTTTGAGTGTTGAGGATGATATGATTCTCAAAATCCCGGAAATCTGCAACAAATGGAAGCTTATGCAGTTTTGATAACTGATTTGCCAATGTAATGATATTGAGCGGGGGAGAACTGACCAATAACACATCCGGTTTCCAGTTCGTGATTAATTCGGAGGTTTCAGGAAGGAATTGCATGCTGTCGATTTCAGGATCCACTTTTCCTGAAAAACTATCCCACAAGGTTTTCACTGAATTGTTCTTTCTCAGTTTTTCCCGGTAAGGCAGCCTGATGACTTCCAGGCGTTCTGAAACGTGTTCACTTTGTTTGGGAGTATCATTACTGACCAGGTAATCCATCCATTGATTTTCATTTCCGGTCCAATGACGTGTAATTACCTTCACCTCATTTCCGGTTGAAAAATTTTCGGCAAAAGCTGCAGGCCGGTTGGCTGCAATGCCTACACAAGGAGGATAATAATAAGCAATGATCAGGATTTTCATTGTTCGAAATGTTTCAACAGGTAGCTACTCCAGGTTTCAGTTAGATTTGCCTCAGCCATCCATTGATTTTGAGGTGGTTCAAATCCTACTTTTTCTCTTCTCCAGCAAACTTCTTCCGGAAGAATGTCTTTAAATGCTACGCGCATAATGTATTTCGTCCAGCCAAGTTTAAGCTTGTATTCATCCGGAAGGGAAAAGCAAAACTCTACCAGTTCGTGGAAGAGAAAAGGAAGCCTGACTTCACGGCTGTGAGCCATCGAATTGCGATCTGCATAACGCAGCAATTCCTGTAAGGCGCCACACATTAAGTTGTTATATAAATGCGCATTCAGTCGTTTTGCATCTCTGTTAGGGCGTATTTTCCCTTTTACCTCGTAGTAATTGGTTAGTTTCAGTCCCAAACTGGTCAGACCTTTATGCGGTGTGTGAAAATCGATGAAGCGGTGTTGTTCTTTGATTCTGAACCGGGAAAAGAAAGGTTTGGTCAGGAACAACGATTGCAAATAATCATAATAATAAGGAATGTATCCTGCCAAAACTTCATCCGCTCCCTGGCCATCGATTAAGACGGTCACATCGTTGGCTTTTGCCAATTGCTGCACCCGGTATTGTGCATAAATACTGCTGCTGCCGAAAGGTTCTTCCTGGTGAAAGCAAAGTTTTTCAAAATCTGCCGCCATTTCAGAACCGGTTGGCCAGGTTGAAAACGGGATAAACCCGGTTTTCTCGATCACCATATCGATGTAGGGTCCTTCGTCTTTTTTAAAGTTTTTGAAGCGGGCAGAAAATGTTTTGGGTGTAATGTTTTGATCGCCGACATATTTAGCCATGTTGCAGACAATCGAAGAACTGTCCAATCCACCGCTTAAACTGGTTCCAACCGGAACATCGGCACGAAAACGCCGGGTCAGACTCAATTGAAACAAACGATCAAACTCCTTACAAGCCTCTTCGAAAGAGAGTGTCGAATCCTGTTTTTTCCAATCAATGTCGTACCATTTTTTGATCGTGACCGTCCCGTCTTTTTTGACTTTCATCCAATGTCCGTGAACCAGCCGGAAAGTATCCTGGTAAAATGTGTGGTCTAATTTTTCCGGGTCATGAGCCAGGTTTACCCGCTTGAAATAATCAAACATTTCTTCATTTCTCTTCTTCGGAATCCCGATTTCCCAGAAAGATTTCATTTCAGAAGCAAAATAAAGGGCGTTCTGATAGAAACAATAATGAAACGGCTTTTCTCCGAAACGGTCCCGTGCGCAAAACAGTTCTTCTTCTACGGAATCCCAGATAGCAAAAGCAAACATACCGTCCAAATCATCCAGGCAGAGCTCTTTTTTCTGATCGTATAAAGCAAGCAATACTTCCGTGTCAGAATGTGTTTGAAACTGGTATCCTGCTTCCGATAATTGTTCTTTCAGCTCAATGTAATTGTAGATTTCACCGTTGAAAACAATGCTGTAACGGTTCATGGCATGCATCGGTTGATTTGCATTGGCAGACAGATCAATGATCGATAAGCGGCGGTGACCGAAAGCAATGCGTTGACGCTCATCGATCCAATGTCCTTCGCCATCAGGTCCGCGATGGGAAATAACATCCGTCATAGCCTTTATTGTGTTCAAATCTACGGGCTGTTCAAATGAGAATATTCCAGCTATACCACACATGTTATGATTTGTTTAATGTTTTTTTATACACCTCGACCAGTTGACTGATTACAACGGAAGAATCGTGGTTTTTCTCGACATAATTCCGGGATTTTTGTCCCATTTGCTTACGTTCTTCCGGGTTTTGGATCAACCGGATCAAAGCTTCCTTTAGTGTATCCAAAGATGCATTCATCATCGGGAAGTCGGAAGGAAGTGTTTCCATATTCTTCGGTCTGATATAAGTGATGACCGGTTTCCCGAAAGCCATAGCTTCCACAGATGCCAGGCCGTATTCACCGATGATAAACTGATCCAGGAAAATATCCGCTTCGGAAACCTGCCGGAGTACCTCTTGTCTCGTTTCGTTGGAAATGATTTTGTAGGTACAGTAATCGTTTTTACTTAGTTCTTCAAGAATCTCAATCACCTTATCCGTTCCTTTTGTGTAATACTGAGAGGACACATGGACTACATGCGGTTTCGCTTTCAGCGGATCTGGATATGCAGGAGTGAATGTGCGTGTGTCGATGCGATGTTTGATCACAAAATGTTTTTCAAACAGGTCTTTTTGCAGAAAAGGAACCAATTCCTGGTAAACAATGGGAACAGCCTTCAGCTTGCTGAATAATTCCTGCCGGCTTCGTGATTGAGCAAACGATTCCAGGTGAGCATATTCGTATCGCTTGCTTTCGTAAACTTCACGGTAATAAGGGTTGTCTTCCATGGCAATTTCCGGAATACGAATATCAGATCCGTGCCACTGAACGATTATTTTTTTTCGGAAAAGACGCAACAAACGAAGATCTGCCGTATGCGGCATAAAAGGCCCCCAATACCAATGAATAACGTCCGCCCAGAAGAAATTCCGGGTAAGAAAGAGCAAGGTTGAAAAGAATGAAAAACTGAACATTCTTTTGGGAGTGGAATGATACCTGATTCCTTCTTCGGAGGTGTATTTGTGTTTGTCACTAAAGATATGTCCACGGGCAATGATGTCCTGTCGTTTATTCAACTCGCTCACCGTGATGGAAGCTGCCGAGGAAACATTGTAGGGTAAATGAAGAACTCTGATCTTTTTCATACCGAATACCTTTCGTTGAGTTTCACTGCCACCGGTAGAAATTCAGAACTGCGAAGAACGATCAGCCCGATACGATTCAAAAAGTAATTGAATGGATGCTTTGTTTTTCTACTGTACATGTCTTTCCAACGTTAAAAATAATCAGATTGGACTAATAATCTCATTCATTGATCATGGTTCTTTTTTTGAAAATGGATCGTGCCTTTTCAAAAAGTACCGGCTCATGTATTTTTATAGTGATCAGAATGATAAATACATAAACCAAAAGCATGATTGATTTGATGACCAAATTTGTAATATAACTATCTGAACGCAAGATCATGTACACAGCGAAAAGAATGAATGCACTCAGCATCAGGATAAGTACAAGCGGTGCGTTGTAAGGAATACGGTAGTTCTTTTGCGCTGAGAAATAGACATAAACCGGGATAAATAAATTCCCGATCAGCATTCCCAATGCCGTTCCGGTTTTTCCTAAAAAAGGAGTCAGCAGGAAGATGGAAAGCAGGGTAATGCATGCCGAGATGAACACTGCAATTGCAAGTGGTTTATTGTTTTTCACAATTCCGTTTCCTATTCCGACGATGTAAACGTATGAATAGATGGTGGCATTAAAGGTTAGAATACCTGCCACAAAATAAGCTCCGTAATAAGCCGGATTGGTGAGCAGAATTAAAATGTCTTCTGCAAAAAGTGCGACTCCGAGAGCCAGTAAATTTGCAATGATCGAGTAGGCAGATAAAACAAAGCTGTAAACTTGTTTGGCGTTTTCTTTGGATAAAATGGAATAGGCAAACGGACCCCAGGCCATTTGAAAGGAACTTGTGACAAGTGTTATCGCTGTTGAAATGGTTACACCGAGTTGAAATAATCCGACTTCATCCAAATCGCAGTACATATTCAAAATGAAGGAGGAGGAACTATTGATCACCCAAAAACAAAGTGCGGTCGGAATAAGCGGCAAGGAAAAATGAAGCATCTCTTTCAAACGGCTCAGCGAAAAAAAGCGAATCGAAATCCATGATTTTAAGATAAACAAACAGATAAGAGAAGAGAGCGCATTACTGATCAGTGTTGCGTAAAATACACCAAGAACCCCTTTTTTGAGATACACTACGAAGTAGACGGTCAGTAAAATAGTGAGTATTGAAAAAGATAAATTGAAAGCAACCGTTTGAATAGCCTTTCGCCTCATCCTGAACCAGTTCGAAACGATCGTTGTGAACACATTGGTGACAACGGACAACGAAGGAATGATAAAGAACAAGGGATCACTTTGTGAGAGCAGTTTATGGCTTAAAAAACCGGATAAAATGATGATGATGACGCAGAGAATGGTACTGATTCCCAGTTGAAACCAAAACCAACTGGAGATAGTCGTTTTCTGATCTTTTTCATCCGTCGTGTCATAATACCACCTGGAAGCGGAATTGTCTAATGCGAATACCACAAAAATGTTTACAAAGAAGAAGAAAGAGCCGATGAGGTTCATGACTCCATAGTCTGCCGTTGTAAAAATACTGGTGTATAACGGCACCAAAAAGATACTGATGAACTTGGAGATAATGCCGCTCAACCCATAGATTGCGCTTTCGCCCATCAATTGTTTGATCAGATCCTTCATGCCTTCAGCGAGTTTTTAAACAGGGATACAAGTTCTTGCGCAATCGTATCTGCATCGTGGTATTTTTCAACGTACAAACGGCTTTTACGACCTGTTTGCTGTCTTAAGTTGCCATCTGTGATTAGTTTGACCAGGTTTTCTTCCAAATTGGACGGATTGGTATTGACAATCGGGCATTCGACCGGAAGCCCTTGTTCAAATAGTTCGGGGATCAGGTAACACAGCACGGGCTTTCCGAATGACATGGCTTCACAAGCTGCCATACCGTATGATCCGCAGATCAGCTGGTCTACAAAAATATCAGTACTTTGTATTTCTTTCAAAACTTCTTGTCTGCTCATGCCCGTCAGGTAAACGAAATCAATCGGATAGGTTGTTTTTAGTTTTTCAATAGCTTCAAACACATACTTACTTCCTTTTGTAACAGGTGCCGAAGGTGAATGAACAATCTTGATCCGTTGTTTAAGTGGATCAGGAATCTTTGCTTCGAAATTTCGTGTGTTTATTCGCTGTAAAATTGGTGTGAACTCCGGAAACAGCTCTTTTCTTAAATACAGTGACATTTCAGGGGTTGAGATGACACGTGCACCATTTCGGGCAAATTTTTCCTGGATTTTATTTTTGAAATCAGATGATTCGGCATCGCGGTATTCATAGCCCTTGTCGAATATTTCTGCATACCAGGGATTGATTTTTTTTAGAATTTCCGGGTTTCGGATATCACTGCCGACCCATTCGACATAAATTTTTTTTCCTTTTGAATGGGCATACGGAAGATCAAAATCTTCCATTATTTCGGATGCCAGGTAGTAAACAACATCAGCCCAGTCGATCAAACGTTGAATCTTTTTTTTGTATGTCAGTTTGTGATAAACATACTTGAACGGATTGCGTCTCCTTTCCCATAATTTTGCAAAAACCATGTATTGGTTATCCGGAGTATACTGATGTTGGGATTTGATGAGGTACTTTGCCTGGATACCAGGTATCTGATTCAACGATTCAGCCAATACGGAATGGAAAGAAGCTACGTTGTTGATTAACAGGATATTCATAACGTTTTCCTTTTAGCCGGATTTCCATACCAGACTTCGGCGCTTCCCACAGAAGATAAAACGGTACTTCCCATTCCGATTAAAGCCTGAGATCCGATGCTTATCCCGTTTTTGATATTTGAACCGGCTCCGATATAAACCTGTGAACCGATTTCTACATTTCCTGCTACCAAAACATTTCCGCAAACAATACTTCCTGTTCCGATATGAGAATCGTGGTGAATGGTTGCGTTTGCCAAAATGATCACATGATCCTCAATCACCGCATTCGGGCCGATTGAAACTCCTGCTGAAATAAAGACATTCTTCCCGATTGTGGCGTATTTTGAAACAACAGCACCCGGATGAATGATGGTTTCCCACAAAACTGATGTTCCGAATCGTTGAATAAGTTGTAACCTGTTGCGATGGGATGCGACACTTCCATGAACGGAAATCAGTCTGGGAGAGTTCGTTTTTTGAAATTCTTCCCCGGAAATAACCGCAACTCCATGAAAGCTCTGACCGATGTGTTCCGGATTATCGGATACGAAAACAACATTCGAAACATCATCGAGGCAATCCAGAACTTCGAGTCCGGAACCACTGTATGGAAAGATATAAAGCTTATCCATTTGTTGCTTGTTTTAGAATGTGGCAAACATGTCTGAGATCTGAATCGCTCAGACGCTCATACAACGGTAAAACCAATCCTTTTTGATTTGCTTTCAATGCGTTCGGAAATAACTCCGCACAATTCAGCTGGTATTTTTGTTGGTAGAAGGTTTCATTGGGAATGCATTGCGCTCCCAGGTTGACACCGACACCTTTTTCTTTCATGTAATCGATCAGAAGATCCCTGTCTAAGTAATCCGGAACCAAGATGTGAAACGACTGCCAGGTATGCTGATACTTTTCCGGAACGGATGGTAAAATGAAATCCGTATCCTGAAGTGCTTCGAAATAAATCTTTGCCAGCATTTGTTTGGATGATAAAATTTGCTCAAAGCGCTGAAACTGGCTCAAGACCAAAGCTGCCTGGATATCCGTCATCCGGTAATTGAAACCTGCGGCAACAAAGTCCATTTTTCCGTTTTGGTAGTCGATCCCGTGATTTCGTAATACACGGAGTTTTTGAGCAATTTCGTCGTTATTGGTGACTAAAAGTCCGCCTTCACCGGAAGTAATTGCTTTGCGCGGATGAAAGGAAAAAGATCCCAGATCACCCTGAGTTCCGGCGAAAAAATCTCCGGATTTAGCTCCTAAAGCGCAAGCTGCATCTTCAATCACAGCAAGGTTGTACTTTTTCGCTAAAGCAAGAATTGTTTCCAGCTCGCACGCCAGTCCGAATTCATGAACCGGAATGATGGCCTTTGTTTTCGGAGTAATCTTTTCTTCGATCAGTTTGGAATCAATGTTGAATGTCTCTGTTTCGATATCAACGAAAACAGGAGTTGCACCAACCAGTTCCACCACATTTGCCGTAGCAACATACGATAGGGCAGGAACAATGACTTCATCTCCCGGGCCGATTCCCGAAACAAGCAAAGCCAAATGCAGGGTCGCCGTTCCGTTTGAAACCGCAATGGCATGTTTTACTCCGAGATAAGCCGCTATTTGTGTTTCCAGGGCTTCTACTTTCCGGCCTTGAATGAGCATTCCAGATTGCAGTACTTCCGTAACGGCATCGATATCCTGTTGTTGAATATCCGGAATCATCAAAGGAATAAAAGCGCGCCCTTCCATGGTTTAAAGTGTTTTGAAATATTCAGCCGTGCGAATGATTCCTTCTTCCAGGTCAACCTGGGCTTTGAACCCCAATACTTCTTCCGTTTTCTTTACAGAAGGAATACGTAGTTCGATATCTGCGGAAAGTTGTTCCCTGAATTTGATCTGTGACTTCGAATTCAATACTCTGCAAACCGTTTGAGCCAAGCCTAAAGTCGTGATTACAGCGCGTGCATTTCCTAAATTGAAGCTTTCACCGATTGCTTTCGGATTTTCCAGGCAGCGCATCAGGCAGTCTACAAAATCATCTACAAAACACCATGCCCTGATCTGACTTCCATCACCGTTGATGAAAATATCTTCACCTTTCAAAGCTTTTTTGATGAAGATTTGCATGGCTCCTTCTCCGGTTTGTCCCGGACCGTACACGTTAAACGGTCTTACCGTAACTGTCGGTAACTGGTATTGAGAATGATATGCATGAGTCAAATGTTCTCCCGCAAGTTTACTTACGGCATAGGTCCATCTCGCTTCACCGGCAGAACCTGCAACGGTTTCGTCACTTTCTGTGGATTTGAAAGCCATGGAACCGAAAATTTCGGAGGTTGAAAAATCGATGAAGCGATCACTTACTTCATTGATTCGTGCGGCTTCCAGGGCATTTGCCGTTCCGATCATGTTTACAGTCATCGTCTTTACAGGATCTTTGATCACCGTGTCAATACCCGCAATACCTGCAGCATGAACAACGATTTGAGCTCCTTTCATTGATTCCGTTAAAAGGTTCTTGTCCAGAACATCTCCTTTGATGATTGTCAAATTCGGATGCTTTGCAAAAGGACTGTTACTGATCGTATCGCGATGGAAATTGTCAAAAACAACAATTGTGTTGTTTTCAATCAAATTTGAAATAAGCGTATTGGCAATGAATCCGGCACCTCCGGTAATAAAAATTCGTTTGTTTTTTATCATTTTTTCGAGTAGAAATGTGTTCCAACCGGATGCGTTTGAATCTGCACGAATTGGAAGACCAAATTACATAAAAATCTGCACTTTGTATTGCCAAACTGTTAATTCGGGATACAGATTAAATCGGTTTGATCGGTTAGCGACAGAATCGATTTCAAATCACTAAGACCTTCTTTTGTACTTATTTTGTAGTTATTGTCCAGAATTTGGGTCAAGGCTTCTTCAATATTCCCGTTTTGAGCCAGGATATTTTCAACACCGTATTCAAAAACAAGAACAGGCCTGAATTGTTGAATCGTTTTTTTTGCGCCTTTAAGCACTTCCATTTCAAATCCTTCCACATCAATCTTGATAAAGTCGAGTTTCCGGATGTTTTGCTGTTCAACAAAAGCATCGATTGTGGTGACTTGAATGTTGATGGAATCGCGAACCTGAACCGGGCTGATCCTGTAACCGCCGCTATTGGCTTCGCTGTGCTTGATCATGGGCAAAACTCCTGCTTCGGAACCGATTCCCAAACGAATGCAGTGGATTTCCTTTTGTGCCTTGTTTTTCTCAACGTTACGGCTTAATTTTTCAAAGGTGTCGGGAAATGGCTCAAAAGCATATATGGTAGGAACAATCCCTTTGTTTAATTGATTTTTTCGCATGTTGAGTGCTGTTTGCCCGATATTGGCTCCGACATCCAGGATGCTTTGTGCCTGACCCAGGTAACCCAGTATGTAAAGACTGGAATCACTTTTACATCGAAAATAGATGAGCCATTCCTGGTAGTCCGAAATGTCCAGCTGATACTGAATGCCTCCTCGTTTCACATTTCGAATGCTTCCTTTGGGAAATTGTGTGTTATCGGGAATGAACTTGAAAATTTTAGGATGCCCGTTGAAAATTAATCCTAATAGAAGACCTATTTTTTCACGCATTGTTTTCGGATAATGTTGTTGTGTTTCTTGTGGAACTATAAGTAATCAAAATTAAAAAGAACGGGATAATCGGGCCCTTTAATCGAACAAGGGTTCCAAAAAGACCGGAGGTGAGTCCAACAAAAAAACCAAGAATTAGTACGAATAAAAATGCGTAGAGTAAAAAATCACTTTTTACAATATTCGATAGCACCCGGTTGTTTTTGTAGTTCCAGACAATGCGTATGGTCAAAATCAGAACGATCAGATTTTCTATTCCGTTTAAAAGCATGAAAATACTGTCGGCTTCCCAGATAAAAGGCCTGTAAAGCGCAGTTGCAATAGCTAGTGGAAGAACCTTGATCAGGTTTAATCCCGTAAAGTCAGTAATTCCCAAGTCATACCTTTTCCCGGTATAGCTTGTATTGTTTAACATGTCTTTTTGAATGACTTCGGCGGTTTCAAATACTGAATCTGCCGAAAATTCCCCGAAAGTACTACTGCCCCGGAAATAAAAAGCAATTAACCCGATGGCAAGGGATATACTGACAATCCGTGATAGAAATTTAATAACAAACGGCTTGTCCTTATTCCATTTGAACAAAAGAATCAGTGAAAATGGAATGTAGGTTGCCATCAGAAGGAAGGGCCGTGTGGAAAACAAGGTGTAGGAAGCAAAGAAAATGGTGGTTCCCAGGTAAAAGAGATTGTGGTAGTCTCTTCGGAGAAATCTGAAAAAAGCCATTGTGAGGACCAAAATGGCAGAAAGCGCTACGGTATCTTTAATGATTCCACTACACCAGAAAGCTACAGATGGCACAAACAACAAGGCGAGAGCATTGTATTTTACGGGAGTTTTGAGATAATTATTTACAAATCTGAAAAAGCGCCAGGAAATCCAACTGGAAATAACTGTAAAAAACAGGTTCAGAGTCAGGTAGCTCCCGAAAGTGAAGAAAGAAAGGAAGTTGGCTAATTTGCAGATAAACCAGGAGTTAGGCTCATGATAAATCCAGGGTGGTGGATGACCTACCTGATTAAAATAGCCCGGAATAGTATCCCTGGAGGGAGTAGAAAATAATTCCTGGAAATAAGCACTGGGATTTTCAAAAAAGAGCTGATTCAGTTTTAACGCTCCCTGCCAGTAAAATACCGTGTCGCCATGCCTGGCATAATAAAAAATATAGACCAGGGCGAAAGCAAGCCCGGTCAGAATTTTAAAGTAGAAATGATAATAGTAATACTTGAATTCAGGCTTATGCTTGTTGTTTTCGTAGATAAAAAAGGCTCCGATGATAAAAATCATCAACCATCCTACAAAGGAAACAATATCAACGATGCCGAAAAACTCAAACATAGCTACTGATGATGATAAGGTTCGTTACGCAAAATGGTCATCGCGCGATAGACTTGTTCGATAAAAAACAGGCGGATCATCTGGTGGGAAAAAGTCATTTGTGACAGGGAAATTTTCCCGTTTGCCCGCTGATAAACTGCGTCACTGAAGCCATAAGGCCCGCCGATGACAAAATAAATATGTTTTCCACCCCGGTTAAACTGTTCCTGGAGATATTGAGAAAATGCCATGGAACTGAATTCTTTTCCACGTTCGTCCAACAAAATAAGGGAATCGGAAAGGCCAACCTTTTCAAGGATCAATTCTCCTTCCTTTTGCTTGATCTGTGCTTCAGATAAACTTTTAGCCTGCTTGATATCCGGAATAATCTGTAACTGAAAGGAAATGTAGTGGCGAAGTCGTTTCAAATATTCCTGTTCTCCTTCCTCCAAAAATTTCTTTCCCGTTTTACCGATACAAAGTAGTGTTACCTGCATGCGACGAATATACGAAAATTGTAGATAGCCGTGATTTATTCTTTCCCGGAAGCGTTGATTTGATGGATTTAATCTATAAAAACAGTAGAATTTTCTACTTGTCTGAATTTAGGCATTATATTTGTTGCCGTGGGTTCAAATAACAATTGAATTATGGGTTTTATTTTATCATTAATTGCTTCTTTCGTTTTATCTTTTCATTCGGTACAGGATGCCAGTTTTACGGCTGTTGAACAGGCATTTAACAGAGAAGATGCTGCTAAGATCGTATCTTACGGAAAAGATAAACTCCTGCTTCAGATCCAGGGAAAAGAGGGAGTGTATGCCCAATCACAAGCAACTCAATTACTGAAAGACTTTTTCAACCGCAAGCCGGTTTCCAGTTTCCGTTTCACGTTTAAAGGAAGAGAAAGCGATGATTCGCCTTTAACAACGGGAACATATACTTCCAAAAGCGAATCTTTCCGCGTTACCATTAAGTGGAAACACATTGGTTCAGAGCTGAAAATAGAATCACTCTCCATCGAATAATTCAAAATTCAAAAAAATTAAATTCAAAAGGCGTTTCAAGGGGAATCCAGCTAACTTTTTGAATTCATAATTTTACATTTTGAATTACCTTTACATCATGTTTGATGAAATTGTAAAAAACGCCCTTCAGGAAGATTTGGGAGATGGAGATCATTCTTCTTTGGCTTGTATTCCTGAAAATGCATCCGGAATTGCTAAATTATTGGTGAAAGATACCGGGGTTCTTGCCGGTGTTGAAGTAGCGAAGAAAGTGTGTGAATTAGTGGATCCCAACCTGGTTTTCGAAGAATTATTGCCGGATGGAACCTGGGTGAAACCCGGAGATATTGCCTTTTACCTGAAAGGAAGTGCACGGTCAATTTTAGCAGCCGAACGTACGTTGCTGAACTTTATGCAGCGCATGTCCGGGATTGCAACTCAAACAAAAACCTATGTTGATTTGTTGGAAGGAACTCAAACCAACTTGCTGGATACGCGGAAAACAACTCCGGGAATCCGTTACATGGAAAAATGGGCGGTAAGAATCGGAGGCGGAATGAATCACCGTTTTGCATTGTACGATATGATTATGTTGAAAGACAATCACGTGGATTTTGCAGGCGGAATCAGACAAGCTATTCAGCGGACACGGGAATACCTGAAAACAACAGGCAGACAATTAAAAGTGGAAATCGAAGTTCGAAACCTTCAGGAATTGGATGAGGTATTGGAAACCGGAATGGTGGATCGGATTATGCTGGATAATTTCACTCCTGGCTTACTGAAAGAAGCAATTGCAAAAATCGATCGGCGATATGAAACAGAAGCTTCCGGAGGAATTACCAAAGAAACACTTCGCGATTTTGCTGAAACGGGTGTTGATTACATTTCTGTCGGGGCATTGACGCATAGTTTCAAAAGCCTGGACATGAGTTTGAAAGCTGCTTTTTAAGAGAAGTTGTCCTGTTGTCTTCGACTCCGCTCAGACAAGAGGTTTAATTCAGGTCGATGAGCATCATGCAGATATCGTCCAGTTGCTCCTCATTTCCCATCCATTTTAAAAGACCTTGCTCGATATTTTGCAGGTGATTTTTCGGATCCGGATGGTATTTTTCGAGAACGAGTTTTTTCAAGCCGGGAGTTTTCAATTTCTTCCCGGTTATTTCCCCGAATTGATCAATGCAACCATCTGAGAACAATAGAATTCGTTGGTTTTCCCGGTAATTTAATTCGTGCAGTTCAAATGCCAGGCTGGATTCTGATTTTCCTACCGGTCTTTTGGTAGGAGGAAGAACCCTGATTTCCTGCTCGTCTAATATCCACAAAGGATTATTTGCGCCGCAGAACCGCAGAATTTGTTTTTCCGAATGATAACAAGCCACTGAAATGTCCATTCCATCGGATAATTCCAATCCGTCTGTGAGCAGGTAATCCCGTAAATAAGCGCTGACCCGCGTCAATAAATCTGCAGGATCGGCATCTTCCAGCAAACGCGCCGATTCATTCAGGGCATTCATACACAAAACACTCATCATTGCTCCCGGAACGCCGTGACCGGTACAATCTGCAACGGCTACGAATTTCCAGATATCATCTCCGATCCGGATGCGTTTTATCCAGTAAAAATCGCCGGCAACAATGTCTTTCGGATGGTAGAATACGTTGAGATTCGGGACTAATTTGCTGTAATAAGAACTGCTCGGAAGCAAGGCGTTCTGAATGCGTTTGGCATACAAAATACTGCTCGTGATCTCTTCGTTCTTTTGTTCCAGCTCATTTCGCTGTAAAATGACCTCTTTGGTGCGTAATTCGACTTCCGATTCCAGTTGAATGTTCAATGATTGTTTCAACTCGTTTGCTTCGGCGAGAACCGAGATTGAAGCATCGTTCATCAGTTTAAATCGCAACAAAATCCCAAAAGTCAGAATGACCATTTCTACTGCAAAGCCGATCTGCAAGCCGTTATCCGCCAGGAAACTGTTTGGGATAACCCCGAAATTGCGCAGTACAAAGGCAAAGACCGAGATTTGTAAAATGGAAAAAGCGACCAAATAGGATTTTGCAGTCCTGGAACCGGTTTTCAAGGTAACGATCAAGGGATAGATGATGAACAAATTCAGAACAAGTGTCATGGCATTGACCGTGACAGCTGAAACATTCATAAAAATCGTTCCGGGAAGCAAACTGATCACACAATTCGTAAGCAGGACTACCTGGAAGAAACGGATAACGGGTGTTATTTTCGGGGTATTGACCGCCAATTCGAGATAGCGGTAGGTGAAATTAAGAAAGAAGAAGACGCCGAGTGATGCAAGGAACGGATTGGCCCGGTTGGAAATGAAGTATTGATCGGTCCACAGCCAGGTTGTTCCGAAGCCAAGCAATGATAATTGCAATAAGGTGAAAGAAACGCCGTAAAACGTGTAAATATAAGCGATACGCTGGCGGAAGAGAATTCCAAGCGACAAGTTCAGGATAATCACGAAGATCATGACCCCGAACAGAAGCCCGTAGAAAACCTGTTTGTTGGCGTGTTTGACCTGGATCGATGAACCTTTTTCGATGGAACTCTGAAAGTAAAACTGCTCGCCACCGTTGTTGACACGGAAAAGAAAACCATTTGTACTGTGCGGATCCAGTTTTAGCGGAAAGATGAGTTCGCGGCTTCCGTTGTAGCGCCAGGCAAAAGGTCTTTGATCGCCGCTTTTTGCAATCGGGATAAACGTGTTTTCTCCGATGCGTTTGTACACATCGACTTCGTCAATAATCGGGTTGCTTAATTTGAGCATCCGGATTAGCCTGGAATCCGAAGTGTTTTTTGTTTCGAAGTAAAACCAGGCATCTTTTGTTTCAAAGCCGAGATTAACCATCCGGGAATTGATCGGTTTGAATTGATCTAGTTTTGATTTCACTGATTGAATATCGGAATTTGCCGATTCCGCAATGAAATATTTCAATTGAGATCCCTGTAATTCTACAAAATCTGCCTGCGGAGTGATGGAAACCTGAGCATTTGAAAAAAAGTGAGCAAAGGAGAGAAGGAAAACAATCAGATACTTTTTCACCATACGTTTAGTCCAATATTTCAGTTCTTTAAAATACGCAATGACGTATTGATTGGATTTGTCTTTGGTGATAAAAATACAAGGAATAATGAAAGATTAAAGAGTTAGTTGTCCAGAATCTCGTCTTCCTCGTCTTTACTTCTTCTGAAAGGATTGATAAAGTAGGAAATTCCTGTTATTGCGAGGCCCGCAATTAAAATGTAAGTGGAGTATTTCAGATGCATGGTCTGAAAAACAAAGCCGATAAAAACAACGACCGATCCGATCCAGAAGAGCATGTTGAATTCTTCCCATTTATCTTCCGGAATAAAGCGGAATTGTAGTAAACTCAGAAGTAAGCCCAAGCCGCCGAAGACGTAAAATCCGATTCGGATTGCTGCCGGATAACCCAGGGTATTTTGGGTATAGATTAAAACAGCGCAAACTATTCCAAGAATGTACGAGGTATTTGAAATACTTTTTAGCTGTTTGGCAGTCATACGCTTATAACTCTGAAGTTTCGTAAAAGGTACAAATATCTTCGCAAAAAGGTTCTAAGCGGTCGTGATTTCCATTCGAAAAAATAAGCTTCTGGCATTTCGGCAAGCTTTCGGCGATTCTTCTCACAGCTTGTAGCGTCAATGGATTTTTACAAAGTGTTTCAGCCCCGTCAATAATCACCAATGTCAATTGATTGATATGAAAACCGTTCTGATTGTATAATTCGAGCAATCTTTTCGGATTCCCGATAATGATTTCAGCGCCGTCAAAAATAGCATTTCGCTGTTCGATGATTTTTCCTTTGTCATCTGCAATTTCAATGGTTACATCGGATCGTTTCATTAAATGATGAAAGGATTTGACATATTCCCGTGCATTATCGGGAGTAGGAGTGAACCACAGCACGCGTGGAGAACCTTCCAGCATTTCAGGAGCTCTCATAAAGGAAATGTACAGTAACCCGTTGATTAATTCCTGGTCTACGGCAGTTTGGATCAGCTGATTTTTCCCTTGTTTGGCAAGTTTGATTAATTTTTCCTGTTTTTCGGTGTATTGATCGATTCCTAATTCGATCAGGGTATTTTCCAGACGCGTGTTTAATTCTTCAAACTTCATACTGCAAAATAAGGGATTTTATTTTGTTTTGGGACGTGTAAGTGTAAAGACTCCGTCTTTTATCTGGTAATCCCAGCCGCTCACGGTTTTGAAAAACTGAACATAACGCAAAAACAGGATGGATCTCCGGTTGGAAAGCCGGTCGTTTTCTGTGACCGGAACGAATTCAATGCTCCTGCAGAAAGGTGTTTGCTGGATAAAGTCGAGGAAAATGGAAATGACCGTTGCCATGACTTTGTAAACATCTCCGGTATTCATGGTTTGATATTCGTCCTGGTCCTGGTTTTTCAGGCTCAGGTCTACAATATAATCTGTGAGGTGATTGTTTTTTTGTACAAACTGTACGCTGTATTGATCGCCGAGTGAATTAATGAAACTGTATTCCCTGACTCCGATGAATGCAGGTCTCTGAAAGGGGTATGGAGTAGCGAATGTAACGTTTTGGTTCATAGAGTGAAAATACTAAAAAACCCTTAGCTGATTCTTCTTCAAATAAAAAATCCTCCCGGTTGAACCAGGAGGATTTTTTATATATAAGTTGAATCTTAATTAGTAAACTACTACACGGTGAGTAGATTTAGCTGATCCTTGAACTGCGTTTAAGATATAACATCCTTTCGCAACGTTCATTGGAATATTTACTGTTTGAGCTCCGGAAGAAGCAGGAACAGCTGTTGTAGAAACAATTGCACCGTTCAAATCCATCACGATCAATTTCATTCCGATTTCACTGTTTGGAACTTCAATTGTCAAGTCAGATCCGGTAGCAACCGGGTTTGGAGCAATTGAAATAGATGAAGTCATACCATTGTCTTCGATTCCCAAAGTTCCTGAAACGTTGAAGTTATCAAAATAGAAGTTAGAAGAGAAATCAGATGCGATAAACTCAAACTTGAATTTTGTTTTGTTGTCATTAGCAGTCGGAGTGTAGTTGAAGCTAGCTGTTTTCCACTGAAGATCCGTGTTTGGAGTGTAATCAGTGTTTCCAACATATCCTGCAGTTACCAATGCAGCTCCTGTCAAAGAAAGTCTTTGTACCCAAGTTTTTCCGCAATCTCTTGATGCGTAAACGATCAATTTTTCAGTGATCTCAGCAGTTGATGTTCCTTTTGTACCGTATGCGTAATCAAAAGAGATGCTTACGTTAGAAGTGTTTCTTAAATCAATAGCAGGAGAGATCAAATAATCTTTACCATTTCCAAGACGGTCATTGTAGAACCAATCTTCTGTAAATGCTAAAGCTCCGCTGACGTCTTTGTAGTTGTTCAACTTGAAACATGGAGTATTTCCTCTTCCTCCTGTAGTAACACGGTGGAAAGAAGCTTCATTGTTTTCAGGATTGTGAGAAATCCAGAAGTTTCCATTTTGGTTGAAATCCTCAGTTCTTGGACCTGTGTATTCAGCCCAGTCACCTTGAATATAGATCATTCCGTTGATAGTCTTCGTGTTTGATCCAGCGCTGTTTGTAACTTTTAATGTTACGTTGTACCATCCCGGAGCAGCATATGTTACGCTTTGGTTCTGGTTTGTTGATGTTGCAGGGCTTCCTCCAGGGAAACTCCATTCCCATGAAGTTATACCAGCTTTCCATGAAGCATCTTTAAACAAGATAGGGTCATTTACACAAGCCGTCATTACGTTTGCGTTAGCTCCTGAGTTTCCTTGGTTACCATTTGCATCTACATAAAAATCTGCAACCGGAACACACGTTACCGGAGTCAATGTGCTTGTTCCTGTAGCAACCAGGTTGTCTGAAGTATACAAGTTATTACGTCCACTTGTTGGCTGATCCAATACGTTGTGCATGAAATCACATTGTCCTCTGGTAAACATTACGGAACAATATGAATAATCCATGTAGTTTTGAGCATTGTCAACCGGATCATAAGATCCCCAGTATGAATCCAATGTAAGTGTATCGTTACATGAGTTCATAGTCAGGTTACAAGAAGTCATACCAATACAGTTAGGAGTATCTCTGATTCCGTCATCCTGACCGCAGCTAGCGATATTTCCCGGATCGTTATCGTTCCCCCATGTGTGAGCCAATCCTAAGTAGTGGCCGATTTCGTGCGTAAGTGCACGGGAGTATGGTAGGCTACCAGTTCCGATGCTTCCGATATAGTCGTGAAGGATGATAATTCCATCTCTCCAGAACAATGTTCCGGTAACACCTGTCGGGTAAAATGCGTATCCGGCAACACCAGCAGATCCGATTGTTTTAACTACCCATACATTCAGGTATCTGTCTCTGTCCCATTGGTGTAATTTGGAGTAATCATCACCTTGGTTGGTGTTGTGATTGTAGATGTGCTCGATCCCGTTAGTACATTTCCCGAAAGGGTCAACAGTTGCTAAGCGGAATTCGATGTTTGCATCTCCGATAATGGTGTCAAATGTTGGGATAACGATTGCTGTATCTGCATTTAACTTCTGAAAATCACGGTTCAGAATCATTACCTGGTTTTGAACCTGTTGATCTGAAATATTTTCTTCGCCATACTCATGAACGATATGAAAAACGATAGGAATGATACGTACGGTGGTTGATTTTCCGTTGACGATTCGGTTTTCTTTGTAGCTATTCACCAATTTTTTATAGTCCTCTTCCAAACCTGGATTTTCGGCATATAATTTGCGAAGCTGTGTGCTGCTCCCACAATTAAAATGAGTTTCCTGAGCAAATGAATTCCCAGTTGAAATCATTCCAATTAAAGAAAAAACACCCAAAAGTAATTTTTTGCGCATGTTTAACAATTTAATAGATTCAACATTGTTTTTTTCAACTTAATATACACTTTACCATAAATAAATGTGCATTTGTGAACGTTCTGAATTTGAGAGTTTTTTGGCTTTGTTACTTAATTAATGTGCTTTAAATCAGTTTGTTGAAACGTAACTTAAAGACACAGGACTCCTAGTTTTCTCTGTTCGCAATGGGTAAATATAATTCAATTATTTTAACACTCAGATTAAATAAGGCTTCATTTAGTGAAGTGTGTTTGATGCTGATTGAACGGTAAAACTTTTGTTAATCGTTTCGAAATGAGCTTTTTTGATACGCTTCAATATCCAACAGGAAATCGATGTTCTCTTCGATTTTATTCCCGATGACAATGACGTTGGCGCCCGCATTTTTGAAGGCTTTTATTTGCTCTAAAGATTTGATTCCTCCTCCGACGATTACCGGCGTATCAATTTTCCGTTTTAATTCTTCAATGAGTTGAGTGGGAACAGAATGAAGCGCTCCGCTGCCGGCATCAAAATAAGTCAGTTTCTGACCCATCAAAAATCCCGCTATTCCGGTCTTTAATGAGATGCTTTTGTTTTCTCTCGGAATAGGTGTGGTCTGGCTTACATAGGCTACGGAAGTCATTTTTCCACCGTCGATCAGCAGGTAGGAAGTAGGAATTACTTCAATGTCCATTTCCAAAACTTCTTCTGCGCAGGATACATGGTGACCGATTAAAAAATCCGGGTTTCTGCCTGATATCAGGTTCAGAAACAGTAATGCGTCTGCGTGTTCCGACAACTGATTGCCGGATCCGGGGAAAAGAACCACCGGAATGGTCGAATGTGCTTTTACAAAAAATACAACCGTTTCAATTTCTTTTCGTGTTACGGTACTTCCCCCGATAAAAAAGAAATCAATTGCTGCAAACTCTGCTTTTTTGATCAGCTCGCGCAGTAATTCTTCGTTTTTTGTCTTTTCGGGATCGATCAAAAGCGCCAGCTGGCCTGTTCTGGATTGTATTTTAGTGAGAATGTTCATGAATCAGTTTTCCTTTACCCGAATTGAAAGTTATTAAAATATTCGTGAATTGCTCTACATGAAGCGGGTATTCGTAAATACCATCTGTTTTTTGAATGGTTCCGAAGAATTGATCCGATTGTTTGAAAACGAGAATGTCTTTTTGAAAAAGCAGTTGATTTCTGTCGGATAGCTTGTAAAGACATTCTTTCAGAGACCAAAGTGTCGACATGTCTGTTTGATCCGTCTGATCAAAAAAACGCATTTCATTTTCGGTAATGAAACGACGGGATGTTTTTACGGATTTTTCCCGGATTTCCTCAATGTCAACTCCAATCAAATGTTCCGAACAAACTGCCAGGGCAATGTGGGTGTTGCAATGAGACAGTGAAATAAAACCAACTCCTTCAATGTAAGGTGATCCGGATGAATCATACCGGATGTTTTTGGAACCGAAAACATGGTGTTTGAGATACCGCGAAGCAGCATATTCTAACTTTTTTTCGGGGTGTCTGATAGTCTCGATTTTTGCTTTTTCCTCCGGTGTAAAGGAGTTTTGGTAGCTTTCAAACCGTGAAAAATCAATTTCCATTAAATAAATAGAAACCGCATTTAAATTAATAATTGAAATGTTCGACATCCCGCAAAGGTATGTCAGAAAGCTCAAAAATAATGCCCTGTCAATTTATTATTCTGTCACAATTCCTTAAAAATAAAGGCTTTTCATGAATCTAAAAGTTAATAAAGAGTTAATCAAGGTTAATTTGTTACAAATGAGAAAAGTTTTTTAGGAAATGTTAACAAATCGAAAATTACTATATTTACACGCTTTGTTACAATAAAAATGATGTAAAATTAAACTGTACTTATGTTACGTAAACTCAACTTGTTATTTGCAAGTATCTTGTTGACAGTGACTTGCGGGTATGCCCAATCTGGTTTGGGAACAATCCGTGGTAGCGTTGTTGATAAGGACAGCAAGGAGGCTATATACGATTGTATCGTAGTCATCAAGCAGAATGGAACAGTTAAGGGAAACACTACCACCGACATGGATGGAAAGTTTCAACTTAACTCGTTGACGCCAGGTTCCTACGACGTTGAGATCAGTAATCCGGGTGAAGGTTATCAGCCAACAGCGATTAAAGGAGTTGTTGTCAATGCTGACCGTATCACGTTCCTGGATAATACTGCTCTGGGACTTCCGACCGATGCGAAAGAAATCGAGGAAGTTGTCGTTGTGGCCTACAAGGTTCCACTAATTAATAAAGATGGAGGTCCGTCAGGAGCTACTGTTACGCGGGAGGATATCTCACGCATGCCAACCCGTTCTGCAGCAGGTGTTGCAAGTACGGTAGGTGGTGTACAAACAGATGAAGGAAGTGGAGACATTTCTGTTCGTGGTTCCCGTTCTGATGGTACATACTTCTTTATTGATGGTATTAAAGTACGTGGATCTTCTAACTTGCCTAAATCAGCAATTGAAGAAGTTTCGGTTATCACAGGAGGTTTGCCTGCAAACTATGGTGATGCAACCGGAGGTATTATTGCGGTTACAACTCGTGGACCTTCTGCGAAGTATTTCGGATCATTGGAAGGTGTAACTTCCGGATTCTATTTCAAAGGAAAAGATCCTAACGGGTATGATGGAAAAGTGATCGGATTGGATAAATTCGGATACAACCTTGTAGAAGGATTGATCGCTGGTCCGTTATTGATGAAAAAAGATTCTACCGGTAAAAAAACAAAGCCGATCTTAGGATTCTTACTTTCTGTAAACTATACAAACGAATTGGATAGCCGTCCGGTAAACGGAGGAACTTACAGAATCAAGAAAGAAGCAAGAGATTATTTGTTGGAAAACCCGGTTAGAGCAAGTTCTACAGGAAACGGAACTTTCCACAACGCAAACTACTTGCGTGCAAGCGACTTCGAAAAATCAAAATGGAGAATGAACGCAGCACGTTCTACACTTTCAGCTTCAGCTAAAATTGACGTAAACACAGGGCCATCCGTTAACTTAACATTCGGTGGATCCCTGAACTATTCTTACGGAAGTAACTACGATTACACGAATTCATTGATGAACTTCACGAATTTCGGAGTATACAATCAGTTGGATTACCGTGTTTACGGTCGCTTTACACAACGTTTCTCTAACAACAAAGAGGGATCAAGTTCTAAAGTAAGATCCGCATTCTACTCGATCATGGTGGATTACTCCAAAACAAAAGTGGAGCAATACGACAAAAACCATAAGTACGATTTGTTCGCTTACGGACACGTAGGGAAATTCACAAGAAATTTCCGTCCTACTTATGAGTTCAAAAACGGAGATTACTATCAGACTGCAACTCCTGAGGAGTACTTGGTACAATTCGAAGCATCTCAGACAAACACTGCTTTGGCTGCAATTACTCAAAACTATTTTGATTTATATGCAGGGAATCCGGTAGGAAACTACCAGACATTGTTGCAGGTTCAGGCAGGTCGTGCATTGAGAAACGGTGACGTTCCTACTTCTGTTTACGGTATCTGGAATAACATCGGTACGCCGAATAACGGTTTTGGTAAACAAGAACAAGATCAGTTTCGTATTACAGGATCTGGATCTGTGAACGTTGGAGACCACTCCATTTCACTTGGATTCGAATATGAGCAGCGTTGGGACAGAGGTTGGACTAACGGAAACGCAGGACCAATCGAATTATGGACAGTTGCTCGTTTGTATGCGAACAACCACTTGACAGAGTTGGATTTATCTAACCCGCATGTAGTTGATTTCGGATCTTACCAGCAGTACAGCTATGACCGTTTGAATACAGGTTATGCTTATACTTCAGGAACAGGTCAGTACGGAGGTCAGGAAAACAACGATAAGCAATCATTCTTTGATTACAACCTACGTCAAAAACTAGGATTGAATCCTGCAGGAAGTGATTACGTTGTAATCGACCAGTATGATCCAAGTACATTCTCTTTGGATATGTTCTCACCGGATGAATTGTTTAACCAGGGGAATAACTATGTAAACTATTACGGTTATGACCACACAGGTAAAAAAGTAAAAGGTAATACGGATATCAACAAATACTTCAATGAATTTGATGAGAACGGAAATTACAAGCGTTTTATCGGAGCATTCCAACCGGTTTACATTGCAGGTTATATCATGGATAAATTTGCATTCAAGGATATCGTATTCAACGTAGGTGTTCGTGTCGATGTATTTGATGCAAACCAACCGGTATTGAAAGATAAATATTTGGTGTATACTGCAAACAATGTACAGGAAGCAAGATCTTTGATCGCAAATGATCCTGGAAAATTGGGGAACATGGTGATTCCTACATCTATGGGTGATGATTACGTTGTTTATGTAGATGACGTTACAAACCCTACAAAAATCAACGGATTCCGTAACGGAGATCAGTGGTACGATGCAAATGGTATCGCAATTGAAGATCCTAAATTGATTCGTGGTGTAACGGGGATTTCTCCTTGGTTGAAAAATCCTTCTGCAGCTGCAAATTCACGTGTGAACTCAGATGCGTTTCAGGATTATAAACCACAGATCAATGTAATGCCTCGTATCGCATTCTCATTCCCGATTTCAGATGAAGCATCATTCTTTGCACATTATGATATCTTGACAAAACGTCCGACTTCAGGTGTTCGTTTCAACCCGATCGATTACCAATTCATCGAAGCTCGTACAAATACAATCAACAACCCGAATTTGAAGCCTGAGCAAACGATCGATTACGAGATCGGATTCCAACAGGTATTGACGAAGACATCTTCCTTGAAGATTTCAGCATTCTACCGTGAGCAGCGTAACAATGTTCAGTTGATGAACGTGTTTGAAGCTTACCCGAATACGTACCGTACATTCGGTAACCGTGACTTTGGTACAGTGAAAGGTTTAACGGTTTCTTATGACTTACGTAGAACAGGTAACGTTCGTATGACAGCTGCCTATACATTACAGTTTGCTGATGGTACAGGTTCTGATGCAACATCTGCAGCTACTTTGTTGACAGGTCTTCAAACAGCAGGTTTGCCAAACTTGAGAAGTGTATTCCCTTACTCATATGACCAGCGTCATAACTTTGCAATCACATTCGATTACCGTTACGGTGAAGGTGCTGATTACAACGGACCAATGATCGGTGATGCGAAGATTTTGGAAAACACAGGATTGAACTTAATTACAAACATCTATTCAGGATCTCCTTACACTTCTCAGACAGGTGTTACGGGTGATGCATTGATTCAACCGAATTCATCCGGTATTACAGGAACTGTAAACGGTTCTCGTTTGCCATGGCAATACCGTTTGGATCTTCAGTTAGACCGTATGTTTGGAATTGATTTTGGAAAAGACGGTAAAAAGAAATCAACGTATTTGACAGTTTATTTACGTGTTACCAACCTTTTCAATACAATGAACGTTCTTGGAGTTTATAGAGCGACAGGTAACTGGAATGATGATGGATATTTGGCTGCTGCACAGTACCAGACTTCTATCCAAAACCAGTTGGATGAGCAATCTTTCAGAGATTATTATGCAATGAAAGTAGCTAATCCGTTTAATATTAGTGCACCAAGAACAATTCGCTTAGGAGTTAAGTTTGATTTCTAAGAAAGAAAAAAAATAAAGTATGAGACGAACATTTAAATACTTATCACTCGCACTCACGATGTGTTTCGTTGGTCAAGCCAGCGCTTACAATCATGATTTTGTGAAAAGTGGGAAGTCGGGAGAAAAACCGAAGCCCACGGTAGCAGCTAAGGCGGCGAACTGTGCCCCTGCGAATTACCGTTTAACAATGGACTTTAATGATGTTAGTTGCCAATTAGAAACGGGAGGACTTTTGTTCTTGGATCGTGCTAATGGACTTGCAACATATACAGTTCCAAAAAAGAAAGGAAGTGAAACTGCTGTAACTACCATTTATGCAGGAGCACTTTGGATGGGAGGAACAGATGTCAACGGTCAGTTGAAATTGGCAGCGGTTAAGTTCCGTACTGATGGAAATGACTTCTGGCCTGGTCCATTATCAGTTGATTTCGGAACAGGGAATTTTGACCCGTCTGTTCCACAGGGAGATACAGCTCGCCGTGATTTCGGAGCTGGTACAATCGACCCGGATCAATGTTTGTTATATGACAACATCTTTACAATTACAAAAGCTGGAGTTATCACGTTTGTTTCTTACATGGAATGTACAACTGGTGATTGTCCGGCACCAAGTAATGAGACAATGGCTCGTATTAACGCTTGGCCAGGTAACGGAGATGTTAGCCGTGGTCAGGATCAGTTCCTGGCTCCGTTCTATGACAACAATGATGACATGCTTTACGAACCGTTGGATGGAGATTACCCTTGGTATGATGATATCTTAGGACGTGATGATATCCAATGTGGTGCTGACCGTCGTGTATCATTATTCGGTGATGAGACTCACTGGTGGGTTTTCAACGATAAAGGAAACATCCACACGGAATCTCAGGGAGAGCCGATCGGAATGGAAATCCATGCTCAGGCGTTTGCTTTTGCTACGGATGACGAGATCAACAAAATGACTTTCTATAACTACGAGTTGATTAACCGTGGTACTCAAACATTGTACGATACTTATTTTTCTCAGTATATCGATGCGGATTTAGGTAACTACAATGATGACTATGCAGGATGTGACGTTACACGTGGATTAAGCTACATGTATAACGGAGATTTGAATGATGAGCCAAACTCAGGGCGCCCTGGATTCGGACCAAATCCTCCGGCAATCGGAATCGACTTTTTCGAAGGTCCTTACCAGGATGCTGACGGAATCGATAACCCGGGACCTGTATTTAACTCAACAACCAATCAGTGGGATATTCCAACTGTAGCAAATGCTATTGCAAACAAAGGAATTGTTTACAAAGGTTTGGGTATTGGTTATGGAGATACGATCGTAGATAACGAGCGTTACGGAATGCGTAACTTTACGATTTACACAGGTGTAAATGCACCTGCCGGACAATCGGATCCGGGATCAGCAGCTCAATTCTACAACTACATGCAAGGATTGTGGCAGTTTGGAGATCAGTTGTACTACGGTGGAACAGGTTTCCCAGGAGCTCCATGTGTTGGTTCTATTCCAACAAACTATATGTTCCCTGCGAACTCTGATACGTTGCATTGGGCAACTGCAGGTGTTAACCCAGGATTTAACTGGTCTGAATTTGAGCCATGTGGTTTAGGTTCTACATCTAACCCTTCAGGTGACCGTCGTTTCGTACAGTCTGCAGGACCATTTACATTGCGCCCGGGAGCGGTAAACAACATTACTGTTGGTATCGTTTATGCAAGAAGTTTCGAAGGACAAATTTTCTCTTCTGTAAACTCGTTGAAAACGGCAGATACGAAAGCTCAGGCTTTGTTTGACAACTGTTTCCGTATCTTGGAGCCACCAAATGCTCCTGTTATGACGATCCAGGAAATGGGTAATGAGTTGATCATTATGTTGGATAACCCTGCTAACTCAAATAACTACAAAGAACAATACATCGAGGAAGATAAGATTAACATCGTTGATCCATCTACAGGAGGTATTGTTTACGATAAATTCTACCGTTTTGAAGGATACCAGATTTACCAGTTGAAAGATGCTTCTATTGGTATTACGGATTTGGATAACTTATCAGTAGCTCGTCCTGTAGCACAGTGTGATATTAAGAACGGGGTAAAACGTTTGATTAACTTTGAATTTGACGAAGAGTTAGGATATTCTTTCCCGGTTGAAAAAGTAAAAGGAAGTGATCTTGGAATTAAGCACACATTCCGTGTAACAGAAGATTTATTTGCTCAGGGAGATCGCCGTTTGGTGAATTTCAAGACTTACTACTTCATCGCGGTAGCTTACGGATACAACAGCTATAAGCCTTACGATCCAAGTGATGCACAATTCCTTGATGGACAAAAGAAACCGTACTTGCGTTCTCGTATCAATGCTGATGGTTCTCCATTAGTAGGAATTCCTGCAATTCCGCATCAGATTGCTCCGGAGTTAGGAGGATCAGTTGCGAATTCTGTTTACGGGCAAACACCGCGCATCACGCGTTTGGATGGAACCGGAAATGGTGGACGTGAATTGCAGTTTACAAGCGCAACAGAAA
>VFQN01000394.1_pt1 | contig 86420 bp, 154 predicted proteins | sample 3512371 | NCBI WGS metagenome assembly VFQN01 (sample SAMN10412370, study PRJNA504923) | tailings metagenome | isolation source: Replicate 2 from Balatoc abandoned mine | place: Philippines: Itogon, Benguet | collected 2017-08-28
ACTTGCTCACATCCCCAACCAGTTACTACCGTACATGGGACTTCCACAGCTGCCGCCGGCCCCCTTCCCTCCCCGCCGCCCCTGGGTGCATGCAGCACACAGTCCCGACCCCCCTTCCCCCCGGCCCCACAACACCCACAGCCACCTGCGCTTGGCCGCAAACACTGTCTCCTCCCATGGCCCGCGCTGACCACATCCAGTACCTCGCACCCTTTCGACATCGCCTACAGCTAGCTGCGCTCGCCGCAGGCTGACCGTGCCCGGTTCTCTTACTTTGCCGCTGTACAATTACCCCCATTGACCGACCCACGGGCCATACGGCCACCACCACGTGGTGCGGCTCCGCCCTGCCGGCCGAGTTGTTGCGGCTAGCGACCACGCACACCCAAAGGACCTCCCACCCCTGTGTGCTTGGGACTGCGTCCCGGCCAGCCCCTCGCCTCCCTGGCCACGTGTCCATCTACCCGCGAATGGCCGCCACGTATATCCATATGCAGCACACGAAGCTGGCGCCCAGCGGCTCCACGAACACGGCGGTGGAGAACTTGACGCGGTCGTCGGCGATGCGGTAGATGCCTGAGGGTAACACCAGTTTGAGTGAAAGGGTGGATGCAAGGGAACGGGGGGCCCAGGTTGCCCAAGGCTGAAGGCAACCGACTGGGGTGTGGGAGTATGGGAGGGTGGCAGCGAGGGCATGCACGCTTCCGTAGTTGTGCGTGCCAGAGACCTCCCCGGTATGCCCAAGCCGCCTCAAGCCTTCCGCACAGCTCGAAAAGACCCTGACGACACCCTATTCCGTGATGCCCCAAGCACCCCGCTCCAGGCCGCCAACCCCGTACGGTATCTGCATGGCGCTCCCCCTCACCCGTGTTGAGCACCGCGTCGTTGACCGCCTCCAGGTACCTGTCGCTGAAGGGCAGCGCCAGGATGTGGCCATGCGCCGCCTCGGCCTTGGCCTCGCGCTTGATGCGCATGTTGTGGCTGGCCTGAGGGGGCAATGGAAGAAGGGGGCGTGAGGGAGCGGGGAGCTTGTGGGGTGGACGGGTGGTGGGTGGAAAGGTTTGGGGAGGCGGAGGGTGAAGCTGGGCAGCCCGCAAATGCATACTGTGCGGACTGACAGGTGAGGTCAGCCATCTCGCTGTCCATACCGGCGGCCATCATCTCTTCCTGTTTGGTTGCCGGTTTGCTGCTCTGCGGCGACCCTCATCCCAGCGTCCCGCGGGAAGGTCGGCCAGCCTGCCGAAAGCCGTAACCGCAGGGCTTGATAGCAAGCATACCCGCCTCATTGTCTTATGCCCGGCATACCCATCCACATACTTCCAGGCGCACCTGCAGGCCGGCGATGAGCTCGTGCCGCTTGCCCAGGTATGCTGGCGCCTCCGTGGGGCCCTTGCCCTCCGAGTCAGCCAGGGCGGCGGAGGCGGCCAGAGAGGCGGCGGCGATGGCCTCGCTGGCCTGCGGGCAACGGAGCAACAACGTTGTGCAAGTGTATGGCTTCATAGTCAGTGAATACACGGAGCGATTACAAGTATGCGACGCCAAGGATTACGCAGGGCGGGAGAAGTCAGGCAATATGCGGTAGTGCGGGAGGAGTGGCGGCACGTCAGCTGAAATTGCCCCTGCCCTGCCGCACCTTGGGCATCTCCCGCAGCAGGCTCTTGAGCAGGCGGGACACCTTGTTGTCAGGCCGCGTCACGAACGAGCCGGCGGCGCGCGCGTCTGCGGTGGTCAGCAGCAGCAGCAGTCGTATCAGCAGCAGCGCCGGGACAGAGTGTTCGCACCGTGGCAGCAGGAGACGTAGCACAACGCACACACGCGAACGACGAGGCGTCACGACGGTGGGCTGGCAAGCCGCTCGGTGATGTAGTCCTAGTTTGCGGCACTCACTGCCCAGCGCCTCCTCCACCCGCTTCTCCACGCGCCCCTCCAGCAGCTCGTAGAAGCGGGCGTCCATCTCCTCGTAGATGGGCGCGGACTGGGGGGTGCGGCATGGTGGCACAGGGGAGAGGGGTGGATGTAAGGGGGCGGAAGAGGAAAGCGGCTGCCTGATTACCACCTGGTGGGGAGTGGAACAGGTCCAAGGTTACAGCGCCGAGTCAAACGCACAAAAAGCAAGGGGCAAGCGTGCACAGGAGCGTAGTGGCAGAAGAGGCTTCGCCCCCTGAATCCCCACACCCCTATGCACGTGGAGTACGTCCCCATCGCGTTCCCGGTCGCACCTGTATGCTGGCCACCTCGCGGGACGGCAGCTGCTGCCCGAAGAACGGCACCCAGTCCCGCGCCTGCGCCAGGTTCCACCGCATCTCCCACGGCCGGCCCGTGGGCTGCACGTTGGCCCAGACGTTGCTGCCGTCGTACAGCTGGCCAACCTGGGGGAGGAGCGCACATACATAAGGGGGAGATGATAATCATGAACTTGGAGGAGGCTGGTGTGATAATCAAGTGAACCAGGAGCAGGACTTTGCTTGGGCCGCCGCACAGGGCCCCGCAGGAGCCAGCCGTGCTGTGTCTTACGCACACGTCGAGCCTCGAGTTCCCACCGAACGCCTCTACTAAAGGCGTTATGTAATTAAACCCCCTACCGTTCGACGCATGGCCATGTGCACGTAGCCACCCCACTTGCTGACCCGCCCACCCACCTCCCGCATCTCCCCCGTGACGTCCTTCGCCGACACCACGCTGCCTGTGACGGGGTTCCACAGCCGCAGCAGCGCGGGGTTGAGGTCCAGGGCCGGGGCCGCGGCCTGCGGCTGGCCGGGCGGCGGCAGCGGCACGCCCGTGGTCAGCACATACGCGCTGCGGGCGCCGCACAGCGAGGTGCCCAGCATCACAAACGTCTGCGGGGGACAGCAGGGGGCAGAAAGTGGCTTGAGCAGGCATTGACGCTCGCATTGCTATAACAGTAGAAGGCCGTTTCCTGTGCAACTTGATGAATGGACGTCGTAGAAATCCTGCGATGTGTCAAGTGGGTATGGAGCATGAGCGGATGTTGATCTACACAGGCAGTCCAGTTGCGTGTGGGCTTGCGATGGCGACAATGCAGCCCAGCACCAGCACGAAAGGTGACGGTGCAGCGGGTGTGCTCGCACGCCCCCGCCCCGCCCCACCTGCAGTCCCAGCTGCATGAAGTAGCCTGCCAGCAGGTGCGCGTGCTCCTCAAAGTCCCCCGCCGACAGGTGCAGGAACTCGGCGTTGCTGGTCCACACGTCCGTGCGCCGCTTCTGGATGCCCGTGTCCTCCATGTACGGCAGCTGCGAGTTGGGTGTTTGCGTGGGCAGGGGTGTGCGTGTCAGCACGCAGGAGTGCATGAACCCACCATGACATCGACCGTGAGCAGCCTCTTTAAGTGGCTACCAGCCCATCATCACACACCGCGCCTAGGTGCCAGATAAGCACTAATGCAAACAAGCAGTAATCTGCCGTCCGTCCATGCGCAGAGTCTGCATCCTGGGCGCTTGCACCCCAGGATGTGTGTTGTGCTGCATGTCGACCGGTACCACACACCACACACTCACGTGCGCCACGAAGCGCGCCAGCTTGAGCATGAGTGCCTCCACGCCGCCCGCCTCCGCCGCCGCGCCTCCCCCCGCCACCAGCTGCGCCAGGTTGGGCGGCAGCGGCACGGGGCACACGTAGCGGCACACCAGCACGGCGGCGCCGTCGGCGTCCACAGCCATCACCTGGTAGGGGTTGTGGATAAAGGTGCGTAATGAGAGAGGTGGAGTGGTGGGGGGCGGAGTAATGATGGGGCCAGATGGGAGGGTAGGTAGCTGAGCGCGGCCGCAAAGAGCGGTGTCGGTGGCCAGTGCTTGTCCTTGAGCTTGCGGTTTGAAACGTTGATGCAGTACATGCGGGCCTGGTCCTGAAGCACGCCATGCCTTCCTTATAATAGGCTCAGAAGATCATCCCCACTCTGCCGCTCCCCGCTGCACCCAGCCCGTCCGGACGGCGGTAACCCACGTGTGCCATCCGGTACCGTTGCTGCGCGTACGCAGAACGCCACCACGGGTACCCCGCACGCACCTTGTGCACACGCGACCTGCAGTCCGCCCGCGCCAGCAGCGCCGCCAGCCAGCGTTGCGTGTGCCTGTTGACCTCCTCCTGCTCGCCGCTGGTCACCCGCTCCTCCAGCTCGCCCGTGGGGGCGGCCAGGCGCGGCCGCAGCGTCATGTAGAAGGACAGCGTGGAGGGGCGGTCGCTGGTCTGTGGTGGGGATGTGACAGGCAGGGCGCAAAGGGTTTGAAAGGGGGCCTTGGTGAGGAGGGCACGCGGCCGGAGACAGTGGACGATGTGCGGCACCTCGAGAGGGGATACAAAGCACGTCAGCAAGCCGAGTGCGATTTTATACAGTGCAACATGGGTCGCTGCAGCGATGGTACGGTAAGTCGACGCGTACAGGGTAAGACTTGAGGTGGCGGCGGTGATCTCTCACGCTTCCCCGGCCACCTCGCTCCCCGGAACGAGTCCCGGGAGCCACCACCACTCGCCTGCACGTATCCCAGCACCACGGGCGGCGCCTCGATCTTGAACGTCCCCTCCAGCACCTGACGAGGGATACCGGCAGCAACGATTGGAATGTGTCTGTTGCAACTCTGGATGTACTTCCAGTTACAATATTCTTCCACCTAAACACGGAACACGGGTGTACAGCCATGCTGGCGAGGAGACCGTACCACCCTAACACAAGGCCCATACCGCACTCGAAGCTTGATACACACCCTTTCCTTGGCCCCACCTGCAGCTGGTACACCGCCGACAGCGGCACGTGCACGCAGCCCAGGAAGCGGCGCTCGCGCTCCGGCAGCCGCACGGGGTCGGACACGTCGTCGGCCCTGGCGGTGAAGGGATGGAGTGGGGTGGGGTGGGTGGGAAGGGGCTGGAGCGATGGGCACACGTGCCTAGAAGTGCGCATAATGAGGAGGGGACTGCAAGCGCCAACTTCAGGTGACGTCACTTACACGTGCCCTGGCCTGCAATAAACCCACGTGGGCCCCTGCCCTGTGAGGACCGGTGCCAAGTCTACCACGTGCCCTACCTCCTGCGCGAGGTGACGGGCTCTGCCCGCTCCACTATGATCTCATCGAACACGTTGAGCGTGATGAGGTCGGAATTCTCCTGCAGGGGGGGGGCCGGTTGGGTGGATGAGGTGGGTTAAGGCATGAACCTCAGGGGCGCGCGGTTGGCGAGCTTCGAGGAGACCGCATGGGCAAGATGTGGGTGTAAGGCTTCTGAAGGGAGCTGACGTCGGTGCGTTGTATGCCTCCTGGGTTGCCGCATCCCGTGCGCCCAAGCCCTACCGCGCGGCCCCTCATGCCGCCCCACCTGCAGCGCCGATGGGCTGGGCTCCAGCCCCGAGCCCTCCTCCACGCCCTGCTGCTGCCGGTCGGCGCCGTCGTCGCGGAACACGTCAAGGTCAATCTGGGGATTAAGTGGAGGGGCAGGGGGAGGTGAGACTCGTCATGTGTATGCAGGGAGGTGGGAGGGCAGCAATATAGGTTAGGGAGGATATGTAAGACGGTATGCAACGACCACGCCTCACTATTACTAGAATTGCTGTCGGCAAGGCGTTGAAGGATTCCCCCCACCGACGCCCCAGCCACTAAGCTCCTAGTTCCCCCCTTCTCCCCCCTCTTCCCCGCACCCCCACCTGCTCGTTGAAGATGGGGAACTCCCCCGGCACCGTCTCCGTCCGCCGCGCGATGCTGCGGAAGCGCACCTCCACGAAGCAGTTGCGCGTCTTGGCCTCCTCCTCGGGAGACCCCGAGGGGCCCCGCCGCTCCTTGTCCCGCTCCCGCTCCCTGTCCCTATCCCGCCGATCCCGATCCCTGTCCCGGCTGTCCCGCTCCTCGTCATCGTCCTCGAACCGAGCCCGCCGCGCCGCCGGCCGCCCCCCGCGGCCCCCCGCCGCCTCCAGCCCCGCCGCCTCGGTGATGCGCGAGGGCAAGTTGGAGGCGCGCTGGATGGTGACCATGAGCTGCGTCTCTCGGGGCACTGACGTCATCAGGGATTTGATCTGCGCGCGGGCAGTTGGCGGTCAGCAGGTGTGGGTAACGACAGCAAAGCAGCTGCCTTTGTGGCGCTTCTGCCCCCACCGTACAGTAAATTGACCGTACGCCAGTATTGGCCCATGTGCCCCCAGAACTCCTCCTTTCACCCGAGTCCTGATGCCCAATCACCAAGCGTTCTTTGAAGTATGTCCTATAATCCGCCCGCAATGAATCGGTGTCTCCGTCTCACTCTTCCCGCTCTTCCCTCGGGCCCGCCGCCCTTCCCCCGCACCAGCTTCTTAGACCGCTTGAGCGGCCTCCTGGGCGCCAGCAGCTGCGTCAGCGTGGCCAGCTCCAGCTTGAACTGCGGCAGCGGCGCGTCGTTGACCACGTCCTCAGTGCGGAAGCGGCGGGCCATGGTGCGCCCCGCGGCCAGACGCGAGCCGGCGGCGCGCACGCGCAGCGCGAAGGCGCGGATGCGCTCCTCGCGCTCCTTGATGGCGCTGGACAGCAGCGCGCCTGGAGGAGGGAGAGTTGGCAACGATCGAGCAGTCAAGTGAGCAACGCGAATGGGGCCAGGAAAATATTGTGATGTCCAATGTGCACTCCGCTGCGAATGCATGAGTTAGGGTGTGGGTGAGTGTGAGGCTTGATCTCCGTGTTCATATCCCAGGCCCAAGACTTGGACCTTGTTGCGGCGAGGAGTCGCCGCACGTGCAATGTGTTCCCCAGCTCGCCATAGTCGATGAATGCAATGGGGCCAAAAGTTGTGCAGTGTGGCGTAGGGTAGGCAGCTGCCTCTTGCACTCCCGTGCAAAAGGAGCGCAACGCATCACCTCCACTGACTCCCTGGCCCCCTCACCAATCTGCAGCTGCATGGCCTTCTCGTGCCGCGCCATCATGACCCGCGCCAGGGCCAGCTGCGTGCCGCCCCCCGCCTCCTCCAGCAGCGCCAGCTGGTCCAGGTATTGGTTGTCCAGGTGGGCCGTCTCCTCGGTGGACAGCGGGGCACGCAGCGCCACACTGCGCACGCCTGCGGAGGGAGAAGGTAAAGGGGGCAAGACAGGAGCAGCACTGTGTGAAGGTGTTGCGGCGGACTGTCTCCTCCGTGGTCAAAGGCCCGCAAAGCCATACTGCACACGCCTGGGGAGAGGACGGGTTGCAGGTCAGGCACCGAGGGAGGAGGTTGCAGGAAAGACCAGGCTGAGGCAGTTAGGGCTCCGGCGCTCCGCCTTACCCTTGAGCAGGTTCTTGTCGGGCGCACGGTAGATGCCTGTCTGCCAGCGGCGCGCCAGCACCTTCATGCGCTTCTCCGCCGTGCGGTCGTCCTGGGGGACACAAACCGTGACACAGAATGGCATCATAGGGTCAAAGGTCAAAGTTGGGATTTCGGGATAGACCACATCCACTATCCACCGGCGGAGAGGCAACCAGGGCCCATAAGCCGGCATCATAGGGTTGAATCCGTTGCCGCAAGGAGCCAAAAGGTGTCATGCTTGCCGCTGCGGGTTAAGGTGGCCTGCTGCGCCCGCCGACCCTGTGTGCGCAGCACTAGAACCCTAATTCTCCAACCACCGGCTCGTACACCCACGCACCCTCATGGCCACGTCCGGGAATATGTCCAGCCTGAACAGGTCCCCCAGCAGTCCGCTGCTGGCCTCGTGCGTTTTGAGCAGCTCCAGCAGCGGGGCGTTGCGGGGGTCGTTGGGGTCGATGATGTGCTCCGCCAGCCACCGCATGATCTGCACGCGGTTGGCCTGACCGGGGAGGGGAGAGGAGGGGAGAACGACGAGAAGCGCGAGGGGTTCTGCCGTTGAACAGGGCGCACCTGGAGCGGCTGTGGCATGCGGGCACCGCACGACTGCAAGAGTACAAGTACGGCCGGTCCGGCCTCCCTTTCCACGCCACCCCACGCCCATTCAAGTTTGGATACCAGTACTGTACCCACCTTGCCCCCGATCCGCTCCGCTGCTCGTCGCAGCATGCGGTCCACGGGGATGCGCGGCTGCGGCGGCATGAGCACCTTGCCGCTCTCGATGTCAGGCCCGTCGGCCAGCGGGTTGTCGTACGTCAGCATGGCGGGCGCCGCCGCGTCGGCCAGGCGCGTGCCGGGCTCCACATGCTCGCTGACCCAGCCGCAGCGCACGTAGATGGTTCCGGCGGGGAAGACGGCGTGGTAGTTGGTGCCGGGCTCGGGAGGCCTGCAGGGCGTGGTAATATGCGACGCGTGAGTGGGAGACCCGCAATGTGGACACTTGGAAATCGCACATGCATATCTGCTTGGGGTTGAAACATTGTTAGGTACTAATGCAACAGCTTACGAGAGCTCTCTACGCATGTCTGCGGCTGGAGCTGCCACAAGTGTACGGAGGTGCAGGAGGTGCGTAGCGGCTCACCCCTCGGGCATGAGGGGCATGGGCCCTGGTGCGCCCGGCTGCAGTCGCGGGCGGAAGGGGCTGAGCGCCGTGAACTGGTACGGCCGCGGCACGGCGTCGATGTGCGGCGTGCCGCCCACGCCGGGGATGGCGGCGAACACCTGCGGGGGTGGGAGAGCAAGAGGGCGGTAGGGCAGCATGGTAGGGCAGCGTGCGGACGGTGACCCGGAAACGGTGAGGAGCCACAGGCTGACAGTAGGTTTTCGGTGAGTGATGGGAGATTGCCTGCATGCAGGACCGTGCGCGGAATCTTAACCCACCTGTCCGATGTAGGTGTCCCTCAGCGTGTGGCGCTCGAACAGCTGGATGCAGATGGACTGGGGCCAGCGTGACACCTGGATGCTGTGGAGGCGATCAGGGTCAGGGAGCGGAGCAGAAGGGCGCAACGACAGGTGTTGGGAACCAGGGGTCAGAAGCACAGGCAGCTGCCGCCTTGCGGCAGTGGCGACTCGAGCATGCAGGGGCAGAAAGGCCAGGAGCTCAGGTCATGAGTTCGGTGTGGTGCATTTTGTGAAACCGTGGTGCTGCTGTTTGCTCCGCAGGTGTGCTAGCACATGCGACACTACAGCTGCCTAGTTTGCCCCGCTTCTTGTACCTGAACACGTCCTTGAGGTCGCCCACGAAGTTGTCCCCAAGGCTGGCCACGTCGGAGCCGTCCACGTAATGCCCGTTGACGTACAGCTTGACGTAATACCTGTACGGCAGCACGCAGCGGAGGTAGGCGCTTGGTACACCCACATCCCTGGTTGCAGGCCATGCAACGCCCCTACCTCACCCCAGCCAAATCCACATCCAAGCGGGTGGGAAAGCCATGGCCATTCGGGCACAAGTGGTTGCACAGGTTAAGCAGTTGAGCGACGTGTCTGCTCACCTGCCCTTGCCGCCCTGCTTGTGTGTCGGCTTTGGCGGTGGCGGCGGAACGATGGGCACTGCGGTGCCCTGCGGCAGTGGGTGCCCGGGGGCCCCGGGAGACATGCCGGGCGACCCCGCGGGACCGAGAGGAGGAGCCTGCCCTGGGGGATACAACTGCTGCTGTTGTTGCTGCTGTTGCTGCAGCATTGTGGCTCGGTGCTGTTGCTGCAGGGCGGCCATGTCGCTGTCTGGGGAGCGGATGGTGAGGAAGGGTACCAGCTGTGGTATCCGGTTGACGAAGATCTGCGCATGGGTATGAAGAACAGGCAATGTGCATGCTCGTATCGGATTTCAGGATCCACTCACAGCAAGCATGATGGCGCACAGCATGCGCATAGCTGCGCAGCGGACGGCCTGAAACACAGTCAGTGGCCCACCAAGGCTCTTTCAATGCCTCCGTTGGCCCTCAGCCCCTCTTGGCCGCTCAAGTACTCTGTACACAGCACCCTCCTCATACGAGCGCAAGCCCATGGCACACCTGTCCCTCCTTGCAAATCTCGTTTGCCCGCTGCTGCAGCGCCACCTGCTCCTCCTCCGTCATAGACACGCGGCGCGGCGCGCGGCCCACCAGCGCCGCCTGCTGCTCCAGCGCCAGCAGCTCGGGGTCCAAGGGGTCGGCGGAGGGCCGGTTCTGCAACAGCAACGGCAAATTCAAGGCCGCCATCGATCCAATCGCTATTGCAGTAACTACGCCGCGTCCGAACCCCGACCTTACTCTTGCACCCTGCTTTGGTGTTGTCCCCAGCACTGAGTACGTGCATACCCCTGCTTTGGTGTTGTCCTCAGCACTGAGTACGGTAGCCCACGCACGTGCAGAAACGGCCGTACCTTCATAGCCTCCAGCCGGGCTGTGAGGTCCGCAACGATGGCCGTGTGGCATGCGCACATGCTCTCCACCCGCCGCAGGCGGAACGGCGGCGGTCCGTCCCGTGCCCCGGGGCCCGGCGGCGGTAGCGGCTGCCCCATCGGGCCCCAGCCGCCGCCGCCGAAACCAAAGCCCCCCATGGACCCGGGGCCGGGCAGCTGCGGCGGCGGGGGCCCTCCCCGTGTGAGGGGCAGGTCTGCGAGGTCCGGTACTGGCATGGGGCTGGGGAAGGTGGGCAGGCCGGCAATGTCCTCCAGCTCAGCGGCCACCAGCAGGGCGTCCAGCCGGTCGCGGGTGAGCACGCCCTGCAACATACCGTAGGTGGAGGTGACGGTTAAAGGCTCGGTACACAGAGTGCATGTTACGGGGTGGAGTTAGGGCATGTGGACCTATCTACCCTGGCGGTGGGAGCAGGCCCATGCCCCCAACACACCTGCTTCCACGCCACCTCCTGCGGCGGCCGAGTCTGCACCGTGAGCTCCAGGTTGGTCAGCGCGTAGCCCTGCTGCTGCCGTACCACCTGCAGGTTGCCGTACAGCCGTTCCATGGACCGCACCGTGCGGGCCAGCAGCGCCTCCTCCTCCTCCTTGAGCTGCCGCATTTCGGCAACCTGAGGGTGGAGGAGAGCACTCAGTATAACGCATCCTTACTTGCACCCCCTTCGGATGCAAGAGCTCGTGGCGTACACTCAATATGGGGTTTGACAAAGGCGAAGGTAAGTGCACCAAGTGCATCCCTACGAGGTTTTACCCTGGTGCTGATTCTGAGCCCCCGACATGGCATGGCTGCCGGTGTGCGGGTCCCGGTAGAGGTCGAGTAGACTGGGTACAAGTGTACAGCACTTGCGCAGAAGGCAGCAACAAGGCAGCAGAACCGGGAACTTGTCCTTCCCCTCTCCCTCACGTACCTCGCGTTCAATCTTAGCCAGCATCGCATATGAGTCCAGGATGTCGTCAAGCGGAGCCTCCGTGGCCTGAATGGGGTGAGAGAGGGGTACGTCTGTGGCCCACGGCTTGGCAACGAAGCACACACCAGGAGGGTATTTCGAGGCGGCGCCTTTCCGCTGCCTCTCATCCCAGAGCTCCTCGTTCTAGCTCACGAAGTTCCCCCCGCATACCGCTCTGTCTCTGCCGGCCATCCATTCCTGGCCCCTGTGCCTGTGTGTGCACTGTGCATGCAACCTCTGACCCAGGGCCCTCCCTGCCCCGCACCGCACCTGCAGCGCGAACAGCTTCTCCCGCGCCCCCAGCATGCTGTCCTCCAGCGCCGCCAGCCGGTTGGCGTAGAACATAACCAGCCCCACCGCCTCTCGCCGCTTGAACTCGCGGAACAGGGCCAGCAGCCGGGCGGCCTGGGGCAGGCGGACGGGACGCAAAGGCAGGACTTCAGTGCTGCCGCTATAGCGATACATGCAAGGCGGCAGGTGGGCTCGCGCTAGACTCAGGCGCGCGGGGCCTCGTTGGTAAGCCAGGTAAGGGTGTCACAGGCAGGGTGCGCTGCATAGCCCAGGTCCGTGGTGCGGCTCCTGCCCCGCGCACCAGCAGGTCCTCCTGCCCCATGGCCGGGTGCACCAGGAACTCCAGCCGGCCCAGCTCCACGTCCAGGCGGTACAGCCGGTGGCCGGTCAGCAGCGAGGAGGCGGACTCCTTGACGGGCCGCCGCACGTAGGTGCGCGTCATCTCCTTGTCCTGGTCGTAGCGCCGGGCGGGCCGCTCGCGGTCGGGCTGCGCGGGGTGCGAGGCAAGAGAGGAAGGGCGATCGTCAGGGCAGAGTAGTGGCGGCGTGGAAACGCAACGGGTGCGAAGGGGTAGCTGATGTTGCGGAGCGGACACAGCGCAGCCCGGCTGGCTGTTTAGGACCAAAGTAGGGCAGCACGTAGCCTGCAAGCTGACGCATGCAGGTGAGTTGGTGAAGCCTTAGCTACATACCTTGAGGGGGTTGGGCACGTACACCATGAGCCCGTTCTCGTCCAGCCATTGGTAGGCGAACAGCGGGTCCTGAATGGGGATGGTACCGGGCAGCGGCGGTCCCGCGCCGGGCATGCCGGGCGGCAGCATCAGGGCCCCGCCCGCAGCTGCAGCAAGAGGATCCAGCATGGCATGCGCCGCCATGGGCTGGGCGCCCGGCGCCTGAACACCCGCAGCCGCCAGCTGTTGCTGCATGTGCTGCTGCAGGATTTGCTGCTGTTGTGACTGTTGCATCTGCTGCTGCTGGGCTTGCTGCTGTTGCTGCTGCGATGCCGCGTTTGCGTCCGCCGGCGGCAGGATGAGGAGGTTGGCGGGGGGCGCCTCGGGCTGGCCCTCGCCGGGGCCCTCGGGCTCCTCGGCGACAGTGGGGAGTGCGCCTGTGCAAAGTACGGCAAAGGCAGCATGTTAAGTCACGTCATGACATGCTGTAGAGCACGCATGGTCCAACGCGCAAACCCCGTACACCGCGCATGTTGCGGCACCAGCGCGGCCTGTTGGTGCAACGCGTGTGGGAGTTGTGGCCGCCATTCCCGCCCTGCCCCCGCCACTCACCGACTTGCAGCTGCTGCTGTTGCTGCTGCTGCTCCTGGCGCTGCGCCATGATGTTGGCCACCTGCTGCTGCGCCGCCGCCGTGTTGCCGCCCGCCATCTCCGCCAGCAGCGCCCTGCGGAAGCGCCGCGAACCAGTGCGCACAAGTGTTTCCAAGAACACGACGAGTAGCCTGGTCCGCTACCACGACAGCAATAAGCCCAACAGTTGCTACCGTACTGCCCGCACGACGTCCAGGCACGCCCTGGCCGCCGTCAGCCTCTCAGTCCAGCTGGCCCCAGCCCCCCAGGCCTTCGTCCCCGGCCCAGCGCCCTGCCGTGCACGCCCGCCGTGCACCCCTCACTTGTCCAGCGTGGTCGCCTTGACGATGCGCTGCTCCATCTTATTGAGCGAGTGCTCGCTCAGCACGCACTGCCGCTCGCGGTACAGCCCCAGCTCCTCGCGGGCGAAGCGGCCCTCCTGCATTGCGGTGGTGCGTGCGGGCAACGGCTGCGGCGCGCCACCTAACCGTGACACGTCGAACTGCAGCTGGATGCTCTCCGTCACCGCAGGAGCTTCCTCGCGGTGCTGCAATGGTGAAGAGAGTGAGGAAGGGGCACGGGGCGGTAGGGTTGGTAAGATCGGTGTGGGCGCACAGCAACTCATGCACGAGGGCGCACGTGCAGGCGCCCCATTGCAGCTGCTGCACCTTGAGGAAATGAGGCGGTACACGCTACACGGTCAACGCCAACCCCACTCTGTCCTCACCGCGTAGCTGTTCTCGTACGACACCATGGCCACCTGGTAGATATCTTTATCAGGGGCACCGCTCTGCATGAGGCTCTTAGGCTGGGCCTGCCCCTGCGGCCCGCCAGCCTCGCCCTCCTGGGCGCCCTCTGCCCCGCCCTCGCCAGGCGGGGCTTCGGAGCCGCCCTGGGAAGGCCGAGGCCCAGCTTCTGGGTCATCGGGGTTGCCCGACGGCTGCCCTGCGCCTTGCTGCTGTGCCGGCTGGGCAGCTGCCTGTCCCTGCCCTTGCCCCTGTGCTTGCCGGCCGCTGAAACCTGCGGGAAAAGTCAGGCGTGTTCAGGACGTGTGGTATGGCACGGTGATTTAGTGGAACGGTGTGCCGTTCAGAGGGAGTCCGGACAGCGACTGCACGGACCTCGGCGGAAAAAGTCGAAGAGGCCACGCCTCACAGGTGCCGCGGGCGTGGCTGAGCTGCTTGGCGGGACAATGGGCGCAGGCCGGTTGTCCTGGAGCCTGCTTCCTGGCTGGGTCGGCTGGGTCGCAGGAGGTACGATTGGCTGAGACTGTGGCTGCTGTTGCGCTTGCTGGAATTGTTGAAATTGTTGTTGGTATGATTGGGGCGGCCCTGGCATAGGCTGCATCTGTGCCCGCGTCGGAAACTGTTGTAGCTGCGGACCTGCCCCATACGGCGACAGCTGCGCAGGAGCTGGACCGCCAGGCGCTGCGGGATACGCCCCTTGGTATGAATTGTATGGTGCAGCCATTGTGGTCATTAATGCGAGGCCGGCACTGCAGCTTCATGTAGCGCTTCTAACATGGTTCAATTGGTCAAGTCAACCCGTCGCCGCAGGTGGAGGTGTTATATGTGGTCAGAATGTCATTGTCAAATATAATGTTTGTGTTGTCGCCTTGTCTCATACACCTTACCACCTTCTGCTGAACCATCGCAACCATCGCAACCGCTTTTGGATCGAAGCAGTAAACCACACGAGACGCTGTGCTTAGCAACCCTATTCCGCTGGAAGATGACAAAGATTTGTATCGCATAGCACTACCTGCTGCCTGCTAAGACCAAGGCGCTTTACTTAAAAACTTTCGATCCCTTTGCGATACTTGCGAACGACAGCACAGACAAGCAGGACCGCGTGGACTGGGAAAGCATGTCATCTCAACTTGGCTCTCGTCTATTGGTGCGATCACAAGCCCCGGGTTTTCGTCAAGCACCTCTCCATCACGCACGGGCGGCGGAGCGCCTTACCAGCACGCTGTGGCTTGCGATGCAGGGGCCCTTGGTCGCTGGTGGATGCCAACATAGTGCTGCCATAACACTTGCAGCGCCACTTGCGGCCTGGACCGCATCCCACCTCCGGTGAGTGAAAAGTCACCACGTTACCTACGTCATGTCAGCTGTTTCTGGGTCACGCACGAGGCGACGACGCAACCATTGCCTCAGTACACTCAACGGGCTCTAGTCAGTAACGCGGGCAGTGCCCGATAGAAACGACTCTGATGCAACATCGCGTCTTTGCAGGGCTCTGTCGACGTCACGATGCGGGCTGAGCGAGCAAGGAAAGCAAGAGGTAAGATCTGAATGTTACGTGTTCCGTGGTGTCCCGGCAACCCGTCCCATCCTTCTCAGCTGCACAGCCTACCTACCTGCCTTCCGTCACCCCGTCCCACACAGGCAGCCCAGGCCAGCAGTTCTGGCTCAGAACAGCAGCAGCAGCAACAAGCGGCCGGGAGCACAGGCGCAGGCGAGCAGGCACAGGCGTTCTATGAGTCCTTCAAGTCAGGTTATGAGCACGTGAAATCAAAAGCGTCAGCAGCGGCCGGGAGCGTGGGCGGTGGGGAAGCGCCCAGCGGCAAGCGACTCCTGCAGACCCTAGCGCAGGACCTCAAAGCGGTGCTGCTGCCAGCCCAGGACATCACTTCGGCCACGCGGCAGTACACGGGGGCGGTGGCGGAGGCCACGTACGACGGGCCCACGGCCCTGGTGCTGGCGAAGCAGCAGGCGACCGGGTGGCAGAAGGCGTGGGACACGATGCAGGAGAAGGTGAGGGACAGCGGGGAGCGGGCATGGAGACTGGGGTCAGCAGCGGCCGGGTGTGGTGGCTGGGCCGGACGGGGCTGCACCCCGTACGGCCCAGCCACCATACGCGCCCGTGGCGTGGTTGCGCACGGCGCTATGGCGGCCTTTCAGCCGACCAGATGCCCGAGGCAAAGCTTAACGGCGGAGGTCCAACTGGCAGCTGCACAGCTGGCCGGTGGCAGTAGCAGCTGTCGGGCGCAGCTCAGAGTCCGCGCCTGCAGCTCGGCTCATATGCACTGGTTGGGGCGGCGAATAGGGAGCATCTTCAGGATGCGGAGGTCTGGTGGAGCCCCAGCACGTGCGAGGCACGGCTCCAGGGCCGTGAAGCGCCTTACACGTGGGCACAGAGGGGCACGTGGTGTTGCGCTGCATCAGGCATGGCCATGGATAAGGGTGCCTTGGGCACTAGGGGCTCAGGCGGGCTCTGGCCGAACCGGGACGGGACTGCACGGCGGCCGGGGCCATTGGGCCCCTGTCCGTGCCGCTGCCGGCATCTGCGGCCCCGGCTGCGTGCCATGCATGCCAGGCGTGAGCGCTCAACGCAGGGCGGTGCCGCAGCATTAGGCGGACGGGTCTTGCAGTGTTGGCTTGCCGTGCCAGGAGCCCCAGGACACTGGCATGTCGGCCTGCTCCTCAGGCGGGGGCACGGCGCCTAGGCGGCCCGCCGTGGGCCTGCGGCGCACATTCTGGCATGGTGGGCTGAGCCCTGCATTCCCAAGCATGTCGCTTGTGGACAATTGGGCCTCGTTCCCAAGGCACGGACTCACAGCCGCCTACTCGCCCCCTCCCTTGCTTTGCCACGCAGCTTGGATCCATCCCGGTGCTCAACAAGATGTTTAACGTCAAGGTGCGTGAGGCGGCATGTGGCGACATAGTGGCACTCGTCGGCAGCATGACACGGGGTTGCGGGATGGCACAGCGGGGCTGTCGCAAGGCGTGGGCACGGCGGGTGGGTGCTGTGCAGTGTCAAGCAAGGCTGACGTGCGGAGCACCGGAGGCCCGGGGAAAGGGCCAGCTAGCAAGCATGGTCGTTGGCCTTGTGTTGAGGCGCTCAGCTGGTATGGCGGCAACGCTACTTGCGTGCTGTAATGCACGTGCATGCGCAGTACCCCGTCGACCAAACTCAACGGCTGCTGTGGATACCATGAGGCACAGGGCCTGAAGGCCCTGCGGCTGGCTCAGCAGCATGGCATGCACGCCCTGGAACAATTACAACTGTGCGTGCATTACCCCTACATATCCCCTGCCGCCGCTTACCAACCCTTATCCGCCTCCCTGCACACCCTGTACCTGTTCCAGATCACGGACACGTCGGCCTTCAAGAAGGGGCAGGAGCTGGTGGAGGACCTCAAGGACAAGTACGAGACCAGCGACCACCCCGTGGTGCACAAAGTGGAGGTGGGTCGTGCCGGATGCAGGCCTGGTTCATGGCAGCAATCGGGCTGTGCAGGCGGGCTGTGAAGCCCCCGGCCTTGCCGGACGGGTCTCACTGTACTAGGTGGGGCTGTTTCCCAGGGATGCATGAAAGCAGGCACTAGGAGTAGCGTAGACGGAGGGTAGGAGGCGAACCAACAACAGCTGGTGCGCGACCTCGAGCAAGGAGCACCTCACGCCATTCCTCCTCCGTCCTACTACTCTCCGACCCCAGGACCTCAAGGCGCGCGTGTTCACCGGCAGCGAGGCCTCCCGCGCCATGCGCGAGATCCGCTCCCGCGACCCCGCCTTCGACATGAACCGCTTCGTGCAGTCCGTCAAGCTGGACGCGCCGCACGTGGTCAAGGCCTTCCTGAAGCACGACCTGGACGCGCTGGCGCTGCACTGCGGGCCGGAGCTGCTGGAGCGCTTCGCCGGCATCTTCAAGCACTTCAGCGAGCAGGTGGGGGCAGGAGGCAGGGGCCGAGGGGCAGCGGCCAGGAAGTCCGCGTGCAGCGTCTTCGGGAACCCCTTTGGTGACAGACGCAACGTAACGCTGAGAAGGGGTTCTTTTACCAGCCCAATGGTTGGGCTCTCCTGGCGCATGGATGTGCAGTGCAACTAAGGGTGCTCCCCTGATGGGCGCAGCCATGCAGTCGTGCGTCACTCCCCATGCTGTTGCGCCCTGGAGCACCCGCTTTAAGGGCTACGCCTCCACCGCACCCCACGCCGCACAACGCACGTGCAGCGGGGCTGCCCCCAGCACCACACATGGTATCTTACGTTTCCAGCAACCTCCTGCTGCTGCTGACGGCGGTTTCCATATCTGCCATGCCCTTGCGTGTGCTTGCGCTTCTGCAGGGCCTGTTCGAGGACCCCACCATCCTGTTCGTGGGCGACGTGGAGGTGGTGGAGGTGCGGCTGATGGACGACGACCCCTTCGTCATCGCGCAGTTCCACGTGCAGCAGCTCAAGTGCACGCGCGACAAGTTCGGCAACGTGGTGGACGGCTCCGCCAACCAGATCCAGCGCGTGTACTACTTCTGGGGGCTGCAGCAGGAGAAGAGCCCCGTGGTGACGGCGGAGGGCAAGGTGCTGCCCCCGCGGTGGGTCATCAAGGACATGATGTGGCAGAGCATGCTGGCGCTGGTGTGAGATTGGGGGGAGGAGGAGGCGGAGGAGGTTGTTGGGGAGGGGGCTGAGGAGGGGCGTGCAGGGCAGGGATGGATAGGAGGGGTTGAGGGGGGCTGCGGAGTGTGGAGGTGGAGCACGGCGAGGTGGAAAGCAGTGATGCTGTGTGGAGTGGTGCAGCCGTCTTACTGGGCAGTGTGCGTTGGCAGCGATGTGCGAGCGAGTGGGCCATGGAAGGGGACCAGCAGGATGGTGAGCAGGATGGTGCGTCGCGAGTGTGCGGCCGCGGTGTTGAGCAGGGGACGTCCTGTCCAGCGGCTGCGCAAGTACTCATCACGTGCTTCTGTGGACCGTCATCAGCTGTGCCATGCTTGTCTTGTACGCTGGCGTACATAAGCATGCCGTACGATGATGCCATTATAGCATGCCACAGTGATGCTGCTGTCCCCCAGTCCAGGGGCCCACGTGTCTGGGAGCGAGAGGCTGGGATCCAAAGGGGCGGAAAGCTGCTGTAAGTTGTACCGGTCCCTGCCTGCACACAATTTTGTTCCTCGCCTGATTCCTCATGTCCTCTGCAAGGTCATGTGGACCGTGCTGGTGTAGGCTGGTGCTAGCCACGTAGGGAAAGGTGTTATGACAGGTCGCACTCAGCGACAAGGGTGAAGGCGGGCGCATGCCAGGCCATTGAGGGTGACGTTGAAGCGATGACCACTGCGTGCCGTGCCACGTGGGGAACTGGAAAATGGAATGGCGTATGCTTCACAGGGCCCCCGAGGCGTCCAAACATGTCCCAACGAGTCCCCACGCGCAACGGCCTGTGACGCTTTGAGTCCTGTAGAGTCTGTGCAGGACGGCACTCCAGGACGAGCTTGCTACCGTATGAGCTTTGCCTGCTGGCACATGTCCGAACCTGCACACGCCCAGAGTCACACGCCTGAACCCGAGTCGATGGCCATGTCACTCCACAGCCCTTTGCCTTGTCGGAAAGCCTGTGCGTCCCGCAGGCGGGAAAGACACAGCAGAACGAAAGCAATGAAAACCGGGTATGCGCTGTACCGCAGGGGAGCTCCCCTGCTGTACCTGATCGTTACCGCCTACTAGCTGGATTAAGCGGTAAGCACCTCAGAGGCTCTCTGGTACTTTCTACTCATTGCAAGTGTCTGGTGGGCGGATGGAGGCGAACGGTACCGAAATTTTGTTGTTGCTGTTGGACAGCAGGGAGTACCGTAGACAGACAGGAAACAGCGGAGGCCTACAAACTGCAACGCACAAAGATATATGAACATCAATATCATTGATTTCAGTACTCCTACATTCAACGGTACGCAAGGCGGTTGTGCTGCTAACCCTTCGTAAGACAAGCAACCCCCTTTCGTAATGTTGCATCGGCGGACACAGGCGGATTATATAAGCTCCCAATCTCGTAATAAGTCTCTTAACGTGACTTGCAATCCTCATTCAAGTACCTCCTGCTGTATTCACCCGCGCTTGGTTGCATGGCTGAACTACGCGGACGTTCCTCCAGCATACATAAGCTACGTTTATGACAACTAACTATAGCACGCACTTAGGCAGTTCAGAAGCGACCTGCGTCGCAGGACAAGTGTATTAGCCTGGCGACCGTTATTGGGCGGGCGCGCTTTACGTGCAACATTGTGTAGCCGCTAGCGCTGCTACCACCTTGCTAAGTGGCACCAGGAGCAATCGGCTTGCCCTGATCAGCTTCAAGAGTCTCACAGGGTAAGGCGTCCTCCTCAGCTGCGGAGGGCCGTAACGTTCTGCAGGTTGCTCAGCAGCATGTCCTTGGCGGGGGTCCGGGCACCACTCGCAAGCTTCGGATGCACATGTTAAATAGACTGAAGCACATTATAGCATCAATCATGACACACTCCAGTCTGTTGCAAGCCTGCAACACACACCGCAGTGAAGACAGGGCATGTAGGGCCGGGCGCAACCGCCGCGCTGCCGTCCCAACCCTTATCCTGGAAGTGGCCACGCTCTACAACGTATGCACATGTCATGAAATAGAATATGATAGATTACATGTGCTGAGCCCCGCACTTGCGGCCTGTAACCGTCGCCGCTCGCGCCATGCCAGCGCTGCAAGCCGTCTTCAACGCCCGGGCCGAGCCTCGCAGCCTTGCGCACCACCTAACATCCCCATATACAGGTCACTTATACAACATCAGTAGTTTGACGGTTCAGGTGGTTCAGCCCTCTGCGCTTGGCAACATCCCGCATAACCCCTGTCTGACGCCCACCCGGCCCCACAACATGATGGGCGTTCTCGCAGCAGCAAGCATTGCTACCTGTACATCCGCACCCTGCGTCTTGTGAACGTCCATCGCCCCTTCCCAACACGCTTTCCTCTGCATTTGGCCCCAGGTCCATCCATGTCACAAGCACGCACGGGGCAAGCACCGAGGTGCCAAAGACGAGCCCTCGCACCTAGCACCAAGCTGCCGTACGTGATGCCGTACGTAGTGACAGCAGCAATGCTGCTGCTGGCGTGCTGTCTCGGCGGCTCCGTGGCCCAGACCACCTTCGCTGGGCGCTACCAGCGGCTGCCCTTCGAGACCGCCAACGTGGCGGTGGCGATGGTGCAGGTGGGCCACGCAAAGGGGCCGCTTTGTCTCTTTATCTTACCCTCCGGGGCCCAAAGGGGCCTCGAAGGGGCAACGGAGGTAACTGAAAAGCTGCAGGGAAGTACAAGTGCACCGGTGTAGCGGTGCCATGCCGGTGGCAGCTGTGTCTTCGGCTCTTGGCACGGTGCACGGCCCCCTGGATGAGTGCACGATGTAAGCCAGTGTGACCACCGGCATCCATGGCAGCAGTGCGTAGTGTGGGCCCCAGCTGCAACGCGTTGCGCCGAGTCAACCCTGTCTGTAGACAGCCTTGGCTAGATGACGTACACACGTACTGCTTATTCCGTGCGGCAGGTTGGCGGCACGGACAAGTTTGTGCTGCTGTCCCGCATCGCCCGCGCGGGCAAGCTGGTGGGCATCGTGGACCTGGCGGAGAACCAGGTGGGCACGCAGCACCGGGCAGCACCAGGCAGCACCAGGCAGCACCAGGGGATGCCCCCCCGCTGGCGCAGCTGTACCCTGTGACGTCTAAGTAAAGGTTTAGCCGGGCGGAGGACCAGATGGGCACCACCAAGCGGCACCAGGCAGCACCAGCGGAGCCCCCATGGCGTACTGGTAGACACCGTACAAGGGCTTCATTCGGTGGTAGACAGGGGCAGCCGGGAGCATATAAACACACAGCACAGAAAGGCGGGGCTGACCTTGGGCCTGTGGGTTGCCGTGGGAGCTGCGAAGCACCGCGGGTAGGCAGCAGCACCGTAAGGGGCCGAGATTCCGTATCATTGCTGCCGGAGCGGAGCTGGTTACATGGTATGATGGCCAGGAGCAACGGGGGACGGCGACAGCTTTGTCACTTGCCACCTGCTGTGGCGGAGCTGTGGCGTGTGAGTTTCAGCAGCAGCACGTGCCGCTGCGCTTGGTGCCAGGGACTTCCGCAGCACATCTTTTCTTGAGCAGCTGCACTTCGGATTGCCGCGGGGTGCCTACATGCGGAGTATGTTAAGCGTGCCTTGTGCCCACGATACGTGCTACACCCACGCAGGCCGTGGCGTTCCCCTCCCCGGACAACCACTTCTGTGCGGGCGTGGGCGTACTGCCGGACGGCGGCGCCGTACTGTACGGCGGGTCTGCGCAAAACAAGGCGGGCGCGGACGGGCGCTACAGCATCGGGGTGAGTGCATTGTGTGGCAGTCCTTAGGTGGAAGCCCTGTGGGGAGGTACGGCGCAGTAAGGGCGACCTTCAGGCCGGGTTCTACGACGTTCCAGCAGCGACGGGACGGGGGCATGGTATCGGGCATGGCGGGGCTGCTTGCCGTGCGCCTGAGGAAAAGATCAAGCCTGTGATGACGTGTTGCCCAATCGCAGGTCGTGGGCATGGACCAGATGGACAGCCCCAAGGCTGTGCAGCGTGCCGCGCTCATGGACTTCCCCAGGTGGGCACGTGCCACTGGCACATCGCAACTTTGCCGGTCGCGTAAAGCATACCAGTATTGCATGTGCCACACGCTCCCGGGTCCTGCCGTACTCCCGTACTGCAGTCCCGCACGTGCAGCCAGCGCAGCCAGGAGTCTTGTAGCAGCATGCCCTGCAGACGCCGGTGATGCAGGGGTCCTGGGGAAGTTTAAGTTGATGACGTCATGACGTTTTGCGCTCTGTGCCTGAGCCGATGTGTGCGTGTGGTGTCCACTTGCCGGTGCGCAGGTGGTACCCCACTATCTGCCGCATTGATGACGCCCAGGTGGGGATGGGGCAAGGGGCGCACGGGGCAACATACCGTGCCACGTGGCTAGGGACTGAGGGAGCAAGAGGGGACTGTCCTTGTTACCAATGATTGTTCTGGTTTCCAGATGGCATCGCGTAGGCTACGGCGACCAAAGGAGGGTATGGCGAAGGGAGGAAAAGTGGACCTCCCTAAGGCAGACATTATCACCTTGTGGCCCCCTTACATGACGCCCATGCCACCTGCAGCACCTGATTGTGGGCGGCACAGCCCTACAAGGCAAGGGCGCCACGCCCAAGGTGGCAGAGCTCTGGGACGGCAAATCGGGCGAGACGGAGGTCGTGGACCTGCCCGATGTAGGTGTGGGTGTGTGTGGGGCGTGGGGCAAGCAGTCAGGCCGTTGCCGCTCGGTGCGACATGAGATAGTGGCAGCACGTGACCCGCTGTGCGGGCACCGTTCAACAACAAGTCTTGCTTGCGTTGAATGTGGTGCACGGTGGGGCCAAGGGGTACACTCCTGTCCTGGTCAGCTGGTGGCGTCGTGGCCGGGCTGGGGCCCACGCCCGGCACGTGTGGTACGCACGTGGGCAGAAGTGCGTTGGTGCTTTGGTGCGTGGGGACCGGAGGAGTTCGACGCCGTGGCCGCACGGTCAAGGAGTACACGGAGTATCGGTAATCCACAATTTGCATTCCTACCCACGCGATACATGACGCCCGTGGATGCCCATGACGCAACATTAAACCTGGCCTCCCCCCTGGCTCCGTCCCCCCTGCAGAGGTTCGACAAGGTCAAGGGCTTCAACTGGTACCCGTGGCTGCAGCTGCTGCCCAACGGTGAGCTGCGTGAGCAGGCACCAAGGGGCGGAGGTCCCGCTGCACCCTTTCCTGGCTTGCACACCAACGTGCCGCAACGCCGTTAGGGCTTTAGCGCCACCCGGTGACTGCCATTGCCTGTAGACCGGTGCACTGTTGGATGCTGCACAAGGGGGCACGCACGTTACTTAACGATGCACCCAGGCTTGCCCCGCTGCTGGGTCTTGCAAGCCGTCGACCTTCAACCGCCTGATCCCGGCCGTCTGACATTCTCCTACCCTGCGCTCTCCCCGTTCAGCCACAAACCCCACCTCCACCTCCACCTCCACCCCGCTCACCCCTGTGTCGCCGTACCCCCGCAGGCAACATCCTGTGGTGGGCCTCCCGCAGCGGGTCCATCACCAGCAACAAGGCGCAGGGCTTCAAGGAGGTGGACACGCTGCCCTGGCTCAACGTGACGGGCATGGACACCATGTACCCCTTCACCTCCACCTTCTCCCCACTGGCCCTGGACCCCAAGAACGGATACGCGCCGGGCTTTGTGCTCTTTGGCGGCGGCGCCTCGGTGCGTACGAGCGGGGGAGAGCACGGGGCTGTGTGGGCGTAAGAGCTGTGTGGTCGTACGGGTTGTGGGTGCCGTACCGGGGTGGAAGAGGTGCTTTCAGGTAGCGGAAAATGTGTGATGTGGGTAATTGGGGGCATGGGGTTGGCCAGGCGGGACCGCCTCCAGCAAACCCTACGGCACGTGCGGTACGAGCGCGTGGTGGCGCAGCTGGGGGACGCTTAGTCAACAGCTGATACTCGTAGCTCCTTACCGTGTGTGGTGCTGGCGTGCGGCCTGGTTGTGCATGGCGCCTGACCTTTATCGCTGAGCCCGTGCGGCTGCGTTCGGCGCCATTTGTCCCCACAGGCTCGTCGCGCCAATGCGCCCGCGCCCAGCACCTCCCAGCGCCTCAACCTGACTCCCTGCCGCACCAGCAAGACCGGTTACTGCCTCGCAACACCCAACGCGTGAGTGCTAACGTGCACAGCGTCCTGGTGGATTCGCTGAACGGAACGCCTCGGTGACAAGTCTCTCGCAGAAGGCTTGCAAAGCTAGCTGCCTCCCGGCTGTCTACAAGCCCTACCAGACCCTATCCTACGCTGACCGTGCTCGCGTTCATATGCGCACCAGCACAGAACTCCTTTACTGCACCACCCTACGTTCCTGCTGCTCAGCCCCTATCCTCGTCGTTCTGTCCGCAGGTGGGAGCAGGAAGATATGGGTCTGCGCATGCTGATGGGCATGTCCACGCTGCTGCCCAACGGCAAGATCATGGTGCAGGGCGGCGCAGGGGTGAGACGGCAACGGGCAGCGGCTGTTACGTAGTACCGGTAGAACAACTCAGCCAGACATGCGTGCGCGTGTACGACACGTGTCAGTCACGCCTTGGAAACAACTCCTCCCGGAGACCCGGCGCAGTGCGGCCGATGTCCGAAATTCTCGCCCCACCTGATCAAAATCAGGAGGGACGTACCACTGCGTTGAGGAGCACCGCGCCCAAGATGACATCCACCTCACTCTGTTTGCCATCCCCACGCCCTCTGTATTCCCCAGGCCGGCTTCGCCAACCTGATCAACAAGGCCAGCGGCGAGAACATGGCTCAGTACCCCAACATGCAGGGCCTCATGTACGACCCGTACGCGCCCAAGGGCAAGCGCTTCAGCCCCCTGCGCCGCGCCACCATCATGCGCCTGTACCACTCGTCCGCCTGCCTGACGCGCACAGGGGAGGTGCTGGTGTCAGGCTGCGAGACGTGCAGCCAGGACGTGGTCGGGCTGGTGGGTTGGCGCACACGACTGTTAACACACATGCAAGGTGGCAGTTGGTTTGCAGTGTAACATGAAGGAGGTGGGATAGCGGTGGTGTCAAGGGGGTGCGAGGCCTGCAGCACGCACGTGGTAAGTAGTCCGGCATGTAGGGTTCCCCAACTCCAGGGAGCGACGGTGCTGCGCACAGGGCTGCCGTCCTGCCACGTCACCACCCCACACCGTTGCGCCATCCTAAAGGGGTACCGTACGTCCGTACCGCACCGCTGCACCTATTGCAAGCCCCGCCAGTGCACCATACCCCACCTCGCGCCCCGTGTCGCTTACCCCAGACCGCTCCTGCTCCCCCACACCCCACCCCACCCCGCCCCACCCCGCCCCGCCCCGCCCCACCCCCTTGCCCTGCCGCGCAGCCCGCCGGCGTGTCTGTGTCTCCCGACGCCCCCGACGACTACCGCATGGAGCTCATTATCCCCTCGGACATTGACGGAGTGGTGCGGCCGGCCATCCTGGACAGCCCCAAGGAGGTGCAGCGCGGCAGGTGGGAGGGTGTGGGCGCAGGGGTGTGGGCGCAGGGGTTGCGGCGCAGGGGTGGGGGCTGCAGTGGTGGGGGCCGCATGGGTGGGGGCCGCATGGGTGGGGGCTGCAGGGTTTTTTTGAAACAGTTGCATTGATTAGGGGTGCGTTGGAGCGTGATGAGTGGAGGTGGGGCCGTGGACACCAGGGAGAGGATGGCGGTGGGTTTGAGCCTGCGAGGGTGTGGGGCGGCGGGGTTGCGCTTCAGGTGCAAAAGGAAAGGCTGGGCGGGTGGGTTGTGCTGCAGGACTCGGCGTGCGGGGCACAGTGGGGCGTGGCCCGTGGGTCTAGATCCAAGATCACCAGAATGTGGTCGTCTAGTCGACCTGTAAGAGCTGGCTTCTGCCGCTGGGCGGTGCAGCACAATCGATTGTCGGGCGGCCCAGGTGCGAGGGATGTAGCGTAGGACCCGCAGGCTGCCACGTGTCGCATGGCACGTAGATCGTGCCGGGTGCCGCCGTCGTGCGGTGCACCGGCTGATGCCCTTCGCGCCCTCCTCACCCTCGCCCCTCTGCTCCGCTTCCGTTTGTCAGACGGCCGCTGACACTGCCCAAATCGATTCCATTCTCCTTGCTTTGCCGCGCTTCGCCTACTACAACCACCCCCTCCCATCCCCCTGCAGCACCTTCACCGTCACGTATCGCTACCCGCTGGGCGGTCGCGTTACAGGCGCCTCCCTGGCCGCCCCCTGCGCCGACACGCACTCCATCAACATGAATCAGCGCGTGGTGTTCCTGGAGGTGGGCAGCCTGGCAGTGCACGTTTTCACCAGCAATACAGAGCATGCATCTGATATCGTGAGCGGGTAATAGGGTTCGGTGGTGCTAAGACGTGTTTGCATGCGCGTGCGATCAATGCCGACAGCAAGGTGTGGGGTCAATTGGCGTGTGGCATGCAGGTCTGTGTTCGCTACTGTGCCACCCTTGGCGCTCCCAGTTCAGTTTGTTCAACTCACCCCGCTGTTTATGGCCGTGTACCAATACTATTGCTGCTGTTGCTGCCGCTGCCAATGCAGCACTGTGTGCACTGCAACGATTGCCAACTGCTCCCCTTCATGTCACCTGGCCATCTGCCCTGCAACTGCCCTTTCGTTGCTCCCCCCAGGTCGACAAGGTGTCCGCCACGACCGTGACCATCAAGGCCCCGCCCGCCGACATGCCGTACGTGGCACCCGCCGGCTGGTACGTGCTGTACCTGCTGGGACAGGAAGGCACCTACAGCGAGGGCGTGTGGGTGCAGATCACCGCACCGCCGGCGACGGCCCTGTCCGGATCCGGGTCAGGCAGTAGCGGCGGCAGCGGCGGAAACAGCGGCGGGGCGGGGAAGGGGAAGGGGACTGGGCCGAAGAAGGCGGGCAACGGCCGCACAGCCGACAAGCCCGCCCGGAAGGCGAAGTGAGGTGGAGGACCGGGCGGGCGCATTCAAGCCGTGGTTGGGAGCTTGGGACCGTGGTTAGGACCTTCGGGCATGGGATTGAGTGGAGGTGCCACGTGAGACCTGTGGAGAGGCACTGAGCTGAAGCGGCCCCGAGCGGCCTCAAGACATTCATGCACGTCAGGCCACCCGTGTGCGTGCCTGCCACGTGTGTTACGGTTCTGTTCTTGTGCACACGGCATGCCGTATCGACCAGAGCTGATTTCGCCTGTGTCGGAGGTGCACGGCATGATACTAGTTACTGCGGGGTGCAGGATGCGCATGTTCCTTTCTTCTGCATGTTTCGCTAGCAGTTATCCAACGCACAGCGGATACATTGATTCTTCCCGTTCTTCAACGTGACGGCCTAGTAATCTGCAGGCGCACTCTAGCTGCCCTGGGCGATTGGTCCCTTGGCCTTAATCTGCTGCACTTGTACCGGTACAGAGCTGAGGAACCAGGGGAGGAACTGTGTGGTGTCTGGATTGTGTGCATGAAGGGTGCTCAACACCTGAAGACATGGGCAATGCAAGAACAATGTCAGGGGAGCCACGCATACGAGGCACGTGTCACCGTGTCACGCTGGCGTATCCTGTTGGCCCGGGTTGCCCGCGCTGCGGTTGCTGCATGGAAAGGTGCTGCTATGCCACATGCTGTGGCCTGTGAGGGCTCTTGCTTTATGTACTGGAAAATGGAACTGAGGGTGAGAACCGTTGGAGTCCCCCTGGAGTCTCTGCCTGACTCATTTATGTAAATTGTTTACCAAGAATGTCGAGCACCTTTGCCCGGCTTTGCCCTCATGACGCCTTAAGTATGCAAAGTGTTCGGATGTCCCCGAAGCTGCCAGGGTAGCAGGGGAGCGCAGGGCGATTGATTGATTAAGATGGCACCACAGTGGGCAGTCCCCATGACAGCCTCCATGCATGCAGACTGCAGTCCAGTACACCACGTACACGGACCCTGACCACGCACCAGCTAGCTCTAGCTTCGCATACACAAAACACCGACCTGTTGCTGCTATAAGCAACGCAAAATGGTGGTGCGCTGTAGTGCCTACTGCTCATGACCAAAAAACGACAACTGCCTTATTCACGCGCCCATCGGCACGCGCGGTATGCACGCAGCGTAAAGCTCGGCGGCTAGCCCTGGCCCCACTGGCGTATGCGTTGAGGCTCTGGGACATTCATACACAAGGGCCCCTGGACCCCGGAGGGGCTAGGGCGCCATGCATGCACGCCTTCTACCGAACATTCTGCCCATCACCCCAAAGGGGCAGCCCAGCCGCAAATACTCCAGGCGTAAGGGTACCTGCAGGCAAAAGAGAAGGAAAGCCGAACAAAACATACGAATTCATACTGCGCATATGATGCGCGACAACATGGCAGGTAACAGCCTGGTACCACCACATGCGACACCACCACCACCAACAGCAACCCGGCGTTGAGCTCAGCGCGCCAGGGACGACGGCCCTGCAGCATGCTGCAACGCTGCGGACCCAACGGCCCCCGGGGCAGCCCCATGCGCCTCCGCCTGAGCCTGCGCTGCCGCCACCCTCCTCTGATGATTTGCTGTGAGGCTGAGGCGGCCGGAGCGCTGCGCCACTCCGCTGTGCTGCCCGCCCTGCTGCTGGGCGGCTGCAGTGGCGGTGGCGGGTAGGCTTGGGGGCGCGGGGCCGCTTGTGGCCGCCTGCCGGCTGCCCGACATGGACTGGCGTTGCTGCCGCTGCTGTTGCTGCTGCGGCCCTGCCCGCGGGGGAACCGCGGGCGCCATGCCTGCGGCCGCCTGCCGCGTCCCAGCACCCTGCGTTCCACGAGCTGTGCCAACGCGCCCGCCTGCACCATGCGCGAGGACGCTGCCAGCAGCCCTCGGCGCCGGCGGCTGCTGCTGGCCCAAGGCCTCTTCCGAACCTAGGCCGCCTGGCAGGATAGGGTCCCGAGGCTCCCATGCCGCTGCCGCTGCCGCTGCCTCCGCTGCCGTTGCCGGAGTCCGAGGCGTCTCCAGCTGCGCCTGCTGCTGCCGCTGTCCCGCGTCGGCCTGCTGCTGCTGCTGCCCCTGCGGCTGCTGCTGCTGCGGTGGGGGCGGCTGCTGCTGCTGCTGCCCGCCGCCCTCCCCCTCCGAGTCGCTGCTGACAAGGTCCACAACCTCAACCTCCACACCCGCACCTCCGCCCGTGCCGGCAGCAGCCCTCCGCAGGGCCCCGCACGCCTCCTCGCCCTCCTCCACGACCTCACTCGCACCTCCCCCCACACCCACGCCAGCCTGCGGCCCAGGGGCCAAGCCCGCCGCTCCGCCTGCCCTCGCACCTCGCCGCACCCCGCCCCGCGGTGCAGCCGCTGGTGCCCTGGAGCAGCCCTCCGACCCGACTGGCGCGTGCGCCACACGCCCCCCTCCATGCCCCTGCACATCAGCGCGCCCGGAGGAGGTCACCCCGCGAGGGCGGTCCTCACAAGGCGCGTCACCACTACCCCCGGGGGCAGCACCTGCCTCTGCTGGTAGGGGCGCTGCCATGCCGGGCAGCGAGGTGGCGGTGGCGGAGGGCCCTTCCAGAGGCTCCCGTCCGGTGCTGCACACGCTCCCGCACGATGCCAGCGGCCTCGCACTTCCACGGACGCGCCAGGGGGCTTCCCCGGCGACTGAGCCGCAGTTCGTGGAGCTGTCCGCCGGCCGCTGGGGCGGTCGGTCGGGGCCAGGTGCCGCATTATTGCCAGCCTCAGCTTCAGCCGCACCGGGCAACGGGTCATGGGGGTACGGGTGGCCAGCGCGGCCACCAGCTCCTGGGGACACCCCGCCGTCTGCGCCATTGGCAGCGGCGGCGCCATCGGTGCTGCCTACGGACTGCTGCTGCTCCTGGCGCACTCCCATCTTCTCGCCCGCAAACTCCACGTCCCGAGAGTTGCTCGCCTCCGCCGCCGCCACACCCCTACCCCCGGCCAGGCCATCCCTCGACCCCCCATGTCTTCCGTACTCTGCGGATAGCCCCGGACCAGCGCCGCCTGACTCAGCACCAGCCTCCTGCCCCTCCACTGCCGCGTCCTGCGCAAGGCCACCGGCAGCCACGCCGGCCCTTTCATCGCCTCCTGTGTCAGCGGCCCCACCCTCCGCCTCAGCGATGCCCCCAGCACCCTGGCGACCTCCGTCCCTTCCCAGGCCCGCACCCACGCCCCCGCCCTCCTCCCTGCTGCTGCCCTCCACAGCTGCCTGCCCCTGCATGAGCACACTGCCGCCACCAACGGGCACCCCGTCCGGCCCTGCTGCAGCGTGGGGCTGACCATGGGAGGGCGCATGGGAGTTGGAGAGGGGGCGGGCAGGGGCAGGGCCCGGAGAAGGTGCCTGGTCCCGGTCGCCGCCGCATGCGGTTGGCTCGCTGGCTTGCGGGGGCGCGGAGAGGACCTGCAAGGGACGGCCGGGCGGCCAGTGGCAGTCAGTGCCGGGCACGAAAGGAGGCGAGCGTCGCAGTTCGGCCTTCAGCCGGGCAGGTACATGCATGCCAAGCAGGCCACCTAGCACCCCGCTGCTACGGGAGCCTTAGGAGCAGGGTGGGCTGGACAAGCATACTACTTCAAGACACTCATGCAGACACTCGCATATACCTGCTTGTGCGCCTGGGCCATGGCTTTGAGCTGCTGCGTCTCCTGCTGCAGCACGGCAAGCTGCTCCTCCAGCCACCGGTTGGCGTCCTCCAGACTGGCAGCCTGGGGAGCGTAGACAACAACGAAGGCGAGGGGGGGTAATATGACGTCACTATGGAGGGATGAGGCATGCACCAATCAGGACGGGGCGAGGGAGGGGCCGGCCGGCAGCGGCTCTGAGGGCTGTCGCTTTGTCTCGAGCCACCTGTCGCGCTGCTACAGACCTTGACCAGTCTAAATCCAAGCCATGCCGGCTGCTACAGATTCTCTCCCACGGCTCATCAACACGTACAGCCACACTGGCAGCGAAGCCCCACGCACCGTGCGCGGCTGCAGCAGCTGCAGGACCAGTTGGCCCTTGTGCTCCTGGATGCTGGCGGCCAGGGCGGCGGCCTGCGGCCAGGAGCAGGCGGTAACAGGGCTGCTCAGAGTGGGCAAGGGGAAGTGCGGGTCAGCAGCCAACAAATCCGTGCCGTGCCCATGCGTTGGCACCTGCAATCCACGCACGTCTACATGAAGGAGCACCTGCCGGCCAACGTGGTAAATGCCACGCAGCTAAGCCGCTACGCAGCTACGCAGCCATGCCTACCTCTGCATTTGTGTGTGTTAGCTTGGGCAGCGGCTGTAGCGCCAGCACCAGCAGCTGGTCCTTCAGCGCCAGCTGCCGGTCCTTCAGCAAGCTGCTCTTGCACTCCACCACGGCCTGGGGTCGTCCGAGAAACGCACTGGTGGGCTACTAGCATGGACAATGAGAGGATCGGCATCGTCGCAGGCGAAAAAGGAGAGGTGTGAAGAGGCAGGAGTTGGGCCAAGTACACCCCATGCCACACTGCCATTGATACTGAGCGGCTCACCAGGAGCGTACGGGTGCAGGCAAGTGCAGGTGCGGGGTGGTTGCAGGTGCAGGGCATGCAGCTACGCCACCGTCGCGCCGTGCCCCACCTGGCGACACCTGCGCTCCATGTCCCAAAAGTCCCTGCCGTAATCATACCTGCAGGTTGGGGACGTGTAAAGAGGATGCGTGGACCAGTCACTGCATTATTAAGAGGAGCGTGGGCTAGCTACGGCGGTGGGCTCGAACTAGACTTCCAGAGTGCAGATGCATCGGGTACTGCGCCGCTGTGTTGTTCGTGTGCAGGCACTACACCACCGCATAGCAGCCCTTGTGTTTTAGGGCGACACTGCACAGCACCAAGCCACGGCTGCCCACCTGGACGGAGATCCAGGGACACCAAAATCAATACCGGTATCCAGCAATGCAGGTGGTCATGTTAGTGTACATGCTTCAATTATATTTTCCATTAAATTGCTGTAATTGCCACCCACCCGAGGTGCTCCCCGCGGCGGATGGTGCGCAGCGGTATCATTACAAACACGGGTAGGAGGTTCAGGATGAAGTACGTGTGCACGATCACGTTGGGGCCACCTGCAGCAGGGCAAGGACAGCCGCGGAACCGCACGCCGGTTGGTTTAGGCAGAGTGAGGATGCCTGAGTAACGCACAGAGGTGGCAGAGCGTCCCTCTGATGTCATGCAACACACCGGTCTCCCACATCAGTCTGCCCACGTCAGCCCTCCGTACACCACAGCACACACGCCACGCCACCTCGCCACAGCCAACGCAGCAACGCCACCCAAAACCAAAATTCATACCCCTCTAAGCAGGCAGCGCACATCCACAACGAGCCAGAACAAACAACGCTTATGCACCCAGAGCTCCTTACCCTCCATGTTGCACACGCGCCTGATGCCGTCCGGGGCCGCAGCTGAGCTCTGCCCGGCCTGGCCCGCCGCCCCCGCCTGCTGTTGCCCTTGCCCCCCGTGGGTTACCCCCTCCACCGGTCCCTGCTGCAGCAGGTGCGGGTCGTTGGCCAGAGCCAGCAGGTTGCCAAACACGGCACTGGTGGCCATGACCAGGGGCTCGTCGTCGGCTGCGCGGGTTACGGGCGAAACGGGCGTGGTGTGAGGGAAGGAAGGCAGATCAAAAACAACGCAATGAAACTAGACCGTGAGCAATCATCTTTGGGGCCCCTTTTGTCGGTGCGAATGCACCGAGGCAGGCAGGAGGGGGGCGTAAGAGGCGGCGGTGGTTGACATGTCGGCTGCATCGCGAGGGAGTCGGGGGTTGCGGGGGCAGGCAGGAGGCAAGCGGGAGGGAGGCTTAGAGGTACCAATTGCTACCGGCTGTTGTGCATTCCCCCTGCCAGGGTTACTCGCCAACGGCGCACTGTTTGCGCAATGTCGGTGCGCAGACAGCCGCGCGCAAGGACACCACCAACGCAGTGCTAGACACACGCATCCAAACGCACCGCAGTGCCCGTCTTCTTCGATGGCCGCCAACAGCGCCGCCGCCTCCCCCCGCTGCTCTTGGTCAGCCGCTCCGCCGCCGCTGCCGCCTGCCTCACGCCCCTCCCTGGCCACAGCCTCCCGCAGCGCCGCCAGCAGCAAGGGGCTGAGCCGCTTGTCCATGGCATAGCTGCAAGAGGTATGAAGTTTGGGAGGTTTGGTTGGTTTTCGGTGCAAAGAATGCGCGCAACGGGGGTTTTAGGGAAGGCAAACGATGTCACGTGCATCTACGTATACCCAAAAGTAAAGAAGACTACAGCCCACGGGTGGGTCCATGACGGTGCAGGCGCGCTTGACGCGTGTGCCGTAGCAGGGGCGCCCCGCAGGCGCAGGTGTGCACCTATCAACGGCTTTTCGCATCAAGCCACGTGAGCATGCGCACTACAGCAGGTGCTCCGTCGACGCACACGTGCCCACCTCTCGTTGCGCAGGGCCCACTCCTTGCCCCGCAACCTGGCGTCCTCTAAGCAGCTTCCGCCCAACGCACAGCTGCCGCCGGCTGCGGCCCCCTGTCCGCCCGCGTCCGCTGCTGCTGCCACCTCCCTGTCGGCGAACACGGCCCGCCTCCCGTCGTCCCGCCGCTTCTCATACTCCCCTTGCAGCATCATCTGCACACAGCCAGTACAATAACGACGACGACGACGTGCATAGAGTGCACCTGGGTCTCTGGCACGGTTGGCACGATGCCCGCATCATAGGGTACCCGCAGTACAGGGCGTCCGCATCACAGGACACCGCTTTGGGTTTGTGCAGCTGGTGCGTCACCCTTCTCGTCAATGCACGGACTCCACCAGCAGGCACTCCACACTCCCGCCAACGCCCAAGCCCTGCGCGTACGCACCTCTCCGGCGTAGAGCCCGAGGAAGCAGCCCGACTCCTCTGCTGCAGGGATGTCTTCCTCGCCCTTGACGCTGAGCTGCCCCTGCATCTCGAGCACGTGGTCCCAGGGGCTGGCCCCCGCCTCTTGTGACCCCACCGGCACGGCGCGCAGCTGCAAGCAACACGGGGTGCGAAGGAAAGAGCGGTTGCAGCAAGCCATGTCAATGTCCTCCTATGTGTGTATGTGTCTTGTACAGCCAGCTCGGGCAGGAAGCAGTCAGCCAATCAGTTGCTTCCTGCTTTGGTCAGGACGTCCGGCACTGCGGTTGCAGTTGTCGTGCGGTGGTGCGAGCTGCGCGTGCGAAGGGACACGGGCATGGCACGTGGGAAACCAGGCAGGGGCGGAGGTGCCATTGGGACGTATACGGGCGTGGGACTCACGCTGCGGTGGCAGGGCACGTCCTCGGGCAGGTTGTCCAGCACCTGCAGTGGCACACAACGCATCGGCACCTCAGTGAGCTTAAGGCCAAGACGATGTACGTATGCCACATGCACTGCTGGACGCAGCAGACTTGTAGAAGGGGGAGGCATGGGAACACCCACCAGTGAAGGGCAGGCCCCGCACTAGACGTACGTGCACGGCAACGCGCAGTGGGCCATCACTGCAGCTCGCACAACCATCCCCACCCTACCGCACATACCTGCATGTTGGTAGGCCTCGGCGCCCCGGTCTTCTCGGCCGCGTGGTCCCTCAGCATCTTGCTCAGCGCATGACCCACCGCGTCCACCCGTCCCTTGTGCTCGGGAGACTGCGCGGGTGGACAAAGCAACGACACAAGGGCATGTCAAAGTGTAGAGTCCACGAGCACGGCCTGGGGTTCCGTTGAGTTGGGTGACGGCGCTACCACTTCTACCAGCCACTGGCACTCTGTCAGCTGGCGAAGGTATACATGAACTTGGGTATGCCCACAAGTACGAAAGCATGAGCAGCCATATGCATTGCCGTCAGCGGCTGCACGGGCGCGGGCGTGGACACAGCAAGGCAGCAGCAAGTTGGGTGCGCCCCTGAAAGACACGAGCTGCACGGTATGATTCGCCGTCAAGTCTTTACTTGACGGCCTCGCCACATCCCACGGCGACGTGTGCGGTGGCAGCTGCGTGGCACGGTGTTGCTAGGTGCGTAACACCGCATGGGTAATCGCCGCGTCGATTGGGGTGAGGGCACGTGCGGCATGCCACGCCCACCGATGGCCCCATGCAGCCAGACGCGGCACGTGGCACGTGTCACGGCATGCCACGGCACGGCCAAGCTGCGACTTACAGCTCCACCGCTGGGCTTGCCTATGGTGCCCGTACACGAGGCGCATGCTGGGCAAGAGCAGGATCCCCCAGCCCTCCTGTGAACCTTTGGCCCCCGACAAGCATTCATGTATAAGTATTAAACTAATCTAAAAAGGCCCACTCACCCCCTCGGCCCACGTCACAAGGGGCTTGCCGCGGCAACGGTCGTGTAGGGTGCCCTCCACGCCCTGGGGTAGTGCAGGAGGACGTGGGACGCAGGGCATGTTTACAGTTTGTTAGTGTTGGTGGTGATGGCGCACCACGCACTGCACAGCTTGTGGGCCGTACGACATTCGTGAAGTGGTTGAGAGCTACCGTGTAGACCTCGCGCAGGGCTCAGCTGAAACCGTCAGGACTCTCAACGTGGACTCACGGGGGTTGAGCACACAATGCCGACCTGGCCAAGAGGAATATGCAGAGGAAGCTGGCGCTGGAGGGACCCATGAGACGAACACATGTGTGCGCCTACGTGCCTGTCGCCTCTGTACGTCATAAACCTACATGGCCCACTGACCCGTATCACGTACAGTATGGCTGTGTCACTGTATGCTGTGCCACCGCCGCGTTTGAACAGCGCGGCAAACCTGTGTCCAAGAGCTATTGCTTGCCGTGCAACCGCCGTGTGACGCCCGAGCACGCCTATCCGCAGCCCTTCCCACCAAGTGCATATGTAGAAGCCCAAACCCCGTACATTACCTTCCGCGCCTCGCGCTTGATCCAGTTGCATGCGCGCGCCCAGGTACCCCGTGGCACGAGGTTGCAGTACACCACGGCCGGGTTGGGGTCGTGCAAGCCGGGGGTATGCGCTGGGCGGGGGGGATGCTCTGGGGCAGGAACAGGGGCACCGGGGATATGGCTGGGAGGAGGCGTGGAGGGATGATGCAGAGCGGAGCTCATGGCTGGGTGTATGCTGGGGAGTGCCGGGACCTAAAAGGCCATTGCGCGGCGCAGCACGTACCCTGTGCGCCAGCACCAAAAGGCACACAAAATGATACTTGCACTGTTTCCTCTTGCTCCCTTTGCGTGCAGACACTCCGGGTACTGATACCTTATGCGCTTGAGGTCACCAGAGCACCAACAAAGTCTGGGGTTTGGTCCGGCCCCCACACCTCAATCTCCCTCCCACTCACCCAGTGCGTAAAGCGGCGTTCCGGGCGCGGCCTCTGACGCCGCAGCTGGCCCCAGCTCCCGCCGCTGCCTCAACGCCTCCTCCAGCATGTAGAAGCACGGCTGCACCCCTCCGCCCCCCACCACCTCCCCCGCATGACCACCACCACCGCCACCAGCCGGCCCGGGCCCCTGCCCCTGCGCCAGCTGCCCCTCGTGCGGCCCCTGGCTGCCTGCACCAGCAGCACCCGCGCCCGCTGCTGCCTGCCCTGCCGCCACAGAGCCCCCTGCGTTGCCGATGCTGTCGGGTGTCCGCGAGCGGAAGGGCCGGGGAGGCCGGCTGTGCTGCTGCTGCTGCTGCGGGTGCTGCGGAGGCCTTTGGGTCTTTGCCGCCTCAAACGTACGAGTGATGCGGTTGTTGGCCCTCTTGGCGGCCTGGCGCACAGGCCTCGGAATTGAGGGACCAGGGGAGGGCCCCCTGCTGGGCAGAGGCGCGGCACCAGGGTCGCCCTCCGGGCCTGGACCTCCTGTGGCCCCGCTATCCGAGCTGGGTGCACCCGCACCACCACCTTCTGATGCACCACTGCCGGTGGGTGCGTTGGTGCCTATGGTGGCCGAGGCGGTACCACCAGTGCCAGCAGGGGCTGCTGCCATCGCGGCGGGGGCCGCAGGGCCGGCTGCAAGGCTGGGAGCAGCCTCCTCCTGCCCACCCAGTGCCTCGCCAGCACAGCCGCCGGCACCTGCGACGCCCGGGGCTTGCAGCGACGGTGTTCCGGTCAGTCCACCATCTGCAACGCCGCCGGCGGGTGTTTGCCCTGCCAAGGACTGCTCCCTTGCTGCGAGCAGGGTAGCCCCCGCTCCTGCCCCTGCCCCTGCCGTTGCCTGTGCGGCCAGCCCCGGGCCGCTGGGCGGCCCACCTCCGCGAGCCGAGGTGCCGGGGGTGGCTGGGCAGTCCCCGGGCGTGCCCCGCCCCATGGAGAGCCGGCCCCTGGACCACCCGTCCTTTGCCCCCACAGGCGAGCCCGCCAGCGGGTTCCCGTTAATCTGAGTTGCACCCCCAATTCTTCGGCCACCGCCTGCTGCAGTACCGCTGCCATGGCTGCCATTCCGGTCCCCCCGTGCCCCTGCTCCGGCACCAAGCGGCGAACGCGTGACCCTGCCGCCCGGCCCTGCAGGCCCTCCCCTATGGGTGCTGCCGGTAGCTGCTGCACACGCCTCCGCGCCTGCTGCCGCTGCGTGGGACCCCGATACCGGCCCGCTGCTGCGGCCGAGCCACTCCCTCATGACCGCAGGCGACGCATGCAGCTCCGCGCCAACCGCCCGCCGCGCGGCGGTGGAGGGCATGGCGGTGGAGGGCATGGCGGTGGAGGGCGTGGCGGTGGAGGGCGTGGCGGGGCCGCCGTGTACCGGACCCAGCGGCTTTGGTGCACCTGCGGGGCCCGAGCCTGCCACAGCGGGAGTAACAGCAACACGAGCACCGGCACCAGCCCGCACGCCGTCGCTGGGGTGAACATGAGGCCCTGGATGAGGTACCGGTGTGCTCTCTAGCCTCCGTTTCTTCTTTGGCGGTTCTGCCGGCAGGACATCTCCGTCGTTATGGCCAGCGGCATTCCCCGGCACTGGCCCGTTGGCGGCGACAGGGCTGTGTGGGCGTGGGCTGTGTCCGGGCGCCAGGTCCAGGGCCCCACGTCCTGATGCTAAGGAGTGTGTCGGCTGATGCTCTGCAGCGATCTGGGCCGAAGGTCTGGCAGCGGGATGTGGCGCCGTGTGGCCCTGGCAGGGCAATGGCCCCGCCCGTTGGCGCGATGGCGTGGCGGGAGGGTGCTCCGGGAGGGCGCATTGCGGAGGCGAGTCCGCCTGCGTGTGGGCAGGCAGTAGCAAGACGTTGAGAGGAACAACTGCTGCTCAGTTGAGGGTATGGAACATGTCTGCTTGGGGCATGTGGGAGGGGGGTTCAGGGACGTTGCGCAATGTGCACGCAACATGTTGGGTGCCGAAGGTCGGATCACACTGGTCCCTTCAACCCTCGACCACTCTATCCGATTGCAGGTTCGATCTGTGTAGACGAACCTCCCTCAGAGATGCCATGGTGGGTTGCCAATTGTGCAGTATGGCTTTAGGAGGGGGAGGAGGAGTCGCACCCCTGCAACAGACAGCCGGAGTAGCAGCGCACGAGTACCCCAGCCCCTGAAGTGCGCTCCGCAGAAGCGGCCTAGGAAGTGTTACTATGCCACACCTACCTCCACGCCCGCGCCTGTGTCATCGTCGGAGTCTAAAATAACTATCACAGAGGCCGGCATGGCAGCGAGGACAACTTCGCTTACCACAACCCTAGGCACATCAGTTCCTGTTTATTTGATGTTATATGCCATGTTTGACAGCGGAGTAACGTTGCGTAGCCCTTATGCCCCGTCGCTTGCGCTGAATGCCTTCTAGGGAAGGCGACAAGTCAGATGGCTATACGAGGCTGCACTGGCATTGCGTATGCAATTCGGAGATTGCTTCGTTCGGGAGAGTGTGCTGCGGATATGTGCTGTGCCTGCTGAGGTACTGCTACAACCCGTACCCCCCATGTGGCAGCTGCTGCAGAACGCATGTTGTCCTTAACAGAGCACTTGCCGTTACTTTTGTAAGAGCTGTGCATAGGTCAGCCCTTACGATCGGGGTGTGACGTCAGGTAAGCCTGAGCCCATCGCGACATGTCCGAGCCCCGCGGCTCTGAACCCGCACACAGTAGCCCCCCATGCGTGAGGCAGCGTGAGGCCAGCTACAGTGTGAGCAGGGCAGCAGTACGAGCAGGGTGTTGAGGCACATTGTGTGCGGCCAGTGTGCGGCCTACTCACACATAGCAACCACTAACCTTCCCGTGCACACCCACTCAGCAGCACACAGGACAAGTCAATAAACGTGTGAGAGGCACGCACGGTCCACGGGCTTCCGTGTTTGTCCTTGTAGTTCACAGGCGACCCCTGCCTTGTGGTCAGGGTGCCGTACCACACCCACCGGCCTGCCTGGGAGGGCTGCGAGGCGGCCCGCTCGGACCCCAACTTAGCTTTCTTACAGGGTTTCCTTCCTGTCGGACTGTCGTACCACACCTGACCACACCCACGGCGCCCTCCTGATTGGGCAACGGCACAGCCTTCCCAAAGTGTAACGTACCGCCACGGCCACCAGGACAGGCAGGTCAGCGGACGTGGGGCCAACCCCCGACGCCCCCTGCCTCGGGCGTGCAGTGAACGAACAACACAATAGGCGAGCAGCCCGGGGAGCACTGCGTACCGGCCGCGAGGGGTGTGGGGGCGTGTCGCTGAGGCCGGGCTGTAGGGCGACGACCATCCTTAAAAAGCAAGCACGGGTTTCTAGCTCAGTGGTAGAGCAGTCGACTGCAGATCGACAGGTCTCGGGGAGGCCGAGCTCTTGCTGCCACGTTGCACAAGAGGTAGATCATTACCTTCGTTCGCCGCGCCCAAACAGGGCACACCTAGGGACAGAGAGGACGTGAAACCAAACACCACTGAACAGGGACGATGGAACAGCCCAAAATACCTAGGAAAATACATCAAAAGTGGTAGGAAACGAAGCAAAGGCCACAAGGAGGAGGGGCATGCATTTACCACGATGCCAGACACACAGACGCAGACAGGTCCTGCTCGCTCGCCATCACCACAGCCACCGCCTTGCCACCCGCCTGCCTCGCCTTGCCACTCCCTGTTTCCTTTCAATTCTTGCCTATGCCTGTCTCAGGCTCACTAGGCCTACATCTCGCACGCATTCACTACACACACACAGACACGCAAAACACCGCCAACCAAGCAAGGGACTAAGGGCCCACCGTGTCGGTTGACGGGCCCTCCAAACAAACACACCCCCACAACAAGAACGCAGAACGGCCACGACACAGCAAACTCACCGTCCCAGGCGTTCGGAGGACAAGCCCAAGCCCAGACCACACCTAACACTGGAAGGCGTCTGGCAGCCCAGAGGCGCAGCAAACACCAAACCCCAACCCCCGCCGCTACTCAAACTCCTGCTCCCAAAGGAAAACCCCCAACGGAGGCACTTCCTACCCCCCACACCCAGAAGTCCCCCAAAACGGACCCGACCGACACCCCCAACAACAACGGCAGGGAAAGGCCGAAGGACTGACAGGCCGGCCCCAACTAAAGCCCAAGCGCCGCAGCAAGGACGCGCATCTCCAAAACCTCAACACCCAGACACGCTTCCCTGTCTGCACCAACACCAGCCGCCCAGCTAAGCCCCCCAGCCCACGGCCCCAAACCCGCGGGCAACCCAAAGCCCCTGACCTCGAACCCCGACACCCAACCCGAGGGGCCCCGCCTAGGCGCCCGCACTACCCACCGCACCCCGTGCCAGCTGCACCACATTCAGCTCCGCCTTAAGGGCAGCGGCGGCCTCCACCAACGCCGTGCGCACTGCTGCGGGCATGGGGCCCTCCGGTTGCCCTTCAGCCACGACACGCCGCCACTGCTCCACATCGCCCCGCAGGTACGCCAGCAGGTGCTCCCGGCCAGCAGCCCAGTGCAACAAGCACACGTCTGATAGGCAGCCCGCAACTCCCACAGCGCATGGCGGAGCTGGCCCTCACCCGGATCCGCAAGGGCGCCTGGCGGCTCTGCTGGTCCCTGCATGGCCGACAGCAAAGCCTGCCTGCGCTGACCAACCAGGATGGCACCATAGGCGTCACTGTCGCTGCTAGCCCCGCCAGAGCTGTTGCGGCGGCGTCGGGGCTCCTGCTTGCCAGACGGCCTGTTAAGGCTACCTGCCCGCAGGCCGGAGGCGCCCGTGGGCCGGGCGGTGGGACGTTTGGCAGCAGGTAGAGCAGCCGGGGTGGTGGGAGACCGCCGCCCCAAGGGCGAGGAGCGGGAGTCCACCTCTGTCCGCTGCACACCTGCGCCAGCCCCGCCAGGCATGAACGACCCTCCGTGCGCGAGGGTAGCCGTAGCGGGCCCGCCCTGCGCCTGGCTGCCCACGGCTCCCCTGATGCCCTTTCCCCGCTTGCTGTGGCCTGAGCGCCTGTTCCTGCCCGCTACCAGCGCTGCCACCCGGTTGCCCCGGTTGTTGCTGCCGCTGCTGCTGTCGCTGCTGCGGCGGCGGCGGCGGCGGCGGTGGTGGCTGCGCTGCCTTCTGCTTCTGCTTCCCCTGTTGTTGCTGTTACTGTCGCCCAGTTGATTGCCGCTGCCGACCTGCTCGCGGCTACTGCCCCAACCGGTGCCCCTCCAACGATTGCCCCTCTGTTGGCCGCTGCACCTGCCCTGGCTGCGTCGTCGGCTGCCCCTGCTGCTCCAGCTGCCGCTCCGGCCGTTGCTGCTGTGCTGGCTGCGCTGGCTGCGGGCCTGGCGGGGTGCCCCCCGGCTGATGCCGTGCAGGCGGCGGCCGCCTTTGTTGGGACCTCAGCGGCTGCTCGTGCTGGTGCAGCTCCTGCTGCTCCTGCTGCTGCTGCTGAGCTCCCCGACGTGGTCGCCCGCCCGCCTGCTGCGCTGCCGCCGGGGGCACCGCCGTGGGGACCGCTGGCGTGCCGTGCCCCCCCTGCGTTGGAGGCGACGCCCGGTCTGCCGGTTCCACCCACCGTGCCCCCGGGACGCTGGTGCTGCCGCTTGCCATGTAGAGAGCACATTGTCGGGTGTGCAGTTGCTGAGGCCGATGCCGCCCCCGTACGTGGACAGCCAAGAGGCCAGCTCTCGACTCGCTGTCCGCTGTTGCTGATGGTGGACGCCTCTGAGCTGAAGGACATGATGGCCTCAGCGTGGTCCGGTCCAGGCCCCGTTGGCGCACGCTGGCCGCGGCAGCTGGCAGCTGGCTGGCGAGAGGGCCCGCAGAGGTGGGTTGGACCCGGCAAGCACTCGGCCCCGAAACGACTGCAGCAGGCTTGGGCAGAAGGGGCTTGGGTTGGATGCCACAATAAGGGCCAGCTGCATGGGGTAGGGTGTAACCCCAGCGCTAGGCCCCAGCGTGGCGCATGCACGGCCAGGCGGGCCTCGCTACTAAAGGGCCGCCACAGCAAGCTTCCTCGAGTGGTGTTGGCTTCACGCGACGGCAACACACCAGGCGGGAGGCGAGCAAAGAGGGTCCGGCTGAGCTGGCAAAGGTTGGTTTGGTGAGATGAGCGCTGTCCTCCCAAGAAGCTGGCTGCATGCGGACCTTCAAGTCGGTCCGGGGAAGGTGAAGTCCAGTCACGGCGTGCATTGCCTGCGCGCAACGGGAGCAAACACCGAGGTGAGTTTATAAGCCGTCAAACAGATGAGTATCTGTTAACTCAATGTGACAAGGCGGGGCGCCAGGCTATGAGCGCGCGAACATAGGCCTGCAGGCGACAGCGCTACCCACCATGTTCCCGTACATGAGGTCCACGGTGACTGATAGTTCCGCGCCAGGCCGAGCCCTGGGCGCCACGTGGCAGCTGCTGCAGAGTAACGCATCTTGCCCTTCCCACTACACTCGGCGTTCCTCTAGCGAACATTTGCTGTTAGCGTATTGGCCCCTGTTTTCGGGGAGCCCTTTCAATGGGGTGCGATACGGTACCAAGCCGAGCACCTCATCACCAGCCAAGTAGCCCTGCGTAAGCCAACACCTGCTACGGCAACTTCACTCCCAGCCCCGCGGCCCTGAACCCGCACACAGTAGCCCCCCACGCGTGAGGCAGCGTGAGGCCAGCTACAGTGTGAGCAGAGCAGCAGTACATCACAGCCCGTGGAGCAAGAGGATCCACGCACGGTGTTGAGGCACATTGTGTGCGGCCAGTGTGCGGCCTACTCACGCATAGCAACCACTAACCTTCCCGTGCACACCCACTCAGCAGCACACAGGACAAGTCAATAAACGTGTGAGAGGCACGCACGGTCCACGGGCTTCCGTGTTTGTCCTTGTAGTTCACAGGCGACCCCTGCCTTGTGGTCAGGGTGCCGTACCACACCCACCGGCCTGCCTGGGAGGGCTGCGAGGCGGCCCGCTCGGACCCCAACTTAGCTTTCTTACAGGGTTTCCTTCCTGTCGGACTGTCGTACCACACCTGACCACACCCACGGCGCCCTCCTGATTGGGCAACGGCACAGCCTTCCCAAAGTGTAACGTACCGCCACGGCCACCAGGACAGGCAGGTCAGCGGACGTGGGGCCAACCCCCGACGCCCCCTGCCTCGGGCGTGCAGTGAACGAACAACACAACAGGCGACGCAGAGCAGCCCGGGGAGCACTGCGTACCGGCCGCGAGGGGTGTGGGGGTGTGTCGCTGAGGCCGGGCTGTAGGGCGACGACCATCCTTTAAAAGCAAGCATGGGTTTCTAGCTCAGTGGTAGAGCAGTCGACTGCAGATCGACAGGTCTCCGGTTCGATCCCGGAGGGGCCCTTCTTGCCCTTTTGTGGGCACCCTGCCGCATGCCGTACACTCGTACGGCCCCTGGAGACACTTTGGAGCCACCTACGGGGGTGGGACCGGCCAGGACACGGCGTAATGTACGCGAAATGTGTCCCCAAACCGTGTTTTGGGTCCCCAGCTGCTGATGAAGGCTCTTGGGAACCCATTGGGCACGCCCCGAAGGGGAGGAGGCTCAAATGCGCGGGCTCATCGAGCATTACAGTGGATGTGCTGGTACGTGGGGTGGGGTGGAGGGAGCTTTGGGTACGGATGCAATAGGGCCAGTATCTGTGCATGTTTGCGCGTTTCCTCGCCACTCCGGCCTTGCGACAAGCTCATTCGACCCCCCGTAAGCGTGGCGCAAGCGGATAATATGTCTGGGTATGGGCTCCCTGGGTCCGGCACTCAAGCGGCTTGCGACCACCTTGCGAGCTGCCAGGCTTGCGCTTGGGGGCGCCGACCAATCCGGGCAACCGAAACCGGTTGTCCTCCGAAGACCGGCGCAACACCATCTCTACTACAATAAGTTTTACAGTACTACTCATATATGGATGGTGTAGGCGGGGCATAAGTGCAAGCGAGCGTTTCATTCAGCAGGTACGCGCCCCTTAATTAAGAGTGCATGTGCCTGGCATGCAAGAACTTTAGAGCTCCATTGAATTCCTGTTTGTATGTCAATCTGTTGGTAGGGAGGTGGGGGACCCTTGTCGTCCCCAGCTCACCTTAGTGGCGCGGCCATGTCGAAGTCATAGCAAGGAAGCAAAATTATAGAAGAGGCACGAGTACCAATAGTTGTCATGTTGCTCGATCCAGTTGCTTGCAGACTTGAGAGGCGAAACGTGTTCGGCTGTCTTTGTAATATGCACGGGTCTGCTTGACGGTCTATCTTCCTAGCCAGACAGAAGCCCAAGTGAAACAAGTATGGATGCCTAAATGACATATCCTGTGCATTTCTCGGCCTGGGACTCTTGCATGTGACCTCTTGAAAGCGGTCCATTCCGTCAAGCGTCCTTGTCAAAGGCACGCAAGCAAGAGGGCACTCGGCACCAGCTGCTACAAAGCACGGTCGCTTTACTCCTGATATCTTATGATACTACAAGTGTACGTCTTTGCCACATAGACGCTTTTACTCTCGCAGTTTGGTGAGTCGGTGTTGCATTATTAACAGAATCCGCGGGTCCAAACACGCCCCGGCACTGCTTCCACTTGGCGCTGTCACACAAGCGGTAGTAGGCGGCACAATGAGCAACGAGCTGGCTAAGCGTTGGCATGGCGTAGGCCAAGGGTCGCGACCGCGCACAGCAGGCAGCTTTTCGCCAGTCGCTCGCGTCCTAGACAGTCTAGGACATACAAGCAACTCCCAATTGGCGTCGCATTTGGGACTCAAACAGCCAGGTGGCCAAGGCTGGCGGTCCTTAGCGTCCTGCCAGAGCACTGTCGCGGAAGCGTGCATCATCGCAGCGTCGCCCGCGGAGGGCTCGACAGAGCCAAAGCCTCCGAAGCCGCTTGGCGAAGTGCTGTCAGATGCTGGACGTAAGGCGCTCGGAGGAGGCGTTCCGGGAATGGTGGCCATGGCGACCCAGGTAGGCACCCCACACGAACAAGGCCCAGCCCCGGCCAGCGGGCCGGCCACGTTCCACCACGCGCTGCAGCTGCAAACTCTTCTTCGTTTTTTCTTAAATTTGGGTCCATTGTCCTGTTCGCAAGCACTGGCCCAATCACCTGCTGCTCTGAACGCATGTCTGAGGAAGTGCCACCCTGGTCTGTGAGCCGTGACCTCTCTGCCCTAGCTCCTCACTGGCTCCTCACCTCGCTGCTTCCCTCCTCCCCGCTGTCCCCTCGCCGCCAGGTGTTTGCCCTCATGTGGATGCGCACAACCATCAACTACCAGTACCGCTACGGGACAGACACCACGACGGGTGAGTGCCGGCAAGTGCCTGGGCTACAGGGATCGTCTCCATGCACACATCAGAAACCTCTACGTCACCTTCCACCCTATGCATGGACCCTCCTGGACCCGTTTCACTTGATGACCGTTATTGGATAGACCGTACACGGTGTCCGTTCAGTGCATAGCCCTCCCAAGCTACCCACCAGCGAAGCAAGCACAGCTCCTTGCCTGACACTGCCCTCGTCCGCGCCGTGTGCCAGCGGCAAACCCCATGCACCCATGCACGGACTCCGGCATCCGATCCCCTTCCTTCACAACCCGCCTGCACACCTACACGTAGCGCCCTAGCCCTTGCAGCGGCACACCACTATCCACATGGTTTGTCGACAGCGCGCACCGCGCACCTTTGCCATCCCCTGCCCAGTGCGCCCGCCAACTCACCTCCATTTCCCAGAATCCCTACCCCACCGGCCCCGACCCACGCTCTTCCCCCCTCTTCCACCCCACTCCATGTGACACTAACACAAGAATTTGCGCTACTCTGAGCGCTGCAGTGCGCTCATGGATCATAAGTGATATTCACATTACCCGGTATACGAACCTGTTCATTCGTCTTTCCTGCTAGGTGTGGCCGTGACCAGTGAGGATGGTGTGGCCACACTACCTGGATTGTATCAATGCCAAAATGTTAACCCACGCTAACCCGCGCAGCGCTCCGCACGCTGTACAAGGAGGGCGGCGTGCGGCGCTTCTACAGAGGGCTGCTGCCGGCGCTGGTGCAGGGCCCCATGAGCAGGTGGGCAACCGCAGAGCGGCATAGTGGCTGAGACGGGAATCAACACGTCTACGAAGAGCGGTGGTAGCGACAGGAAATGAACCAAAACGAAGAACATGAAAGAGTTCGGGAGCAGGTGGGGGCAGGCAGTCGGGGGCACGGGGGCGGGCCCTTGGCACCTGCAACGGGACTGGCATACCCTGCCCAGAGCTCGCTCAGCAGGTGGGGCCAGGCACGCGGCAGTGGGGCACGGGCATGGGCCCTGAGCATCTGCACCTGCACTGGCGGGCTGCTCATCTGGTCATGACCGATACGGCGAGTGGGCCGCCAGCTACTGGGCCCAACACCGGGCTCAAACGGGAATCCCCTTGCCCATTGCTGCAATACAGTATACAGGCAACGTATGGCAACTCTGGCTCCTCAACCCTTGTTACAGGTTTGGCGATACGGCGGCCAACGCTGGCACCCTCGCGCTGCTGGACAGCTACGAGTCCACGCGGTCGCTGCCGGTGGGTGGGGCATGAGGGTGCAGGGCCTACACACGGTCCCCGCGGGCCCTGTCCCCCGCACCCACGCGGCCCCCTTTGGACCCCCGCGTGCCACGTGCCGCCCACTGGGCAAAAGCTTGCTGCTGGCCCTGATGCTCAAGGCGAGAAAAAATACCGCAGTATTACCGTAAAAGCGTTTTTGATGGATTCATTTCTGCTATTACTGGTATGTAACGTGCTGCCCAGGTTGGCGTCAAGACGCTGGCCAGCAGCGCGGCGGCCGGCACCTTCCGCATCTTCCTCATGCCCGTGGACACCGTCAAGACCATCATGCAGGTACGGCACGGTACGGCGCACGGCAGGCATGTGTACGGCACGACTGCTGAATGGTGGCAGTTGTAGCCCGCTCGTGCGGCTTGGTTGTGCTGTGCTGGGGCCTGGTGCACAAGGCGCAAGACTCTGTGGCTCTGTGGCACAGTATTCCACGCAATATGCAGGGTAAGACACGGACCGTGTAACGGCTTTTGCACTACGCGCGGCGGCAGTGACAATATGCACATGCGGCACACCGGCGGCTGCATGAGGTGTACGACACGCAGCCTTCGTTCTGCGGCCTTGTGCACCGCATCGTTGCGCACGACTTGCCACGTGCTGCCACGTGTCTGTAAGCACACCGTACCGGTGCCGTACCCTGCAGGTGGAGGGCAAGGACGCGCTGCGGGCGCTGTACGGCAAGGTACGGACCAACGGCCCGGGCGTGATGTACCACGGGGCGCTGGCGGCGTCGGCCGCCACCTTCGTGGGGCACTACCCCTGGTTCGCCACGGTGAGCGGACAGTACGGGAGGCCGGGACAGTGAGGGGGCTGTATGGCACCTGACGGAAGTGGCTGACTGAAAGCATCACGCCTGTTGCTGGGAGACCGTAACGGTACGCTGACATCAGATTGCATCGGACTTTGCTGGAAGGCAGCAGTGAGGGCCCGGACGCCCACGCATCTGTCTGGTAGTTGCTGACCACATAGCGGCCCTTAGTACGGCTGTTTCGCTGTCTGCACGGACGTACCCGCAAGCCAAGTGCGTTCCTCTGCTGCCGCGCTGTGTACACGCCCTCCCGTCGTCGGCTTACAACGTCATCATCACTTACCGTTACCGTCGCCCGTCCCTCGCACACCCTCTACTCCCGCCGCAGTACAACTACCTGAACGCGCTGCTGCCCGCGGCGCCCGCCGACGACCTGCCCCGCAAGCTGGGCCGCTCCGCCGTGCTGGGCTTCTGCTCCTCCTTCGTGTCCGACTGCTGCTCCAACTCCATCCGCGTCATCAAGACCACCAAGCAGACCACCACGGAGGCCATGACCTACCCGCAGGTCGCCAAGGTGGGATAAAAGGATGGGGGCAGCGCGCGGAGTGACCACAAAGATACATGCGCCGTAGTGTGCCACTGCACGGCATGGCATGGCAGGGGACTGCGTGCCGGTACGGTGGGATGCCGTGCGCAAGGCGCGAGGGGACAGGTCCGTCGTTTGCACAAGCTCCCAGCGCCACAACAAAGCTGCCAGTGTTTGCATGCTGAAATGCAGCAGCGGCCACGTCGTATGCAGTGCCTGTGCACGACGGTTCGCGAGGAATGTGTCTCGGGCCCCCGCTAAATAATAACCCCCGCTTGCACCGGTCATGCGGTTGCAGATGATTATCGCCAAGGACGGCGTGCTGGGGCTCATGGGCCGTGGGCTCAAGACCAAGATCATCGCCAACGGGATGCAGGTGCGCCTGGCACGGCGGTGTCGCCACTTACATGGCTTCGGCACAAAGGAGTGCTGCAGTGTGAGGGGCCGGCATTGCCTTCACCTCTGTGCGGCACGAAGAGGCAGCGGCCACGTCAATCGCTTATAGCTATGGCCTATTGTGGAAGATAACTTGGGGCAGGGCGAACGCAGCTGTAACACTAGCCGAGCTCAAGTTGGGACCCGGGCCAAGGAAGCACCTTGCACAGCTTTTGCCGTCTTGATCGCCTATTCTACTCGCGTTTGCAGGGCATCTGCTTCACCATCGTGTGGCGCATGGGGCAGGACTGGTGGGAGAAGCACCACGACGCCGCACCCAGCAGCGCCGCGCAGCAGCACCAGCAAACCGACAACAGCGCACCAGCAGCAGCAGCTCGCGGCGGCAGTGGTGGCGGCAACCAGGGCAAGGGCCAGGGCACGGCCCGGCTGGCGGTGCAGGCCAAAGCAGGGGGAGGCGCGAGCGGCGGCAGCAGTGGCGGCGGTGGCGGCGGCAGCCTGGTGGCTGCAGCCACACCGGCGGAGCGGTAGAGGTGGTGCCGCAGCGGCGTATGCACAGTGCAGCGCTGATGTGTGGGCCAAGTCGTTCGATACGACCGTAATAGAGTTTGAGGTGCAGTAAGGATGATATAGATAGGTCCAGGAAGCTGGTTGCAAGGAGGTGATGTTGCATCACCTGTGCGTGTGAGCTTGCTTGGGTGTGGGTTGTGGTGTAGTGCAGATAAGCAAGCTGAGTGAGTTGCTTGGGGTAGCCTAGCATGCGTATGGCAATACTGTAACAGTGATGTGTGTCTTCAACGACCTCTGGCGCCATGATATTGAGTGACGCGGACAGGGGAAAGCTTGCGTATACGGCTGGTTGTGCTAGTTATTGCCATCGCTTCAATTGCTAGCACTGTATGTACGCACTTGGTGCCTATATATGACTTGCAACAGCACCGGTCATGTGTGGCTGATTAAAAGTTGATGGTCGGGAGGGGAGAGTCTGCTAATTCCGGCCCTCAGAAGTCACAGGCACGGTCTCCTACGGTGCGCATGTGGCCGCACGGTGGTGGGCCAAGTGGCCAAAGTGAAGTAGAGGGCTTTGCTCATTCTGGATGCCTTGTTACAAGGTAGCAACAAGGACATGATAAGGTAGCCGGGCTCTGTTCATACAGCATTCGCTGCGCTTGCATTGTTGCGCACGTGTATAGGCCCTGCCCAAACCGACCAGCAAGGGTGCCGGTGGCCTGCCGCGGGCCCGAGCTGCTGTGTGCTACTGCTCGACCCTTGGCTGATGGGCTTCTATCTCCTATGCCCGCAGGTGGGTCCAGTGTGCATAACCATGCGGGCCTCCCATGGTTGCAATCCTCATGTAAGCCATACAGCTTCCTACACCAAACCATATTTGTGCGCTACCGTCCAAACCGAGCGCTCGCTGTAAGGCAGGAAACAACCCTACCACGCATTGCATTCAAGAGCAGATGCCTCATGCCACCGCCATGCATCTTTATTTGTAAGACAGGGTCGTCCCTGCCTGCCATGGGCCTACGCAATCCGCCCGTCTAGGACCCCACACCTGGGCCGTTACGTCACCCATGGACCACCGCACGCCGCTTGCACCTGTGCATGCGATGACACAGACCAATAGACTGTAGAGCGCCTGATTAGCAGTGCAGCCGCCCAGCCACTAGAACGTTTCCTACATCCTTTTGCGCAAAGGTATGTACCTAACGGATGAATGATGCGCTGCACTGCATTTGGGACTGTGGCCCATGCGTCCTAGGCAGCTTACTAGTACCTGCTCTCTCCGCCACCACCCAGCCACCCGCTTGCAGCGGCGCACGTCGGCTCCTGGTCCAACCCATGCAAGCTCCCTCTGTGTTGCACTACCAAGGAATGTCCGCTCCGCAATCTCACAGCGCTTCGCCTGCGGATCTCATCGCAGCCGTACCTGCCCCGCAAGGCCTAACGCAACACCAGTACAGCCAACTAAGGCGTGCCCCAACTGGGGGGAAACCTGGTTCCAACAACCACGCAACCCAACTTTGTATCTGCCGCTAATCTCTAAGCCCTCAGGCGCCGTGCTACACGCTCTCTTAACCCTAGTCAACATGGCCGGAAACTAGGAGGAATTGACCCATGGGTCTCTTCCTTAACGACATAATCATTGCAGCGCCCCTAAAACCCTATCCCGCGTCGCCCTTCAGCACATTCCTAGTCTGCTCCAGCGGGCAGTTTCAGACTGCCAGGGTCCGCGGTGGCGCTGCCCCGGCACCGCCACACGGCTACGTCTTGCAGGCCGCCGCCCCCTTGCGGCTGCTGGTCCCCTGGGGGCAGCGCTTGCAGCTGAGCCCATCATCTGAGTAGGTGTTGGGCCGGCACTTGCGGCACTTGGTGTGCTCGCCCTTGACCACGGGCGCCTGGCCCTTCTTACACACCTTGGTGGGACTGGCACCTGCAGTGTCAGGGGGTGGTGGTAATAGCAAACACGTCAGCATGAGAGGATGGCGAAAGAGGCACCTGCAGGACACGCTGTCCCCAAGGATAGGCTCGCGGCACGCTATCCACCAGCGCTCCTTCGATGCCCAGGTCCGCAGCCTGCCCCTGTCCGCATTCCCCATGCACCTGCTGCTGCCGCAGCCGGCAGCCTGGCACTACCGGGACGGCACAACCCTTATCCACGATCGGCCCCGCGTAACCACGGGGTAAGCACCGTCACGGCCAATCATACCCCGTGCGCAACATCGCACTCCCGCCTTTCCTCTCCCGCCCCTGTCTACCCAACAACCTTACGCTTGCCACTCCTGTCCCACGCCCATGCGCACCCGGCTTGCGCTTGTCCTTTCTCTGCCCTCCTCCGGCCCCAACCACATCCACCCAAGCACCCACCCGGCTTGCGCCTCCCAGGCTTGCCCCCGTCGCCGTCCCCCGGCAGCTCCGCCGTAGAGGCCACCTCGCACGCGTACCCGGTGGGCACCGAAGACCCGCTGCTGGCCGTCTTATCACACGGGTGGAAGAACACCGTGGGAAACGGCGACCCTGGGTACGGCGCCGGCCCGATGTCGTACACCGCCCCGCAGCAGGTTCCGGAGCGGCGGCTGCCGCAGGCCAGGAACCCCAGGTTCCACTCGTTCTGCACCACCATGTCTGTGCTGCTGCCGTCCTCCCATGTTACCACACCCCCGCGGACTGTGTTGGTTGTGCTGCTGGAGCCGGAGTCGTCTAGCAGGCTGCGCAGGGAGATCGATGACCCATGGGTCTGAAGGAGCGACCGGCGGTGGGCGGAGAGGTACATGAAGAGCCGTACTTCCTGCGGAAGCCGGCGGCCGTCGGGCGTGGCGGCGGGTACGGGCTGTGTGCTGTGTTCCATTTCGTGCAGCAGCTGCTGGTACAGCTGTTGGTCGTCGGCGTCGTGGTCGGAGGAGGAGGCGGAGGCTAGCATACGGCGGTGCTTGCTGCCGGTCCATGAGATCTTGAGGCCGGTCCTGCGGCACGGAGGTGTGGGCAGGCGGGAGGGCTTGAGCGTTTGAGTTGTGGGGCGTAGGATGGCGTGGGCACCCAAAATCTCGCCTTGTACTTGACAGTGCACGCCTGGGCTGAAGCATGCTAAAGTGCATCCGACGATGGGAGGCCAATGCGTGTGGGTGTGTGGCTTACCAGATGAGGGAGGTGTCAGCTGCTGAAACAACGTTCGGGGCCCACAGCGACTCGTTGACCTGGGCCGGGCTCTGCAGGCTCAGCAGGCGGCCGCCCATGGCCGCGCACTTGGCAGACGCCTCCATGGCTGTCAAAGGCGTGCCATGCCGGAAGAAGGCGTGGGTGCGGCGGCCGTCCGCAGAGGTGGTGCTCGCGTACATCTCGTCGTCGGCTGTTGCGTGCGTAGCCATCGCTGCCAGCGCCCCAACGGCGAGGAGCAGCCAACAAGGCCCGCGACATGGTGCTTGACCTGCATACCACGTTGTTGGGTATCGCGGAAGATAAAAGGGGGGAATGAGCACTGGCAAGTTCCCAGGGGTGAGCCTGTCCAAGGGAGGGCTGTTGTCCAAGGGAGCCCCCTGACGCCCAGGGTTGGTGTGCAAAACAAGGTTTCCAGGCTTGTGCCTAAGGGCTCCATCTACATCGATGCTGTGCAACGGCTACCAGACGGGAGCACGTACATACAGCCATAGCCGAACAGTTACTGACCGGAGGTCATGCTTCCGACGACAAGCCCTAAAACACAGCAATGGGCTTCCAAAGCTCTTTATCTATTAAGCTCTAAGTAGCCTGTGTCGTGACGGGGCCCTTTGTGTGCTAGCTGACAGCCAGTAGCGAGTGGACGATGAAGTCAAGGCCGTGTCACTCTCGCTCGCTGTGAAAGAGAGGTGTCTGTCAACAAACTATATGTTGCGCGACAGAATGCCTTATGCTTTTCAGGTGGTCGCAGCAGGCCAATTGCGCCCCAAAGCCCAAAAGAGCAACGGTCAACCGACCGCAACTGGCACGGCATGTATGCGCCAAACGGAACAAACCATTGCACAGTGCAAAACATTGCCTACAGCTGTAAGCACTAGGTGCATCCGTGCTGCTGTTGCAACTTGCAAGTCGTGACCCACTTAGTCAGCCAGCCGTGCCGCAGAGGCTGCCCTGCACCTTCCCTCGCTGGCCTTCGCCTGACATCCGACACTATTACACCATGCGAAAAATATCTCCCAGGCCCCGCTAAAATTTGCTGCCCGTAATCCTAGAACCGCTGCTCGGTCGGCAGCCTCCCTGTGCTCCAGGGCCACCCCTGATTTCCACTCCGGACTCGTGCACTGCAAGGCCAAAGGGAATCGCTCCCACGGGCCCACTCCCCGCTCAGTGCTCACCAGCGTGGAGGCGGCTGTATAAGTGCAAGATTCGGAGCAGATGCCTCCACGCCCTGCTCGGCGTGTGTGCTCCCGTGCTCCCCCTACGGTAGTCAAGGGATAGCAGCGGCCAAGCGACCATGCTCCATGCATTATGCCACAGAGCCACACTGCAGATTCCACGTGTGCGTCGGTGGTTGTCGGCCGTGTAGTCACAGCCTGCTAAGGCAGGCCTGGCAAGCCAGTTTCCGTGTTACATGGTGCCGGCTCACCGGGCGCTTCACACGTGACTACGGACACTCCTCCGAAGTACGTACGGGGTACGACCATAGTCAGCACAGCAGCTATCGAGCAACAGTCACGCATTAGTCGGCCAGCCAGCACACGTGGAGCCATGCCAGATGCCACGGCCCATCCCCTACGTAGCCTTGCGGCTTCGGAAGTGTGGCACGACTAGCATTGCCGTGGCACCTACTGACCTACAGCTTAATCGTTTGACAACATCCTGTACCCCTGGCGCCATGAGACGTTGCTGTTGCACCCACATGCGTTACCTCTGCTCAGCCACACTGGGCAACAACCATACAGCAGTTGCTGTCCCGGCTTCACATCTCCGTGGAGCCGCAACACGAAACCCGAAAACCGTTGCCGGGCTCCCAGGGGCTTGCATCTCCCCTGCTCCTCGTCTCGTGTCATACTGACATGTCGAACAGATTGATATTTACTACTGTACAGCATAGCTGCCCCCAAGATGGTTGCATCCTGGCTTGTGCTCGTGCGGCGCACCGAACCACCAAAACAGGAAGTTACGACCGGTCTCGCTTCTTCCGGCCCCACACCACCCTGGAGCCCCTGGCTCGTACACGGGTCCTTACATGCTGGGTTCCGGATCCTATCACGTAAGAAACAAACAAACAAACCCACATCATGTAACCTCAGTCTCTCATGAATGTTGTCATTGCACGTGTATCGTGCGGGGCGCATGGGTCCCTCACCCTCCACCCAGCCACTCCTACAGCCCCGCACCGCTACCAGCGTAAAGCGCGTAGCTCCGTACTCGTACACAGCCGTATTGTTACAGCCTTCCTCCCTGTCCTATGATACAACGCCACATCCATACAACCCCTGGGCCCACTCAAACAGCTCTCCACCCACGCTCCCCATGCTACCCCCGTTTCAGCTGCCGTACATACCCCCACAAGCCCCTGCAGAGCCACCGCCATACCGCACCTGCCCTCCAGGACTGACCTGACACTGCTACCTGCCCTGCAGGGCTCCCCTGATCACCGCCGCCAGCTCCCGCAGCTCCGACAGCGCCGCCGCCGGCGTCAGCTCCCGCGCCGCCGGATGGCCCGGCGGCGCCGCCAGCGGCGCTGCCTCCGCCACCATCCGCACGAAGGCGCCCACCGCCACGTCGCGCTCCGCGTGGGTGGTGTAGGCGGGGATGCCTGGCGGCACGCGTAAAAGTGGGGTCACGAGTGGCAGCAAGCATTACACCAGCAAGCCGGCGTCAACAGCACATCTTCACAGATAGCCACAAGTGCAGGTAACAGACAAGTCGCTGCTTCCCCTGCTTTCAGCCCGAAGGGCATATATTGTCAAAGGGGGCCAAAGGGGCAACGAAGCACAGTACATGCCCAAAGGGACCGCCAAAGACTGTGCACGGACCCACGACAAGCTCCAGCCTCATCGCCGGAAGGATACGGGCGCCCGTTGGGACACTCCTTTAACAAGCTCATTGATACGGGTGCCCGATGGGCCATTCCTTGCATACGTTCGTCCCCAGTTTGTAAGAAGGCGCCCGACCGTCCGCCCGGCTTACTCAGGGTCACCTCCACGGGACCGGCAGGGCGCGTCCCTGCCCCGCCGCCGCAGTCCCCGCCAGCCGCCGCCGCCGCCACCGCCGCGTTCAGTGCCGCCGCCACCGACGGGTTGAGCGCTGATGGCGCCTCCGAGTCCAGCGCGAATGGCAGCAGGTCTGACTCCGAGTCCTCCCTAGCCAGTCCACACAGCCCGCCCAGGCCTGCATGTGCAGGATTGGTGCTGTACGGCACCGCGCGGCCGCACCGTGGCGCTCCGATTGCCGTCGCATCAGCAGCCGCTTTAGCAGCAGCAGAGGCGTCCTGGGCAGGGCTAGGGCCGTCTTGTGGGGCGTCCTGGGTGGCATAAGCTGCTGCTCCAGCTTCTGCTGCAGCTGTGGCCTGGCCGCCTGCGCTGCCTGCAGCACAGGGCGTCCCGGACTGCGCTGCAGCACCGTCCACTGTAGCAGATACCGCCGCAGCTGCTGCAGTAGCAACAGCGGCAGCAGCAGCTCCCGGCTTCTCCACCGAAGCTTTAGACACGAAGCTGGCTGGGTGAAGCGGGCTGCTGCGTTGCTGCTGCTGTTGCTGCTGGGCAGTGCCCACGGAGGAGCCGCGGGAGGCTCCGGAGCCGGGGCTGAGGCTGAAGACGGCGGAGGCAGGGTGGTGGGGGTGGGGCTGGTGCTGCTGCGCGTCCGGGTGCGCGTTGGCGCCGCTGGTGCCGCTGCGGTTGGGTGTGGAGGCGGTGGTGGAGGGGGAGGAGGAATCCAGCAGGTCGTGCAGGGGACCCATTGCTGGGATCAGGGCCATGCCTGCAAGGGAACGAAGTAAATAACGCGGGACGCTGTTATTGTGCTCCTTAACTTTGCCGCGGAGGAGTGACCTGCGCGTGCGCCTGGCGTGTCCAACTGGCCACGGCCATTCTAAGCCACCTCAGGACGAATTACAAGACACCAGACGTCGAAGCCCTTCACCAGCCATGGAGGAGCCCCATACTGCCACGTTCCCAGCCCCATACTGACCCCACACCCGACCCCCGCCCTCGACTCTTGCGCACTGCGCATTACCAGCCAGCCACAGCGCCGAGGGCCACACCGCACCGCACCTCAGTCCCAGCCCCATCCTTTCCACCACTAACTCCCCCGTGGAACTTATTTACCCTCGCTTGCTGCTCACAACATCGGTGCCCCCTGGTCCCACAGGCTCCCTCGCTCGCAAAGTCCCCCCCTTCCCACCGTGCGCCCCCTCGCTCGCCCAGCCCCTCTCCCACCGCGTGCCCCCTCGCTCGCCCAGCCCCCCTCCCACCGTGTGCCCCCTCGCTCGCCCAGCCCCCCTCCCACCGTGTGCCCCCTCGCTCGCCCAGCCCCCCTCCCACCGTGTGCCCCCTCGCTCGCCCAGCCCCCCTCCCACCGTGTGCCCCCTCGCTCGCCCAGCCCCCCTCCCACCGTGTGCCCCCTCGCTCGCCCAGCCCCCCTCCCACCGTGTGCCCCCTCGCTCGCCCAGCCCCCCTCCCACCGTGTGCCCCCTCGCTCGCCCAGCCCCCCTCCCACCGTGTGCCCCCTCGCTCGCCCAGCCCCCCTCCCACCGTGTGCCCCCTCGCTCGCCCAGCCCCCCTCCCACCGTGTGCCCCCTCGCTCGCCCAGCCCCCCTCCCACCGTGTGCCCCCTCGCTCGCCCAGCCCCCCTCCCACCGTGTGCGCCCATGCTGGCGGGGTCGAAGGAGCTGCTCCTGGACCCCCAGCTGGGCCGCTTGATGGTGGCCAGAGCCGTGATGTCGCGCCCGCTGACGGAGCCGGCCTGTTGCTGCTGGGGGTGGTGTGCATGGGGGTGGCCGGGCGGGGGCAGCGCGCCGCGCGGGGTGCCGCCGCTGCTGCCGGGCGGAAAGTAGCCCAGCGGCACCGCGATGGCCTGCGGGGTGTGTGGTAGGACGCGGTGCAGGGATAACGGAGCGTGGGGTGTGTGTAAGCGATGCGGATTGGGCGGCGGGATGCGGGTATGTGTGGGGGCTCACCAGTGCTGTTGTTGGTCGGGGCCAGACGTGCACACGCCCACAGCATGACGACCGGAACACAATACACGCGCAGCACCCCCTGCGCTCACCTGGTGCAGCGATGCGAGGGACATGGACGCAGCAGAGGGCGTGAAGGCGAAGGGCAGCTGCGGGCTGCCGTACCCCGCCAGCGACCCCACCGCCACGCCGCCAGGCCGGGCCACCACCATCGCACCCGCACCAGGCCTGCCGGGCGGGCTTGCACCAGCCGCGCCTGCTGCCGCCACTGCCGCCGGCGCCGTCACGTTCCTCTGCACAACCGTGACCGTCAACGCTGTGCTCGTCCCGCCCGCTCCACCGCCGCCGCCGCTATCGCCTTCCGCTGCCGCCGCCGCATCCTTGGGCTCGGACCCTGGCGGCACCTCCTCCCCCTCCGCCGCCACCGCCACTGCCTTACCGCCAGCATCGCCCCAGGCGCCATGGGCCGACGCAGACCCGACAATGACTCCACCACGGCCCCTGCTGCCGCCCGCCGCCGCCGCCACCCCCGACGGCGCCGCCGGGGGCTTCATCGCCCCTAGTGCCAGACCCAGCATTCCCCGCGGGGCGGCGGGAGCGCTACCCAGCGCCATGCGACAGTGCGCGCCACCGCCACCCGGAGTCACCGCCACAGAACCGGGCGGAGTGCCGTCAGCGGCGGACGCAATGGAGGTGAACGGGTCCTGTGACGCGGCCGCGGCGCCGCCGTCCTCCTCCACCAGGTGCTGCCCAGCGGCGGCGGCGGCGCGCCAGCCTCCCGCTGCTGCGGCGGCGGCGACGGCATCTTTGACCTCGAAGCCACCGTACACCGCGGGGGCGCGGAGGTCGCTGACGGAGCGGGTGCGGCAGGAGGTACGCCTGGGGTTCCAGGGGGTGTGCGCGGTGTGTGGCTGCGGCACTTGGTCGTACGGCAGACACGTGTGGCGGCGTGTGGCGGCTGGCACTGCTGTCCAGAAAGCATGCTGCCTGTAGCGGCCGTCGGCGTACGGCGTCGAGAGCCTATCAAAATCGCCCTTGCCCCTGCTGGTAATGCTTAACAGGTTGTGGCAAGGCGTCGCACACCTGGCAACCTCGACAGAGAAATGCATGTCCTATCCGCACTCACCCCGGAATAGCCACCGGCGCGGTGGCTCCCCGTGGCTCAGCTCCCGCCGCCGCCGCCACCGCACCTGCTTGCCCTCGCTCGACACCCTGCGCCTGGGCAGGCACGCATCTGCCATCACCTCCGCCTCCGCCGTCGGCAGCGGCCACGGCTGTCCTATACGGCAGATCTCCTCCCTTGATGTCCCCGCGAAGTACGGCATCCACGTCAATGTCCGTGACCGTTCCCTCGACCGCCGCCGCCTTGGTGGCTCCACCTGCGCCTGCGCGCACGGCCCCCGCGTGCGCCGCCGCCGGCACCCCGCCAACGCCCGGTGAGGCCCGCGCAAAGGGCCCTTCCGAGATGACTGACCCTCCCTGGTCCGTCGGCTCCTGCTGCTGCTGCCGTTGCTGCGGGCTTCGCGGGGCAGCTGCCGCAACCGCAGATCCGGAGCTGGACGTCCGCCTGCCGCCCGCCAGCGGAGGCCGTCCGCCGCCGCCGCCACTGTACGACGACGGCAAAGACGGCGGGGATGAGCCCATGATGGAGGCGGCGGCGGCAGCGCCGCTGCCGTGGCGTGATGCAGTGTGTATTAGGTGTGAGTGCGAGGGGTTGGGCTGGCTGCCAACCGGAAAGCCCTCCCGCTGCTGTGTGCCCTGGGGTGCTGGTGCCGCGCCTGTGGCTGCACCGGAGGAGTGGTGGCGGTGGTGGTGGCTGCTGTGGCTCCCGGGGTGGCCTGGGGCCCTGACGCCTGGTGACTGCGTCGGAGGGGTAGATGGGGTGCTGCCGCCGTATCCTGCGGAACAGAGGCGCGACACGTCAAAGGTCCAGTTGCTCAGCAGTACGCTGAGACACCTGGAGGAACAAATCCTAATCCCATGTAAAAAACAACATATCAAGATGCTGCACCTGGGCACCCTACTGATGCGCGTAGCTGGCTTGAGCCGCAGACACCGTGCGTCCATGACCTGACGACCTGACGACCTGACTCACCCGAGCTTGACCGTCGTCCGAGGCTGCCTGCCACACCGCCTGCCCCCAACCCGCCGGGGCTGCCGAACGGCGGCGGCAGCGAGAACGACACCTTCATGTCCTTGCTGCTCCAAGCGTGACGTACGATGGAACGAGCAGGTACAGCCATGGGCGCGCCGCCGCCGCCGCTGATGCCCGCCCCGCTGGGAGACATTCCGCCGGCCGAGGGCGCGTGTCGGAGGATGCCGCCCCCGCCTGCAAACACGGCCGCCCCATTTACATGCTTCATTTCCCCTCCCGCGAATGCACGGCTTGGATGTGGCAGAAAGTAAACGACCAGGTGCCGCAGACGCAACGTGACACAGTTGACAATTGTTCCGGTGCCATACGAACTGCGGTAATCAGTGGCCCCGTCCGGTGCACGCTGCACAGCCACTGCCCACCCAGCGGAGCACCCCCGGCCCCACCTGGCGTCCCGGAGCCTACGGGCGGGCTGCGGCCGGTGGCGCCGTACCCCCCGTAGCGGCTGGAGGCCGGAGAGGGGCCATAGGGCGGCCTAAGGGGAGGAGGGAAGCGATCCTCTTGGCAACATATTCAGCCGCGGGCTAGGACCTGTTGCCGTAGCACACATCTGTGGCTAGGAGACATCCTTGCGAGGCGGCGACACGCGCCGTATGAGCAGTAGTGAAACCCTTGTGGGCCGCACCTCCTTGTGCGGCCTGACCAGGGCGCCCGCGCTCCAGCCCCCCGTCTGCACCTCACTACCTTGCCTCGTGCAAACGACAAACTGCCCTGCCCCGTTGCCCCCCTCCCCTCCAGTATACTCCAGTTTTACGCTCCGCCACCTCGCCTAAATTCCCTTCTCCCCACGCTGAAATCAATGAGGCAAGCACCCACCTGGCGAACCCCGATGACGTGGACGGTGCGCTGGTGCTGGGCAGCGGCAGCCCCGCTCCGCCAACACCCCCAGGCCCCCGCTCCCCCGCCCCATGGCTGTTGGCATAGTAGTCGGGAATGATGTGCGCCCCCACGCCTCCGGGCCCTGCCCCCGCCGCCGCCCCCGCCCCGGGCACCAGCACAGGCGGACTGGCCGCAACGCCGATGCCCACAGCAGACACCGCCTGGTCCTCTGCCGCGGCCAGGAAGGCCATGGCCCCCGATGAGGCGGGCAGGAACTGCACCGCCGCCCGGAACTGCCCCCCCAGGGTGTCCACAGGTGCGAACATGAAGTGCTGCATGCGCGGCTGGGGGGCGGTGGGGCTGGAACAGTGGGCGGAGGAAGAGGCGGAGGGCGGCATGCTGCTGCCGACCTGGGGAGGCGGTGGAGAGGGCAGAGGCCATGAGCAGCTTCAGCACTCGTTTAGCTTAGTGGCCGGCCAGGGGGCCGTGGAACAGGTTCTGCATGTATCGGTACTGTGGCAGGTGCAGGTGTCTCGGGCAATGCGCGCAGGATGTGTCGTAACACCTCGTCGTACCTGCTGCTGCTGGCCCTCCGTGCTCCTGCTGATGCGGCAGGCGAGGCGGAAGCCGCTGGGGTGATCGCCTAGGTGCCGCTGAGGGGGCAGCGGGGGACGGAGGTAGGGGGGAGCAAACGACAAAGGCGAGAGCAGGCCGTGGAGGGGAATGACCGCTCTGGCAGGCACCCAAGCTTCTTTCTGGTAAACAGTTTACTGCGAAAGAGTAGCGAGAGTCCCCCAAGCTAAATAGAAACTGCGGGAGCTACTACGCAGCGCATTGCTGCCCCAGGGCCCGTGCTTGGAGAGCAGCCGCAGGCCAACGCATGGGCCAGAGGGCCGCCTCCGCCGTTACAGGCGCCAGCGCACCTTGCTTGCACGGTACAGCTTGTGCGCCGGCAGCACGCGTGTGTAGCTGTACAGGGAGCGGATGAGGATGACCTGCAGTTGCAAAGGCAGGCGTTTAGAGTATTCTTCTTTGGCCCCACCTCGCCAAGGCGGCCGTGCCGAGTACCAGCAGACTGTGCGCAGACATGCCAGTACTGACGTCTCCCGCCTCAACGCGTCGCTTCCTCCCAGCAGGGCAACCCGAGACGCCCAGACACGAAGATAGTGCCTCGAGGCAGCAGGTTGCGGATGACCGGAATATGGCATGCCGGCCCCCAACAACCCCTAAGCGCATGGGATAGCAACACGCGCCAGCAAGTCGCAGCCCCCTACCAGGCGCTTGTACACCGAGGTCTCGTCCAAGTAGGTTCGGGAACCGCTGCCGCCTCCCCCACCACCGCCGCCACCGCCACCGCTCGTCGACCCCTCGGCGGCACCGCTGCCGCTGCCTCCCGCCGCTCCCGCTGCCCCCGCCCCTGCGCCCTTGACGTACTGCACGGTCCACCGCTCCACCAGCACCTCGACTGCGCCGGAGAGTATGCACATAAGACATTAGACAACGCGAATCCACGGGCGGTATCAGGTGCGGAAAGGATGAGTTTAGCAAGGGTGCTGGCCTGTCTTGCACGGTACCGTAGCGCGGCGCGGAGCAGGAGCGCGGGAAGTGATGTGCTGCTACAGTGCAGAGAAGTACTTTGGCACGTGCAGTGCATACGCGTAGTACACTACGGTACTGCAGTGTGCGGGCGCCACGTGTGCTGAGAGCATGAGCTGGCTGCGCGCAGCTGCAATCTGCCATCCTACACGGTTCTGCATTCCTCGCGCTTGCCACATCCAATATGGTAGTACTATCAGTCCAGCGCCACTTGGTTTGCACCAGCAGAGTGCACCTCCACGGTCGCTGCCACCGCCCGACATCGCTTGACCTAGTACCACTTTGCTCTATGCTACTGTTACGTCAGCAACTGCACTCCTACACACCAGCAGGATAGGCCTCAGCGGCGCAGGCAGCGTAGTCCACATGCCGCCCAGAAGCAGGCCGGCTCAAGGGCGGGTGCTGCACGTACACCTGCACCCAGGCAGCAAAGGCAGCTGCTGTTGCCAACGACGGCGTGAAGTTATCACGGTCAAGGAGCTCTTTCAGGTGGCGGTGAACTGGTGGTCAACTGGCTGGCTGTGCAGTTGCACGTGAGCGCAGCCTCCTAGAAACTCAGCAGCATCGGCAGGAGAGAAGTTCCCAATCGCACGCATGTGTCTTATGGAGCGGCACAGCTGTGTTGGGGGTCTCCTGGGTGACTACCTGTGGTGTCCCCCCTGCGTGCTCACATACCTCAACGACCATAGGCGCCGAGGTATCCTTGCGCCAAGCCTCCGCTTCCCGCGCCATATCCACATCGTCCAATTCCAGATGAAACTGTTGCGGTGCGAAGGGTTTACCGACAACTGTCAATTGAAACACCAAGACACGGGGTGCATGTGTTCCTCCACGTTCCAGGCCCCGCGACACCGACAGAGGCCCCTAACCAAACGCACTAGGCTTGGATGCATAGCATTTAAATGTTGCTACGGCAAAGCTCACCCATCGCCCGGCTTTCTTGTCGCGTTGGACTCTTATGTGGGCCCCTCGTGACGCTGTGAACAGGCGAGAGCCCAGGATGACCTGTGCAATCTTGACGAAAGCCTCGCCGATATAGTGCTCGATGGTCAAACGCTCGGCCATAGTGAATTGGCGTCAGTGCCTTTTGGTGGAAACCCTTCCTGCCGGGGCCAGAGCCAGCGCTCCTGGCTGCCCTGTAGCCATCATAGGCCTAGCGACATCACTTCTTGGAACCTTTCACAGCGCTCGGAGTGCACTCCCTAGCAGTTCTTTGCTTGCCCAGTGGCCGAGGCACGAAAGTAATTGGCCTGGTAGAAGGGCGAGGCGGCAACACGGACGTGCGACGGCGTGATAGCGTTGATAATCTGTAAAAACGCGACGTCGCATGGTTCCTTGCACTCGTGCCGCTGGCTGATTGGTGGTGACTCAGGTCTCTGTCGTACCAAATCCGCTCTAGCTGTACCGCCAGTGCAGGGCCAGGTAGCCACCACCATCAACACCCTAAGAGCCCCACGATGTTGGTACGATCCGTGCCTATCGTTCACAGATCAGTAGCCAGCGGAAAACCGCACAACAAGTCCCGCTGTGCCCTGGACGGGCACCGACAGAGCTCTCTACCCAACCCGGGCGTATTAGGAGCCTCTTTGTGTGCTTACACCCCCTGTACGGCACACGCTGTGCGGCAGTGGTAGGACACGTGGATAGGACTCCCGCCCCATGAAATGGCAAGAGGACATGGAGAGGAGTCCGGTGGTATGCAGACATCCTCATCGAACTGTCCTACAACCCGTTCTGGTGGGATTGAAGTTGCACCATTTTTGGACCACTGGTCTGTCACAGGTGAGACCGGGTTGTCTCTACCACGTGTCCTGTAGCGGTAACACGCTACAGTCCAAGGCGTGACGATGTACGGGACCCCAACCTGCCCCAACCGTACGGAGATACTCAAGCCCACAAGATCCTTCCCTGATACCTCGAGATACGCTTTTCCGGCTCGACAGTTAAGGCAGGTTAAGGCAGCGCAGCCTTACTGTTCCATGTCCGCAGTGTCCGTTTCCAGGTGGGACCGCGGTTACCCCTTGATAGGGGTGACCTAGAGCAGCAGTGTGCAGGGCCACGACGGTGATGACCAGTTTTGGGTGCAACTGGTTGCACCCAGAGGGCAATACAGCATTCAGGCGCTTCACACCCGAAAACACCTCGATCATGGCCTTTGCAGGCCTAAGCCCACCTGCAGCTACCGCTACGCAACTACACCGCCAGAAAACAATGGACACGATCTTGGTACAAGGATAGAGCCACTAGGGTACAAGGGGACATGATCAAAGGGCAGCGCCGGACGTGGTCGTTCAGGTGAATAACGAGCATGTGAGCGTTACACGGCATAGCCGAATACGTGTCCTCTGGTGTCTTGAATCACCAATACCCATTAGCGCTCCAGGGGCCCAGGGTCCAAACCCTCTGCTTCCGCACCCTCATCACAACGTCATGCGCGGGCGCACGGTTTGTTGGCACAGCTTCGTGCCACACCCGGCCCCCGGCTGCGGCAAGTTACCCCTCCCCTGTCAGTCATAGACCTGGAGGTTCACTCCATTTATGGTCCGGACATCAGGGGCGGTCCGGGAGTCAGAGGCGGTCCGCACTGCAACCGTCCGCGGGCCACGACGAGCTTGCTTGGCCACTGCGTGGCACAGCATGGCCAGCCCCTGCTACCTGGAAACCATCGGAAAGCACTCGCGCTGTTGGCCAAGTTGACCAGCCAGGGAATGCATACCGTTGGTAGTAATACGTTGGAGGTGGATCTACTCGTATCCTTGCTCACTAACAGGAGCACGTCCGGAGGTCACGTGCATGCTGTCGGTATCCTCTTCAACCGCCCAAAAATGCTATGGGTCCAGAGACGGACTAGTAGTTCTACATGATCACAGAGCAGTAGGTAGGTCATCCTGTAGGCCTGGCCGTAGCGGCAGCGAAACCAGGGCAGCGGATTCTGTTGCAGGTGGCCAGGCGGACGTACCGAGGCACTATATTGGATAAATCAAATCGAGGACATTGTAAGCATAACACCGAGAACTCCGCCAGAACGATTCCTGCATGCTGACTAGGAGGACTTTCATGAAAAGGAAGCGCCAAGACACGGAGTTCCTCTCACACAGCAGTGTCACAGCAGCAAACATAGCCACCATGCTGTTATAACAACACTCCGATCTTCCCTCCCCGTTTTGCTCACTTCCTCAGCTGGGCATATGGTCACTCAGCTTCTGGGCCTTCAAGCGTCGCACGCGTCGTCGTATGGCAGCCTGCTGGCCCTAGGTGCTCCTTCCATGGCCTCAGGCAGCCGGAAACGGACAAAGGCAGATGTCTGCGAGGCCTTCTTGGCAAAAATCGCAGAACGCGGTGACGTGGAGCTCGACCCCGGGCTGGTAGACGGCATTCGGCAACACTTTGAAAGGCTACCAACGCGATATGCACTAGACGTCAACGTAGAGGGGCTTGACGTGCTCAGCCATAAGAGACTACTCGATGAGGCTCGCGCGGACCCGACGACGGTGTCATTCGCTGTCCGCCCAGTGGAGATTGTGGCTCCTAAAGAATCATTGCCATCACCACAGCAGGTATGGTTATATATGCTGCGGGGTCTTGGCCTGTCACAGCGCCGCAGCTGACGTCGGCCCCGTTGCACGTTCAGCTAATTCGCGCCAACTCGAAGAAACTTGGCCTGTGCCGGCCAGCGTTCGGGTCATCTCCGAACCTCCAGGTAAGCTGGGGCGGGGTTGCAGTTTTGGCCCTTCCAGAACCGCTACTGAACCCGGTATACCTCTGCAGGCATTGGCGCTCGAGGTCGGCGAACGGGAGCGGGCCGAGGCCCACGAGGCCGAGCCCTCAGCACGCTCGGACACGGAGAACCCGGTCTTCTACGAGATAACGATCGCCTCCGTAGACCAGCCTAAACTGCTCAGCCGGCTGTCAGAAGCGCTGGTGAGCCCGCATGCAGCCAGTTGTCTTTATGCGCGTGCACGTAATTTGCAAGTCAAGATGTGGCGCTACATATGCAGGGGGACTTGGGGCTAAATATTCGGGAAGCGCACGCGTTCAACACGAATGACGGCTTCTCGTTGGACGTCTTCGTGGTGGACCAGTGGCAGCCCCAGGTGAGGGACAGCAGCAGGGCGTACGGAGCTCCCCAACTGGAACTATGTACCGAGACCGTGGAGGAACAGCGGCATTGGGCGGGAGCAGGCACTGATATGTGAGCGCTGTGTGCCTGCCACCACCTTGTCCGCAGCAACCGGGGCAGAGCTTGGAGGAGCTGCTGGGGCAACGGCTGCTCCAGATGCCACCCCCGCCCCCCAAGGGGGGAGCAGCCCAGCAGCAGCAGCAAGCAGCGGTGCCGTCGCCGTCGCTGCGGCTCCCGGCGGAGCCGCCCCCGAACTTCCCCATGGTACGTGGGGAGCGCCGGGACCACTTCCCCATGGAGCCACCATTGTGTTGGGCACCTCTTGCTTGCACATGGCGGGTTGGTCTTGTTGTTGGAACGCACGGCCAAGGTGACCGCATGTAGAACTCTGCGGATGGGCTCCGTGTACGCCCTTCGCGTGGGTGAACCATTCAAGCACTCCAGCGCGTGCAGTGGACGGGATGCTGGTAGAGAAGGCATAGCTACAGCAGGCCTTCCTTGTTTCGGTCAGGGGATGACCGTCTGTTATGTTGCCAACTGTGCCGCCACCCGCCACCCAGGGGATCGCGGGGCAGCGGCCGGACTCCCCCGTGGTGGACGACTGGGAGATCGACATCACGCAGCTGCAGATAGAGGCGAAGATAGCGTCGGGCGCGTTCAGCAACCTGTACAAGGGGACGTACTGCGGGCAGGAGGTGGCGGTTAAGATCCTGAAGGACGTGCACGACGACAGCTCGCAGTACCAGGAGTTCTTGCAGGTAGGGGATCAACGCGGCGCGTGAGCGCAGCGGCGTCCAGGGCAAGGGCAGCGCTGAAGACTTGGGTTTGGTAGGCGCAGCAGCAGCAGCTGTTGCAACTCCCATGCGGAGTGGAGGCGAGGCACGGAAGGTTGGATGTTAGGCGAGCGGGCGGTGATAACGCTCGGCTCCCTCCTCGTGCACCGGGGGAGCGCAGCGCAGCAGCTTAAAAAGGAGTGGACCTTGCGCCCGGGTGCAACACGGCAAGCGCAGCACCGGGCGGTAGTCCATAGTGGATCGGAGCAGCCTGGCCTGCCCGCCCCGTCGAAGCAGTGCAAATGCAAATAGGGCACCTGCTGTGCCCTGGATCCTAGGCTTGCAGCGCCCCGCCAGTGCCATGCAAAGGGCCTGCATTATGCAGTGGGTCCGCCACACGCTATGCCCAACTGTGTGTGCTGCCTAATGTCGTTGTCGAGCAGGAGGTGGCGATCATGCGCAAGGTGCGGCACAAGAACGTGGTGCAGTTCATCGGAGCCTGCACGCGGAAACCCAACCTGTGCATAGTGTTCGAGTTCATGTCGGGCGGCTCCGTGTACGACTACATCCGCCGGGTGAGTGCGGACGGTGCAGCGGGAAGTAAGCTGGGCACCTGGGTTTTGCATATGAAGTCAATGGAAGGGCTTGCATGCCCCATATTGAAAGCACGGAAGCAGGGATTGGAACAATGCGTCGCCGACGGCACCTGTTTTGTGAGTTCGCGACGCCTGCCTGTGTGTACCGCACGCCTGGCTGCGAAAGGTAGTTCAACTGATTGGCCCTGGTTGCTGCGCAGGAGGGGCCGCTTAAGCTGTCCGCCGTGCTGAAGCTAGCGGCGGACGTGGCGCGTGGGATGGACTACTTGCACCAACGGAAAATCATCCATCGGGACCTCAAAGCGGTAGGAGGGGCGTTGGGTAGGATGTTCCCGATACCATGCCATCGACGTCGGCTTCCGTGGAAGCGCACTGCTATGCGGCTCACACCGTGGGATGCGACACGTTTGGCACATGCATACATGGCACGATTGGTGTCAACGTCCGCGTGGTGTTTGATGCGAACTTGCGTGGGCTTTCCGCACCTCGCATCGCTTGTGTCACCTGGTTATGGCATTCCCTTTAGGCGAACCTGCTGATGGACGACAACGCCATCGTGAAAATAGCCGACTTCGGGGTTGCGCGCGTGATTGAGACGACGGGGCACATGACGGCGGAGACGGGGACGTACCGCTGGATGGCCCCCGAGGTCATCGAGCACAAGCCCTACGACGAGAAGGCGGACGTGTTCTCGTTCGGCATCGTGCTGTGGGAGCTGCTCACCTGCAAGGTGGGTGGCTGAGCACCTACGGCGGCGATTGGGGCCCTATAGCTTCGACTGGAGGCCAACCCCATGCTGTTCCCCGTACCCCATCGTATGCCTACCAGGATCTTGGCAGGAAATCGTCAGGAAGCCAGCGTTTTGCCATGTCTGATGTGCCCCTAACGGGTTCGGCCTTCTCTTCCTGCCATGTCGTGCACAGGTGCCGTACTCGGACATGACGCCGCTTCAGGCGGCGGTGGGGGTGGTGCAGAAGGGGCTGCGGCCGGGCATTCCGCCCAACTGCCCGGGGCCGCTGGCGGAGGTCATGGAGGCGTGCTGGGCGGCCAGCCCCGAGGCGCGGCCCAGCTTCCGGGAGCTCGCGCCGCGGCTGCAGCAGCTGTGCGCCCTGGCGTTGGAGGAGGAGAAGCGGCAGCTGGAGCCCAAGCCGTCGTCTAAGCAGGGGCTGCTGTCGAAGCTGCGCGGGAAATGAGCTTTGCTAGCTGACGGGAGGGGAGCAGGTGCCACGGCGGGTGTCGTGGCGCTTCGTGGAGGCCGTTGGAGCATCACAGGCGGCCTCGGAGCGGCAGCGGGCCGTGCACCCCGGTGGGGCGGCCGCGATGTGGTCGCCCCGTACGTCTCCCTTGGGAACGCCAGTTCCCCAAAGTAGCCAGTACAGATGCACGCATACACCCGGGGCCGCTTGCCAGCTTTCCAGGTGTGTTGTTGCGTTCCTGGCAGCTAGCATTGTTGCAGCCGGGAGGCCGGGAGGCTCGGTTTGTAGGGTGCGGTGGGCGCGCCCCCGAGCGCCCTTGGTCGCACGCCAGGGTGCTCGTGCTTCATAAAGAGTGCAACAATTTTGATTGGTGCATACTGCTAGTATTGTCTGGTGCCGTGGTGTGGTCCAGCGCCCCTGAATTGCAAGCATGGGCAGCATGCGCAGTGCGCGGACTCCTGGAGTGCAGTCGTGGCAGCATGCGCACGGTGCGTTCGGGCCAGGGGGCGCACGCGGCGCCGCGTCGCTTGGTGCACAACCCTGCAGGCCGCTGTGTTCGCAGAAGAAGTTCAGCATGCGCTCTCCGCGGGGGCCAAGGCGCTTCGGGCGTCGCGCGGCTGCGTACTGGAGTACGTGGCCGGGCCCGGGTGGCCGATGGGGCACGTGTGCAAGCGGCGTTTGAGCACTGAGCATGTGGGCCCAGGGTCGGTGAGGCCCATGCTATTGGTGGATTGTTGTGCACGAGTGTGCATTTTGCCCGCTCTGGTAGCACGTAATTGGCGCCTGGTGGCGGGCTGTAGGCGATGCTCCCGTACGTTGCATCCAGCATTCAAGGGTAATGGGTCACATCGGGATTGGGGATGACATGGGAGTGGGGTTCCGTGTATCTGGCTGTACCTCGGAGCGGTTGAAGGCTGACGGGGCAATGGTCCTGCTGGGTGCTGGCTGTGCTGGCCGGTCGGCAGCAAACGATAACCGTATCCTGCTTAGGTAGATGGAGGGAAAGGGATGAGGTATGGTATGGTAGTATGGGGGGCATACTACAGCCCTGTTTCCACGGTGCTCACAATGCCGATTACGCTGCGAGCAGGCTATGTCAGCTCTTGTCTGTCTGTGTGGTTGCGTGTACTGCATCATATCGGTATTCTGTGCTGTGGCCCTTCTTTGCGCACTCACACCAGCTAGCTCATGTCAGGGGCGTGGGTCCCACTGCGGGAGGCAGGCGCAAGAGGCCCTGGCGGAGACAAACCGCCTACAACCCATTCATCATCAATGGTCGTTCGGGTGGCCCATGCCACGGGCGCACCCAGCAGGTCAGCACTGATTGAGTATTGTGGCCAGGGGAGCTCGCCTGATTATGCCTAGGTGCTAGCTAGCGGTGCATGTGCGGAGTGAGCACTGAAGGCTTGGCGCTGTGGGATCGGTCGAGGCGTCTGGTTAATGGAGCTGGTGAAGTGACGTGGGGAGTGATGTGAGCTGATCGGGTAGCAGGCGGCACAGTAGTGCTGCTCATCGGTGTAACTCGCCGGCACCCGTCTTTCTCTCTGGACCATTCCGTGTATGGGGTATGCCGCCGTACGCGAGGGTCTGTCCCACGACCCGTACATGCACGACGCCACTTCAGCAATCCGGCATGTCTGCAAGGTTCGACCCCCACCTGTCGGCAAGACCACCCCATTGTGCGTCAGGGGAGCTTCCATGCTATGCTGAGTCCTGGCCAGCTCGAGTTATCTGAAACAAAAGACTGCACCTCAGACGGTAGCTTGCATGTCCCGTACTACTTAGCCAAGCCCATGCTGCAGTCGCACACGATGCCGACGCTCAGCTTACAGAGCGCCCACAACACCCCTTGTGGGCAACCGCTCCGCCCTCAACATCACGAGAGGCCGGTAGGCGCATTGTGAGCCCTGGGCAAAGCGAGCAACATATCACCGCTTGCAGCAGCAGCAGCCCCCGTGGACCCACTGCCGTGGACCAACGTTCTCTTGAATGCCAACTGGCGGGCAATCCTCCGCCCATATGCTAGTGGCATAGGACGCGTGGGGTCCCATCCTAGGATCCGCCGCCACGCACAGCCCATCGCACCGCCGGACGAACCAGGAACAAACTGCCAGAGCAGGCTTCGAACACATAGAAGTACGACAGCATTGTCACGGTCGTGGAACGGCAATGTCGAGTCAACAAACGCTTGTCAGTTGATGCACACCCCGTCTCAATAAATGATCTAGAACCCAGAATACTGGGCCAATGCTACCGCTGCAGTCAGGCCACATTGGCAGCTGCTGGCTACACTCGAGTCGCCACACACGTCAAGTAAACAATTGAATCAAGTCTCCTCGGGCCTCGCGAGATGCCGCCTTGTCAGTGCGCGGTACACAGCAGCCATCTCATGGAAGCGCTGCACTGCACAAGTGTCACCTTGCCGAGCCCTCACCGACGGTTTAATGCGGCTGGCGTTACAGTAACGACCCAACCGTACCACCCGGCCCCCACAGCTGTGCTGGCGTTCAGACCTCCCCTCCTGCGATTACTACACGAGACCTCATCCCTGCCTGCAACATATCCTGGCAGCTGCAAGCCAAGCACCGCCACAAGCTGCAGCCCCACACTCGCTTGTCCTTATGCGGCGCCACAGTAACGCTTATGCAGTGTCGCGGCCGCCTGTCAACGCCTGCCTCGTTGGCATGTGCGCTCGACCCAAATGGCCATGCGACACACTACCGCGTGGGTAGTAATGCCCCCATGCCGGCGTTGCTGCTTCACTGCTGCTTCTTGGCTGCCGCCTGGCCGTTGAGGTAGAAGTTGATTGCCAGCGCCACTGCTAGCAACAAGAGTGGGAGGATGACGTGGAACATCCGGGTGGCGGCGCTCTTCTGCTGTACGCTGGCTGCAGCCGCGGCCTTTGGTGGGGGCGCCGGAATGCTGTCGCCTCCCTACATGCACAGATCAAGAACGATGACAGATTTCGCACGTGGAGGAAGCGGACATGGGCCGTAAAAGGGCAGGTGCTGCAGGTGCTGCAGGGCTGCAGGCGGCGGGCACGTGCAATCAGGCTGTGAGCCATTCCAAGCGGGTTGGGGATGCAGGCAGGCCTTCGTCCCCCGTCTACAATGCACTGCATGATCCTCTCCCACCTCGTAAGTTCCAATCAGATACTTTTCCAGCATCTTGTGTGCAGACTTGCTGTGACCGATCTCATCAAAGTCACTCGTTGCATCTTTCCCTGAAGGCATTTTGAAAGCACATGTTATACACGCTCAATATTAAGCATCTCATGCACCCCCTACTGTCGCAGACTGCCTGTGCGAGACAACCTGTACCGGCAGGTAGGTGCAGGATGGCGCGTAAGCCTTGGAGTGCAAGTACAGGGACCAACTACGCCAAAAGCAGGTCGGATTTTGTCCTAGTCCATCAACAACAAAGATCTGCCCAGCAAGAGTGTCCAAGGGACCGACCTGTCGAGGTGAGCATGATGTCAAAGCCGCCTGGGTGCTCCTCCAGGAACTCCGTCACATCGTACACTTTTCCATGGATGACTAGCCAGCAATCCTTATCCGTGGTGTGCTTCTTGACTTCCTCTAGGGTGTATGTCTTCGTGGCCATGTTTTGTAACGTTTGCCTGTTTGCTGTTAGTCCTGGCGGCGTAGTATGGTGTTTATTACTATTGATAGATGCCTCATATACGCGGCGAAGGTGTTGCGGTCGGGCCTTCTCCTCTTGAGAGAGACAGATGGTGCAATTGGTGCAATGCAAGTCCAATGGAACACGCGTGTTGACGCCCGAGGCACACTGGGAAGAGTCAGTAGATGCGTAACTTTGCCTAAAGAAGATGATAACGCTCGCCATCGGCTAACGCGGCCAACCGTCGGTCAGGAGGCTCCTGCCCTTACAAACCCAGTAGTAAGAGCAAGCCGTGCTCCCTCAAAGTATCCGGCAACATTTTCAACGCCGTCAAGGGCTGGTGGCCGCAGCCCCGTCCCTTTCATCTGCAGCATGGCCCTGCGGACACCGCCCTCCCCCGCTGGGCAGCCACCCCTCAAAGCGCAAGCCCCTCCCCGCCCGGTCCCCGGGCCACCTGGGCTGCCATGGTTGGGCCAGCTGCCCACATTCCTACGAACAAAGTTCTTTCCACGCCAGATGTTGGCCTGGGCGGAGGAGTACAACGGCGTGTACTCGTTCGAAATCGTGGGACAGCGCTACTTCGTTGTTGTAGGTGAGTCCATCATACCGCCTCCTCAAGTGCATGGTGCACCGACACCCCTCGGCTACCATGCGGGCTGGGTGTGGGGGTGCTGAAAGGAAGCCTGCATTGTTGGCCGTCAGCATGCACCATCAGTCGACGTGCAGTGACCGTATGCGCACCGTGTGCTCCTGGAAGCGTGTCACTCGCAACCGCTGACCCCCGGCCAGCATCAGCTCGAGCCAGAGCTTGTAAAGCGCTTTTCTCCAGTTGCTGCACTGGCATCATCCGTGCTCTGCGCCCACTTGGCCCAACGCTAATGGTCTCCTACACCGCTGCGTGGGGTGATGAGCCCTTCCAGCACCAGCTCACCCTGTGTCCCCTAGACCACCGGCTGACTGGCAACCAGCCGCTGATACTGTAGTATCCTTCTTAACGCAACACTGCACGGCGTCGTTGTCGCCCCCCGTTTGTTCCCTCCAGAGCCGTCCCTGATCCCTCAGATCGTGGGCAGAGGCAGTGCCGGCCTGCCCAAGAGCTCCGGGTACGCGTGGCGGTGGGGTGCAAGGCAGAGCCATAGCCCGCACTACCGGTGGTGTAGCGATGCAGTTGCGGGGACACAGCAGCACTGCGTGTGATGTGTGTTGGCGGCCGCTTGGCAGGCCATACCGGTATCGCGTGGTGGTGGTGGTGGTGGTGGTGGTGGTGGTGGTGGTGGTGGTGTCCTCCCAGGACGGGGGGGGGGGGGCCACAGCGCCGTTGCGCGCCAGGGCTGTTGACAGCCAGAGGCAGCGAAAGCTAGCTGCTTTGCGCGCGTGACACCGGTCCGCTGACCCAGCTGCTCCTTGCGCTCTGGCTGCAGCTGCATTAGTCAGAGCCAGCTGTCCTGCCAACCCACACCCACGCGCACCCGTGGCGACAGCTCTCCGCAGCTGACACCTTCGTGCAGTTAGCGGTAGCCATTCGATTCGGTTTCATGCACGTTTGTTCGTTCGGGCGCTCATATGCCGCAACCCGCAACCCGGCCCCTTCCCCCCCTCTCCGGCCCCCGTGCCCCGACCCCCGACGCAGCTACGCCATGTGGGACGCGGCCGTGTCGCCGCACCCGGGCATCCAGGGGCTGTTCACGGTGGAGCACAACACGGACACGTGGCGGGCGGTGCGCAAGTCGTACGGCCCAGCACTGGGCCCCGGCTCCCTCAGGTGGGTTGGACAGCGCAGCTGCAAAGGACATCCCTGCCGCCACGTGGCACGTGTGGTACACAGGCGCCGTACTGCGCTGCATACCGCACGGTTCCCTCCTTTGAAGACTCCAGCAGTGCCAGCTGTCTCTGTTAGCGCCCGTTGGCCAAGATTGCGTCCTGGTGCGGGATGCTCCTGGCACAGCAAGGCCTCCTCACATCGCTTGATTGATACTTGATCGGGCTGCTGCCCTGTCTTCCCCTGCCATTGGCCTCCCCAGCACGCACTTTCCCGTGGCCCTGGGCTGCGTGTCACGGCTGGGCGACCTCATGGAGCGGCTGGGGGCGGCGGGCGCCATGCCCATCGAGGTGAGCCGTGCGTGGGGCAGGGCGGGGCGCGGTGGGTTAGGCGGAGTGTTTGGGAAGGGCGGGGCGGCGAACACTCAGCGCCACACAAGCGCGGAACCAAAGGCGGCCAAGTGCCGTGGTCGGTTTAGCCTGCCTGGAGTCGAGCAACAAGGCTTGGACGAGGCCAATCCACGTCAACCACTTGCACCCGCAACCCAAACCCTTCGGTGCGCTGCGTCCTTCCCACTCCACCCCTACTTGCCTCCCTGCTGCCCGGCGTCACAGCCGGCCCTCTGCCACTTGCCCCCAATCCCACGCATCTGCCTCCCTGCTCCCTTTGCCTTATCAGAGGTCCACACCTCCCCCCCTTCCTTCCCCCTCCCTGCTGCCAGGTCTCCAAGCTGGCCCGCTGCGCCACCATGGACCTGCTGGGGGCGTGCGCCTTCGGGGTGAACTTGGGGTGCCTGAGGGACCCGGACGCAGCAGCGCTGCCCAGGCTGATCGAGGAGGTGGGCGGGCAGGCAGGGGTGCGGGCTGCGGGCGGTTAGGATGCAGGCTGGGGCAGTCGCCGGTGCTGGACCCAACTACTGCATGACGCCGCGTCGTCTTGAGGACTCCATTGCCCGTCCAGGCTCACTGTAGAGCACGCACTGCGGATGGACCCGCATCCCACTCGGCCCTCTCCCTTACCGCACGTCAGAGCGCCCTGACCGTGTCCCACACCGCGCGCGCGCCTTTCTACCCACCCACCCCATTTCACTTCGTCCCCCGGACCATGCACCATTTGCCTATCTCACCATCTGGCCCCGCCCTCCTGGCCAATCAGAAACGCACTGCATGCCTGTGCCCCAGACGATGCACGAGTGCGGCGAGCGGACACGCAGTGTGGGGCGGCGGCTGGCGCCGTGGCTGCCGGCACACGTGGCGGCGGCGCGGCGGGGGGCGGAGGCCATTGCCGCCTTCCACAAGGCCGTGGAGGTGGGGCGGAGGGGATTGCACCCCGGGAGGAAAGTCGTAGGGGGGGAGTTATGGCCGTACGGACGGCAAAAAGCCTACGCGGACTGCACGTGGGGAGGAATGGGGAGGAGTGCGCATGTGGACGCGCGTACGGCAGATGCCGTACCGTCACACCATGGGGCGGTGCGCTGTGGTCCTCTGTGCAGGTGGCGGCCTGCTGCTGGCAGGCCCCGTGGTGCCTACCCTACCATGGGACGCACACGCCACGGACAGCTGTGGCCACACGTGAGGCGCTACACTTGCTGGTCATGTGATGCTGCCGATCACCTCCTGTGATCGTTAATGTCCTGCCCTCAGGACGTGTGGGTCCAGATCAAGGCGCGCGGGCCCCCCACGCCAGGGGACAGCAGCATGGGCGCCCAGCTGCTGCGGCTGGCAGACCCTGCCAGAGGTAGGGCGGTAGAGGACAGGTCAGGGTGTGTAGAGGCCTTCGCAGGCAATCACAGTGCAGTAGGAAAGGCATAAGCAGCAATGTCCAAAGTTGGGAAACGGAGATTTGGGAACGGACATATGTGGCGCGATGCCAAATGGCGGGGCTGGTGTTGATGGTTGGGGCGTGGGGCCCGGCCATGCCACTGGGGGAGCACGGTCGGAGTGACAAGTACATCGGTGTGCAGCGCATACCTGGGATGTATGACGTTGTCAATTATGCTGTGTGTTGTGTTACTTTGTTAAGTGGATGTGTGCGCCTTCGGTGTCGGCTCTGCAGGGGATGACGCGATGAGCGACGCACAGATCTGCGCCGAAATCGCCACCCTCATCATTGGGGGCTACGAGACAACGGCCAAGTGAGCGGGGGCAGGGGCTGCCCTGAGCGAGGGCAGGACTGTAGAACTGTAGGACGACGGCGACGACCACCTAAGACGTTTGGGCTTTCCCAAGCTCAGATTCTAGAGCATGTTTTGCAAGGCTCCCGAATTTCACGAGAGGGGAACAGCAGTCCGCATTGCCTATGCCATCTCCTCCTGGCCCATTGCCTTTGCAGCCCTTGCTGCCCTGCCTGCATCCTTAACCGGTACGCTCCCACTGTCAACGCACGCCTCGCCGTAGTGCCACCACGTGGATCCTGTTTGCGCTGCACGCGCACCCGGAGGCGGCACAGCAGCTGCTGGAGGAGCTGCGGCAAGCAGGTGGGACCTGGGCCGCATGGAGGGCTTCGGCCCTTCGGGTCAAAGGAAAAAACTGCCAACTGGGCGCAAGACGGGCCGCAAGGGGCATGTGTGTCGGGTGTGTACGGCACCAGTTAGAACCATGGAACAAATCAAAACTGCATGGCGAGCCGTAGGTAAGGTTACGGTGGTGACTTAGAAGAGGCTGAGCTGACTCCGGTCCTGCCTTTTTCCTGCTCCTCCCCAGGCCTCGCGCCGGCCGCCGGTGCTGCCAGCTTCGATGTCACCTCCGCCTTCTCCTCTCCCTCCGCCTGGGAGCAGCTCTCCTCGCTGCCCTGCCTGGACGCCTTCATCCGGGAGTGCCTGCGCCTGTACAGCGCAACGCCGAACGGGGTGCTCAAGGGGGCGCCGACAGAGGGGCCGCCGGTGCGCATCGGTGGGTGGTGGCTGAGCAGTGTGCGGAACCCAGCAAGGAAAGCAGTGGTTTCGTGGCTCTGGATCTAGGCTGCCTGAGGTTTAAGCGCGCATTGGGCTCTTCGCCGGTTTGCTGTGAGGTGGTACGACACACCATCCAGGGCAGCCTAGTCTCCTTTTAAATGCAGTGGATGTTTGACAGTGGGTACAAATATCACATGGCGCAGTCCGCATTGCGGGGGCGCACAGCCGTGCGCCACAAGGGAGGGCGCAGCATGCCAGGGAACATACATGGCTGGGCTTTGGGCGATTGCGTCATCCTGGGTATGAGTGTTTCGGCGTGGTCGGGTACTTGCTTTCCTGCTGCAGGCGACTACGAGGTGCCCCCCGGCGCCACGGTGTGGGTGCCGTTCTGGAGCCTGCACAACAGCAGTAGGAACTGGGAGCGCCCAGACGAGTTCCGCCTGGTGAGCACGGCATGCGCTCTGGCACAGGGTACTAGGCGCTCGCTCAACATATGACCTGGTCGCCAGCGCCGGGCCGACGACGTTTACCGCTTCTTTGCCAGCTAACGCCGATAACGATATTCTTATTATCCCCCGTGTCATATCCGCTTGCCACTGCCCCCGTAGGACCGCTGGCTGGGCCAGGACCCCCGCAGCGGCGGCGCCCTCAGCGCCTCACGTTGCCCCGTCACCACCGCCGCCGCCGCCATCCGCGCAGCCGCCGGCTTCGCGACACACGCTGAGAGCGGCACCGCCGCCGCTGCCGCCAGCAGCGGCGGCAGCGGGAGGTCAATAGCCGCCGGCGCCGCTGCGACGCTGGTGGCGGCGCCGCCAGCAGGTAGCATGGCTGGCGGCGGCGATGGCGGCGGCGTGAGCAGCGGCAGCGAGAGCGACGGGGGAAGCGGCGGCGGCGCTAGGCGGTCTGGCGGCGGCGGCGGTGGGCGGGCCATCCGGTACATGCCGTTTGCCGACGGCAGCCGCAACTGTGTGGGGCAGCACCTGGCGATGCTGATGCTCAAGGTCACCACCGCCTACGTGGCAAGCAGGTGGGTTACCGCAGTGCGTGGTCAGCAGGTGCGAAACGGAGGGGCCGCATGTGGGACGTGGATGTGGGATGTGCTGCTTCTGGCTTATTTGTGGTGCGTGAATTGCTGTTTGCTTCACATCCCAGCTCACGGCTGCGCACCGTCGGTACTATAGCAGCAGGTGGGGCGTGGCCCATGGGTCATGTCCACATCAAGGAAGCCACGAGCCAGCGCTCCCTTGCCTCGGCTTGGCTCAACCCAGCTCGTGATCGTGCTAAGGCGCCATGGTGCCGTACAGTAATGCACCTGTGAGGGCTGCCGGCCCCCTGCCGTACAGGTTTGCGTTGCGGGTGCCCTACAGCTGTGCGCCCGCCCGCCCTCTTTCCCCTGCCGTACAGGTTTGCGTTGCGGCTGGCGGACGGGGAGATGGGCGGCGTGGCGGGCGCCCTGGACCGCATGCGGGTCAACCTCACGCTGGAGGTGGAGGGCGGCATGTGGATGCACGCCGAGCCCAGGTACGCTGAGGTTCAAGGTTTTGATTTCTTGTTGTGGTGAGAGAAGTGTGCATGTGGGAGGTTTTGCTGGGCAGATGGTGAAGGGGGCCCAGTCAGCAGGCCGACCTGTTTGTTGCTTACCAGCATGTCTCAGCCAGCTTGCCGCTACACGCTTTTGCCCGTCCACCAGGCCTACCATCTGATGAGCTGCCCAAAGTAGAGTCTCTGTCCCGCCTGTTACCCTCCCGCCGTCGGCCGTGTCAATGCAGGGTGCAGCAGCAAGCGCCCTAAGCGCGATGGCGTGGTGCTGGATTGATGCAGTCCAGCGTACTGTTGGTAGGTTGAAATGGAGATGTCCGCTCCCCGCTTGCGGTGCAGACTGCTGCTTAGGCCGCCCTGGCTAGTACGGTTTGCTCGTGCTGCCGCGCCGGGGCTAACGCGGGGCCACGTGCCCTCACCGCGTCACAGCTTTGTGTTTAGACGGGTTAAGATGTGCCCTCAGCAGCACGCATGCAGCACCGCCTTGCATGGAGCTGGGGTCCGGGGCCGGGCGGTGCTGCGTGAGGGACGTGGTACGGGTGTATTGGTGAAGTACATGCGGCAGAGCTTGGCGTGTGGGGTCATGACGATGGAACGTATGCGACCAGGTCCCAGATGCATTAGGTCGGTGGCGCATGCGAAGTGGCCTTGGTGGCTAGGGCGGCTAGCCATGAGGGAGTAGTGTTTGGTCGTAGTGGACACCCAACGAGGCGTTAGTAGCCGTGGATGGTGGCACGACTGCAGGTCATGTGGCACTGTGGGTGGGCTGGGTCCTGTGCCTGAAGGTGTGTGGGTCAACAACAGGTGCCTGCTCGGTGCAGAGCGCTAGTGTGCAGGAGCGGTGTGCAACAGTATGGTCTGAGAACGTGCTTATACTGAGAACGTGCTTATACTTGATCGCAACTCGCCGCTGTCGTTTCGGAGCAAATTTTGGGGGCCGCCTGTGATAAGAGTGTACGGCTAGGTTTTGTGTGTTTAAGATGCATGTGTTCACTCATAACGGTATGACTGGCCTGTCCATCTTCAGAGACTTCAGCGCCCATGCGAGAACGGTGAGGAGTGCGCACGGAAGTGCACGAGCAGTCTGCATCGTATTCGCACTACGCATGCAGGGTGCATGTGCTGTGTGATTGGATGCATGCGACAATTGATGGCGCGGGCAGGTGATTGTGCCATGCTTCATGCATCCCGCTGTCTGTCCATCCTCCTTGTAGCCCATCTTTCTTGCATTACAACAGGATGGAACCGCATGTGAGGCAGGAGCAGGGCCAGAGCGCTAGTGAGGCCAGGGGAGTGAGTGAGACTTGAAGCGTTCGGACGTGGTAAGCGCAAACGTGGAGTGTTTGCAGCAGGGTGCATTGGTGAGAGTATGTTCCGGGAGGCAGTAGATGCCTGGGAATCGACTAATACCGATTTGTACTCGTGAAACAGAGCTTGTTCATCTATCTGAGCCTTTGTGCTGCTGGCGCAAGGGGTTTGGCCCCAAATGCTGGCCCAAGGGCTTCGTCAGGCAAAATGTCAATTGCGGTACCGTACATGGCGGGGGAGCCGGGCAAGAGGTACGGTAACACCCGGATAACACGTATGGTCCGATCCCGGGCTCGTCCTCTGTCACCTGACTGAGAATTGAGACCCATGGGCCGGGCGGGAACGGGAAGCACAGTTGCGTGCCTGCGCCGTACATGAAGCGGAGATATCGTGTGGTGTTAGCTGCTATAGCCGCCATACCCTTTCCCTGCGGCCACGTGGCTTCCCTGGTGCCAGGACGTTGTGCGCAGGGAACGGTGCGTGGCAGGACCGCCAGGACCGCATGCCTAGCGCGCCATTCCCTCGCGTACCATGCAGCTGTTGTTCTTGTCGTCGTTGCCGCCCACCCCATACCACTTTTTTATGACTACTCTTTTGTGTGCTTCACTGAGCGACTCTGCTTCACCAATCGAACCTTGGCACCTGTAAACCAACGGTATAAAGCACGGCCAAGCACTACCTACTACGCCCCCACTGGTTCAGCGAGCTACATGCAGGCGAAAATGAAGCAGCTTGGATTGCGAATCGCGGCGCCTTCGGGTGGGAGGGGGCTCGTCCAGGCTCTCGTCTGGACTTTTGCTTGCCAGAGGGAAAGCATGCTCCAGCGCGGGTATCACAGCGCGGTCACTTTGCTTAAGATGCTGATATCTAAAAAAAGTTACTGTATGACTCGACTGAGGTGCACTGGAAACCCTGACCCTGCTTCATGGTTGCCCGCTGGCGATTCGCTCAGGCCCGGCGTCGCGGCGCGCGTTTGGAAAAGTGTCACATCGGCCAATGGACGTGGTGAGTGAACTTACGGCTAGCAGCTCGTTGCAGCGCTGTAGGACTGGCGTCGTGCGGACGGTGGCACGTGTGTGCCGTTAGAAAGGTGGAGTACTTGGAGCAGCACCCGTATGTGACCGCCACTGCGCCTATATGTCTGTCGTCTCGTACAATCCCGTGATAACTCTCTACCCCAGCGTTGTGCACTAGTGCACAGACCTGATACTGGACCTGTCATTCCCGCTCTTCCCCGCACCACCCAACTGCTGTCCTGCACGCGATACGCCCAGGTCGCCCGCTCCCGGCCCAACTGGCGTTCCGAGGTGGAGAGCGAGGGCAACGGCAGCAGCAGCAGCAACACCACAACCACCACCACCAGCAGCAGCGCTCCCCGCAGGAGCACGTCCGCTGACTGGCGGGCAGCTGCAGAGAGCAGCCTGGCAGCTGCCTCGAAAGAGGCCCCTCCCCCGCCCCCCGCCCCCGCCTCGCGCCCCGAGCCTGCCCCTGCCGCCCCAGCCGCCCGGGGCCCAGCAGCACCCCAAGCCCCCGTCCAGCCAGGGCCCCCCGCGTTTCCTCCCGGTACCCCCGACTTTCTCCGGAAGCTGCCCAGCCTTCCGTCTCTGCCCGCCAACCCGCTTGGGGAGCGGACAGGAGAGCCGGTGTCCATGCCTACCGTTGACCTTGTCGGTGGGTCAGGCGTGGGGGCTGGGGCGCTGCTGGGTGTGGGTGTGGGGACGTAGGGGACACCTAGGGGGTGTGTGGCCTCGCGTGGCGCCCACGTTGAGCATGCTGCTTGCACGGCTGAAGTGAAGGGACGTGGGCAGCGATGCCCCAGTTGCAGTGCTGTACATGCGCGAGCGAACCGGACTCCGGACCATGAGTTCTGTCATAGCTCATACGTTCATGCCATGGTTTGCACTTCCGTACACTACGCCTCGCCCTCGGTGCTGTGAGGTTTCACACTCCTAGAGTTGAACCCCAATGCGTGCAGAGCTGATGGCGTCTCCGCAGCGGCAGGCCATGGCGTTCGGCGTGCTGTCCGGCATCAGCGCCGTGCTGGGCGTGCTGTGCTGCGTGGAGCCCGAGTCTGTCATAGGGATCGCCCTGCCAGACGTGAGTGCAGCCGGGCGGGGTGGTTACCAGCGGGCGGGGTGAGCGCCACGTGTGCGCTGCCATGGGTCCGTGCACCAGGGCACGCCATGGAGCTGCAAGCGCGGCTAGCAGCCTCCGGGGTTTCGGCGTGTCTGGAGGAGAACTGGGAAAGGGGTGTGGCTGGCAAGGCATGACGGTTAGGCACAGCAGGTAGAACGCCGATGGTGCAACCGCCGACCTTTTGGGCCTCCTGTGGCGATCCCACTAGCATCTGGGAGAGCCCACACGGCACGGCAGTGCCCCAGGTCCTGTCCTAGCAACCCCATGTGTGCCAGCGTGCAAGTGCCGTACTCGCTCCCCGCCCGCCTCCCTTGCCGCTCTCCAGGCTTACATCAGCGACCTGGACCTCACTTTCCTGCGCATCGTGGGCGTCACGCTCTTCGCCTCCGCATCCGTGGAGTACAGCCTCAAGGTACGAACGTACGGCAGCAGCAGGCATCACCGTACCGCCGCAAGCCCGCACCCATAGGAGGGGGGCCATGTATGCGGGTTCACGGTCCCTGGTGGCTGCCACCCAGCGGCGCACGGACCTGCCTCAACCCATCTCGATTGCCCATTCCGGTCATTCCATCACAACCACCCCGCCCCCACCCACTCCGAGCGCCCCGCCACACCACCCTGCACCCCGCAGCACGCCGCCGAGTCCCAGCTGCTCAAGTCCGCCACCTACCAGCGCCTCATGGCCGGCTGCGCAGCCAAGAGCGCTGGCTACCTGGCCGTGCTGCTGGCCAACGCAGGCACCCTGCCGCTGTGGAACCCGGCGGCGTGGGTGGCGTACGTGGCGGTGGCGACTGTGGCGCTGGGCATCAACGTGGGAGGTGGGTTGGGGGGCGTGGGATAGGGTAGCACCATACGGTACGATACGCGTGGCTGGTACGGCCCTACCTCTCCGCGTTTGGTCGCTTGGCCACGGCGGCGGAATGCCGCGTCTATCGCCAGTGTCTCGATGTTGCAATGAAGGGCAGAAACAGCACAACAGCCTCGCTGCGGCTTACCGAGCACTAGTGCATACCACCGTCAGAGGCGAAGTGGGACATGTGTTCATTTCAGGTGTATGGGGCCTCGCTGCGTTTCACCACTTGTTCCAACGTCCTGTTGCCCGCGCCTGACTCCTCCCTTCCGCCCTTCCCCGTCCCCATGCCAGTGATCGGCAACACCAGCGGCAAGGGCATTGCCCTGCCGCCCCTGGAGTTCCCCACGCCAGCCAACACCAGCGCCTGGGCCTACACCGCATGCATCGGACTGTACGCAGCCACCGTGCTGGCGTGCTTCGCACCCGAGGTGAGGCGTGCAGGGCACCTCCCCTTTACCATCCTGATTGCAGCTACCAGTGTGACACTATATGCGACCGGAATTCCGTTCCCGTGCGCGGCCTGCTCCGCACCGGAGGTAAGGCCCATCTTGCGGCTGGCCCGCAACCTAGGGGCCGCCATTCCACAGGTGTATTGAAGGAGAAGTGCCGCCAGTGTTGACGTCGCCTTCACCGTCCTCTCCGCTTGACTGTGCTTTATCGCGCTTCACGCCGTTCTACCCCCACGTGCCCCCAGGTGCTGTTCACTGGCGACCCCTACAGCGCCATCTCGCCCCTCATCAAGGGCCTGTGGGCGCCGGGCTTCTTCCTGGCGGGCGTCATGTCGTACGTGCTCAAGGTGAGTCATGCACGCATGCCGTACGCGGTTGGCTGGGTGTGGTCGTACGATTCCAAGGGGAGGGATGTCAGGTGTGTCGCCTCACAAGGTGGGCCGTGTCATGGCATGCGGGGGTGGTTTCAGCCCTTTCGAAGTGAAGTCTCGGTCTGGGGTTGGCAAGGTAGGCTGCTGTCGCATCCGTCTGTTGCTGCTGCCTACGCTGCTGCTTACGCCGCCACCAGCCTGCACATGCTCCTCACACCTTGGGTGCCGCACTGCTGCTTTTGCTGCCCCCTTACTTCAGGACGCTGCTGACCGCGACCGTCTTGGCGCCTCCACCTTCAAGAACCTCAACCTCGGTGAGGTGCAGCGGCCGCTACGCTACATGTTTCGATCAAACCAAACGGATAGCTGATTCAGTGGAAGATGATGTTTGACCCTCTGCTCGCGGCCGTAGCATATGCACACCTTTGACAGCGCTTGCACACACGCAGCAGCGCCGTGGTCAAACCAACGGCGCTCCGGTTGCACGAGCCATGCGCGAGCCATGCATTGGATGTCCTGGCGCCTCCAGCAGCAGCTTGCGTTGTTACTGCAGGGAGTGCCCGCACGGGCTCACACTCGTCTTGCGTTATCACTGCTGCACACCCTGTCAGGACTAGGCACGTTTCGCCTTCCTCCACCTGACCCTGCTGCTGTTGGTTCATGCGTCGGTGTGCCATGGATGCGCAGGCATTGGCGCCCTGGAGTACGGCTACAGCGTCATCTTCTTCAGCGCCTTCCTGTCAGACCAGGTGGGGGCCGGGACGTTCCGCAACGAAAATCTATCATTGCACTTTGGTGTATAACAAATTGCCACAGTGAATCTGCAACTGGGTGGGGACTGGGGCTCGGCGTAGTTTAAGGCAGTATGTGCTGGTATGTAACAATCCGCGAGAGTGTGTCGGCAACCGTGTGTCAGCGGCTGCACTGTTGTCCTGTTGAGCGATCACCGTTAAGTAGACACGACAAAGGCGAGTTGAGCCTTACTTGCGCTGTGGCTGCTTCTGGTTGCAGGTGGAGATTGATGGCGCCTCTCTGTCCAACTTGATTGGGTCCCTGGCCATCGCATCATTCGCCGTCTACACTTACTCTACAGCCAAGAAGTGAGGGGAGGAGAGGAGAGTCGACGCATGCTGGGGAGGCAACTGGTGGGGGAGTGATGCAACCGTCGTGACGACACGTTGCTGTACGTAGTTGCGTGGTGCAGGAACGGGCGTGCACGTAAGCATGGTTTTTGAACTACGAAAGGGTGGGCTCATGCACCTGTAGGACGTAGGAGGCTTGAACCGTTGGCTTACTTTGCTACAACAGGTAGGCGAGAGTTTGAATGCATCAGTGCTTCGGCGAGTTGCTGTTGCCGGAGAGAAGAGCCTATGTATGTTAACATCCCCAGTTTTAAGCGTACCCGCAGTGGGGCTCATGCATGCTGGAGGGGACGGAGTGCGGAGTGATCAAGAGGAGGGTTCGGGGCGCCGCGGGCGTTTGCATCCAGGCACCTTGCGTGTACAGGTATGAGACAGAGTTGTGGAGTCTGAAGGTAGGGATGGGCTGGATACGTTTTGGGCATGGTCGGCCTCTGCTATACATTAAATATGATACGGTATGCGACAACGCAGCTGCGCTCAGAGAGTGCAGCGTGACAGGAGAGGAGCAGGGGGCCTGAGGCAGGTGCAGGGTGATGAGCGGCGTGTTGAGCGTGAGCAGGGGAGCTCCCCTGAGCGTGAGCGTGCCAGGCAGTTGGTGGAGATGTGGCGTATTATATGCGCCTGGTCTGCGGATGGTGCCGTCTGCTGTGCCTGGGGCAGCTCTATGCGGCCCCCCATGTAACGGAGCCGTAGGGCCCAACTGCCAGGAGACCTTGGAACAGATCTCTTGGGTACGCACGGATTCGCCAGCGTACACCTGGCTTTGCCAATATGCAATATCTACTAAACCTGAGCTGAACCAACTCGTGATACATGGACATGTCACCGTTACTTGCAATAACCTCGGCGGGGCCGCAGTGAGCAGCTGTGTCGGGCCCTCAAAGCAGGCCGCGACCTTGCTGCCGGCAGGTACCCCCAGCACTGCCGTACAAGTTCGCCAAATCGCCAAGTCGACGAACGTCGTTGCCGCATACATAAATCGGCTTAAGACAGCATGTACAGACACCACAGCCACTTCACAGTCATTGCGAGTGCCTCGCCCTAAACGCCTTACTGTTTCGACTGTCGCAAACGGTCCAGTCCTGTCGCGACTAGACGCTTGAGTAAACGAGGCACGTACCGACCTATTCCCAATCTACACTCTGCACCTGTAGCGACATACTTGTAGTAAACAGCAGACCGACACGATGGCGGACTTCCGCCTGTGCATCGTGCTCGACTGCACCGGCTCCATGAGCGCCCAGCTGGACGCGTTGCTGCCCACCCTCCAGGAGCTAATGCAGGTGTTTAAGCTGTGCGGGAAGAGCATTCCCATCAGCGTCCTCGCCTACCTGGACTACTGCGACTCATGGGTCACCAAGTACGAGGACAAGCCTGACAAGCTCGAGTCCTTTATCAAGGTGAGTAACTCGACGCAAAGGACTAGCATTCCAGCTCCATGATCATACCACCAGCACTTCGACTCACTCGTGCCTCGTGCTGGTCGTAGCTACTTGCAGCAGTCTCTCCCGTTCCGCAAGCAAACCGAACCAACACGTTGCTTTTCACCACTGACACAGTTGCACCATAGGGTTAACCCACATCCTGACTTTGTCCCAACCCAGACTAATCCATCCCCCGCCCTCCCAACTGCCCTGCACCCGCAGTCGCTAACCGCCAACGGCGGCGGCGACGGCCCCGAAGCCGCCAAGACCGCAGCCCGCGACCTGCTAACCCACATCCGCGCGGCCAACACCTCCGCCTCCGCCTCCTCCCCCAACGCGCCCGCCACCCGCACCCTGGTCCTCTGGTACACCGACGCCCCGCCCCACACCGACCTGGCCCTGCGCGATTCCGACAAGAGCAACATTAGCGTTGAGAAGAAGTGCCTGGGTGACGACTTCGACTGGTGCCGCCTGTGCGCGCAGCTAGCCGAGCAGCACGCACACGTGTTCCCCA